>Ga0209963_1000240_pt1 | contig 155459 bp, 112 predicted proteins | sample ThiBio_1000_biof_2_FD_183957 | JGI IMG/M metagenome (GOLD analysis project Ga0209963, IMG submission 183957) | Wastewater bioreactor microbial communities from Cape Town, South Africa - Thiocy_cont_1000_biof (SPAdes) | ecosystem: Engineered > Bioreactor > Thiocyanate-remediating >... | reverse complement strand
CTACCATGCAAAAGAGCCGAGTAATTATTTCTTCGGTTCGCATAAGGTTATAGTCCTTCTCGCTATTTTTCTAGACTTTGCGAAAGGATGGCATAACCTTATTTATTTTGTAAAGATCTTCGCTAGTTCAAACTAGCAACATTGGTTAAATAACTACTAACCACTTACCACAAAAGACTAACATTTACTTCGTAGAACAAACTCGGAACTAATCCAGAAGGAAATCTTGTATGGACACCCTCGAAAAATCTACTTCCCCCGCTACAACCAACCCTTCTTCCGGCGCGACCTTCAAGGTCTATAACCCGGCGACCGGCGAGCAACTGGCCGAACTACCCGTCATGACCCCGGACCAGGTCGAGCAAGCCGTCCGGCGGGCCGGGACCGCCCAGAAGGAATGGGCCGCCCTCAGTTTTAACGAGCGCCGCAAAGTTATGTTGCGCTGGCGGAGCAAACTGGTCGCGAACAAAGAAAAAATTGTCGAAACGCTGGTGGCCGAGAACGGCAAACCGCCCCTGGAAGCGCTCATGGAGCTGTTCTACCTGGCCGACGTTATCGGTTACTACTGCGCCCAGGCCCCCCGTTTCCTCAAAGGCTATAAGGTGCCCTTGCATCTCCTCAAGACCAAACGGGCCCGCGTGGTTTATCACCCGGTCGGCGTCGTAGGGGTGATTTCGCCCTGGAATTTTCCGCTCCTGCTGGGGTTTGGGGATGCCCTGGCCGCGCTGGTCGCCGGGAACGCCGTTGTCGTCAAACCGTCGGAGGTAACGCCGCTTTCAGCCTTGCGGCTGGTGGAACTGGCCGAGGGAGTCGGCTTTCCGCCGGGCCTGTTGCAGGTCGTGACCGGGTGGGGCGAGACCGGCGGGAGCCTGGTCGATAACGCCGACCTGATAGCTTTCACCGGGGGCACCAACACCGGCAAGAAAGTGATGGAGCGGGCCAGCCGCCGCCTGGTGCCGGTCCTGCTCGAACTCGGCGGCAAAGACCCCATGATTGTCCTCAAGGACGCCGACCTGGACCGGGCGGCGCGGGGCGCGGTAGCCGGGGCCTTCTTCAATAGCGGGCAGGTCTGTATCTCGGTCGAGAAACTTTTCGTGGAAGCGCCGGTCTACGATGTTTTCGTGGCGAAAGTGGTCGAGCAGGTCAAGCGGTTGCGGCTTGGGAGCCCGGCGGGCGACCCTTCCAATAGGGACCTCGGCCCGATGACTTACCAGGGGCAACTCGACATCGTGGAGCAGCAGGTGGCCGATGCCAGGGTCAAGGGCGCCCATATCCTGACCGGGGGCAAACGGGGCGAGGGCCTTTTTTACGAGCCGACCGTCCTGACCAACGTCACGCCGGATATGCTGGTGATGCGCGAAGAAACATTTGGCCCCCTTCTCCCGATTATAAAGGTGAAGGATGCCGATGAAGCCCTGCGGCTGGCGAACGCCTCCAATTTTGGCCTTTCTTCGAGCATCTGGACGGGCGATACTTCCAGGGGCGAGGCGCTGGCCCAAAAACTCGAAGCCGGTTCGACCTGTGTCAACGATGTTTTTATAAACTATATTCTGCCGGAAGTGCCTTTTGGTGGGATAAAAGATAGCGGGTTGGGCTACCGCCACGGTGGGGCGGACAGCCTGCGCAAGTTTTGCCGTCCCCAGACCATCCTGACCGACCGCTTTGGCCTTAAAAGCGAGCCAATCTGGTTGCCCTATGGCAAAAAGGTTCCGAAATTGCTGGGTTTTGCCCTCAATTTGATGTACAAACGGAAGTACTCCTGAATCGTAGTAAAAATTGGTGGGGTCAAATCGGTTTTTTTAGTCACAAAAAGTTGATTTTCTGGTATTATGAACGTGGAGATTTTAATTCGGTGGAAGTCCACCGGCTCGCCCCGGTTTTTACCAGGAATTGGTCTAAATCTTCTACCAGGGCCACGTTTTTATCCTGGCTCACCACGACGACTTGCGTCCCCGGCGCCAGTTGGCGGCCATCGGCGGCGCGGGCCGGGACGGCAAAGTGGACGCCCTGCGAGTAAAAGACAATCTCGCTCTGGCCGTTCTCAAGTTGCCGGACCGTCGCGACGGTGCCTTTAAGGGCGGTTTCGCCCCCGTTTCTCCTGAAAACCTGGCGCGAGGCGTACAGCCAGATCATGGCGTACCCGGCCAGGCCGAGCAGGATAGCCAGGAGCAAGGTCAGTTCCTCGCTGATTTTGAGAGAGCGAAAGATAAAACCCGCCGCGCCGAACCAGGTTAGCAAGACTGCGCTGGCGTTGAAGTTTAGCCAGGAGTTGAATTTTCGTTCGGTGGGTTGGGATAGGACCCGGTTGAACCTTGCCAGGCAGCTCATCAAAAATGCGCTGACGGTAAAGGTTAGTCCGATAATAAAACTTGCCAGGTAAAGAAAGGTGAGCCAGCCCATCGCCAAAAAGCCTCCAAAATCCGTTTATTCTATAAGCAGCGCCACTAAATGGCTTTCAAAAAGATACGTTAGGTGCGAATCCAAAGTTTCATATGATAGAATGGCGTTAGATTTAAAACAAGAGCGTATGAAAACGATACCACTTTTGAAAACTGCTTAAAAATTCGTTAAAAAATTTGCACACAATTTCGAAAAAAGTGGTAAAATCAACGTTAATAAATTCGACGCAACTTTTGTAGGAAATAAACATTTAAAAGTTAAACAATCAATTAACCGGTGAGATAAACGGCAGATAAGATGAGTTTCTTCGGAAAATATCCTCTCTATCTTTTCTCTCCAATCTCCATCCCAGGCCGTGAGCAGCGGCCAGACAGAGAGCCTCGAATTTGTTCGTTGAGCAGGCGAACAAGTTACGGGGTTCTCCTATTTTATATTCCTTTTTTAGTAGCCAGAGGTCAGAAGGCAGAGGGCAGAAGCCAGAGGTCAGAGGGCAGAAGGCAGAAGTCAGAGGGGACCGGGAAGTTTGGCATGTGCCAAGTGTGTTATTAGCCCCTGGAACCTGTGCCCTTGAGGCGGCCTGGATTCCTCCACTTTGGTCACGCCTTTAAGGTGTGATAAGCGTAGGAGGTCGGAATGACAATACAAAAACCGAGATTTCTCGCCTACACTCGCGCCCGCAGGGTGAAAAACCACTAAACACTAAACACTAAACACTAAAAACTGCCTTCTGCCCTCTGCCTACTGACTACTGTCCTCTGACTTCTGCCCTCTGCCTACTGTCCTCTGACTACTGCCTTCTGCTATAATCAAACCTACCGGCTAAAACAAGACAGGAGTAAAAGCACTTTTATGTTTAAATCGAACGGCTTCGAAAAGAAACGACCCCGAAAACATCTTCTAAGACTGACCGCCGTCCTCTGGCTGGCCCTGGGCCTTTTGCTGACGGCCTGCGCCGAACAAAATACCCCGATTAGCCTGGGCCTGGCGACGACCGCCCCCGCCACGACTGCCCCGGCGACCACCTCGGCCAGCGCGACGACCTCCGCCGCGACTACAACGGCCACCGGGACCACCGCCGCCGCGACCACCGCGCCCGCTGCTACTGCGCCCAACGCTACGACCGCCGCGCCCGGCACCACCAGTGGCACCACCAGTGGTACCACGGCGGCGGGTAGCCCTGCCGCTACCGGTGGCGCCAGTAGCGATGTGCCGACGGTCAAGGTGCCCGACTCGGCCCGGCAGCAAATCCAGACGATTATCAGCCAGACCGAAAAGACCCGTAACCTGACCTTCAAGACCCCGGTCGAGACCAACTTTATGACCAGGGCCGACCTCACCAAGTACCAGACGGACGAGTTTTACAAGGATAACCCGACCGAGAATGTCACCCGCGACGAAAAGATTTTGAAGGCGTTCGGTTTTGCCCCGAAAAGTTTTAGCTACGCCCAGACCTATATCGACCTGCTGAACGAGCAGGTTATCGGTTTTTATGACCCGCGCACCAAGAAACTCTACATCGTTTCCGATACCGACCCCAGCAAGGTAGACGCCCTCTCCAGGTTTACCGCCGAACACGAATTGACCCACGCTTTGCAGGACCAGTATTTCGACCTGCAGAAGTTCAGCCCCGAACGCCAGCCCTCCGACCAGGAATGGAGCGACGACGCCAGCGTGGCTAAACTGGCCCTGATTGAGGGGGACGCGGTCCAATCGCAGTTGAACTGGATTGCGGGCGGTAACATGAACCAGACCGATCTGCAAGAGTTGATTAAAAGCAGCCAGGATTCGAGCAGCAAGGTGCTGGATAACGCCCCTCTGATTCTGAGCGAAAGCCTCTTGTTCCCCTATAACGAGGGTAACGCCTTTGTGAAGGCCCTCTACGACAAGGGCGGCTGGGACATGGTGAACAAGGCTTTCACCGATTATCCGCCTAAATCCACCAGCCAGGTTTTACACTTTACCAAGTACCAGAACAAGGTCGAGCCGGTAAAAGTCACGCTGCCCTCGATGGTGGACGTGCTGGGTAGCGGCTGGAAATCGCTCGACATCAACACGAACGGCGAACTTTCCAGCCGCATCTGGCTTCAGACCGGCATGGCAAACCCCAAAGATGCCGCGGCCAAGACCCAGGCTACCAACGCTGTCAAGGGCTGGGCCGGGGACCGCTACCAGGCCCTCGAAAACGGCCAGGGGCAGACCGGGTTTGTCTGGCTGACCCAGTGGGAGAGCGATAGCGCGGCCACCGATTTCTATACCGCCGCTTCGGGAAGCATGCCTCGTCTCTTTAACCTGAACGGCAGCGGGACCGGCACCGACCTCAAAAAAAGCTGGTCCACCGCCGACCAGGATTTAACGCTCGTCCGCAAGGGCAACCAGGTCCTGGTGGTGGCGTTACCCAAGGGCGCGGGCGTGGATAAAGTCACGGCCAGGCTCGGTTTTTAGCTAGCCTGTAAAGTAAGCCCTGTCATTCCGTGCCGAAGGCACGGAATCTCCGGTCCGTTGGACAATGAGTGTGCTTTAGCCCAACGGGTCGGCGGGTACCCACTGGGTGCCTTCACTTCGTTCACGCCCGAAGGGTTTGACATAGTTAGGGTCTTTATCCGTACCCGGTATAAATCCAAATGTAGCCGGGTTTTAACAACCAGGGAATATAAAAAGTTAAAAAAGAAGCCGCCGGGCTGGCAGCTTCTTTTTCTTTTGTGTAGCTTAACTTCTTAGCCTGACTTCGAGTTTACCGGGTGTTACTGGGTAACCGGGAAGTAGATGTAGACGACCGACTGGCTCTCGGTGGTGGTCTGGTGAGTGGCCGAACCAATCGAGTAAAGCTTGGCTAGTTTGTCGGTGACGGCCTTGACTTCATTGGCAGTCGCACCGGCAGGCAGGTTCGCCGTCGCCAGTTTGATTACCGGCTGGATGTCCAGGAAGAAATAGCCGCTGTTGTCGCCGGGCAGGTTCGCTTTGACCTTGGTGAAGTTCGCCGCGTTCGCGCCGTTGGTGAAGTTTTTGCCGCCGGTCGCCGCCGTAATCAGGCCCGCGGTGGTGTCGTCACCCAGGCTGAAGAAGGCGTAGTTGCCCGCGATACCGATGTTGGCGGTCACGGTAGCCTGCGACTGGGTGTCGCTAACCTGGGCCGTCTTGAAGGTGGTCGAGCCGACCGTCTTGCTGGTCCAGGTCACTTTGCCGCTGGCGTTCTTTGCGATAGCGTCGGCGATTTTGTCCAGTTTGGCCTGGGTGCCCGCCGTGTCGCTCGTTTCGGTCAGTAAGCCAAAGCCGACCGGGACGTTTTTGTTATTCGGTTCCGGCGTGACGAACAGGCCGTACTCGCCGCTAAACAGGCTGACAATGTCGTTTTTGACGCTCAGACCGGTCTGCTGCTCGAACTGGGTGATGGACTTGTCGAAGTCCACCCCGGAGGTGCTGCCCGCCGATTTGAGGGTCGAGACAAAGAGGTCGTAGGCGCTGGCACCGTCCCGGCTGTTCATAAAGGCCAGGGTCGATTCGGGCAGGGCGTTAAGCAACTTGTTCGGGTTCGCGCCCTTCTTCAACATATCGGCGATCGCGGTCGGGGTCTTATCGGCCAGGATGGTCTGGTAAGAGTCGATGCGGAAGCCCTCGGCGGCGGTCGAGAAGGCCACGCCAACGCTGCCGGTATAGTCGAGGCTGGTTGTGTCGAGGGTGGCAAGCGCGCTCTTGACCTGCGGGTTGTTGGTAACCGTCTTGATGATGGTCTGGTAATCGAGGTACGCGAAGGTCAGGTTATCGGCGGGCAATTTGCTGGCAACAGTTTTGAAGTCGGCTTTACCGGCCAGGCTCTTGGCGGCGTCCTGGTCGAACGCGCCTTTAACCAGGGCCGGGCCACCACCGATAAAGAGTTTGTCTTTGCTCACACCGGCTACCACTTCCGCGATACCCAGGTTGAAGGTGTAGAAGGTGGCGTCTTTGTAGGTCTCTTTGGTCGGCGCGGCCAGGCCGGACCCGGCCAGTTTGGTCCCAAGTTTGTTGATAAAGGCCTCGGCGGCGGCCTGGTCTTTAACCGTCGCGCCAATCAAGAGCGGCAATTCGGTGCTCTGGCTGGTGGTCGCGGCACTCGTAGTGGTGGCGGTAGTGGCATCGGCGGTAGCCGGGGCGGTACCTAACTGGTTGCTAACGGTGCCTACGGAAGCGCCGGTCACGCCGCCTACCAGGTTGACCACCGCGTTAACATCGGTCAGACCCAGGTCGAGTTCCCCGCCAATCCAGGGCTTAATATCGCCATCGTAGGTGCCGATTTGAGCCAGGGCCAGGAGGTCCGCGTTCTGGGTGACCATTTTAACTTCGGGAATCTGGGCCAGGTAGTCGACAATTTTCTGCCAGCTTTTAATCTGCCCGCTGGCGGTGTCGGTATTGATTGAAATAAAAAGAGCGGTGCTATCCGGGTAGTTAGCGGCTAAAGTCGTTTTAGCGCCTGCGGGGACCGATATGCCACTGTTGGGAGTGGGCGAAGCGGTGGGCGCGGGCGGCGGGCTGGTGGGGGTATTATCGCCACAGGCGGCTAAAAACACGGTTAAAGATAGCAAGGCTACTACTAGAAAGTTCCATTTGGACAGGTGTTTCAACATCAGAGTCCTTCCTTTGCCAAAGCCGGGAAATACGGACTTCGGGAGATAGTTTCCATAAAAAGGGCAATAAGTAGTTCGAACAGACCGATAAGACCAGACCAATTATACAACCAGGGTTATTAAAAGTACGTTAAACAGATCACATTTGTTCCCCTGAATTTCGGCTCGTTGCGGGCGCGAGGCCAAAAACAGGACTTTTTTCTGCCTGTTTCTACAAAAAAATCGGCCCGAATCTTTGGGATTCGAGCCTGATTTATTGTTAAACTTCGTTCCGAGAAGCGGTTTAAGCCTGGGCTAAGCCTAAGCTTCGTTCTGGATACTCCGGTCCATCTCGGAAGGCTGGGAAATGCCGGTCAGGGCTTCGCCTGCTTCGTCCTGGCTGGACGGGTCAACCGCCACGTCACCCAGGGCCAGGATACCGACCAGTTTATGGCCTTCTACCACCGGTAAACGCCGGACCTGGTGCTGGCTCATCACGGCGGAAGCCTCGTCAATAGTCTGGTCGGGCCGGACCGTCACCGGGTCCGCGGTCATGACTTCCTTGACCATCACGTCGTCGGCGCTGATACCGTCCGCCGCGACCCGGATAGTGATGTCGCGGTCGGTCACGATACCGACCAGTTCCTGGCGGTCGACTACCGGCAACGAGCCGACATTGGCGTCACGCATCTGGCGGGCCGCTTCCCCGGCTTTGGTGGACGGGTTGACCGTATCCACGTCGGTTGTCATCACATCGCGCACCTTGTCGCTGCCCTTGTATGATTGTTTAGCTTTATTACCTGTCAATTTCCATACTCCTTTCGTTACCATACTCCTTTCGCACCATCTGGTTCTGGTAGGGTAAAAAGCAAGAGCCGTGCCCCGGCGGTCCGCCCCCAACGGACTGCCCCCTAAAATGGTACAATGCGTCGGGCGTGAGAAAGTGTTTAGTGTTTAGTAGTCAGAGGGCAGAAGGCAGAGGGCAGAAGGCAGAGGGCAGAAGGCAGAGGGCAGAAGGCAGAAGGCAGAAGTCAGAAGGCAGAAGGCAGAAGGCAGAAGGCAGAAGGCAGAAGGCAGAGGGCAGAAGTCAGAAGGCAGAGGGCAGAGGGCAGATTGTCATTCTGACCACACCTGAGAGCGTTTCCGGTCCGTTGGACCATAGCACAGCCTTACGAAATGTCACACCCTCCGGGCGCGAGGGAACCGAGGAATCTTGGGCACCCACGTGTGGGTACCGTTGGACGATAGCACGGTCGTACCTGGGGGAATCCGGGGTACCCGTACCCAATGGGCACGGGTCGCGGTGGACCATAGTACGGTCGTTTTTACAGAATATTGTTATTAGAAGGTAAGTAGAGGGGAAGAATTGAGTATGGGCGGGTCGAGCCGGGTAGTTGAGCTGGTGCAGTACGGCATGGGCGGGGTCGGACGGGCTTTATTCGGCCTGGTGACCCGGAACGCTTCCGATATTTACAACCGGTTGGGCATTGATTTGCGCTACCGGGCCCTGGTGGATAGCCGCACGGCCCTGCACCTCGACGAAAATTCGGCCCTCTCGCCCCAGCACCTGGGCCATCTCCTGGCCGGGTTCCAGGCCAACCCACCCGAAAGACTCAAAGACCAGGCGGGCGCGGTCGAAAAACCGAGCGACCTGAGCGTCCTGGCAACCGAACTCGACCGCTTGCGCCGGGACGACCGGGGCGCGCGCCTGGTCGTGGTGGACGTGAGCGGGGCCTCCGAAACGATTATGGAGCCGGTGATTTCGGCGGCCCTGCGCCAGGGCCAGTACGCCGTCCTCGCCAACAAGCGGCCCCTGTGCGGCCCTATCGCGGACTACCGCCAGATGCTCGCCGCCGCCGGGACCGGGGCCAATCGCCTCCGCTACGAAACGACGGTCGGGGCGGCCCTGCCCGTCATCAGCACCGTAACGGCCTTGCAGGACGCCCAGGACCGGGTCTTTCAGGTCAACGGAACCTTTAGCGGCACCCTGGCCTACCTGACCAGCCGTCTCGAAGCGGGCGTTTCCTACAGCCAGGCGGTCCGCGAAGCCAAAGAAAAAGGCTTTACCGAACCGGACCCCCGCGACGACCTGGGCGGGGTGGACGTGGCCCGCAAGGCCCTCATCCTGGCCCGGTTGCTCGGCAGCAGCCTTGAGCTAAAGGATGTCCAAATCGAGGCGCTCTACCCCGCCGAACTGGCCGATTTGGATATTCCCGGTTTCATGGAAAGCCTGCCGCAACTCGATGCCGAATACGCCGGGCGGGTCGAGGAAGCCGCCCGCGAGGGTAAAGTCCTGCGCTACCTGGCGACCGTCACACCGGAGAGTTGCCGCGTTGGCCTTGAAAAGGTCGCTAAGGATTCGCCGTTTGGCCGCTTGCAGGGCACCAACAACCTGATTGTCTTCAGGACGGCCCGTTACGACCAGAGCCCCTTGATTGTGCAGGGACCGGGCGCGGGGGCGGAACTGACCGCCAGCGGCGTCCTGGCGGATATTCTCGGTTTGGCCCGCCGGGCTTAATTTAGTAGTCAGAAGGCAGAGGGTAGAAGGCAGAATGTAATTTCGAATGGTACGTCCAGTAGTGGTTGTCATTCCGAGCTTGCGAGGAATCCTGGGCACCCACGTGTGGGTACCGTTGGGCAATAGCACAGTCAAGGACTAAGCCAGGTTTGAAGTGCGCCAGGTCGAAGTCTGATTCAGCCGGAGGTTTTGGACAGTTTTGGGCTGTACTTTACGCCAACAGCGCGGAGATTCCTCGGTCGGGTCTTCTTTCTCAACACTTGTTCGTTACTACACCCTCCCTCGGAATGACAATTGAACGACCGTTTTATACGCCAACGGCGCGGAGACGCCTTCGGGTGTGCGACCCGCCCAAAGGTCCGAGTCAATGTTCGTTAGTACATCGGGTCACATAATGACAAGATACTGACTCTACTAATAATAATTCCCCGGTTAATTCGTAGAAAAAGGACGGTCCCCTGTGAAGAATTACTTCGCAGGGGACCGTCCTTTTTATTAAATCAGGGGCTTACCAGAACGGGTATTACGAGGCCAGCGGGTTCGCTAACACCGTCTGTACGATAAAGTGGCTCGATTGGCCCTGCGCCGTCATGGTGTAAGGTCCGGTCAGGCCATTATTCAGGAAGTTGAGCGTAGAGATGATATTCCCCACGCTGTCCTCCAGCGACGGCAGACCCCCATCCAGGCGGGCATAGGTCGAACCCAGCGAGGTGACGTGCCCGTAAGCATCGGTCAGCCACATCGAGACACTTTCCAGGGCGTAGAAATTCGACGCGCTGTAGGTGAAGGTGACCACGTTGCCGCTGATACTGCTGATGCTGGCGGTGAGGGTCGGCCCGGCTATCACGAAGTTAGTCACTCCGGTCTTGTCGCTGGCAGTGCCGTGGCCCGTAATGTACCAGAGGCCAAGCTGCCCGGTCGCCCGCGCGTTGGCCTGGGCCTGGGTTTCCTGGTTCAACGCGACCATCGGGTTTGAGTACGAGGTGATGGTGCCGTCCGGTTGGGCGTAGGCAAAGCCATAGGTTTTGACCGAGCCGTCCGGCCCGGTCAGCCAGAAATCGACCCGTTCGCCGCCGTTATAGCCGCTGGCGCTTACCACGGGCAGTTGGTCCAGCCGGATGATGTTATTTGCCATGTTCAGGGTGGGCGCGCCGGGCGCAACCTCGACCGGCGGAGGCGGTGTCACCACCGGGGCGGGGGTCGCAACCGGCGGGTTCGGGTTAGCCGGGGGTGTTGCGACCTGCCCGACCGTAAAGGAAGCAATCGCCTGGTTATTGCTCACCAGCCCCTGGGCCGTGATGTACCAGAAGCCGGGCTGCTGGGTAAAGTTGGACGCGTCCGGGAATGAATAGTTATTGAAATTCCCGTTCGCGTCGGAGTAGGTCGCCCCGTAAGCCTGGACCGTGCGGTCGGGCGCGGTCAACCATAAGGAAATCTTCTCGGTCTGGTTGAAACCGATGCCGCTCACCACCGGCACCTCGCCCGGTTGCAGCGAGGTATTGGAGAGGGCAATATTGGCGGCGGCCAGGGCCGGGAGGGCCGGTAAGGTCGTGAGGCTCAAACCTAACATTAAAACTGCTACGGCCAACCAGCTACCCCAGCGCAGTCTCCGCCGGGTTCCTTTCGCGCTTGTAATTGGTTCCATTGTTTCCTCGTTTTCTCGAAAAACTCCAACGTTTATTCGGTTGTGCAGTGTTGCCAGAAATTGTAAGATAGCCCCTTTTGAAAAGCTAACCGGGCCGGGCGGAGCCGGGAGTTTTATAATTTACCTTACATAAATATATATACCACACCTAATGAAAAAAGTAACAAAGTCCTTTATTTATTTTAGTATAAAATTGCAAAGATTTAGTAAACATTTCTGGAAAACGGTTTTCACCGCAATAAAGGGCAGATTATCATAGTGTGATAAACCGGTGTCATAAACCGTTCAAAAGTACCCCATATATCGGTTTTGAAGTGAGAAAATCCCGCGATTATCCAGATATTGTATGGTTTTCAAAAATTCATTAGCGAATCCAATCCCGAATCTATTGACAATCAAAGCCGCTAATATATAATTCATACAACATTAGTGCCCGGTTTTAATTAAAATATGTTAAGGAGTTACCAAAATGGCAGGCAACATTGCATGTCACATTTTTGGTTGCAGCGATCCGGTAATTGGTCAGTGTAAGGGTTACAAAGACGAGTGTGGCCGCTATTTTTGCCAGACCCATTCTCCCGAAAACCTTTGTCTGCATTGCTACGATGAAATGTGGAAAGCCGCCCTGGAAGTTATTCGCTACGCCAGGCCGCAAACTTCCACTACTACTCCAACCAAGTCCTGAACTTTTGTAGAAATCCCGGCCAGCGCGGGCCGGGTCGGATAGGATTTATTCGCGGAACGGTCCCAGCAGTTTTTAGCAAGGTTTTAAAAGTGAAGTTTAGCAAAGGGGTGGCTTTTTGGTCGGACCACTTTTTCGGATGCCTGGAAGCGGGTTTTTAACTGGCTTGCGGGGGTATGATTTAATTATAAAATAAAGAAGATGAAGGCTCGCGACTTCATCTTCTGGTAACAGGTTGAATTGGTACAGTTCCGATGCTAGAACTGTGTATAAGGACAGGTGGTCATTAGTCTAAGAATCGCTGGGTCGCTCTCCCAGCGTCAGGTCAAGCGTTACGACCTGGTCGCCTCGCTGGACGGTTAACTTGATAGTGTCGCCCGGTTTATGCCCCAGGATAACATTTACCAGCGGGTTGTTATCGTTGAGCGGCTGGCCATCCACCGCCGTAATCACGTCGTTATCTTTCAGCCCCGCTTTATCCGCCGGTCCTCCCTTGATAACCCCGGAAGAACCGCTGGAGCTATTTATCCAGGCCCCTTCGACCAGGGGGAAAGCCCGTCCGTTGGCGCTCAGTGTGCCCGCTTCGGCGGGAGTAATCATCTGGTAGGTTATCCCGAAATAGCTCCGCGTCACCGAGCCTTTGCCAATCAACTGGTCCGAAACGAACTTGACGACATTGAACGGTATCGCAAACCCCAGACCCTCGGCCACATCGTAAACGCCGTTCTGGTTGCGGGTGCCGGACCCGGTGTTGCGCAGGACCGCCGTGTTGATGCCGACGATTTCGCCTTTCAAATTTAAGAGCGGGCCGCCGCTATTGCCGTGATTGATGGCGGCGTCGGTCTGGATATAGACCCCGTTATCCGAGGGCAGGGTCCGGTTCAGGCCGCTCACGATGCCTTTCGAGACGGAATTGCGAAAATTGCCCAGGGCCGCCCCGATGGCGATAACCGTCTCGCCCACCTCGGCTTTATCGGCAAAAGTGGCGAAGGCGGGCACCGGCCCGTTAATTTTCAGGACCGCCAGGTCCCCTACCACATCTCGCCCGACCAGTTTGGCGTCAACAGTCGTCTTGCCATCGTTCAGGGCCACCGTCAGGCCGTCCTGGCCGTCCACCACGTGGTTGTTGGTGACGATGTAGCCGTCCTGGCTGATGATAACCCCGCTCCCGATACCCTGGACCACCAGGCCGTCCGAGCCGTTCTGGCTGTCGCCGCCGGGCGTCGGGGTCGCCTGGTTCGGGATAATCCGGCGGGTGGTCGGGTTGTACTTGCTCTTGTTATAAACCGTTACCACTGCCGGGCTAACCTTTTTAACCACCTCGACGACCGTGTTGCTCTCAAGCTGGTCGGCGGAGATGGCCCCGGTTGCGGGGGCTGCCGTGGTCGCCGCCACGGTAGGTTGCCCGGCTATAGCCGCCGTAGTGGTGGCGGGTAACGGTGTTACAGTGGCCGGGTTTGCCGCCGCCGTAGTCGCCGCGCCGGTTGGGGTCGCGTTAGCGGTCACGGTGGGAGTAACCCCGGCGTCGGACGCGGTTGCTCCCGGCGGAATCGTCATATCGAGTGTACGCGTATCGCTGGTAGGCGTTTCAGTTCCACAGGCGGCCAGGCTCAAGCTTAAAAGGAGAGTTGATAATAGCAAGCCTAAAGAATTCCAGGACAGGCGAACCGTCCGGCTCGATTTTACCTTTACAACGGTTTTAAGCATTGGCCCTTGCCACTTCTAAGGAAAAACTTCCGCGTCTAACTGATACTCCAGCCCGGTTGTGTAACCGGTTGGTACTGTTATTATGCCCCAGATATGCTAATTAACTATGCAAAAAGTGTTAAATCTATGTAAAAAAGACTTTAAGCTCTTGAGTTATTAGGAAACACAAAAATAGCCTCAGTTATGAGGCTATCTTTGCAAATTCGCGGTTGCGGCCTGTAAAAAAAGTGCTATCTGGCCTTGACCAGGGCTTTATCGGCAAGGGTTTTGAGGGTCAGACGAGCCGCGCTCCTGGCCTGGCTCTCGCTGGCGCCGTTGGCCTCGACGGTCAGGACCGCGCTGCCGTAGACCTCGCTGCGCTGGCCGTAAGCCGCTATCACGTAGCTGCCCGCCGCCAGTTTGGTCGTGTCTACCGTGATGGTGTAGGTGCCGTTGCCGTCGGCGCTCCCCTGCGAGATAGCGGTGCTGGTGCCGTCAGGGTTGGTCAACCAGGCGCTCACCGGTTCGTTGGGTATCCAGAAGGTGCCCACCGCGACTGCTTTACCCGTCGTGGTGGTATCGAGGGTCATGAGTTGGACCTGCCCGCCGGAGACATCGAGGACGCTGCCCGCTTCGCCAAAAGTGAAGCTGACCCTGTTGCTCAGCACCTGTTTGTCGTCGCCGCCGGGGTTGGTCCACTTGACGCTGGCCTGGCTGGTGACGCTGCCGCCCACGCTCGGCTGAGGTTCGGCCTGCGGGTGTACAACAATCGTACCCGTGACAAGCTGGTTACTTTCCAGGTCGGGAATGGCGATGCTAATCGAAGTGGTCGTCACGGAGGTAACCCAGAGGCGGTTATCGGTGAAAGAGGCATAGCCGACGGAGAGTTGAGGGTCGATGGGTAACGACAGGCTGACGGACCCGGCTTTACCCTCGCCGATGTTTTTGACGGTAAAGGAGTAGGTGATATCGGTGGTGGCGGCGTTATCGGCGACCCGGTCGGGGGTCTGGCGGAGTTGGGCCACCAGGTCGGCGGGTGGTTGGTGGATATTCGGTTTTACCAGCGGTTTTGACAGGATGGTGCCGGTACCGGTGGCTTTAGCCAGGATGGTATTTGTCGGGTTGGAAAGAACCACGCTGAAAGTTTCGTCAGACTCGCTTACGGTATCGCTATTGACGGCAACCGTGATAGTTTTGGAGGTTTCGCCGGGAATAAATATAAGCGTCCCGCTGGTGGGGGTGTAATCATCAGGAGCGGTGGCCGTGCCGTCGGCGGTGGTGTACGCTATCGTGACCGGGTAAGGGGCAGGACCAATGAGGCTAACGGTAAAGTTGAAATCGGTTGTGCCGGTTTTGGGTTCGGTCTGGCTGACATCGTCAATACTGGCGGAGAGCGGCGCTAAAATCATAAAGGTATCATAATAGCCCGCCGTCACATACAGGGGAATTATGCCTGGGGTGAAGGGGACTACTGTCGGGGTAAGGCTGCTGTTAGTGGTGCCGTCACCGTACTGGCCCACGCCATTATCGCCCCAGGCAAAGAGATGACCGTCGCTGCCGAGTACCAGGCTGTGATAATCACCCTGTGAAATGGATTTTGGGGTTACACCAAAGGGTAGCTGGACCGCATACGGGGTAAGGGCAGCATTAGTGGTGCCGTCGCCAATCTGTCCATTTATGTTATCGCCCCAGGTATAGACTTTGCCGTCGCTGCCGAGGGCCATGCTGTTATTGCCGTGGGCAGAAATGGCGGTCGCGGTTACGCCGTTGGGCAACTGGGCCACGACCGGGATAGAGCTATCGGTCGCGGTGCCATCCCCCAGTTCTCCGTCGGTATTGTAGCCCATACCGTAGACCTTGCCATCGCTGCCAAGCGCGAGGGTGTGGTGATACCCGGTGGCAATAGCGGTTATGTCAACGGGCAGTTGTGCCATTACCGGGGTGTTGCTATTGGTCGTGGTGTTATCGCCAAACTGCCCATAGTCGTTTTGTCCGTAGCTATAGACCTTGCCGTCGCTGCCAAGCACTACACTGATATAGTAATTGGCGGAAATGGCGACGGGGGTTATTCCGTTGGGCATAGGGAGTTCCACCGGAGTGGTATAGCTCCCGGTAGTGGTTGTGCCGCCCACTTCGCCATAGCTGTTATTGCCCCAGGTATAGACTTTGCCGTCGCTGCCGAGGGCCATGCTGTGATAATACCCGGCGGAAATCGCGGTAGCAGTCACGCCAGCGGGCAAAAGGGTTTTTTGCGGAGTATCCCTGAGGGTCGTAGTGCCGTCACCCACCTGCCCGCTATCATTGTAGCCCATGCCGTAGACATTCCCATCGCTGCCGAGGGCGAGGGCCGTATAATAACTACCGGAAAATTCTACGGCGGTCACTCCGGCGGGCATCTGGACCAGGGTGGGGGTGCTGGTGGAGTTGAGACCACCGATACCAAGTTCACCTTCGCCATTCAAACCTGCACCGTAACCCTGCGCGCCAGGCGCGGCGGCCTGAGTGGGGTGGGCGGCAAAATTGTTGCCAAGAAATAGTCCAAACACAATCAAAAGGCCAGCTAAAGTTAGCTTTCTGTACGAACGTTGAGTCGGAATCATCTTTTGTCCCTTCAACAATATTTGGTTTATACCGCGACGTTAGAATTTGAGCAGAGTGTTTGAAATGCCAAGGAATAACCCTTGTATGATAAAGTGATTAGTCCCTGGTCAGGTATAGTATAATATGGCTATTTTTGACCTTCGTAATAGGCTAAAATTTAACTTCTTCCAAACAATTAAAAAAAGAAGGCGTGGGGTAATTTTAGCGCGTGGCGGAGGGTACTAAAAGGGCGGCTTAAGTGTTTTTTGTAGCTAAGCCGCCCTTTACCGGTTCAAACCCCGGTTTTAGTTCGATTTGGACGAACGGTAGCGCCCGGAGAAAAGCAACACGACAATCCCCACCGCCAGAATACCAAAGACGGCGTGAAAATAGACCACGATGCTGTAGGTGTCGCCGGTAACCCAGCTCAGGAACAGCGAAAGCAGCAGGAAGATGCCAATCAGGAGCGCGATGGTCGCCAGGCCCCGCCCGGCCATACCCAGTTGGCGGCCCTGCGCGTTGATAGTTCCCTCGCGTTTGCTCCGGGCCAGCGCCGCTTCCAGCAAGCCGATAAAGGCCAGGGCCACGATAATATGAATCAGCCGGACGGTGTCATAGCCGCTGCCGCTGCCGCTGGAAGCCGTGCGCCAGATAAGCATGACGATGCCCAGCAGGGCCAGGAGTAATCCAACGTAACGGACGACAATTGTGGGTTGCATCAGTCTTCTTCCTTTCTAAATCCCCTCTTAATTCTCACTAAAAAATGCCGAAATTACTGAAAAGGGCCGTGCGGCCAGTCCCGGAAGGATTAGGCCAGTCGTAAGAATAGAATTTTCAGATAGCCCTCGGTGCCGGCCGGGCGCGGGAAATCGAGTTCGGGCTCATGGTAATAACCCTGGATTTCGTAAGGACGCCCGGCGGCCTCCAGCGCGCCCGTGACCATCTGGCGGAAGTTGCGGCGGGGCAGCCCGGCGTGGTTGGTGCAGGCCACCAGCAGCCCACCGGGAGCGACGCTTTTTGCGGCCAGGGCGGCCAGTTCGCCCGAATCTTTTTCGGCGGACCAGCGGCTTTTCTTCACGGTCGAAAAGCTGGGCGGGTCGAGAATTACCACGTCAAAGGTCTGGCCGCGCCGGGCGAAGCGGTTCAACCAGTCGAACACGTCGCCGGTCACGAAGTCGAAGTCGTCGGGGGTCAGGCCGTTGAGCCGGTAATTCTCTTTGGCCCAATCCAGCACTTTAGCCCCGGCGTCGAGATTGAGGGCCCGGCTGGCCCCGTTTTTGGCCGCGACCAGGCCGAAAGCCCCCGTAAAGGCAAAGCAGTTCAGGACGGTTTTACCCGCCACCAGTCCGGCCAGGCGGGCGCGGGCTTCGCGCATGTCGAGGAACAGGCCGGGGCTCAGCCCTTCACCGGGCCGGATGAGATAGGTCAGGCCGTTCTCGCGGATAGTCGTCTCGGCCAGGGCCGTACCTTGCAGGGTCGCACCCAGGGGCAGTTCGGGCGCGACGGTGGGGGCGACCCCGGGCGCGGCCCCTTCTTCGCGCCGGGAGAGGTTTGAAGCCTGTTGAGGCCGGAACTTCCCAAAAACGGGCAGGCCGGACCAGGTCTGTCCCAGGGCTTCCACCAGCAGTTTGAGGGCGGGCGAGGCCGGGTCGAGCCGGGGGTCGTAACAGTTCAGGACCAGGCTGTCGCCGTAGCGGTCGAGCGTGATACCGGGCAGACCGTCCCCCAGGCCGTTGACCAACCGGTAAGCGGTCGTTTCCGGGTCATGCGACTGGTCACGGTTAAAAGGGGCGCGGCGTTCGGCGGCAAGTTCGAGCAGGCCGAGCAGACCGGGCCGGTCGGACGGTTTCAGGTTTGAAATTGGCAGTGTTACCAGGCGTTGGGCCAAATCCAGGGCCGGGAGCGGTTTACCCTCGGCGGCTTGCCGGAAAAGCGGCGGCAGGGGCGCTTCAAAGGTTTGCGTCTGGCCGCTCGTCGGGTGGGCGAAAGTCAGGCGGTAGGCGTGCAGTAGCAGGCGCGGGAAAGTCGCCGCCGGGTCCGGTGCCTGAGATGGCTCAGGCCGTTCCAGGGTGCGGCTGCCCGCTCGACTTGCCGCCCGGTTGGCCGCTCGATTGGTCGCCGTGCCGGGGTGGGCCGGGCGGCTGGCCGCTTTATTACTGGGGTGGGTGACCGCGCCGTAGAGGGGGTCACCGATAATCGGGCAGCCGAGATAGGCCAGGTGCAGGCGCAACTGGTGGGTCCGGCCCGTTTCGAGTTTCAGGCTGACCAGGCTGTAGGCCCCGGTCGGGTCGGCGGCTTCGACCCGGTAGTGGGTCAGGGCCGGTTTGCTCCCCTTATCGCCGGGCCGGGCCACCTGCCACACGCCCGACCCTGCCGGGGCTATCGGCACGTCTATTTTTCCTTCCGGGCGAGGCAGGCGGCCCCGGACGATAGCCCGGTATTCTTTTTCGACCTCGCGCCCCTCGAAAAGACGGGCCAGCCCGGCGTTGGCCTCCTTGCGGGCGGCGAAGACCAGCACTCCCGATACCTCGCGGTCGAGCCGGTGATGAATGCCCAGGTAGTCCAGGCCAGGCTGGCGGCGCAGCAAAGAGACCACGTCAAAACCGCCTTCGCCCGCGTCGTCGGGGTGGGTCGGTAGACCGGCTGGCTTGTTTACGACCACCAGGTCAGCGTCCTGGTAAATAACTGGAATCCACATAGAGAGAAGTATAGCAGAGAATCAAAAAGGCTGGCGTGTTATTGCCAGCCCTGTAAAGAAGAAACCTTATTTCGCCAGTTGCAAAAGCTCGGTGAGCTTTTTCGGGCTGGGGTTGGTGTAAACGCCGAGACCTTCAATGTTCAGGGTCGGGACGGTCCGGTTGCCGCCGTTCGCGTTCATCACGAACTCGGCTGCCTCTTCGTCCTGCTCGACATTGATTTCCTCGAAAGGAATCCCCTTGTTGTTAAGGAACCGCTTGGTGCTGACGCAGTACGGGCACCAGTCGGTGGTATACATGGTTATTTTGGGCATTTGAGTGTCCATCTCTTTAATAAAACCCCTTTCTAATCAGAAAAAGTTTATATATAAATGTGCTTACTTTTTATAAGTAACATTATATCACTTTCTCACCGGGCAAACAAGTTATATCGCTTGTCCCTTCCCAGGGGGTTAAATGCATAAGCTATGCCCAAAAATGCCTTACAGGACTTCGTATTTCCTTTCGTTCCGGTACAGCACGACCAGCGGTTTTTGGATTTCGACAATATGCCAGCGTCCTTTGAAGTTTTTGGCCGGGAAAGTCACCTCGCCCGCAAGATGCTGGCCTTCGGGACTGATAAATTTGTAGCCGAGTTTGACCGAAGACGGTTTGCCAAAGATGTTATTGTGGGTCTGCCGGGTGGTAATGTAACCGGTAAGCATGCGGCCTCTTTTCAGCTTGCCCCGCTTGCGGGCCAACCATACGAACTTGCCGAACTGGTAAACCGCCGTGCCCAGGCCGAGCGGGATAATCGCCGCCGCCAGGAGCAAGGTCATGCCCAGGTCGCTGCCGGTGTTCGAGATTAACAGTTTATTGGGGTCGCTCGGCGCATAGATGACCTGGAGCGGCCCGCCGACCTTATGCTGCGAATAGATTGCCTGCGAAACACTTTCGGTCTTGCGCAGGGTCTGGCTCTGGCCGTTTGCTGCCGGGTAGACCAGTTCGAAGGTCAGGTAGTAGTTGCGTTCAGTGCTCCGGTTGGTGCTGCGGGGACTGTCCCGCGTGTATTTATCGACCACGGTGGCGTTGGCGACGACACCCTCGCGCATCAGCAAATTATTGAGGTCGAAAGTGCTGTAAATCCAGTAGACCGCCCCGACCGCCAGGGCCAGGCACAGGAGCGCGGCCAGTAATTGCACGAGAATGGCCGGGCGGCTTTTGCCGGAATCCCTGTTATTCCCATTGGAAAAGAAGTCCAGCAGCCCGATTTTTCCGATAAAGGGGATTTTCTTGTGAGGCTCCGCGCAGTTCAAATAGGGCTGGTTGGCGGGGTTCATCGCGAAACGGTGGGAGGCCGGTAGCGGGTTGGCGGCATAAAAAGCTAAGGACTCGCGCAGGGCCTGGTCGGCCTGTTCCTGGTAGGTGGGCTTCGCCATCAAACTTACTCCTGAAAGATTTACTTTTAACTTAACATCAGCGATATGTGAATAATTGCAAGCAATTCTAACAACACTATCCGGCCTGGAATATGAATTTGGTCACAAAAGCGGGTCCGCTAGATTCCGGCTATTGACACCACTTGAAAAATCGTCTATAACCGTGTTACGTAGTTAGTGTTAAAAGAAACGAACGGTCTGCGGGAAAAAATGCTAATATCACCGCCAGAGAAGAAAGCCCCTTTTTATATCAACCGGGATTTTGGCCTGTTCTGGGTCGGCCAGGCTATCTCCATCATCGGGGACTGGCTTTTCGATACCACGTTGGTCCTGTGGATTGCCAACAAAATCGCCTTCAAACAGGATTGGGCCTCGGTGGCGGTCGCCGGGGTCTATGTCGCGACGGCCATCCCGGCCTTGCTGGTCGGGCCGCTGGCGGGTGTCTTCGTGGACCGCTGGCCCAAGCGCCCGGTCCTGCTCTGGATGGATGCTCTCCGCGCCCTGCTGGTGCTGCTCCTGATTGTGGCAAGCGGCCTGGTGCCTTTCCTGCCTGTACCCGTTTCGACCGGCTCGCAACTGGCGTCTATCTACGGGGTGGTGCTGCTGGCCTCGGTCTGTTCGCAGTTTTTCGCCCCGGCCAAGTTGACCCTTATCGGCGACCTCGTCTCGAAAGAGGATCGCCCCAGGGCTAGCAGTTTTCTCCAGGGGAATCTGTACCTGGCGGTGGTGCTGGGGCCGCTCCTGGCCCCGATTTTGTTTTTCGGGGTGGGCGTGACCTGGGCTTTGCTGGCCGAAGCCCTCTCTTATATGGCCTCGTTCGCCACCATCTTTGCCCTAAAGTTGACCCGCTTTGAGGACGAGGAAGCCCCGGCAGGGAATAAGGCCCGTTTCTGGACCGAATTTTTCGAGGGGCTGCGCTTTTTCGCCAAAAACCAGGTCTTGCGGGTGGTGCTGATTTCGACAGTCCTGGCAACGGTCGGGACCGGGGTCGGTAACGCCCTGCTCTTTTTCTTCGCGACGGTCAACCTGGGCGCGCCGCCCGAACTCTTTAGCATTTTGCAGACCGGGTTGGGTATCGGGCTGCTGGTCGGGGTAGTCCTGGCTCCCCGGTATATCAGGTGGCTCGGTAACGCCAGGGCTTTCTGGTCCGGCATGCTCGGCATCGGGGTCACGAGTGTAATCTTCGCCCAACTGACCAATTTTCCGGCGGCGGTGGCGGTCTTTTTCCTGACCGGGGTCGTAAACGCGCTCCCCAACGTGGCGAGCGGGCCGCTGGTCATCAACTCGACGCCCCGCGAACTGCTGGGCCGGGTCAGCGCGGTCTTCAACCCGCTCACGACCCTCTCGGCCCTGGCGGCCAGCGCCCTGGGCGGCTATCTCTACGGCACGGTCCTGCACGACTTCCATTTTTCACTTCTGGGTTTTACTTTTGGCCCGCTGGATACGATTTTTACCTTTGTCGGGCTGATGCTCGTGGCGGCGGGGGTCTACGCCTGGTGGGGCCTTCGCGATGCCAGAGACGTTTGAACCTTATATTATGAACCGAAATGAAACTTCTTTTCTGTAGCGATACTTTTAATGCGCACGTGCCAGACCCGGTCTATGCGGCGGAAGTGGCGGCGGCCCAGGCCCAGGGCTTCGAGTGCTGGCTGCTCGATAGCGCGGCCCTCTTTATCGAGCCCGATTTCCGCCGCGCCGTCCGCCAGATTCCGGTCCAACCTGCGCCTTGCCTGGCCCTTTACCGGGGCTGGATGGTGCCTCCCGCCGGCTACGCCCGGCTTTACGCGGCCCTGACCCGGAAGAACGTCTTTCTTATTAACGACCCGGCGGCCTACCGTTTCTGTCACTATCTGCCCGAATTTTACGAGACTATCAAAGAGGTCACGCCGCGTTCGGTCTGGCTCCCTCTCACGGATGCTTCACCGGAGGGGCTGCCCCTGGACACTATCATGGCTTTGCTGGTCCCATTCGGCTCCCGGCCTCTCATCCTGAAAGATTATGTGAAGTCGCGCAAACACGAATGGCTGGAAGCCTGCTTTATCCCCGACGCCTCAGACCGGGCCGGGGTCGAGCGGGTAGCCCGGCGTTTCGTGGAGTTGCAGGGCGCGGAGCTAAACGAAGGGCTGGTCTTTCGTGAGTTCGTGGAATTCGAGCCGGTCGGGGTCCACCCGAAAAGCGGTCTGCCCCTGACCAACGAGCACCGCCTTTTCTTCCTCGACGGCCAACCCATTTATCAGGTCGCCTACTGGGACGAGGCCGACTACTCGGCGGTCCAGGCAGACCCGGCGCCGTTCGACTTCCTGGCCGGAATCGGGAAACGCGTAAAGAGCCGCTTTTTCACGCTGGATGCCGCCCGGACCGTCGCACGGACCGTCGCCGGGAACTGGTTGGTGGTCGAACTGGGGGATGGACAGGTGTCGGGTCTGCCCGATAGCGCCGGCCTGGACGCTTTTTACCGTTCGCTCTCCCAGGCTGCATCTGAAGAAATTTAAGGGGCTAGAAAATGGAAAACAATGCGCCTTTGCTCGACCGGGCCGGACAATTAAAGCGCGTGGCCGAAAATATCCTGGCGGAATCGCGGCTGTTTGAGATTCTGGGGCCGTTGGGTCGGGTCGAGCTTATCGGGAGCGTGAGATTGGGGTTGGTCTACCGCCAGGATATTGATTTGCTGGTAATCACGGATGAAGTGAGGCGGGCCGGGGCGGTTGAGGCCGCTAAAGCGCTCCTGGATAATGGCTATTTCCAAACCGTCGAACTGATGGATTACCAGCAATTCCCCGAATCTGACTTCCCGCGCGGTTTTTATTTCGGCCTGCGGGTGCCGGTTGGGGGCGATTACTGGAAACTGGACATCTGGTACTTACACACCAATGAAGTTTATACCGGTATGGTAATGTCGGCCCTGCCCCGTTTCGAGGCCGCGTTAGCCCGGAACCCGCAAAAAGCCGTCACCGTCCTGCAAATCAAGGAGGCCTATTTCGACGGGGTCAAGTACCGGGACGGCGTGAAAAGCATTAATATTTACCGGGCCGTTTTCGATGACGATATAGCGAGCGTGGAAGAATTTTTAATTTAAGAAATATCCCCCACTAAATATTTATTATTTGAAGCCATTTACAAATAAATAATTTTAGATATAATATATCCAGCTAATTAATCAAACCCTAAATAGGAGTTGGAGAATGCTGTTTTCCAATTCTAACAAACGAAATTGCCTTTAAAAGGGAAAATTATGAGCAAGGGTTCTGAAGTCGAACTATTGATCGAGGAAGCTGAAAAAGCGGCTTTTTCGGGCTGGGATTTCTCCTGGCTTGAAAGGCGGAGGATTACAGAATCGGAAGAAAATCTCCTGGCACTCTATGACCGGCGCGCTCATTCACTTTTACAAACCGCCCAGGCTTTTTTCGACCACGGTACAGGCGGTGGAGAACATCTTGGCCGCCTGGGACCATTTCCTAAAATTTCTCTGGCGACCGAAGCTTATCCTCCAAATGTAGGATTAGCCGCTCGAAACTTATCTTCAGCAGGCGTACAGGTTATCCAGGTAGAAGATGCTTGTTTTGACTCCAGGGGGCCAGGGCTGGATGGCAGTTTCCCTGAAAGGAGGCTACCCTTTCAAGATGCCAGTTTCGACCTTGTACTGGCCTATAACAGCGCCTTTTGTCCAGCCGAGATTTTCAGGGTACTTCGTTCCGGTGGGACTCTTTTAACCTGCCAGGTTGGCGCTAATATTGCTCCAACTCTTGCCGAGATATTAGGTGGCCCGGTGCCAATCTGGGCCCAAGAGGGCCATACCTGGGATATTGACGGCACATTAACAGAGGCCGGATTTATCAGTATTGAAAAACGCCAGACCGTTCAAAAAGTAACCTATAAGGATATTGGCGCAATAGTTTATTTCTTAAAAGCGGTCCCCTGGATCATAACTGATTTTGAAGTCGAGCTTTACAGGGAGCCTTTGCTAAAACTTCATCATCTGATTAAGGCTAAGGGCAGCTTTACGACCCGACACAAGCAATTACTCTTTGAGGTGCGAAAACCCTGAGATTTATTTAGAAGTTACAAGCAAAATATCAGGTTAGTTAAAAGCTTTGTAAAAGAAGTTAGTCCAAAAGTAAAGAGCCACCCCCAGGTTCAAAATAGGGATGGCTCTTTTTAAGTGGTAGTTCAGGTGGTCTTAACTATTGAGCTCCGGGCGTAACCGCTCGCCCTTTGTCCGCTATCAAGCTTAACGCCCTAAATCTTTGACGGTCAACTTCACGTTCTGGCCGTGGACGGAACCGTCGGCGTTTACCACCAGGACCGCGCTGCCGTAGACCCCGCTGCGCTGGCCGTAGGCCGCAATCACGTAGGTGCCCGCTGCCAGAGAGGTCGTATCGACCGTGATGGCATAGCTGCCGCTGGCATCGGCGTTGCCCGCCGAGATGGCGACACTGGTCCCATCGGGGCTGGTCAGCCAGGAGCTAACCGCTTCTTCGGGTATCCAGAAGCTGCCGGTGGCAACCGCTTTGCCCGGCATAGAGGTGGTGTCGAGGCTCATGAGTTGGACCTCGCCCTCGGAAGCGTCCCGGTTGCCCTCCCCAAAGGTAAAGCTGACCTTGTTGCTCACCGCCATTTTGTTGCCGCCGCCGTCATTGGTCCAGTTCACGGTCGCCTGGGTCGTAACCATGCTACCGGCGGTCGCGGACTTCGGCATCATCACAATCGTGCCGGTCGCCTCCTGGCCCTGGTCCAGGTCGGGTATCGAAACATTTATGGCGCTGTCCGTTACGGAGGTGACCCATACCCCGCTATCCTCGAAGGAAGCATAGCTCACGGTCAACTGGGGGTCCACCGGCAGGGTCAGGCTGACCCGGCCCGCCTTACCCTGGCCCATATTCTTGACGGTGAAAGAGTAAGTGATAGGGCTATCCGAGGCGCTGCTCGCCACCCGGTCGGGGGTCTGGCGGAGTTGGGCCACTAAGTCCGCCGGGGGTTGGAAATTGCCACCTTTAACCGGGGCGTTTCCGACCGGCAGCGGTAGCGGCATCGAGGAAGAGGGTTGGTGCTGACCGTCCCCGGCATATTCAACTACCAGGGTATGGAGGCCGGTTGTATTGAAAACCACGTTGAAAGTGAACATCCCGTTAACGAGGGTCTGCGTGTCTATAGTCGTACCGTCATCGGTCAGGGTCACGGTGCCGGTGGCATCGTTGGGAATGACAGCACCCTCGATGGTGACGGTCTGGCCGGTTTCGGCAGGGTAAGGGCTGAGCGAGTAAATGATAGAAGTCGGCGGGAGAGGTTCGGCGTGGCTGGCCTGGGCCGCGAAGCCAACGGCAAACCATAGGCTTAATAAAATCAAAAACAAATTACCTAATACTACCTTTTTGCGGAGGGACCGTAAAGGAAGAATCATCTTTTAATCCTTTCAAGGATAAGGTTATTGAACCAGTAATGATTGATGAGGGGTGGCCGAATAGTGGGGAGCTTATCAATCTACTTTTAGTATAAAATAACTGTTTGGGGCGCTGGTATAGTATTATCGGGCTATTTAAAGTGGATTGGTTTATGAATAAATGGAAATCAACTGGCCCATATAGTAAAATAAAGTAAGGGCCGGGCTAAATAGTAGGACCCGGCCCGTGGAAAAACCTATCTCTGGGCCAGGGGAACGAAAGCCGCCGTTTCGGGGCCGGTGTAGTCGGACTCAGGCCGGATGATACGGTTGTTGGCGGCCTGTTCGAGGACGTGGGCGGTCCAGCCCGCCACCCGGCTGGAGGCAAAGGTCGGCGTAAAGAAGTCGCCCGGCAGGCCCAGCGAACCGAGCAGCACCGCCGAGTAATACTCCACGTTGGTATAAATCTTCCGGCCCGGCTTGTACTCGCCGAGCAGCCGCAGGGCTAAATCCTCGATGTAGCTGGCAAACTCAAATTCTTGCGGCGAGGCCAGTTCGGCCATCCCCTTTAACTCCTCGGCGCGGGGGTCCACGGTGCGGTAGACCCGGTGGCCGAAACCCATCAGCACCTGGCCGCTATCCAGTTGGCCCCGCAGCCATTTCTCGGCCCCCTCTTTACCACCTGCCGCCCGGATTTCTTCGAGCATATCCTTAACTTTGGAAGGCGCGCCGCCGTGGAGCGGCCCTTTGAGCGCCCCGATAGCCGCCACCACCGCCGAAGCCAGGTCCGATTGGGTGCTGGCAACCACGCGGGCCGTAAAGGTCGAGGCGTTCATGCCGTGGTCGGCCAGCATCACGAGATACGCATTGAGGGCGCGTTCCTGGGCCTCGGAAGGGACTTCCCCGGTCATGAGATAGAGATAGTTGGCGGCGTGACCGAGGTCGGCGCGGGATTCAAGGGGCGTCTGGCCGCTGCGCAAACGGGCGAAAGCCGCCAGGATGACCGGAATCCGGGCCGTCAGCATGATGGCCTGGTCCAGGGTCGGGGTGCCGCTGATTTCGCCGGTCGCGCCGTCCGCCGAGACTGCCGTCCGCAGCACGTCCATCGGCTCGGCGGTTTTGGGGAGGGCTTGCAGGACGCTCAGGGCTGCCGGGGAGAGTTTTCTGTGGGCGGCCAGTTTCGTTTTAAATGCGGCCAGTTCGGCGCTGTTGGGGAGGTGCCCGGCCCAGAGCAGGTGCGCGACTTCCTCGAAGGTGCTGGTTTTTGCCAGGTCGTGAATGTTATAGCCCCGGTAGATGAGGCGGCCCAGGTTGCCTTCCACTTTGCTGAGCGCCGTGGTCGCGGCCACGATTCCGGCGAGGCCCTGGGGGTTGGGGGCGGGGGTATTGACTGTCGTAGTCATAGGGGACCAATCTCCTTTTTGCATAAATAGTTTGCATAAAAATGCTTTTTACCAGGATAAAAACTCTTTCACCATATTTTTACCACTAATTCTACGAATGTCAATGGTTTTTGATATATATTGATTATACTTGATTTATATTGATATAATGGCGGTGGTCAGGGATAATTATTGACAGGGCGCGTCACAATGGTATGATTGAGGTCAGAGTCAGCCAACCGAACGGGAAAGTCTTAAAAATGTCGGAACTGCCAGCGAAAAGCGAAGAATTTATAGATGGGGCCGAGGCTTGCCGCCTTTTGGGGGTGAAACCGGCCACCCTCTATGCCTACGTAAGCCGGGGTGTCCTCAAAAGTTACAAGCAGGGCATCAAACGCCAGCGTCTCTACCGCAAGGACGATATTTTGCGGCTTTTGGCGGTGCGTCCCAGCGACGAAGTCCCGGCTATCCCGTCCCAACCGGCTAAAGAAGATAAAAAGGCCGACATCCCGGCGGCAGAAGATTGGATTCCCTACTTTTAACCATGCCCGATACCGCTAACACCCCTTTGCGCAAGACCCGCCCTTTTATAGAAAGACCGTCGATTTGCGTTCCCCTGGTCGCCGCCGACTTCGCGGAAGCCCGCGCCCAGGTGGTCCGGCTGGCCGCGAAAGAGCCCGATTTTATCGAGGTGCGGCTCGACTACCTGGCCGGACTGACGACCGAAACGACCGGCGAGCTTTTTTCGGCCCTGAAAGACCTCTGCCCGGTGCCGCTCCTGGCGACCTTCCGGCGGCAGGAAGAAGGTGGAGCCTCACCTTTAGCCGAACCGGAGCGGGTGGCGATTTTAAAAGCGGCCCTGGCGAGTGGGGCCGTCCAACTGGTGGACGTGGAGTTGCGGACGAGCGAAGCGGCCCGGCAGGAGTTGCTGGAGGCGGCCCGGCGGCAGGGGGTCGGCAGCGTCGTTTCTTACCACGATTTTGCCAGAACGCCCGGTCTGCCCGAACTGCGCGACCTCATGGCCGAACTGGCCGCGACCGGGGCGGATATTCTCAAACTGGCCGTCTTCCCCAGGCTGCCGCTTGACTCCCTTAACCTGCTTACTGTAACCTATGAGGCGCAAGCTAACTGGCCCGACCGCCAGCTTATTACGATGGCGATGGGCGGATTGGGTGGATTTACCCGGTTGGCCGGACCTTTTTATGGTAGCGTTTTGAGCTTTGCGGTCGGAGAAAAAAGCTCTGCCCCCGGCCAGCCCGATATTGACACTGTCCGCAAGTTATGGCAAAATTGGGCTGTTAGCACTGAGTGAAATCTTAGTCTTTCCCTCACTAAATTTTATAATTTCATAGTGTAATGTAGTTGTCCCGGCAGTGAATCTTTTCCGGCTCTAGCTTTTGTTGTGTCTGCGTTGCCAGCCTGAAAAGAACTTGTAGAAAGGTTGTTGTCTTGACTTTGTTCTCGTTCCCTGGCGTCAGCCGCCGGAAGGAGCCGGGTTGGCTCATAACGGCGCTAATCCTCTCCGCCCTGTTCCTTGGTGCCCTTGGTCCCCAGCAAGCCCGCGCCGCCTCTAATCTCAACTATTATCCCCAGACCGGCCATTACCTGAGCGGTAATTTTAAAACTTATTGGGAGCAAAACGGCGGGCTGGAACAATTCGGCTATCCCCTGACCGAGGTTTTTGTCGAAACCTCGCCGACCGATGGCAAATCCTACCAGACCCAGTATTTCGAAAGAGCCGTCTTCGAATATCACCCGGAATTCGCCGGGACCCAGTACCAGGTGTTGTTGCGCCTGGCCGGGAACCTGACCACCCAGGGGCGCAGTTTTGGCCCTTCCCCGGTGACGAGCAGCGGCCCGGACCTCTACTATTTCCCCCAGACCCAGCACAGCCTGCAAGGGCGCTTCCTGGACTACTGGATTAAATGGGGCGGTCTGCCGGTCTACGGCTACCCGACCAGCGAACCGTTCACCGAGTTGAACCCCGCCGATAACAAGACCTATACGGTCCAGTATTTCGAGCGGGCCCGGTTCGAGTATCACCCTGAATTTGACGGCACCCGCTACGAGGTCGAACTCGGTCTGCTCGGCTGGCAACTTCTCAATAAGGCCAGCGTGCCGGACAACGTCAAGGCCAAACAACCTGCCGGTTTAAGCACCGCGCCATTCTTCCCCGCGGCCCCGACCACGGTGCCGCTCACGATTACGCCGCTCCAGGGTCCGCACATCGGCTACGGCATGAATGTGTGGCTTTTCGGGCAGGACAAGGACCGGGTTTTGAACCTGGTGAGCGGGGCCGGGTTCGGCTGGATTCGCCAGCAGGTCGGCTGGGATTCGATTGAACCGGCTCCCCGGCAGTACCAGTGGACAGAACTCGACGCGATTGTTGACGCTGCCGCCCGCCACAATATCAAGGTCATTTTGAGCGTGGTGCGGTCGCCCGGTTGGGCCGGTATCAACGGCACCAGCGGTCTACCGGCTAACCCGGACGACTTCGGGCGTCTCCTGACCAATATGGCGCTGCGTTACAAGGGCCGGGTCACGGGTTACGAGGTCTGGAACGAGCAGAACATCGAGCGCGAGACCGGCGGCGGTAAAGTGCTGGTCGCGCCTTACGTGGCGACGCTCAAGGCCGGTTACACGGCGGTCAAGGCGGTTGACCCCGGCGCGGTGGTGCTGTTCGGCGGCCTGAGCCCGACCGGTATCAATGACCCGAACTACGCCATTGATGACGTAAAATTCCTCGAACAGGCTTACCAGTACAACAACGGCGAGATAAAGAACTACTTCGACGTGCTGGGAGCGCATCCCGGCGGCGCGGCTAACAGCCCGGATGAATACTGGCCGAGCGACCCGCCTGCCGACAAAAACCGGCCCTGGTCAACCGACGGTTCTTTCTACTTCCGGCGGGTGGAAGCCCTGCGGGCGGTGATGGAGAAGTACGGTGACGGCAGCAAGCAGATGTGGCTGACCGAGTTCGGGTGGACCACCAAGAATGCCGCGCCCGGTTACGAGTACGGCGCGCTGGTCAGCGACCAGATGCAGGCGGATTACCTGGTGCGGGCCTATCAGCGGGCCAAGGCCGATTATCCCTGGATGGGAGTGATGGCGATGTGGCAGTTGAACTTCGCGACGGTGGTCGGAGCGAATGACGAGAAAGCGCCCTGGGGCCTTATCAACGCCGACTGGTCGCTGCGCCCGTCTTATACCGCCCTCAAAAATATGCCCAAGTAGTTTTTGTTTTTGGTGAGAATAAAAAAGGACCGGCTTTTTTCCAGGGCCGGTTTTTTCTACTCTGACCTTTTTAGTCAAAATTATTGTTTAACGATTTCGCGTAAAGTATCTCTAAAAAGAATAAAACTTGGTGATATATTTCTGTCTGGTTGCATTAACTGGGAAATTTTCCTTGCTGCATCCAATTTTTGTAGGCCACTTGAATAATATCCCGCTCTTTGTAACAATTTTTCTAAAGCTTCCCATGTCCCACCCTCAACTGAATCAGGATTTGTAAATTCTTTACGCCGTCTAAGCCGTGAAGAATTTCGTTTAAGTTCAGGATAGGCATTAATTACTGCATCAAAATCACCAAGAAACCAAGCTTCTAGTTCCTCAATGGCTATTCGGTTAGCTATTTGATAAACAGCACTATTTTTTGCCCTTGTTCGTGTGACAAATCCCTTTTCGTGGCTTATCTTTTCTAGTTTTTGCTTTAAAGCAGTACAGTCTTCACGATCCCTATCAATAAGTACCACAATACGTAACTCATCAAAATCTGGTAAGCGTTTGTAACCATCTAATCTTTTTGGTAATTTATGTAGTAAGTCATTTTTCCCTTGGAAAGATCTTACATTGTAGCGTACTCCTCTTGGTAGAATGAGGGGTAATAAATGGTGAAATGCCTCTTCGCAGGAAGGCTCTTCAACTAAAATTTCTAATCTTTTCATTTAGCTATCTAAATCAAATCTCGATTGAGTTGCCGCTAATTCAGCTTCGGGAGTTTGGGGTCCACCTGATTTAACTAATGGATTACCTACATCAAAATAATTTTCTACCCAAAGATCACCTAATAAGGCTCCTGCGTCAAGCATTTCTTTTATGTTAGGCATTTCTGCTACTTGCCGTACTTTTGTATAACCCCTTTCGTCCCTATAAAGTACCCACACTTCTTTTGGTCGTAAACCATTGACAAAAAAAGGTGAATGAGTTGTCACAAGTAATTGAGTCCGAGCTGTAGCTGCCCTGCATTCTTCCGCCAGTTCTAGCAGCAGTTTTGGATGTAGTTGATTTTCTGGTTCTTCAATACCTATCAATTGGGGTGGAGAAGGGTCGTAAAGAATTGTCAGGTATGACAACATCTTTAATGTGCCGTCAGAAGCGTACTTTGCCAAGATGGGTTTTTCGAATGGTTGATCTTTTATCGTTAGTAATAATCTCCCATCGGCCATCATATTAGCCTCAACTTTTTCAAGCTGTGGGATGCGTTTTGATAAAGTTTTTAGTATATCTTGAAGTCTTTCAGGATATTGTTCCTCTAAATACTGGATAACATTAGGTAGGTTATTGCCGCTAATGGAAAGACGTTCTTGTGGACCTGCTTCCGGTGTAACTCTGGTATTTTCTGCCGACAAGTATGATAGATACCAACTTGTGATAAAACGCCTTAATGCACTAACTCTTGGATGTCGCGCTAATTGTCCAAGAGTATTTACTGCCAGAGTCGCCGGGGAGTCTAACTCTTCGTGAATACGTTGTTCGTTTTCGTCTGGATATTCACCGCTTATTACATCACCCGCCCCGTTTTTGAAATCTAGAAATTTGAAAGGTTTACCATGTTCACTTCGCCGCCAATGTAACCATTCTTCTGCTATAAAAGGTCCTTGTGCATTCTGGTCAATTGCTAGGTGATAAGTTATCCTTGGAGAGCCGGGATTTTCCCGGTACTTTAATTCAAAGACAATTGGACCCTCTGACCCTCTGGTTCGAAGTTCTTGGAAGCGATTACGACGGTCAACAGCTTTACGTAGACCATCAGAAAAACATTCAGATAAAAAAGCAAAGACATCAAAAATAGTAGATTTACCACTACCATTAGGGCCAAGTAAGACGGTAAGAGGAGTTATATTATTTAATGTTAATTCATGTAATGCCCGATAATTTTTGACCGTTAAAGCCTCAATTCGGGCCATGCCGGTTTTATTTTTTGGTTGTTGAGTGGGCTTGGTCATGAAGTGTAAACCTCGGTTTATTCCAGAAAGATTATAATTATATTAATTGTACCATATTTTTAATAGGTGAGTAGTATTTTTAAGATTTACATATTAGAAAATTCACAATCTGGCGGTATAATTCAGTGTGACAATTGGAATGACAAACTGATTACTGAACACTAAAAACTAAAAACTGTCTAAACTAAATTTGCAGGAGTGTTGTATGTCGCAGCCTAAAACTCCGCCCGGTCCCCCGGCTAAACTCCCTCTCGGTATCGACCATCTACTCAGCGTCACGAAAGACCCCCTGGCCCATATGAAAGAGGTCGCCACCTATGGTGACGTGGTCTATTACGCCGTGGGCCGGGGCAAACGCCGGATGAACATCTACCATTTCTACCACCCCGACTTTATCCGCGAAGTACTGGTCACGAACCAGCGCCATTACATCAAAGGCGAGAGTATCAACCATTTGAAGGAACTCCTGGGCGAGGGGTTGCTCACCAGCAGCGGCGATTTTCACCTGCGCCAGCGCCGGTTAGCCCAACCCGCCTTTCATAAGAAGCGCATCGCCGCTTACGGCGAGATTATGACCGGGTACGCCACCCGCATGCTGGAGGGCTGGCCGGACGGCGCGACCCTCGACATGGCCGCCGAGATGAAGGAACTGACCCTGCAAATCGTGGTCAAAACGCTCTTTGATACCGACCTCGACCGCTCCGACCAGGAACTGCGGGAAGCCCTGAGCAACCTTAACGATTGGGCCGAGCGGATTTTGCTGCCGCCCGGCCTGGCCCGGTTGCTCGGTAAACTGCCGCTTTCGGCCAGCCGCCGTTTCAAGAAAGCGCGCCGGGTCTTGAACTCGACCATGGACCGCCTGATTGCGGAGCGCCGGGCTACCCCCACCGACCACGGCGACCTCCTTTCGATGCTGCTCCAGGCCACCGACGAGGAAGGCGACCGCACCGGTATGAGCGACGAGCAGGTCCGGCACGAGATTTTGACAATGTTTCTGGCCGGGCACGAGACTACCTCGCTGGCCCTGATGTGGACCTGGTACCTGCTCTCGCAGAACCCGGACGCCGCCGAGAAACTCCACGCCGAACTGGATAGCGTCCTGGCGGGTCGCGTCCCCACGGTGGAGGACTTGCCGCGCCTGCCCTACACCGAGAAGGTCTTTACCGAGGCCATGCGGCTCTTTCCCCCGGCCTACGCCACCAGCCGCTATAACGTTACCGACCAGCAGGTGGGCGGCTACACCATCCCGGCAGGGTCGAGAATCATATTGAGTCAATACGTGACGCACCGCGACCCCCGCTGGTTTGCCGAGCCGGAGAAGTTCGACCCCGACCGCTGGACACCGGAATTCAAGGCCAGCCTGCCAAAGTTCGCCTACTGGCCTTTTGGCGGAGGGCCGCGCCTGTGCATCGGGGAGCCGTTCGCCTGGATGGAGGGCCAACTCCTGGTAGCGACCATCGCCCAGCGCTGCGAGTTCCGCCTGCTGCCTGGCCACCCGGTCGCCACCCGGCCCCAGGTGACGCTGCGGGCGCGCTACGGCATGAAGATGATTATGTCAAGGCGCAAGGTGGGCGCGGAAAAGATTCCGGCTGGGGCCGCCAGCTAACCGACCAGTTGGTTCGGCCAGCCAGCTTAAATTGACCAAATAAAAAAGGACCGGGCGCGTTTCTAAAGAGGTGCGCCCGGTTTTTAGTTGCGAAAAGATTAGCTTTTCTCCTGTAATTTTCCTGGCAATAACCGCGTTGATATAAGCAGCATCTCGGCGTGGACCGGGACTTTGCTTGCTGGTGTGCCCGAATCAATTTTTAACAAATCTCTCCTGCTAATTTGTGCTTGTTAACAAACCCTGTTTCGGTCCGGGTTAAGTTTGTTATTGCTGTCAGGAGGAGGAGAGTTATGCTTGTTGGTGGAAAAGTTAGCCCTGCTAAATTTTTCAGGTTAAAAGGCGGGCTGTTTATTCTGTTTGCGGTTGTGTTCGGCCTGGTCTTTGCCGGGTGCGGCTCCGAAACGGCCCCGGTCGCGGTCCAGGCGGCAACCGCTACTGTCGCACCAACCGTAACGCCTACCATTGGGTCAACTCCGACGCCAACCCTTGTCCCCCTGGATGTAGCGAATAGACCCTATTACGAAGCTCTTACCGATAACCAGGTTGTGCAGGCCCGGCAGGAATGGTTCCGGTTAATAGACCAGAACGAGCAAAAGTGGAAGGCTAAAAATATCGCCAGCTACCAGGTTGAAATGACTTACCACAATACCCCCTGGCCGCCCGGCGAACATTATGCCGTGACGGTCAGGAATAACGCGGTGGCCGAGGTGGCTTATTCCCTGGTCAAGTGCATGTCGTGCAGCGAAGACGTGCCGCCAACTCCCGACCCGGCCAAACGGACCTATAAAGACGCTAGAGGGCTAACCGTTCCGGGGCTTTTTGAGCTGGCCCGTACTTCAGTTTATGGTTATGTGAATGTCGCCTCCGCTTTTAAGATTACCTTTGACCCGGCTTATGGTTTTCCCAAAAGGATGACTACTGAATCGATCCGTTATACGGACCTGGGAAAATACTGGGATGTTATGGGTTTCAAGGAGCTTTCTTGAGCGGATTAAAAATCCGCCGACGCCTACTCCTGTGGTCGCAAAATAACGGGCGCGTCTCTTGTATATCCTGTGGGAGCAAGAGAAGTCGAGGAATGATTAAAGGCGGCGCTCGAAATGACAAACTGATTTCTGCCCTCTGACTACTAAACACTAAAAACTGAACACTAAACACTTGTAATTATGTAAACCTCTATTCTTTGCGGGCGGGCTGTGCTATAATCCGCCTATCGACTTTTGATTATGATGTGACAGTTTTAGATACCACAGGTACAGGCGGGTAAAGAACCTTTTTATGCTAGGTTTTGTCGTAGCGCTGCTTATGTGCCTGGGCGGATTAGCCGGGCTGGTGGTGGTCATTCCAGGCGCTATCCGGGCCTGGCGAGTGGTCCCCGCCTATTACAACCTGTCCCGCGCCGCCCTCCCTCTCCTGACCGTCCTCTATTTTGGCTCCGTTGTGTTGCGCCTGGACCTTTTCAACCAGCGCCCCTGGCTTTCTTATGGGCTGCTGGCTTTACTATCCCTGGCGGTGCTTGGCATTGTCGTCTATATCTACCGCGAGCCCGGCGCTTCCCAGAAACGGGAGCTAGCCCATACCGGGGTGTCGCGCCCCGAAATGCCGGAAATTGAAATCCGCCAGGCCACCGACGCCGATTTGCCGGGGGCGGGATTGGTCTTCGCCAGGGTCTTTCACCAGAGTTTTGACCTCGACTTCGGGCCGGACCGGGCGCGCAACGGGCGCCTCCTGGGCGAGCTTTTGAAGATAAAGCAGCCCGAAGTCTGGGTCGCCGCCCTGGGGGAGAGCGGGCAGGTCGTCGGCGCGCTCTGGCTCGACCTGGCCGACCCCCAGACCCCCACCGTGACCGCCCCGGTCATCCGGCCCATCCTCCAAAAATATATGCACCGCTTCTACGCGGCCTATTTCGCCCACCTGGTCATGCCCAACATCATGGAGGTGCGGGGGACGCCCACTTCCGGCTATATTCAGTGGGTAGGGGTTGACCCCGACTGGCAGGGCTACGGAATCGGGCGGCGGCTGGTCGAACAGGCCCTCAAAGTGACCCAGGCAGCCGGGAAACACGAACTGGTCCTCCATACCGAGCGGAGCAATCGCCGGGCCCGGCGGCTCTACGAGACCAGCGGCTTCTGGAATGAAGGGACTTTTCCGCTCAGCCCGCGTATCCGCTATGTAAAACTGTTCTAAATGAGCAACCGGGCGGGATAGCCGGTCGTTTTAAAGGGGTAACGGGGTACCTGCGGTTTTTCAATTCTCAGGCAAACAAAAGGCATTTACCATCATGACCCATTCCAGCGATTTCTTTCTGCGGCGCTTCCAGGCGTTCGTAACTGTTATTTTGCTGGCCCTATCCGCCAGCGCCCTCCTCCAACCGGCCCGGTCCGTCTCTGCCGCCGACAGCCGCCAGACCAATTTGTGGCTCAACGCCAGCCAGGCCGAGTTTGCCGGGTGGCAGCTAAACGGCCTCAAAGTGGTGGGCGATTCTCTCCAACTCAACCCGGCCAGCCTGAAAGCGGGGCGCGACCCCTACGCGGCGGGGGCTTATAACGGCGGCAACTATTACAACGGCGGCAGTTTTTCTTATGGCGAGGCCGTCGCGCCCTATTACAGCCCGCCGGGCGGCTTCGATAGCGCGATTGCCTCCTGGAACGTCGCCACTCCCGCCGGGACCTGGGTCGAGGTGCGGTTAAAGGCCCTGGTTGGCTCTCACTGGACCCGCGAGTATGTCATGGGCATCTGGAGCAGCGATACCGCCACAATCCGCCGCCACAGCGTCAACGGGCAGAACGACGCCGATGGCGCGGTCGATACCGATACCCTCACCCTGAAAAGCCGGGCCAGCGCCTTCCAGCTAAAGGTGTTGCTCTACACCACCAGCGCCGTGACCACCCCGCGCCTTTCCCTGGCGGCGGTCAATACCATCCGTAACGGCGATAACCCCGGCCTGGCTTCGAGCCACGCGGCCTGGGGCAAGGATATTGCCGTGCCGGAGCGTTCCCAGATGATTTACCCCGATGGCGGCGAAGTCTGGTGCAGCCCGACCTCGACCTCGATGGTGCTGGCCTACTGGTCCGCGAAAACCGGCAAATCCCAGCTCGACCAGACTGTACCGAGTACGGCGGCCCGCACCCTCGACTGGATTTATGACGGCAACGGCAACTGGCCCTTTAACACCGCCTACGCCGCCTCGCTCGATGGCGGCAATATCGAAGCCTATGTCACCCGCTTGTTGTCGCTCTCCCAGCTCGAAAGCTGGATTGAAATGGGTATCCCGGTCATCGTGAGTATCGCCTACAAGGCCGGACAACTGGCCGGGACGCCGATTCCGGTCAGCAACGGCCACCTGCTGGTGGTGCGCGGCTTCGACCAGAACGGCAACGTCATCACCAACGACCCCGCCGCCGACCCTCGCCTGGGCCAGGCCACCCGGATTGTCTACAACCGGGCCCAGTTCGAGCAGCGCTGGCTGGCCAGTTCGGGCGGCGCGGCCTATCTTATCTACCCGAAAGGGACCGCGACCCCGACCGCCCTCCGCCAGGACGGTTGGGCTTTAACCCAATCCGACCGCCTCAAGGGGTTTGCCGACTCCTCGATTCAAAACGTCTGGGCCGGGTCCGACCAGGCGGTCGCGGCGGGCGGGAGCAATCGAAGCTGGCTGTGGGGCCCGCAGCCGGACACCTCGGCCCGCCTGGAAAAGTATGCCGAGGGGCCGGGCGGTTACCGCCTGGTGCAATATTTTGATAAAAGCCGCATGGAGATTACCCGGCCCCAGGCCAGCCGCGCCGGCCAGTGGTTCGTCACGAACGGCTTGCTCACGGTCGAGATGGTTAGCGGCAGCATGCAGGTGGGCGACAACAGTTTTGTTGCCACCAGCCCGGCGTCTATCCCGGTAGCGGGCGACCCCGATAGCCCCTCGGCCCCGACCTACGCCACTTTCTACGGTCTGGCCTCGGTGGGGTCGCACCAGGCCGACCGCCGCGCCCCGAACCGGCTGGGCCAACCGGTCACGGCCAATCTCGACCGCTCCGGCAAGGTGGGCCAGCAAGCGGCGAACGGCGTCAGGGTCGGTAATTACGAAAACACCCTCGGCCACAACATCCCCGATGTGATGTGGAATTGGATGAACGACCCGGCCCGCTCCGGTCTGACGGGCGGCTGGCTCTTTGCCCTGGGCTACCCGATTAGCGAGCCGTACTGGGTCCAGATAAATTTGCAGGGGCAACCCACCACCGTGCTGGTCCAGTTGTTCGAGCGGCGGGCCCTGACCTATACTCCCGGCAACCCGGCAGCCTTCCAGATTGAGATGGGCAATATCGGGCTGCATTACCTGACCTGGCGCAACGGTCGCTAGTTTCTTACAAAATAAAAAGAGCCGCCCGGTTTCTGGCAGGGCGGCTCTTTTATTTGATTTAGCTGTTAATCGTGAAGGAGCCGAAGAAGGCCGTTACCTCGGAGTCTGCCGGGGAGTTGCCGGAGACATAGGTCAAAATCACCTGGTAAAGGCGGTCGCCATCGAGATAGACCTGGCTGAGATTGACATAGGTGACGCCGTTTTTGTCAAAGAGATAGCTGGTCTGGCGGCCCGGCACGCCGTGATTGTTGAAGTCGACTTCGTCCCCGATGTTGTAAGCCCCGACCGACTGCTCCTGGCTGGTCAGGACGCTGTGCAGGAAGTTCTGGGGGTCGACCCCGGTTAAGGCTCCCGGCGGGTAATCGTTATAGGCCACGTTATAGCTGGCCCGTTTGCCGGCCTGGATACCCTGGTAGGCCACGACCGTGACCGGACCGGCCAGGGTATTAACCTTCTCGGTGTCCCTGGTCGGGTTGCCGGGCATTAACACACTGAAACGCCCTTCGGAAGAAACAAATTTAGCAAACCCTGCCGGGGCCCCGTTGTTGTTGCCGCTGCCCTTATTGCCGTTGTTGCTGCCGGGGGTCGCGACCGGAGTGGGAGCGCCGGAGCGGGGAGTGGTGCCCGGCGTGGTAACCCCGGATTGGGTGGTCGGGCCGGAAGACGTACCACTTTTATATTTAAGGGTCAGGGCTGTCGCCACTCCGCCGCCAACCAGCATCAGGACCAGCACCACTATCACGGCAGTAACTACCCCTTTGGTGGACTTGCGGGCCGGGTAAGCCACGGGCTGGTAGACCGGGCGGGGCGGTTGGGCCGGGTAGTAGCTCGGCGCGGGGGCCACAGGCTGGCCTGCGGCCTGGTTCGGAACATACACAGGCTGGACCGCCACCGGGGGCCGGGGCGGGATGGAGACCACTTCGGTCGCGGCCCGGAGCTGGTCCAAATTGGGAGGGGTCTGGGCGGTGGCGCGGTGGACGATAGCGGCAAAAGATTGGGCCATTTCCCCGGCGCTCCGGTAGCGGTCTTCCGGCTTTTTCGCCAGGGCCCGGTTAATCACTTCCTGGACCACAAACGGCACCTGGCCCCGGCTGCGGGCGGCTACCGAGGGAATCTGGTCGAGCAAGTGGCCGCGCATAATCTGCTCGGTGGTGCCGTTATAGGGGAGTTCCCCGGTCAGCATCTGGAACAACACGCAGCCGAGCGCGTAAATGTCGGTGCCGACCCCGACATTCCCCTGGAGTTGTTCGGGCGACATGTAGTAGATGGTCCCAATCGCGCCGGTCCGGGTCTGGGCGTTGGCCGAGCCCAGCACCTTGGCGATACCGAAGTCGCCTAAAAGCAGGCGGTCGTCCTCGGCCCGTAAAAGCATGTTTTGCGGTTTGATGTCGCGGTGAATGACGTTGCGGCGGTGGGCGTAATCGAGGGCGGCGGCGACCTGGGTCAGGTAGGCGCTGGCCCGGGGCAGGCTGAACTTGCCTTCCTTGTAAAGTTTGTCGTAAAGGGTGCCGCCTTCGATATAGGGCGTGACCAGGCAGGCGGTCTTCTCGGAATGGCTGTAGTCGTAGACGCTGAGGATATTGGGGTGCTCGAAGGCCGCGACCGCCTGGGCCTCGCGCTCGAAACGGGCCAGGAAGTTTTCGTCGGCGGTCAGTTCGGGGTTCAAGATTTTGACCGCGACCCGGCGTTTTAACAACTGGTCGGTTGCCAGGTAGACCTGGGCGAACCCGCCCTGCCCGATTTTCTTTTCCAGGAGATAACGCCCTATGATTACTCTATTCTCGGTCAGCATTTGATACACCCCTACTTCCAGACGATTTATTTTTAAGACTTATTCTTACAGTCAATTTAGTTCAATCAATTTAATTTTTATCAGCGCGACTATTTGTCAGGTGGCGAATTTTTTACATTTTACTTTTCCTGAAAACCTTATACCCGGCCTTCGGAAGCCATAGTATGAGTTTTTTCACTCAAAGCGGGGTTGAGCCTGAAAGAGTAAAAAAGTTCACAGCCCCGGTGTGTCCCTGCCCACTAATAAAAAGTAGCCAGAGGGCAGAGGTCAGAAGGCAGAAGGCAGAAGGCAGAGGGCAGAGGGCAGAGGGCAGAGGGCAGAAGTCAGTTTGTCTTTTTGAGCGTCTCAGTTTGTTATTGTAGGCGTTTTAACTTTGTCATTCCGAGCGAAGTGGAGGGAATCCTGGCCACCCGCGTCAGGCGCTGTGCGGGTACCGTTGGCGAATATCACAGTCATAAAAGCGTGAAAAATTCGGCCTTATGTATCTCATTGAGTATTTGTAGCCGGGAGCGGTGCGTTATAATGACGGATAGGGTGTTTAGAGATAAAATTTTGATAAGAAATCCTGGTATAAGTAGGGTCTGCAATTTAAGAGTAAGGCCACAAACAATGTCATTCTGTAAGACGCTTCTAGAAAGATGATTTGCTTCAATCAGATGGCGCCTTACAGAATCTCACGCCGTTGGCTAAACGCAAGGTTGCGGACTTTGCCAGGTCCAAAGTGCGTCAGGTCGAAGTCTGACTCTGCCTGAGATAGGGGACAGTTGTTGTCCTTACGCAACGCCAACGGCGCGAGATTCTGTAGAAGGCCCTTCGTCCTTACGCAGCATTTGGTTGTACAGCCTTCTACAGAATGACAAGGGTGTGTTTAACTCATACTATCAAGATTAGAGGTAAGCCAGGCTGATTTAGTTTAGGGATAAATTCAGGGCCTATTTACCGGGCAAGAAAAGTTTTGAAAGAAAGCGTCCAATATTTTAAGCGTCCCGACATCTACGGTCTCGAATTTATCGAGGCCACCTTCGTGACCCACCGCTTTGCCCGGCACGTCCACGACTATTACGCCCTGGGGGTGATTGAAACGGGCGTCCAGACCTTTTACGCGCGGGGCGAGCAGCATATTACGCCGAGCGGCGGGGTCTTCCTGCTCAATCCGGGCGAACCGCACGACGGTGAGGCGGCCATCACCAGCGGCTTTACCTACCGCACCTTTTACCCGACCACCGAAATGCTCCAAAAACTGGCCGAGGAAATTACCGGCAAACCTCAACCTTTACCCTTTTTCTCGCCCCTGATTGTCCAAGATAACGCCTTGACCCAGGCCCTGCTCCAACTCCACGCCTGCCTCAAAAGTCCCGGCTCGACCCTGGAAGGCGAGGAAAAACTGCTCGAAGTCTTCGACCTGCTCCTGACCCGCTACGCCGACCGGCGGGTCCAGGCCCAACCGCGCGGCCAGGAGCGCCAGGCCGTCCGCCTCATCCGCGACTATCTCCAGTCCTGTTACGACCAGAACCCCTCGCTGGCGGAACTGGCCCGGCTGGTCTCGTTCAGCCCCTATTACCTGGCGCGGGTCTTCCAGGCCGAGGTCGGGTTGCCGCCCCACGCCTATCTCGAAAGCGTGCGGGTCCGGCAGGCCCAGCGCCTCCTGTCCGAAGGGCAGGCCATCTCCCAGGTGGCCCAGGCGGTCGGTTTTGCCGACCAGAGCCACTTTCACCACCGTTTCAAACGGTTAATCGGCCTCACGCCTCGCCAGTACGCCCAACAGCGCAAGATTCTTCAATAATTCCCCCCTCCTTCCGGCTTTAATACTCTCGAAAGCTATTTTTAAAAATTAGGGTCGAGAGGAATGTTTACCGATGAAATTTGATACGAAAATTGCGGTGGTGCTGCGTGAGGACCTGGCAACCTGGCAGAAACTGAACGTGACGGCCTTTACCATCAGCGGGATTGCCGGGACGGTCGAGGGTATCGTGGGCGAGAATTACGAGGACGCCTCCGGCAACGTCTACCTGCCGATGATAATCCAGCCGATTATGATTTTTGCCGCCGACGCCGCCCAGATGCGGACGGTCTACGAGCGGGCAATGGCCCAGGAAGCGCGTTTCGCCATCTACACCGAAGAGCTATTCAGCACCGGCCACGACGAAGCCAACCGGGCGGCGGTCAAAGCGGTGGCGGCGGAAGATTTGAACCTGGTCGGTATCGCGCTCCGGGCCGATAAAAAGGCGGTGGACAAAATCTTGAAGGGCCTGAGTTTGCACAAGTAGGTGGAAGTCAGTAGTCAGAGGTCAGTAGGCAGAGGGCAGAGGGCAGTAGTCAGAGGTCAGTAGGCAGAGGGCAGAGGGCAGTAGTCAGAGGTCAGTAGGCAGAGGGCAGTTTGTCATTCCGAGCGCCCCCATTGTCATTCCATATCCTACACTCGTCATTCCGACCGAAGTGGAGGAATCTCCGGTCCGTTGGACAATATCAAGGTCGCTCCATATTGTCATACACTCGCAGAGGCACCAACGGGCAAGACCGTATTGGGAATAGCATTGGCGGAATCTAGCTCGAAGGGTTCCCTGGGGCAATACCGTTGGTGTACGGCACAATCCTCCAAATTGTCATTCCGTAAGCCGCTCCTAGAAAGATGATTTGCCAAATACGATTGGCGGCTTACGGAATCTCGCGCGTTGCGTACCATAAAGCCCACAACCATCCCATATCTCAGGCAGAATCAGGCTTCGACCTGACAACCTCAGGTTGTGAACTGAGGCTCGTTGAACCTGGCAAAGTCTTTAACCTGGCGTTTCGCCCTCGGCGCTGGGATTCCTCGGGCGGGTCTGCTTTCTCGACATTGGTTTGTCCCTACACTCTCCCTCGGAATGACACTTCCCAGGGTTGTGCCTTTCGCCAACGGTCCCTGTAATCAAAGAGCATGAATGTCCACGATTCCTCGGTTACACGCACACTCAAAGGTCGCACCCTAGGTCGCACCTTGCGAATGTGACAGGTATCCAACCATGCCTGGAATTATCTATCCAATACCAACCGTTGCGTGGGGGTTAGCTCGTAAAGGGTAAAGACCAGTTCGTCAAGGGTGGCCTGGTTGAGGCCGGGCCGGGCCAGCTCGGTTAAAAGTGAGTCGGGCCGGGAGCCGCTAAAGCCGGGCAAAGCCGCCTTTGGAAAAACCAGTTTTTTAACCGGGTTGGCATAATAGTCCCACTGGCCGCCGCCCATCGGCTTGCCGTAGGAGCGGAATTGAAAGGTCGAAAGACGGCTGTTCAGGAAATTCGCCGCCAACTGCTCGATTTGCCACTCGACCGGAAAGACCACCGAAACCACGTCCGTGCTGAAATAAAATTGCTGGCGGTCTACCGCGAAAGTGTTGCGTGGCGCTTTGTAGGGCGTCACCAGTTTGGCGGCCTGTTCGAAGACTTCCGGCTCGCGCGGCCATTGCAACTCGTAAAAAGGGAAAAGTTTGCTGTAACGCCGCCGCCGCTCCAGTTCCGGGCGGTGTTTTTCGAGATAAGCCAGGGTGGATGGGTAGGGGGCCGGGTCGAGACCGGGCGGCGGGTAGATTAACCACTGGTCGCGCCACTCGATGCGGCCCGGTGAAATGTCTCCGTTTTTGATGGCCGGTTTCAACAGGGCCGGGTCGAGCGCATGCGCCGTCACACTGTCCACAAAGAAGACCCGGTCGAGGCCCGTTTGAACTCCTGTCCGGCAGACTGCCAGGTCGCCCAGTGGGACCGAGCGTTCCGCGATTTCGGCCAGGAGCAATCTTTCCGCCGGGAGTTGCCGCAGCCAGGTCCAGGGCACCTTGCCCGATAGGGTTTCCTGCGGAATCTTTTCGGACTGGCCGTCAAAGCGGAAGACCAGGGCGTGCCGGGCGGGGGCAGGCTGGCGGGCCGCGAAAAGGAGGCAGACATCTACCTCGGCCTCGCTAAAATGCTGCTCGTCGCCCAGGTCTTCCAGTTCCAGGAGGGTCGTTTCGGCCAGGAGCCATGCCCGCAGAGGAGCGGCGAAAGCGGCCTCCTTCCAGAAGCGGGAGGTCACGAACCCCAGCCGCCCGCCGGGCACCAGCAGTTCGACCCCCCGCCGGATGAAATAGTAGAGCAGGTCGCTTTTCAGGTTGTAGACTTCCGGGAAGAATCTTGCGAAATACGCTTTTTCGACCCCGCTGTAATCGTTGAAGCCGACATAGGGCGGGTTCCCCACTACCGTCCCGAACCCGCCTTTTGCAAAGACTTCTGCAAATTCCCAGGTCCAACCAAAAGGGCGCAACGCTGCCAGGGTCGCGCCATCACCGGGGTCGTTAAAAATCGGCAGGGCCGCTATCTCGTCTGCCAGCGCCGCTTGCTTTGCCCGGAAAAGTTCTTCCAGCCTCCGGTACTCGGCCAGGGCTGCCCCACTGTCCCCCGCCCGGACGTTTTCAAAGAGCCGCTGCCTGTCTTCCCCGCCTTCGGCCCTATCCAGGGAGCCGACCAGGGCGTTGCCGCCGCGCACCTGGGCGGCGAGGGCCACTATTATTGCCTCGTTCAGCCCCACCGGTTTTATTTCGACCAGTCGTTTTAAAACCGCCAACCTCGCCTGCCAGACCGCCAGCGGGTTCAGGTCGAGCCCGTAAAGCCGCTCGATAACCAGTTCTTCCGGTTCGGTGCCGGGGGAAAATTCAGTAAGACGGTCGAGGGCCGCCAGGAGGAAAACTCCGCCGCCACAGGCCGGGTCGAGCAGGGGTTCCCCGGCCTGTTCGAAGACCAGGGCGGTCGCCGTGATGCGCCGGGCCAGGGCCGGGGAGGTGTAGTAGGCCCCGCTCCGCTTCCGGTCCGGCTGGTCGAAATTCAGCCCGGCTACCTCCCAACTCTCGAAAAAGGCGTCCGGCAGGCGGGCCAGTTCTTCCGCCACAAACCGGCTGGACTCTCTCTCTCCCTCATTCAGGGCCGGACCGCCTACCAGTTCGAGCAGTTCGGGTGATATTTCGGGGAAAATAGGGAGCAAGATTCGCTCGGCCAGAAGCCGCAGTACCACCCGCGCCGCCGGGTAAGCCGGGTTGGCAAGGGCGCGACCCTGGGTGCGGCCCTGGGGCCGGGCGGCGAGTTTCTCGCGTTTGACCGGTGAAAAAGGGGTGTTTTCGGGGTCGGGTGAAGTTAACGGCAAATGCGGCTGCAACCGCCTGACCCAATCCCGGACTTGCTCCTGGAGCGTCATAAAACGGGCCGTTTTACCGGTGGTGCGGCCAGTGGTACGACCACTGGTACGACCAGGAAGGGGCGGTCTGGACATTTTGATTAAGGTTTAGGCGGGGCCGGGGTGGCGGCGGGCGTCAAAGGCGCGGACTGCTGCGCTCCCGCTGTCCCCTGGCGGACCGCTACCGGGGTCGAGGTATCAGGCGGAAACGGCGTGGTCACGAACGACACAATCGTCGGGGTCGGGGCGGGTAGCTGGGTCGGGAAAGCCACCGGGGTCGGTGGGACCAGGGTCGGCGGCATTACCGTCGCGGTCGGCGGGACTAACGTGGCCGTGGGAGTTGGTTGGGGTGGGGCGGCAGTCGCGACCGGGCGCGGGGTTGCGGTCGGCACCGCCGCGATAGTATAGGTTACGGGCTGGCCCTGGTTCACGACCTGCCCGCTTAGTTTCAGGGTCACGCTATACTGGCCGGGCGTCACGTTCGAGGGCAGGGACGACAGGATATAGGCGTTCTGGGTAATCTTTTCGTTGCGGCTCAGAATCGGGGTCGCTTCCGGTTGGTTGTTGACCACACGGAAGACTTCCAGCGTCAGGGCGTCCCCCACTTTGACCCCATCCTGGATATTGACCTTGCCAAAGAGCAAAATCGTGCTGTTCGTAAAGAAATTGTTCAGGGGCTGGCCGGGCGCGTTATTGGGAAACTCGGCGGTCGTAAAGAGACTGGCGAAAAGCGGCTGTTTCAAAACCAGCGGCGTCGGAGTCACGACCGGGGTCGGGGTCGGCGCGACCACCGAAGGGGAAGCCCCTGCCGTGGCGGTGGGCTGCGCCCCGGAGGCGGGCGCGGTGGCTACCGGTTCCGGCGAGGCGGTCGGCGCGAAGACCGGGGTCGGCGGCAGGGTCGTGAGAAGGTTGGCCTGGGAATTGACCGCCGGGGCCAGGCTGATTTCGCCGGTAGTCGGGGCGGCGGTGGCAGTAGCGGCGGGTGCGGTAGCAGACGAGGCCGGGGAACCCTGGAAGACGAAGAAAGCGCCAAGCGCCAGGGCCGCTATAAGCAGAAGCAGCAATAAGGCCAGCAGCCAGGGCGGTAGAGGAAAGCGCCGCTGCGGACGTTCGGCCTCGGCCTCGGCGGAGGGCAGTTCGTTCCCCCAGAGGACCACTTCCGGCTCGCCGGGCGGCTTGCCCGACCCCGCGTCGGCGCTCCCGGCGGCAGGGTTGGCCGGTTTGACCTCGAAAGGCCCCAGCTCGACGCTCTTATCGACCTTTTCCGAGACCGCAGGTGCGACCGAGGGCGGCGAAACGACCTCGTCCTGGGCCGGTTGGGGCGGAGGGGTTTGCACCGGCGCCTGGACCTGGGCCCGGCTGGTCCCGCCGGACCGGACGGAAGTATTCACGCCCAGGACTTTGACCGGCTCGGCCTGGAAAGATTTGAGGCGTTCGCGCCCTTTTTCCCCATCCCCGCTCACGTGGCCGCGCGCAATCTCGCGGTGGGCCGCCGCTTCGCTGTAGGTATCATCTATCGCCAGCACCCGGTCGTAAAGCTTGACCGCCTGCGACCACTTCCCGACCGACAGGGCCGCCTCAGCCTCCCGGTAGAGCCTGTCCCGGTCGTTTTCAAGCTGGGTCCGCACCCGTTTGAGGACATAGCCGACTTCCTCGGCGTCCTGGTAGCGTTCGTTGACCTGTTTGTGGAGGCATTTCATGATGACCGCTTCGAGCCCGCCCGAAATGTAGGGGTTGTAGCGGCGGGGGCGGTCGGGTTCGCGGTCCCGGACCAGGCGGAAGTTATAGGCCATCGTCTCGTAATCGAGGTCGCTCTTGACCGCCTTGAAGGGCAGGTAATAGCGGCCCGTGACGGCAGCGTAAAGGGTGGTGCCGACCGAGTAGAGGTCGGCGGCGGGGGTAATGCGGTTATCGCCCCTGGCCTGTTCGGGGGCCATGAAGTTAATCGTCCCCAGGTTCGAGCCGCTAATGGTTACATCGCGGTCCTGCCCGGCGTGGGGTTGGTGGGCAATACCAAAGTCGCTGATTTTGGCGTAACCTTCGGTGGTCAGGAGGATGTTACTCGGCTTGATGTCGCGGTGGACGATGCCGAGTTTGTGGGCTGCCGCCAGGCCGTCGCAGACCTCGCCCATCAGCCGGACCGATTGCAGCAGCGAAAGGTTGCCCTTGCTTTTAATCAGATCGGTCAGGTTGCCGCCGCCGACCCACTGCATCACGAAGGCGTTATATTCTTCGAGCAGGTCTATCAGGTAGACGATGTTGGGGTGTTCGCTGAGGCGGGCCAGGGAGCGCCACTCGGTTTCAAAGAGGCGGCGGGCTTTCGGGTTGGCTTCGTCGGTGACCCACTGTTCGTGGAGTTGCTTGACGACCACATCGCGGTCAACCTTCAGGTCGTGGGCGCGATAAGCAATACCAAAACCACCCCGGCCAATTTCTTCCAGGATTTGATACCGCTCTCGGACTAAACCTTTAAGGCTCATATAACCTAAAGGCCCCCTTACCTCACCCTACGCAAACTAAAGAAAAGCCAACCATAGGCGCCCCACACAAGTATAGCATATTTGTACATAACCAATCGGTTTTTAGTGTTCAGTGTTTAGCCTTTAGTTTTACCATACCCCCAGGTCGCACCTACGGTCGTACCCATAGTCGCACCTGCGGGCGTGGCACTATAACCGGCTTTACATTTACTTTGACGCTGTCAGGAACTTATAACCCTACAATTCAGAGGAGACCGGATTTTTGAAACAAAGAGGACCCGTTTGACCTATTCTATCACGTTTAGCCGATTCTGCCGAGATTTTTAGAAAAACTATACCCTAAAAACCGGCTACCGCCCTCTACCAGTAGCCGGTAGGCAGAGGGCAGTAGCCAGTTCTAATACCAAATACGGGTGAATAATTGTCATTCCGAGCTTGCGAGGAGTCTCCGGCCCGTTGGGCTAATGCACACTCATTGTCCAATGGACCGGAGATCCTTCACTTTGTTCACGCCCGGAGGGTGTGACATAGTAAGAGTCTTTATCCGTACCTGGTAAAACATCTACTGCCTTCTGCCTTTCTATCTTCTACCTACTGCCCCCTGGCTACTGCCCTCTGCCTACTAAATCCCGAACGTTCCCCTCTGTTTTCTGACTACTGCCCTCTGCCCTCTGGCTACTGCCTTCTGGCTACTGCCCTCTGGCTACTGCCCTCTGCTTTCTAAACACTAAAAACTAAACACCTCTTGACAGAATCATACTTTTTAGTCTATCCTAATATTGGAAGTTAGAATTTTGTAACGCCAAGATATAGACCGGCTAATTTTCCCTGTCAGGATAGACCCGGCCCAAGTTTTAAGGGACCAGAAAACGATGACTTACGGTAAAGATACTCTCCACGTCCAGCTAGACTACCGTCGTGCCCGCCAGAATCGCCTGGAAATACCGTTGCGCCTGCGGCTTTTTCTGTTCTTCCTGGCCGTCCTGATGATAACTTTCGGGGTCTTGCTGGCCTCGCTGGTTCATTAGTCCGCAATCCGAAAAAATTTTAGAAATTAAAAAGGGGATGCGATTTTCCGTCGTATCCCCTTTTGTTTTTTATATTAAGGCCGGGTCGGACCCCGCCTTTTTCCGGTTCCTACTAAACACTGAACCCTGGAAACTGGCTACTGACTACTTCCCCCTCAAGCCGCCTGGTCCTGGAAGACTTTGATAAAATGGCTGGCGTCGTTTTTGGTCAGACCGTCCAGACCGTAGCCGTAAAGCTCCTGCAAACGGCCTTCGAGTTCGGCCTTGTTCATCTCGCGGCGGGCCGCCATCTTCAGGATAGCCTGGCGCTGCTGCTCGGTCGCCGTTTCGGAGTTGGCCTGGGCCGGGGTCGCCGGGCGCGGAGCCTGGGCTGTTACCGGGGCGGCGGGCTGCTGCTGGACCGGGGCCATGCGAGGCGCCCGCATCTCGCCGCCGTTATTGGCCGGGCGGCTCAAACCGGGCGCGGCCCCGGTAGTGGCGGGCTGCTGGTTGGCGTTGCGATTATTGTTGTTATTGCGGACCGTTTCCCGCGGCTGGCCGTCCACCAGTTCGTTATCGTAGAGGCTGTTGCCGAACTGGTCGCCAAAGCAGCGCAACGCCCGTTTGAGAGCATCGGTAATCGCGCCTTTGCGCGCCATGTCGTGGGCATCAATCCGGGCGCGTGGGTTGCGGCCTTCCTGGACCGGGCAGACCCCTTCTTCGGTCACCGGCACGCAGCCGGTCACGGTCAGTTTTACCCGCGCGGCATAATAGCAGCCGATGACGCCGCCATCTTCGCCCAGCACGTTTTGCATTTCCACGCCCATAAGGTCATAACCCCAGTTGCCGTAACCAAAAATGCGGTTGGCCGTGTCAATGGCGTCGTGCCCTTTCAGGTACGAAAGCTGCATCCCGCCGCCGCCCGAACGATGTTTGACCCGTTTGGGGTCGAGCGGCTGGTCTAACTGGGCAATTTGTTCCGGTGTAAATGGTGACTGACTCATTTTGTCCCTACCTTCAAAGCTTTTTTCAAACTTTCATTCTAGCTCTTTGCAGAGTTTTCGCATTTAATTTTTATACTTTTACCTTTAGCCTCACGCTTATTTATCGTAAAAGTAGCAATTAAGAGCCACCTGTGGTTTTATATTAGCATATTTGTTCTAAATTGCAATAGGTAAATTAAAATGAGCCACCCCCTACAAACAAGGGATGGCTCATGACCTTCAAATACGAGGCAGGCTAGCGAAACCCGTTAGCCCGTCCCTGATTTATTACCGGTCTTTGCTTTTGAAGACCTGCATGCCTACAAACCCGGCCAGGCCCAGCACTAGCAGACCGGCCAGCATCGAGAATAGCGCCAGGTTTGAGTTACCGGTATCGCCCGAACCGCCTAAACCGGAAGCCGGGGCCGCCGGGGCGCCGCCCTGCCCGCCAACCGTCGGGGTCGCGGCAGCAGTCGTGACCATTGCGGTGGTCGGAGCGGCAGTCGTAACCGCCGCCGTAGTCGGGGCGGCAGTTGTGGCCGCAGCGGTGGTAGCTGGCGCGGTGGTCGCCTGGGCCTGCTGGCCGGACGCCACGACCACTACCAGGCTCTGGAAGTTAGAACCGGAAGCCGGGAGCAAAAAGCCGACCGGCAAGCCCTGGGTGTTAAGGTTGCCCTGGACGGTCGCGGTGCCGTAGGCCGACTGGGGCGAGGTTTCCTGGATATTGGTCAGGGTCAGGCTGCCGACCTGCGAGGCATCGCCCTGGGGCGGGGCAGCCGTCCCGGCGTTGGTTACAATTTCCTGGGCGATAGTGGTTCCGGCGTTTTTCAAATCGTGGAAAGGCTGTCCATCCTGCAACTGCCAGACGGCCATCTGGACCTGGTAGGGCTGGCTGGTAACATAACCCTTACTAAGGGCATAGGCCAACCCGGCCCGCACCTTGGCGTCGGCCAGACCCTGGGCCGCAATCGTCTGCCCGGTCGGGAACTGCTTTCCAAAATCGAGGCAGAACACGTTAATGGTGGCCCCATTCGCTGCTGCCGTCCCGGCGGCGGTTGTCACCGCGGCGGTGGTAGCGCCTGCCGTAGTCGCGGCGGGGGTGGTCCCGGCGGCGGTAGTGGCTGCCGCCGTGGTGGTGGCAGTCTGGGCCTGGGCCTGCCCGGCGGGAGACAGGAATACTCCCAGCCCCAGGGCTAACATCAAAACTCCCACCAGCGCCATTCCGCAAACCGCTCCACTCCGGCCTGCCCGCGCTGTCTTCTTATTTACTGACATTCCAATCCCTCTCGTTCTGTTCTATACGGGTTAAATAGCTGGCTGCTATAGAGGCAATACAACCCTTAAATGGCCGGAACAAATGCCGGTCAACCAATCATTAGCAACATATGTGCCGTTACTTAGCCTTATATTAAAGATTAGCCCCAATATTAACCGGGTGGGGCTAAAAGAGGGTGTTAAAATTTATAAAGAGGGTTGAAAAACTCAACAATATCGCTTATATTGGCATCGTGATAAAACTAGGAAACTTTTTGAGGTCACACGCGGCCGGTTTCCTGCTGAATTGCCTTTTAATCACAGGCGCTTTCGTCCTGTTTTTGAATCTAAGTTATCCCGGCAATACGCAGCGGTTGTCAATCGAGCGGGTCGAGGATTTTTCCGACCCGACCACCCTGAACAACCTGGAACACGGCCCGGACGGGCAGGCATTTGTTTGGACTAAAGAATCTTCCTACTTCGTCTTTGAAACATTACCGCGTTTCTTGCCCCTGACCATAACCGTAGATATAAACCTCCAACGCCCGCCGGGAGAGCAACCCGCCCACCTGGTCATAAGCGAGGTCAACCAGGGCGATTATTCTTTGATTCAGCCCATCGCCACCTTTGACTATGACCCCAAAGAGCCGGGCTTCCATCACTATACCCTGCAAATCCCGGCCATTCCCGACCTCATGACCGGGCTGGCCCTCGAATTCAAGACCAACACTTTCGGGGTGCCGGGGGATAAACGGGTGCTGGGCGTGACCGTCGGCGACTTCACCATTTCGGCCAACGGCGATGCCTGGTCCGGCCTGTTCGGTCCTTACCCGGTGGTGATAGTGGTGGCGCTAGTGCTGGTGCTGCTGGCAAGCTGGTTCCGGCTGGCCCGGCTCGGCTGGTTCGAAAGCGCCATCTTCCTGGGGATGTTCGCTATCGTCTGCGCCGAACAGGTCCAGTTTTTGCGTATCGCCAGCCGTTTCCTCTTGCTGTGTACCATCGGCCTGGCCGTCTGTATGGCAGTCTGGTGGGTGACCCGGCGTTTGGGCAAACCTCGCCTGGAAATCTTCGGGGTGCTGGCCGGGGTAGTTGTGCTGGTAATCTTTTTCCTCCCCAGCGACGATTTTTCGTTTGATACCAATCTCTACCGGGACTGGATTCACGACATCATGCAGTACGGGCCGTTCGACCTGTACGCCCATTCAGGTTCCTTTAACTACCTGCCGCTGATTGTCTATATTTTCTGGGTTTACGGCCACTTCATGGCCCTGTTCGGGCTGGACGGCGGCGATTCTATCAACTTCCGGGTCTTTATGAGCCTGGTCATGCTGGCCTGTACGGTGCTGGTCTACCGGTTGTCCCGCCCCGGGGCGGCGGTGGTCCGGCGGGTGACTATCCCGGTCGTTATGGTGTTCGGTTTCAACCTGACCGTCCTCTACAATCCGACCATCTGGGGCCAGGCCGATATAGTGCTGGCCTTCATGCTGCTGGTGAACTTCTGGCTGCTCCAGCGCCAGCGCCACCTGTCCGCCGGGCTAATGCTGGGCCTGTGTATCCTGTTCAAGCCCCAGGCTATCTTTGTGGTGCCGCTCCTGGCGGTCGTGCTGCTAAAACAGGCCGGGTGGCGCAAGACCACTCTGAGTCTTGGGTTGAGCGCGGTGCTGTGTACGGCCCTGGCCCTCCCCGTCTTTGGTTTTCGCTGGTCCGAGATTCACCAGTACATTTTCCAGGACCAACTGGTCGGCCAGTACGTGGTGGACGGGACCATCCGGGCCTATAACCTGTCGTTCCTCTTTGAGAAGACGGACCAGGTTGGCCTGATTACGAATATCGGGCTGGGGATAACCGGCCTGACCTTTGCGGCGCTGGCCCTCTACCTCTGGCGGGGCAAGACCGAGGCGGGGAGCGTGGCGATGGCGGCGGCCCTGGGCGTCCTCACTTTCTTTGCCTTCTCAATAAAAATGCACGAACGCTACCTCTATTACGCCCTGCCCTTCCTGGCGGTGGCCCTGGCTTACGCCTGGCGGGAACGACCGGGCTGGTTCGCCCGCATGACCGGCTGGTTCACGGCGGTCTACAGCCTGGTGGCCTTGCTCGAAATGCTGGTCTCCCGGCACGTCGATTTGTCCGGCCAGATTGAGGAGAATCTCTTTAACTGGAACGTCTTTCTGATTCAAAACCGGGGTCTGCTCGAAACCGGCCTCAGCTATGCGGTGGTGGGGCTGTACTTCTGGTTGAGCGGGCTGTTCTGGGCCGGGGCCTGGCTGAACCGTCAAAAAAGGCTCGACCGGGTCATTCCACCGGCCCAACCCGTGACCGGGAGCGGGAGCGAGGAAACCGGGGGTGAGCCTGCGTCCCGGCCCCAGTTCGAAACGGTCCCGCCGAGTTAGTCCAAACTCACAATTACCTTCATTTCCTGGACACAATACCAAGTTGTACGTCCACTACTAAAGGTCTTTACAAGCAGGTAAGGTCGAACACTTTGTCATTCTGATGCGTAGCATCACACCCGAAGGGCGTCTCGCGCTGTTGGCGTTGGCTAAAGCCCAGGACTAGCCCTAATTTCCGGCTGAATCAGGCTTCGCCTGAGGCTCGTTGAACCTGGCATAGTCTTCGGCCTGACGTTACGCCAACGGCGCGAGATTCCGTAAGCCGCCGTTCGATTAAGTCAGGTCTCCTTTCTAAAAGCGGCTTACGGAATGACAGGTTTGCGGCTTTACCCATAATGGGTAAGTTGTTTCAGGCATAAAACATATTCCAAAATGAAATGAGCCATCCCTGATTCAAAATTGGGGATGGCTCTTGTTTTTTAATTCCAAACCGGGCTAAAACTTAGAAGGGAATCCCTTCGGGTTCCAGTTCTTCCTCGAAGATGTTTTCGGCGGCGCGGCCATTGTTACCGTTACCACCCATGCGGCCATTCGGGGCGTCTTCCCCTTCATTCTGGCGGCTGCCCAGCATCACCATGTCGCTGGCGATAACCTCGGTGGTCGAGTGTTTCTGGCCCTGCTGGTCGGTCCAGTCGCGGGTCTGCAAACGCCCCTCGATAAAGACCGAACTTCCCTTTTTGAGATAGGTGGCGCAGGTATCGGCCAGTTTCTCCCAGGCCACTACCCGGAACCACTCGGTCTGCTCTTTCAACTGCCCGTCGCCCTGTTTGCTGGAGCGGCTCGAAGCCACCGAAAAAGTCGCTACCGAACTCCCGTTGGGGGTGATTCTCAATTCTACGTCGCGGCCCAACCGGCCACTAATCATTACCTTGTTGATGTCTCTGGACATACCGGCACTGCTCCTTTACTATAATTCGTACTTCCCGGCTCAATCAATTAGACCGGCTAAAATGCATATCGCCAGGCCGGAAAGTTAGTGCCACTTTGGTTTCAGTAGGCAGAGGGCAGAGGGCAGAAGTCAGAGGGCAGAGGGCAGAGGTCGGGGGCCAGAAGCCAGTTTGTCATTTCGAGGGAGGTTGTAGGCGCAAAGGAGGCCAGATAAGGGCTACTTACTGCCCTGAATTTCCTTCGATTAAATTTCCGAACAAAAACCTCTTAACAATGAAAATGGTCAACAAACTGTGATAATTAAGTAAAAAGCGTGTGACCCATTTTATACATCCCTCCCTGTCCGGTTTGTACAATGAACTCCCGGAAACACTTGAAATTATCAATCTATTTAAAACGATGAAGGGTAAAACATAATGAAACAGGACAAAAATATAGGCGGTCAGGCCAACGAAAAAGAATTAACCCACAAAGAACTCGAAAAGGTCAATGGCGGTTTGAAAATGGCCCCGGCAGCCTTTGACCCTGACCTGTTCCAGGCGGACCCGCTAACCGGTGACCTCGGTGGCAGGGTCGGTGGCGGTGGTGACCCCCGGGGTCTATTCGGTGGCAGGGGCGGTATGTCCGGTGACCTCGGTAGTGGTGTACTCGGCGGCAGGGTCAGTGGTGGGGGGGATTTCTAAATCCGGTGAGAAGGGTGCTACCATCCCAACGCGTTGACCCTGCGCCAACCCATAAGGCTCTACTAAAGGCCCCGCCTTTGTAAGATTAAAGAAAAATAAGACCCCGGCGCTTTCCAATCTCATAGCACCAGGGTCTTATTTTGTTTTGTTTAACCTGTAAAACACTAAAAACCAAAAACTAAAAACCATTGATGGCTTTATCAGGTGAGTAAGCGCCGGGACCGGGCGGCGGTTAAAATTTCCAGCCTGCTACCGCTATTGGCCTGGGGAGCTTTGAGCGGCGCCAGGGCCGGGATTGAGAACGGGTTGTCGATAAATTCCGGCGGGTTATCGCCATACCTGGCCTGGTACTGCTCGGTTCCCAGGAGGCCCAGCAGGACAAGGTAGGGTGGCTGGTTCTCGGTATGCTCCTCGAACCTGGCCCGCTCGAAATATTGGACCCGGTGAATCTTGCCATCCCCGGCCGGGGGCGGGGCGTTTGGTTCCTCGAAAACGTCGGTAAAGGGGTAGCCCTGCTGCGGCAGGCCACCGTGGTTCTGCCAGTAATCGAGGAAAATACTGCAAAGCGCGGTCACGCCTTCTATCCCAAACTCGATGCATTCCCCGGTTTCAAAATGGCGCGTGGGTAGTTCGGGCGACTCCGGTGGGTACTTGGCGTTAAACTGCTCGCGTCCCAGCAGGCCGAGCAGCACGTCGTAGGGCGGCTGGTTCTCCAGGTGTTCCTCGAACCTGGCCCGCTGGAAATACTGGACCCGGTGAATCTTGCCGTCCCCGGCGGGCGGCGGCTGGTTCAGTTCCTCGAAGACCCCGCTGATAGGAAAGCCCTGCTGGGCGAGGCCGCCATGGGCTTTCCAGTAGGTCAGGAATTTCCCGCAAACCTGGAAACCGGTTTCGGGAAAATTCTGGCAGTCGGCGGCCTGGGCTACCGAACGACTGCCAATACCGGTGATGAAAGAAGTTGCAAGTAAGGACCAGGCTAGAACAAAAGTAATGACGAACCTTACCAGGGTAGACTGAGTTTGTCGCATCGTAAAAGCCTCCTTTGCCGATATTTTTATAATGTTAAGGGAGCTTATTGAATTTTATCACGTGTGGCAACAGGTGGAAAAGCAGGGGAGGGCCTAAAATAGCAGGGCAATGCTATAACGAAACCCCCAAGGTAAGGAAGGAGTTCAAAGTAAGCCATTCGACTTATCAAGATTTAGGCGGGCCCTTTGAGGGCAAGCATTTACTTGCGCTACTACCAGAAGCTTCCCCCCGGTGGCAAAGAAAGTATAAAAATGGTAAGATTAAACGAGAGGCGTGGAAGTTGCGAGGTAGCTGGACAGAAAATTCTAAGTGGTACTCATTAAAGCGATAAGCCGACCCCTGGCGGCCTGGGCAGTAGCTTTAGGAATAAGCTTGCTGCTGGTGGCCTTTCCCGCGAAAGCCCAGACGACTCAATTTTTGCCCGGCACGGTCAAGGTCGAGTCTAACCAGGTTACGCCCAATTTCCCGGATACGATTGACTTTCGGTTTAGCGCCCAGACCGACCCCGGCGCGCCGGTTTTCAATACGCTCGAACTGGCCTACCGTATCGAGGGTGAGGTCGAGACCAATATCCGCCATTCCGACCTGGCTCCCGGCGACCCCCTTTCCGCCGATATTTCGATTGATACCCAGAAAGACTACCTGCCGCCCGGCACCCGCATCAGCTATTACTGGCTGCTCGGTACCAGTGGCGGCGAGACCTACCAGACCCCGACCCAGGAATTTACCTACCAGGACACTCGCTACCCTTTCAAAGAACTCAAAAGCGGCCTCTTTACGGTCCGGTGGTTCCAGGGTGACGCCGCTTTCGGCCAGGCCGCCATGAAAAGGGTTACGTCCACGGTGGATAAACTGAGCCAGCTTTACAAGGTCAACCCGGATACCCCGATAAACCTGACTATCTACCCGGATACCCAGACCATGTTTACGGCCCTGCCGCCCAACACCCAGGAATGGGTCGGCGGGCAGGCTATTCCCGAACTCGGTACGATTGTCCTGGCGATTGCCCCCGGCGATACCGCCGAGATTGGCCGGAGTATCCCGCACGAGGTGAGCCACCAGGTCGTTTACCAGGCCACTCGCAACCCTTACAACGTTACGCCAAAGTGGCTCGATGAAGGGCTGGCGGTCAACAACCAGGACCAGGTGGACGGCTTTTTAATCCAGGCTTTCGAGAAGGCCCGCGACGAGCGCACCCTTTTCCCTTTGCGGGTGCTGAACGGCTCCTTCCCGGCGGATAGCCAGCTTTCGTACGTGGCCTATGGCGAGAGCGTCCAGGTGGTGCGCTATATCCTGCAAAAGTACGGCAACGCGGGCATGGAGAAAATTCTCGGCTCGTTCAAACAGGGGGTCAGCTACGACGAGGCGATTCAGATTGGCCTGGGCCTCAGCCTGGACCAGCTTGACCGGGAGTGGAAGCAATCTATTGGCTACCCGGTCCCCGATTTACCGGCGCCTACGGCCACGCCAACGCCTTTAGCGGTTATCCCGACCCCGGCGGCGCAGCCTTCCCCGACCCTGTATATCTCGCCTTCGCCCACGACAGGGAACCAGGCGACCCCGACCCAGGCGGTGGTGCCGGTGGTGAGCCCCGCCGCGACCCAGGCCGCGACCCAGGCCGTTGTCCCGGTGGTGACGCCGGATACCGCTGCGAGTGCTGCCGCGACACCGGGCAATCCCCTGCCGACAACGGCCCTGGGCGCGAGTTCACCCATCCGGGGTAACTCTACGGCCACCGCCAGCCCGGCGAACGTGAATGGTGACGGGACCAACGGGTGGTTGATAGCGGGTCTGGCCGGTACGGCTGTAATATTGTTAGGGGGCCTCGCGGTCTTCCTGGTGCTGGCGGTGCGGAAACAGTAGACAGAGGGCAGAGGTCAGTAGGCAGAGGTCAGTAGGCAGAGGTCAGTAGGCAGAGGTCAGTAGGCAGAGGTCAGTAGGCAGAGGTCAGTAGGCAGAGGTCAGTAGGCAGAGGTCAGAAGGCACAAGTTGTAGAGTAGCGGTAAGAAGGCAGTAGGCGGAGGGCACAAGATAGAGAATAAAAAACCCTGGCTACTGACTACTGATAGAAAGCAGGAAATGAAAAACCTGGTTACTGGCAACTGTTAGAAGGCAGAGGTTTGTACCCAAGATGGGTCTTCGCCCTTCCGCATTTTCTCGAATGGTCCTGGTTTTTACTGACCTCTGGCCTCTGCCCTCTGCCTTCTGCCTACTAACTACCGGTTTTTACTGGCTACTGCCCTCTGCCTACTGACTACTTATCTTGGGGTACTATTATGAAACACAACCCTAAAATGCTGGATAAAGTCTTCTGGGGAGCCTACACGCGTTACGGCGAACCCCAGGACAAGACCGGGACCGAAAGAGCGCGGGTCGAGAATGTCCTGCGGCGGCTCGAAGAATTCGGGGCCAAACCGCCCCAGAGCGTTTTTGACGCCGGGTGCAACACCGGCACCTACACCCTGGCCCTGGCCCTGGCCGGGTACGATGCCACCGGGGTAGATTTCGCCCCCGGTATGCTCAGCGCGGCGCGGCGGCGGGCCGAAGAACTCAAAGTCCCGGCCACATTTGGTAAAATGGACCTCGATAAGGTCTTCTGGTACGACGATAGCGAGTTCGATAACGCCATCTGTACCTCGGTCCTGCACGCGGTCAGGCGGCCCGAATGGGTGCTGGACGAACTGCGCCGGGTCATCAAACCGGGCGGTCTCCTGTTGCTGACGGTCTGGCTCGACCAGGCCAAACACCGCGAGGCTTTCCCGCAGTTGTTCGCCAAACCGGAAAACGAGCCGGATGCCGGGGTGGTCACGCGGTTGCGCCACGCCGTTAAAACCTTGAGCGAACCGCAGCGCCGCCTCCATTACTGGACCCCCGCCCAGATGCGCCAGGTGCTCGAAAGCCGGGACTTTGAGATTTTGCTGCTGGCCGGCGACCCGTTGCTCACGGTTGTTGTCAGGAAAAAGTAGTCAGAGGGCAGAAGCCAGTAGGCAGAAGGCAGAGGTCAGAAGGCAGAGGTCAGAAGGCAGAAGGCAGAAGGCAGAAGATAGAAGATAGAAGATAGAAGATAGAAAGTAGAGGGTCGAGGGCAGGGGTAGGGAATGTAAAAACTGCCTGCTAACCACTTTTAGAAGTCAGAGGTCATTTTCTAAATTCTGGCTACTGCCCTCTGCCCTCTGCCTACTGCCCTCTGGCTTCTGACTACTGGCTTGACAGTTTTTAGTCCGGTCAAGTACCATTAAATTGATATTCTTAATCTATTCAAGGAGAGGAATAGTTGGGGCACTCAGCTAATAACCTGGCGGCGGTTATACTGGCAGGCGGTAACAGCACCCGGATGAAATCGCGGCTACCCAAAGCCCTGCACCCGGTTCTCGGCGAACCGATGATTTTTCACATTCTACGGGCGGTCGCCCGCAGTGGGATTCCGCCCGAACGCACCGTGATCGTGATAGGCTTCGCCGGAGAAACAGTCCGGCAGGCTGTTTCCGCAAAAGGCCCCTACCTTTTTGCCGAACAGACCGAACGACTCGGTACCGGCCACGCCCTCTTATCCGCCCAGGCTACCCTCCAGAACCTGGTCGTCCCGGCTGACAACATTCTGCTGGCCTACGGCGATAACCCGCTCCTTACCCCCCACACTCTCCAAAAACTGATTGACGCGCACCTCGAAACCAACCCGCTCGTGACCCTGGCGACCTCTTTCACCGACGACCCGACCGGGTATGGCCGGATTGTCCGCGATAGCGCCACCGGGCGTTTCCAGGCCATCGTCGAGGAAGTCGATTTGCTGCCCGAACAAAAACTTATCAAGGAATTCAACCCTGGCGTCTACGTCTTTAACGGCCAGTGGGTCTGGCCCGCGCTGGCCCGGCTCAAAAAGAGCCCCAAGGGCGAGTATTACCTGACCGACCTGCCCGGTTTCGCCGCCGAAGAAACCCGCCCGGCAGGCGCGCCAACCGTCGAGCCTGTCCCGGTGGACGCCGAGGACATTTTAGGCATCAACGACCGCATCCAACTGGCCCAGGTCGGGGACGTCTTCCGCTACCGGGTCCTGCGCGCCCACATGCTGGCGGGGGTCACCATTGTCGACCCGGCCTCGACCTACATCAGCGCCGAAACCGAAATCGGCCAGGACACTATCATCGAGCCAAACACCCACCTGCGCGGAAAAACCCGAATCGGGGCGGACTGCCGGATTGGACCCAATTCCATCCTCGAAAACGCCACGGTCGGGAACAACTGCCTGGTGTTTGCCTCGGTTATCCAGGATAGCACCCTGGAAGATGAAGTAAACATCGGGCCCATGAGCCGGGTCAGGCCGGGCAGCTACCTTGAACGCGAGGTCTACATGGGCAACTTCGCCGAGGTCAGCCGGAGCCGGGTCGGGCGCGGCACCAAACAGTCGCACTTCAGCTTCCTGGGCGACACCACGACCGGGCCGGACGTCAACGTGGGGGCAGGGACGATTACCGCCAATTATGACGGCGTGAACAAGAATAAAACGATTATCGGGGCGCGGGTCTTTATCGGCAGCGATACCGTGTTGCGGGCCCCGCTAAAACTGGGTGATGATGCCCGGACCGGGGCCGGTTCGGTTGTTACTAAAGATGTCGAGCCGGGCGCGACCGTTGTAGGCGTCCCGGCCCGCCCTTACGAGCGGAAGGCAGCGCCGCCTACCACAGAACCAGCCCACGAGTCAGCTCAAGGACCAGTCCGAGAACCTGTTCAAGGGCTGGCACAAAGTGATACAGATGGGGTATCCAACCCTTAAAAGTTGCGTCGAACCTGGCACGGAACCCCATTGGAAGCGGAAGTTGGGTCAGGCTCAAAATTAAAACTTCAGGAGGTTTATGGACGGCAGGCTTCAGATTTTTAGCGGAAATGGCAACCGGGCGTTGGCCGAAGAAGTCGCTCAACAGCTCAATCTACCGATGGGCCGGGCTATCGTCACGACCTTTAAGAACGGCGAGAGCCGCATCCGGTTCGAGGAAAATGTGCGCGGCGGCGATATTTTTATAGTCCAATCGCTCTGTCACCCGGTCAACCACCATATTATGGAGTTGGCCCTGATGATTCAGGCGGCGCGAGGGAGCAGCGCCGGGCGGATTACGGCGGTCATTCCCTACTATGCCTACGCCCGCCAGGAGAAGAAGATGAGCGGGCGCGAACCCATCAGCGCCAAGCTGCTGGCCCAGTTCCTGGAAGTCGCCGGGGCCGACCGGGTGTTGACGGTAGACCTGCACGCCCCCGCCATCGAAGGGTTTTTCAATGTCCCGGTGGACCACCTGCGGGCTATCCCTCTGCTGGCCGAACATTTCCGGCGCATGCGCCTGACTAACCTGGCGATTGTCTCTCCCGACCCCGGCGGCGTGAGCCGAGCGACCGATTTTCGCAACCGCATCGGCGGCACCCTGGCGATTATCGCCAAACACCGCCCCGACGTGGACGTGGTAGAATCGCTGGAAATGGTCGGGGACGTGGCCGGACGGACCGCCATTATTGTCGATGATATGATTTCCACAGGTGGCACGCTGGCCCAGGCCGCCCACCTCGTAATGGAGAGAGGAGCTAAAGAAGTTTACGCCTGCGCGGTACACGGCCTTTTCGCCGGGGACGCCTTCGAGCAAATCGCTCGCTCCCAGCTAAAACAGGTGGTCGTGACCAATACTTACCCGGTAGACGGCGTGGTGCATAACCTGGGCATCGAGGTGCTGACGGTTGCGCCGATGCTGGCCGAGGCAATCACCCGGATTCACAAAGACATGTCCATCAGCGTGATGTTTACCTGAGCCGAAACCGAGAGAGAGTAGCGGGTTAAAAACTAAATATATGTGTAGCCTAAGTGTAAATGTCGCCCTTGCCTATTCCTTCCTGAACGACACCACCGTAACGCTCAAGCCGGGCGAGGTGGTCTGCGATCAGAATATTACGGTTGCGCGCCTGATTATCGTGGGAATCTCAATCCTGGGCATTTTGCTTTGTCTGCTCTTGCTCTGGATAAACGCTTCCGCCGAGGCCGGGTTGAGCAGCCTGAGCCGCCACCGTCTCCAGCAGATGCGCGAACGCCACGAACCCCGCGCCCAACTGGTCGAAGATTTGTTAAGCCGCCCGGCCTCGATTTCTTCCGCCCTGAACTTGCTCCATATCATCTGCCTGATGGCAATCACCGGCCTGAGTATCCTGGCAATCCACCAGTTCAACCTCTACGGGCCGGAAGTGACCGTGATGCTCATCTTGCTCATCTTTATCACGATGGCCGTCACGCGGACCGGTTCCAAAGGCTACGCCCTCAACAACCCCGAAAAGGTCGTGTTGAGCTTTAGCGGCTTCGTCAATACCGAGGTCGCCCTCATGCGGCCCCTCATCTGGCTGGTCCACGGCCTCTCCAACCTGCTGTTGCGCCTCTTTCGCCAGAAACCTATCCCGCCCAATACCTATTCCAGCGAGGAAGAAATGGCGATGCTGGCGAATATCGGCGAGGAAGAAGGTTTAATCGAGGACGAAGAACGCGAGATGATTCGCAATATCTTCCAGTTCGACGATACCTTCGTGCGCGAGGTGATGGTGCCGCGCCTCGATATTAAGGCTATCCCCAGCACCGCGACCCTCGACGAAGCGCTCGACGTGATTATTTCGTCGGGCAAAAGCCGCCTGCCGGTCTACCAGCCCGATATAGACCATATCAAGGGGATACTATACGCCAAAGACCTGATGGCCTACATGCGCCAGCACTCCGGCCAGCCGATTGACCTGACCACTATCCTGCGCCCGGCCTACTACGTGCCCGAATCGAAAAAGGTGGACCAGCTTTTTGCCGAACTGCAAACCCAGCGGGTCCATATCGCGATTATCGTGGACGAGTACGGCGGGACGGCGGGCCTGGTCACTATCGAGGACTTGCTGGAAGAAATCGTGGGCGAAATCCAGGACGAGTACGATACGGCGGAAACCGCCGATTTCGAGCGCATCAGCCAGCACGAGGTCCTGGTGGACGCCCGCCTGAACCTGGGTGACGTGAATGATTTCTTCAAGACCCACTGGGAGTCGGAGGATACCGAGACCATCGGCGGGTTTGTCTACGACCGCCTGGGCCGTATCCCCGAAGAAGGCGACCAACTGGCGGTGGACCGCGAGGGTAAGGTGTTGACCATCAACGAGCAGAACCCGGCGACCGAAGAAACCGAAGGTGAGGCGGAAGAAGTCCCCCCACCTACGCTCCCCTCGGACTACTACCTCATCCAGGTGGAGAAAGTGACCGGGCAGCGCCTGCGCGAGGTGCGCCTGCTCCACATCTTCCCGCCCTCCGCCCAGACCCTGGCCGACCGTAAATCGAGCCAGCTTGCCGATAAGGACGAGCCGGATGTCGAGCAGGACTCGGAAGGTAATCCGTTGACGAAATAGTAGGCAGAAGGCAGAGGGCAGAGGGCAGAGGGCAGTAGGCAGAGGGAACCGGGAAGCTTACTTATCCTGTCATGCCGTGTCACACGGTGAGCAGTCGCAGTCACACTGGTGTGTCACACTGGTGTGTCACACTGGTGTGTCGCATTGGCGGAATCTAGCCCGAAGGGGTTCCCCGTGGGCAGCGCCGATGGCGTTTGTCACAGCCCAGGAAACTGTCACACCCTCCGGGCGCGAGCTTGCGAGGAATCCTGGGAACCCCCTTCTGGCTAACGTTGGACAATATCACGGTCGAAGGGGTATGGAATCGGCATCCCCGGCCCTCTAAATACTAAAAACTAATAACTAAACACTGGATACTGACTTCTGCCTACTGCCTTCTGACGATGGGCTACGAGCCCCTAAACACTAAAAACTGAACACTAAAAACTATAAAAGAGGCAACAATGACCGAGAACGAACCCTTAAACGTAGGCATTTTGATTTTCGATGACGCGGAAGTGCTGGACTTTTGCGGGCCTTTCGAGGTCTTTTCGGTCACGCGCCTCCTGGACGCCACCGACCGTCCAGACGGTCGCACCGAAGCGACCAAACCGTTCGCGGTCTTCACCATTGCCGAGCGCAACCGGACGGTCAAGGCGGTTGGCGGGCTGCGGGTCGAGCCGCATTTCACCATCGAGAATCACCCGCCCATCGACATTTTGGTGGTGCCGGGCGGCATGGGCACTCGCCGCGAGGTCAACAACCCGGTCCTGACCGACTGGATTCGCAAGGTATCTGGCGAGACTCGCCTCAATACTTCGGTCTGCACCGGGTCGTTTATGCTGGGTCAGGCCGGGCTTTTGGAAGGACACCGCGCCACGACCCACTGGCTCTCGCTCGACCGCATGCAGCAAACCTTCCCCACCGTGACAGTCGTCCGCGAGACCCGCTGGGTGGACGAGGGCAACCTTGTTACCTCTGCCGGGATTTCGGCGGGTATCGACATGAGTTTGCACGTGGTCGAGAAGTTGTTGGGCCGGGATGTCGCCGAGAACACCACCCGCCAGATGGAATACGCCTGGAACGAGAACCCGGTTTAGTAGAGAGGGCAGAAGTCAGAAGGCAGTAGTCAGAAGGCAGTAGTCAGAAGGCAGTAGTCAGAAGGCAGTAGTCAGAAGGCAGTAGTCAGAAGGCAGTAGTCAGAAGGCAGTAGTCAGAAGGCAGTAGTCAGAAGGCAGTAGTCAGAAGGCAGAGGTTAGAGGGCAGTAGGCAGAGGGCAGTAGGCAGAGGGCAGAGATTATTTAAAAACTGACTACTACCCTTTGACCTCTAACTACTATTCTGACTACTATTATTCTGACTACTATATAGAAGGCAAAATAGAAGGCAGAAAATAGGGAATATAAAAACTGATTTCTGGCTACTGCCCTCTGGCTACTGGCTACTGCCCTCCGCCAGTTTTTCGACCCCGACCCGGTGGCGGTTGACCGCCGCCCGCAAGGTTTTGCGCTCGTAGTGGGCGTAAATCATCTTGGTCGTGACCGGGCTGGCGTGTCCAAGCACGTCCTGCACCTCGCCCAGTTGGGCCCCGTTGTTTAGCATGGTGGTAGCCAGGGCGTGCCGGAAATCGTGCGGGTTCACCTCGACCCCGGTTTCCCCGGCCCACTTCTGCACCACCGCCCACACGCTAAAGGGCGACAGCCGGAAGTTCGCGCCCCCGGCCTTTGGCTGGCCCCGGCTGACCCGGTGCTGGATGAAAAGAGGCTGGTAGCTATCGTTGCGGGCCTTCAAATATTCCGAAATCACCTGCAAGGTCGGCCCATCAAAAAAGACCACCCGTTCCTTGTCCCCCTTGCCCGTAATCAAGACTTCTTCCAGCCGCCCGTCCCGCACGTCGGCCCGGTTCAGGCGCGATACTTCCTCGCGGCGCATCCCGGTCGTGTAGAGGGTCAGGATAAGCGCCCGGTCCCGCAACAACTCCTGGCGGCGCAAATTTAGCTCGGCGGGGTTGAGCTTGCGTTTGGCCGCGAAAAGGTGTTTTTGCCAGAGCAGCCTTAACTCATCGTCCGGCCCTTCTTTGACCGTTGCGGCGTCAACCGCCTGGGCTGCGGCCTGGTTCGCCAGCGCGACCAGTTCGTCGGCGGCAGGGACTTTAAGGCGGTACATGAACTCGGCCAGTTTGCGGGTTTCGCTAAAGTCCACCCGTGGGGTCTTGTAACCGCCCCGCCCGACCAGACGGGCCAGGCCCCCGGTCATCTTGGCGTACTGGACGTGGCCGGGGGTCAGGTCGCGCCGGGCCAGGTAGGCGAACAGGTTGCGCGGCCCCGCCATGTAGCCCGCCACGGTCATTTTCTTGGCCCGGCTATAGCGGTCGACCAGCCAGAGGTAATAATCTTCCAGGATTAAGGGCTGCAAGGCGGTCACGGCTATGGTGGAGGGGTCGCCCAGGCCGCTTTCGTAGAGGAAGTACATGAAGATACGGCAGGCCACCCGGTAAGTCTTGTGGGTCTGGACGCTCTGCCCTTTAAGTGTTTTCAGGAACAGGCTGACCCCGCAGGCCACGCTGGTATCGGGCGGGAGGACGGCCAGGCCCGGTTCGAGTTGGGCCGCCTGGGTCTCCCCGGCTACCGTCCAGCGGTCCTTCAGTTCGTCCTCGGCCCGTTTTAAGTCGGCCTCACTCTCGCCAGCCGTAACGGTGCCGACAGCCGCAGGGGTTGGCGCGACCGGACCTGTTTCGCCTGGACTGGGTTCAAAAAGGTTTGTTTCCCCGGCAGGTTCCCCGGCTGGCGTTTTGGCCTGGCGGCGTTTCCCCGGCTCCCGGCCCGGAGAAATCTCGGCCTGGGCGGGGGGTTGGTCCTGGTCCGGGCTGGCGGGGACTTCCGGCGGCGCGGCCTTTTTGCGGCCTCGCTTCTTCGGCTGGCCGGTTGGCTGGCCGCTTTCGGTTTGTGGTTGGTCTTGAGCTGGCTTTCGAACTGGTTCGTGAGTTGGCATGGATTGCTTCCCGCTAAAAAAGAAAATTATTTCAGGTGCTAACTTTATAAGTATCGCCCGCGTCTGTCAAAGGGGCCGGACGCTCCTCATAAATGCAAAGTCGTTAACCGCGAACTGCACTAAATTGTGCTCACAATCCACACGGTTTTAGGTCAAAGCTATATAATTCCTGGAACCCATAAAAAACCGTCGCTGGCCTTTGAGAGTACCAGGACGGTTATGGTTGGTTTAGAAGTCGCTTGATTAACTTTAGCTTACGAAAAGGGAAACTACGGTCGAGGTACTCGGCGCATAAGTATTGTCCCCAACAAACTGGGCTTGCAGGTTGTGGATTGTTAGCCGGGTCTTGTTAGTTGTATCGTAGACGGCTGCGGCTAATCCATTGCTATCCGGGGTAACTTCCGCCAGAATGCTGTTTCCTTCTTTGAAGACCACCTTACCGGTGACCGGGGTATTCAGGGATTTTGTGACGGTCACTCTCATTTGCACCTGGGTGCCACGGACTGCGCTTGAAGTAGAAAGAGTTAAAATGGTAGTGGTTGGGCTCTTAACCGTAACTGGGGCCGGAACCCCAAAGCTATCGTAAGCGCCGATGTCACAGTAGCTAGCGGGGCGGGGTAGGCCCCGTGCGTCCTTACCGCTCACCAGGATACCCTGGCAGACCAGCGGATTTCCAGCCGCTATAGCCGGACTGGCGGGTTGAAGGGCCAGCGTTTGAACGGAACCGCCGTTGGAAATTGGAGTGCTGGTAGCGAACTTGGGGTCGCTATTAACCAGGCTGTGGCTGGTCTTGCTCAGGCCGCAGCTATTAGCGCTTTCCAGGTTATAGCCGCCATCGGTGAAACTGCCGCCACAGTTGCCGCCTGAACCGTTGTTCGCCAGGATGGTGTTGACTAATTTGGCCGACCCTTTGACATAGACATAGTTTGGCAAATAGACAAACCCGTTGGAAATTCCGCCGCCAGCCTGTTGCGATGAGTTGTTGGCAAGGGTGCTGTTGGTAACGGTCAGAGTACCAACATTATAGATTGCGCCACCCGACATACTGGCCGAATTGTTGGCAAAAGTAGAGTTCGCTACGTCAAGAGTGGCGTAATAGGAATTTTGCACGGCACCCCCGCTGTTACTTGTAGCACTATTGCCGGTAAAGGTGGAGTTAGTGATAGTCATTTGTTTGGCATTGAAAATCCCACCTCCCATAGTGCCGGAGTTGGCGGCAAAGGTGGAATAGTCAATTTTAACAGTCCCATTCTGGTTGTTGATAGCCCCGCTATCCTGCCTGGAAGCATTAGTAGTGAAAGTGCTGTTAGTTATCGTGACGTTACCGGCTTCGTTGAAAAGCGCCCCGCTACTGATATTAGCAGTGTTACCCGAAAAGGTAGAATTGTTAATATTCAATATGCCTGTACCCGCGCTGTAGATAGCCCCTCCTTCAAAAGCAGCCGAGTTGCCTGAAAAGGTAGCGTTATTTATATTGACGATTGCGCCCTGGTTGTAAATGGCGCCACCCTCGTAACCGGTATTGCCCGAAAAATTAACATTATTAATGTTAACGGTGCTATTGGCCTGGGCGGTAATAGCGCCACCGACGCCATCCTTACTATTGCCGTTACGCATGATCAGGTTGTTAAAAGTCGCTGTGTAATAGCCGCTGACAAAAAAGAGTTGCGCGGTTGACCCACCACTGAAGATAACTTGCTGACCTACCCCATCCAGGGTCAAAGATTTGTCAATATTGATGTAGCTGCCGGTTATTGTAATGCTGCCGCTGCAACCAAACTTGATGGTATCACCAAGCTGCGCTTTTGAAATTGCCATCCGCAGATCTGTTTCGGTACACCTGGTAAGGGTAGTAGTAGTAGTGGTAGCGGCGAAAGTAGGGCTGGGCGCGAAACTTACCAGCAGCGCCAGTAGCAAAACCAGGGCCCCGGCTAAGTTTTTGAATTTCTCTGAAAAATGCCGGGGTTCTTTCAGGAGTTGTAAAGTTGCTATCATTGTCATAGTCCTTTCAGTCGGGTCAATTTTCAGGGGTAAACCCTAAAATGTCTCTTTGTTAGCCGGGTCAGACTGCTTCAGTTTGGCCGTGGTTTAACTATAGCTCAGCCTTTCGGTTGCCACATCACTAGACTTTGTTATTTGTTTGTGGAATAAATAGGCGATAATGTGAAATAAGTATGAAATTAACCCCAAACTAAAAACACTCCCGTCACTCTGTCCCCTGACTTCTAACTTCTAACTTCTGCCCTCTGCCTACTAAACACTAAAAACTGCCTACTGCCCTCTGCCTTCTGGCTACTGCCCTCTGCCCTCCAAAACTTAGTGAGGAATCTCATACCAAAAAACGGAAAAATTAGTCTATAATTAATCCGAATGGTTAATTGCCATAATCCGAAATTTTGCCAGTTTCCTTTTCTTATTCTTATCTTATTATTTCATACACCTATCGAAGCCAGCGGGCAGGAGTTTATTGGGATGATTACGGAAAACAGCGTCTTAAACACACGCTATCGTTTAGAGAAAAAAATCGGGCAGGGCGGGTTCGCCCAGGTCTACCTGGCGATGGACCAGTTGTTAAAACGCCGGGTCGCGGTTAAAGTTTTGAACTCGGAACTGACCGAGGACGAGAACTTTTTGACCCGTTTTGAAAAAGAAGCCCAGTCTATCGCCGCCCTTGAACATCCCAATATTCTCACCGTTTACGACTACGGCCAGGCCGAAGATACCGCTTATCTCGTCACGCCCTACATCGAAGGCGGCACCCTGCACGACAAACTCCGCAAAGAACGCAAATTCACTCTCCAACAGGCCAGCGCCTACCTGACCCAGGTCGCCGCCGCCCTCGATTACGCCCACCGCCGCTATATCGTCCACCGCGACATCAAGCCGCAGAACATGCTTTTACGGGCCGAGGACGACCGCCTGCTTTTAGGCGACTTCGGTATCGCCAAGGTGTTGAGTTCGTCCAGCGCCCAGAGCCGGACCGGCGTGATGGGCACGATTTCCTACATGTCGCCCGAACAACTCGAAGGCAACGTGGCGGTCGGCACCGACATTTACGCGCTCGGCTGCGTGCTGTTCCAGATGCTGACCGGCGAACTCCCCTATACCGGGGCTACCGAACAGGTCATGATGGGCCACCTCCTGCGACCTATCCCCTCCATTGTCGAGCGGAGCCAGGGCCAGGTGCCGCCCCCGGTCCAGGAGATTATCAACCGGGCGCTGGCGAAAAAGCCGGAAGACCGCTTCCAGAGCGCCGGGGAGATGGCAAAAGCTTTCGCGGCGGTCGCCAGCGGCGGGGCTGTCAGTTTTACCAGCCCGACTGCCGTGATTAACCCGCCTGACCTCTTGAACCGCAATTCGACCGCCGGTTATGGCGCGACCCAGGCCCCTACCAATTTCCAGGGCCAGCCGCAGGGTCCGAGCGGGAGTTTTATCCCCCCGGCCACCGGTTACGACCGCACCCAGGTCGCCGGGCTTTCGGCCCAGTACACCCAGCAGGGCGCGACCGCGACCGGGACCCCGCCGCAGGGCAATTTCCCGCCGGGCACCACCCCACCGCCGGGTTTTGGCGGCACCCCGCCCTATGGCACCGTCCCGCCGGGCGGCACTCCGCCCCAGGGCTATACCAATACGCCAGCCGGGGGTTATACCAACCCGCAGGTTGTCGCTGCCGGGAACAAAAAACCAAATCTGGTCTTGATTATTGGGATTACGGCGATTGTCCTGGTGACTATTGCAGTCATCCTGTCAATTCTCTTGCTCATAAAAGGGCCGCCTGCGCTCCCGCCGACCGCAACCGCCGTCCAGCCGACTGTCAATGTCAAACCCACCAGCGGCCCCGGCCCGATTGCCACGCCCACCACCGGCCCTACCACCGCCGCCCCGGTCACGACTGCGCCGGTAACCACCGCGCCGCCGACGACCGCCCCGGTTGACCCGGTTTCGAACGCCCTGAAGGACGCCTACACGACCTTCTTTACCCAGGGCGACTTGCAGGGCGGCCTCGGCAAGTACCGCAAGTTGAGCATTGATAACCCGTCCAACGCCAAAGTCTGGCGCGACTACGGCCTGGCCCTCTATCTCTACGACCAGGACGCCGGGGGCATCGAGCCGATGGAGAAATCGCTCCAGTACGACACCAAAGACCCGCTGGCTTATCTATACCTGGTTGACGTTTACGGGAACAGCGCCCGCTATACCGACGCCCAGAAAGCGGCCCAGCAAGCCCTTCAGCTTGACCCGAACGGCTGGGTCGGCCACATGGCAATGGCGACCTACTATACCTACGTTTTGAAGCTGGACCAGGCCAGGCCCGAACTCACCGCCGCCCAGCAGGCCGCCGGGAGTTCCGCCACCGACCCTTACTATAACTGGCTGCTGGCGACAAACCTCTCCTACCAGGAGGATTTCCCCGGCTCTGCCGCCGCTATGGATAAAACTATCGCGGCCTGGCCGAACCTGCCTACGGCTCTCTTTGTCCGGGGCGACATCTACCTGTACTCGCCCGGCGACGACGCTACCTTCAAGGCGAACCAGGCCAAAGCCCTCGAGCTTTACCAGAAGGCGCAAAAAATCGCGCCGGACTCGGCTACTACCAACTCGCACCTGGCAAACTATTACCTGGAAGCCGGGGACTATACCAACGCCGAGACCTATGCCAACAACGCCCTGAAGAAAGCCCCGAACAGCAAACAGGCCCTGTACGTGCTGGGGGTGGTGCAGGATAACGACAAAAAATACGATGACGCTATCGGGAATTTCGAGCGGTGTACCCAGCAAGACTCTTACTACGCCGATTGCTACTTCTGGTGGTCTTACACCCTGCTGGACCGGGCTACAGCCCTGGATAAGAGCAACCCGACCCAGGCCAAGGCCGACCGCACGCTGGCCCTGGAAAAGGCCCAGAAAGCCCTGGAACTCTACCCGAGCAGCGCCAATTACAACTGGATTACCGGGTACGTCTATTACCAGCAGGGCGATTACGCCAACTCCATCACCTATATGCAGAAGGCGACCGCTATCGCGCCCAATAGCGCCAACTATTACGGCTGGCTGGGGCTGGCTTACTACTACAACAACCAGAAAGACCAGGCCCAGGCCCAGTACAACAAGGGTATCGCTATCGAGCCGGATAACGGTCTTCTCAAGACCTTGAAAGGGTTGCTGGATAAGTAGTGAGAGGACAGTAGTCGGTAGACAGTAGGCAGTAGTCGGTAGACAGAGGGCAGAAGGCAGTAGTCAGAGGGCAGAAGGCAGTAGTCAGAGGGCAGTAGTCAGAGGGCAGTAGTCAGAGGGCAGAAGGCAGTAGCCGGTAGGAAGTTCTTGCATTACCAGCCCTCTACCATTAGATAGAGGGGCAGTAACCGGTAGTGAGCAGTAGTTGCCAGTCAGTATTTATACTACCTGACCTATGACTTCTGATTTCTGCCCTCTGTCTACTGCCCTCTGCCTACCGGCTACTGTCTTCCGCCTTCAGTTGCCGGATGGCCGCGTCAAGCCAGCTTTCGTCAGCCTGGAAAATGGCGCGCATCCGGTCAACCGCCAGGTCCACCCCGATGCCGAAGCCGTGTTTGGGCGTACCCTGGTAGGCGGCCAGTTGTTCCCGGACCTTCTTTAATTTTTCTTCTAAAAGGCCGATTATTTCTTCCCCGGAAAGATGGTCGATAAACATCAGCCCGATATTCCCACCCAGGCTCAAACGGCCAGTCTCGGCTAAGTCCGCCTTTAGCAACTCCATGAACCTGGCCTGCCCGGACGGGGTAATGCTGTAGACCTTGCGCTGGGGCCGTTTGCCTTCCTGCTCGGAATGGACATCCACAAACCCTTCTTTTGCCAGCCGTTCCAGCACGGCGTAGGCGTTCCCTTTTTTCATTTCGGTGATGCGGGAGAGATTTTTCTCGATAAATTCGTTTATCTGGTAGCCGTGCTGGCTCTGCGTCAGGAGCAAGCCCAGCAGCAATAATTCGTTTTCTTCCATACGCCCCAAACCTTTCTGCAACCAAACCATTTTTCCCGAATATTAAACCAATAATAATCAAATTTGACTAATTTTGCAAACATGATATACTCAAGCCGGATTAGTCATACATGACTAATTGAATGTGAATAATCAGGAGAAAGATATGTTTTTAGCATTTCGTGAATTAAAGCATTCCTGGCTGCGCTTTTTGATGGTTGGGGCGATTATGACCTTGCTGGCCTGGCTGGTCTTTTTGTTATCCGGGCTGGCGACCGGTCTTGCCACCGACAACGCTTCATCGTTCCAGAACATGAAGGCCGATTATATCGCCTTTGAGCCGGAAACGCGGCAGTCCCTTAGCCGGTCGCTACTGGAAAAAGCCGCGGCTGAGCGCATCAGGCAGGTGCCGGGAGTAACGGCGACGGCCCCGCTCGGCGAAAGCATAATAACCATTCAGACCCCGGCGGGCGCAAAGATAGACGTGGCGGTATTTGGTATCGAGGCGGAAAGTTTCCTCGCCCCCAAAATTGATAAAGGGAGCGGCCTTAAGGGCCAACCGGCAGGCAGCGCGGTGGTCGATAAGACATTTCTGGAAAGCGGCCAGCTTGAGACCGGTTCTACCCTGACCGACCCCACCTCCGGCGTAAAATTAACCGTAACCGGCTTTACTTCCGGGCAGACCTACAGTCACGTGCCGGTAATTTTCACCGATATGGCGACCTGGCAGTCCTTGCGGTTCGTGAACGCGGCTTCGAAAAATAACCTGGCCGACCCGGTTAGCGCGATAGCCATCCAGATGAATAAAGACCAGTTGGCCCCGGTCAAGGCCCTGGGCGGGTTGGATGTCGTCAGCCGCCAGGAAGCCATTCAGAAGCTGCCCGGCTACTCCGAGGAAATGGGTACAATCAGCATGATTATGGTCTTTCTTTTCCTGATTGCCTCGTTCATTATGGCCGCCTTCTTCTACGTAATGACCTTACAGAAGACCAACCAGTTCGGCATCTTAAAAACCCTGGGGGCCAGCACCGCGTTCCTGGCGAAAGACCTGGTCGGGCAGGTAATCCTCCTGGCGGCGGCAGGGGTAGTGGTTGGGGCGTTGTTGACCTTCGGCGTGGCCGCCATAATGCCCGCCAGCGTTCCATTTTCCCTCGATAGCGCCATCGTGCTGGGTTACGGGGTGTTGCTGGTGGCGGTGGCCCTGGTCGGCACGCTCCTTTCCTTGTGGCGCATCGCCCGGATTGACCCCTTGCTGGCGATAGGGCGGGCCGATTAGGGTGTTTGTAAAATATTTTGGAGAGAAAAGATGAGTGGACTAATTTTAGACAAAGTTAGCAAGGTTTACGGCGAAGGCGACAACCGGGTAGCGGCCTTAAACGAGGTTTCCTTGCAGGTTTTACCCGGCGAATTCGTGGCGGTGGTAGGGCCGTCCGGTTCGGGCAAGACTACCATGTTAGCGGTGGCCGGGGCGCTGCTCCACCCGACCAGCGGCAAGATTTCTATCGGCGGCACCGATTTGAACAGCCTGCCCAAAGCCGCCGTGACAGGCTTCCGGTTGAAACATATCGGGTTTATCTTGCAATCGTCCAACCTGGTCCCCTATCTGACCGCCCTCGACCAGTTGCTTTTAATAGGCAAGTTGAATAAAGCGGGGGCCAAACAAAGCGAACAGAAGGCCAGAGATTTGCTGGCTAACCTCGACCTGAAAAACCGGCTGGACCATTATCCCGAAGCACTTTCGGGCGGAGAACGCCAGCGGGTAGCTATCGCCAGGGCGCTGATGAGCGACCCTGACGTGCTGTTAGCCGATGAACCTACCGCCAGCCTCGACTCCCACCGGGGGCAGCAGGTGGTAGAAATGCTGGTCAGGGAAGTTAAATCCCGCCAGAAAGCGGCAGTGATGGTCACGCACGATGAAAGAATGCTCGATTTTTGCGACCGGGTCATCCGTATCGAGGACGGTTCGCTGGTAAATATTTAGTAGACAGAGGGCAGTAGGCAGAAGTCAGAGGGCAGTAGGCAGAAGTCAGAGGGCAGTAGGCAGAAGTCAGAGGGCAGGGAGTATAAAAACTATTTACCTACTTCTGCCTACCGCCTCCCACCTACCGCCTCCCACCTACCGCCTACTGCCTACTGTCTGCCGCCTCCCACCTACTGCCGCCTGCCCTCTGTCTGCTTCTACCGCCTGCCCTCTGTCTGCTTCCTAACGACAACTGCCTACCGGTTCCCTCTGCCCTCTGGCCTCTGCCCTCTGCCTTCTGCCCTCTGCCCTCTGCCTTCTGCCCTCTGACTTCTGCCCTCTGACTTCTGCCCTCTGACTTCTGCCCTCTGCCCTCTGCCTTCTGCCCTCTGCCCTCTGGCCTCTGCCTTCTGCCCTCTGCCTACTAAAAACAAGAATTTACACTTTTTAAAATACCCCTTTTCTTTTTACACTCATTTACACTCATTTTACACAGCCATTACACGCCTCTTACCTTATTATATTAAGATAGACCCGGATAAGTCGAAATACGCCCTGTTACCCCGGCTCCTACCACCCCAGAAGTCCTGATTATTTTGTTTCCGGGTAACTAATTTACTGGCTGAGCGTATTAGAATATATTGTGTGATATGGTTATTTCGAGGGAAATAGAATGAGTACCAATCCATTAAGCGACCGTCGCACCCAGGCTGCCCACCTCTTGAGAAGGGCGGGGTTTGGCGGGACTCCGGCGGAAATCGACCAGTTGGCGGCCCTTAGTCACGCCGACGCGGTCGAAAAACTCCTCAATTTTCAAATTGACGGTAACCTGGCCTTTAACCTGGAACGAAAACTCCAGGAAAACGGCTACGAACCGGGCCTGAACGATATTGCCTACTGGTGGCTGCTTCTGATGGCGCGGACCAAACAGCCCTTGCAGGAGAAAATGACCCTGTTCTGGCACGGCCATTTCACCAGTTCTTTCTCCAAGGTACGCGACCCCATGCTCTTGCTTGAGCAAAACCAGCTTTTCCGGGATAACGCCCTCGCCAACTTTAACGACCTGACCAAAAAGGTCTCGCGCAATCCCGCCATGATTGACTTCCTCGATGGACAGTCCAACCGCAAGGGCGCGCCTAACGAAAACTACGCCCGCGAACTGATGGAACTTTTCACCATCGGCATCGGCAATTATACCGAGACCGATGTGCGCGAGGCCGCCCGCGCCTTTACCGGCTGGGGCTACAAAGACCGGGCCTATGTCTTTAACGCCAACCAGCACGATACCGGCAGCAAGACCTTTATGGGGCAGACGGGCAACTTCAACGGCGACGATATTATCGACATTATTCTCAAACGGCCTGAATCCGGCCAGTTTATCGTCAACAAGCTCTGGGAGTTCTTTGTCTATCCCAACCCCGAAGCGTCCGTCACCCAGCGCCTGACCGATGTCTATTTCAAGAACAATTACAGCATCCTGGAAGTCATGCGGGCCCTCTTTAACGCGCCGGAATTTCTCTCGGATAAAGCCTATCACGCCCTGGTCAAAAGCCCGGTCGAGTACGTCATCGGGATGGCGAAGCAACTCGGTGCGACCAATATCGCCAGCAACCTGACCAACGCCGCCGCCGGGATGGGTCAAACTCTCTTTAACCCGCCGACCGTCAAAGGCTGGGACGGCAATTTACACTGGATTAACAGTTCGTACTTTTTCGACCGCATAAACACCGCCAATGCCCTGTCCGACGCCAGAAAGAACGGCCAGTTCCGCTACGACCCCTACGAGCTTCTCGGTTTCAATTCGAGTGGCACCACCAGTGGAGCCACCAGTGGAGCCGCCACCCAGCCCCCCGATAACGCGGGCGCGGTGGTGGACAGGTTCGCCGGGATTTTCCTCGATGGCGAAATTCAGCCGGAAGTCAAAAACGCCCTGACCGATTACCTTAACTCGTCCGGCGCGCTCAAAGCCTCGGACCTGACCGCCGCCGCCAGCGGGAAAGGCACCGCCAAAGCCGTGGACAGCCGGGTGCGCGGCACCCTGCATCTAATTATGTCAACTCCTGACTATATGCTGAAATAATAGTGTTTAGTTTTCAGTGTTTAGTTTTTAGTAGTCAGAGGGCAGAGGGCAGCAGCCAGAAGGTAGTGGGCTGAGTTTACTAGCACTATTTTCAGGAATGATTAAACCGGATTTGATTGAAAAGCAGTAAAAAAGCAATCAGGAAGTAACAAAAGGTAAGAAAATGATTACCCGTAGGAATTTTTGTAAGACTTGTGGCATTATGACGATGGCCGGGGTGATGGCCCCGACCTTCCTGGCCGCGACGGTCGCCGCCGCTCCCGCCAGCCTGGCCGCCGGGAAAAAGGCCCTGGTGGTCGTCCAGATGACCGGCGGCAACGATGGCCTGAATACGCTGGTCCCTTACGCCGACAGCGCCTACCACACCGCCCGGCCCACTCTCGGCCTCAAAGACGACGGTATCATCAAACTGAATGACCAGTTGGCCCTGCATGCCTCCCTTAAAGAACTCAAAACCATGTACGATAACGGCCAGATGGCGATTGTGGCCGGGGCCGGTTATCCAAACCCGAATTACAGCCATTTCCGCTCGATGGAAATCTGGCAGTCGGCCAACCCCGACTCCGCCGCCCGTGACGGCTGGCTTGGCCGCTACCTGAACAATTCGACCGACCCGACCGCCCTGACCAAGCTCGGCATGACCATCGGGAACACCGGGCAGGGGGGCGGCGCGCCGCTGGCTTTCTCGACCGAAAAGACGGTTGTGCTGTCCTTTGGCGGCATCCAGAATTTCCAGTTCCGGGGCGACAACTCGCAAAAAGGGGATAAAGACGCCCAGCTTGCCGCCGCCCGCAAAATCTACGGCCTCGCCACCCAGAACAGCACCGCCGAATATATCCGCACGACCGCCCTGGACGCCCTTAACGCCAGCGATTCCCTGGCTAAAATCACGACCGAATACAAACCGGCGGTCACCTATCCCAAGACGCCTTTCGCGGACCGTTTACAGCAAATCGCCCAGATTCTTAACTCGGACTACGGCACCCGCATTTTCTACGTGGCGACCGATGGCAGCTACGATACCCACTTCAACCAGGCCCTGACCCAGGCCCGCCTGCACCAGACCCTGGCCGAGGGTTTGAGCGCCTTCTACCAGGACTTGCAGGCCCACAACCTGGCCGACTCGGTCCTGACGATGACCTTTTCGGAGTTTGGCCGCCGGGTGGCCGAGAACGGCAGCAAGGGCACCGACCACGGCAGCGCCGAGCCGATGTTCATCCTGGGCGGCAAGAACGCTCTCAAACCGGGCATCTATGGCAAACAGCCGTCCCTGACCGACCTGGACAACGGCAACATGAAGGTCCAGGTAGACTTCCGTTCGGTCTATGGTACCGTCCTGCAAAAGTGGCTGGGGGCCGACCCCACGCCGGTTGTCGGAGCCGGGTTCCCGGCCCTCGACTTTATAAGTTAGCCGGGAGGGAAGAAAGAAAATGCAACTTTTTTATAAAGCGCGCCGCCCCTTCCGCCTGAGCTTGCTGGTCCTCGGCCTCCTTCTTTTAACCCTGACCCTGGCAGCCTGTGGCGAGTCTACGGCCCCGACCCCGACTTCGACAGGCCAGGCTGCGAGCCCTTCAACGAACGCGCCCAGCAGTGGCACCGTCGTAGCCGGGGATACGGCCCAAACCACCAGTGGAGCCACCAGTGGAGCCACCAGTGGAGCCACCAGTGCGGCCACCGCTGCGGCCACGAGCCCGACCCCCGGCGTGTTGTTCACGCCCGGCACCGAGAACACCCCGCCCGCGACCGCCTCGGCCACGGTGAGCGTGGTTGACCCGAACGCCAAAGGGAGCCTGGTTATCTGGGACGGTCTCACCGATAAGATGGCCTCAACCCTGAAGGACCAGGTCGCCAACTTCAGCAAGGCTTATCCCGGTATCAAGGTGACCTTGCAGCATTTCGACTCGGACGACCTGATTTATTCGGTCCAGAACGCCGCCCCGAACGAATTGCCCGACCTGATGGTCGCGCCGGGCGATTACGTGGCCGACCTGACCGCCGCGAAGGCCCTCCAACCCGCCGACAAAGCCCTGGGCCAGTCGTTCCTGGGCGCGTACGACCCGAAGGCGCTCGGCAGCAGCCAGCTAGACGGCACCCAGTGGGGCGTTCCCTATACCCTTAGCGGCGCGACGGTCTTGCTCTACAACAAAAAGCTGGTGCCGACCCCGCCCACGACCTGGACCGACCTGGGCAAAATGGCCCAGCCGCTCTACAACACGCAAAATAAGTCTATCGGGCTGGCGATTGACGTAAACGAGCCTTTCTTCCTGACGAGCTTGCTGGGTGGGTTTGGCGGCACGGTCCTGGACAGCCAGAACCAGCCGACCCTGAACACGCCCCAGATGGTCAGCGCCCTGACCTATATCAACACGCTCCTGAAGGATAAGACCGTCCGCGATACCTCGCGCCTGAAGGATAACCAGATTGAGTACGCCTTCCGGGATGGGCGGCTCGGCTTCTATATCGGGCCGGACGCGCTCATAAGCCAGTATTCGAACGCTATCAACGCCACCGGCTCCGACTCGAAGCTCGACCTGGGGGTCGCTCCCCTGCCGAACATCGACCAGACCGGCAAACCGGCAGTCCCCTTTAGCGACAGCCAGACCTTCTTCCTGGGAGCGCAACTCGGCGGCGACCGTCTGAATACGGCCAAGACTTTCCTGTCCTGGCTGGCTCAACCGGCCCAGCAGTCCAGCCTTCTAAGTGAGGCCAGTCTGCTCCCGCCGACCACCGCCTTCCTGAACAGTGACGCGGTTAAGGGGAACCCGGTCTGGAGCGGCCTCTATAGCGAACTGCAAATCGCCCAGCCCCAACCGGCGACAATGGCGATGCGGGCGGTCTGGGCCGCCCTCCGGCCCAATCTCGAACAGGTCGTGGCCGGAACCGCCAAACCCGCCGCCGCCGCCCAGCAGATGCAGCAGGACGCCGTGACCGGGGTCGCCAAACTGGCAACCAGGTAAACTTTAGCCTTAATTCTTTCAACCCAAAAAGAGCGTTCCAATTGCCTGGCCGCTCTTTTTTATTTGAATTTATGGGGTAGAAATGCAAAGTTTTAGTTTTTTTGTGCTCAGTTATTAGTGTAGTTATTTCCCGCCCGCTGGGTGTGCCACTATTCTGGTTTGTGTCATGTGGCAACGATAATACTCGTATTTGGTGTTATAATTCAAAAACAGGCATAAAATTCAGGCAAAAGGTGTTTAGTTGTGTTAACCTACGACGAATTACTCAAAGAAATACGGCTGCGTTCGCCCGCCGAACAACTGGCTTTACTGGAAGAACTGGCCCATTCTTTGCGGGCAGAATTGACGCCCGCCCCCAATACCCCGCCAAAAAACCCCGAAGAATTAGGCTGGCCGCCCGGCTACTTTGAAAGCGTTTACGGCAGTCTGCGCGATACCAATTTCGAACGTCCGTCCCAGGGTGATTATGACCTTCGGGAGGATTTGGACTAGATGCTTTATTCACTCGATACCAATGTCTGCGTGAAGATTCTCAGGGGCAATTCACCCAAACTCTTAGCCAAAATTTCTTCAATAACGCCTGGTGAAATTTTTGTCTGTGCCGTAACCAGGGCCGAATTGTTGTACGGGGCTGAAAAGAGTAACAGGCCGGTTGAAACCCTCGAAAAACTCCTGGATTTTCTAAAACCCTTCTCTACATTACCTTTCGATGACAAGGCCGCCCAGGTGGCCGGAATCGAACGGGCCAGGTTGGAGGCCATCGGTCTGCCAATCGGCCCTTATGATTTGTTAATCGCCTCAATTGCCCTGGCGAATGACGTTACCCTGGTTACCCACAACACGCGAGAGTTTAGCCGGATAGTCGGGTTAAAGATTGAGGACTGGGAGGAATAACTTTCCTCCCGGCCCGGCCTTACAAAAGACCCATGTAAAAAGCCTTTAGCAGGGCTGTAAGGGTCAGGCCGTCCGGGATGGCGTCTTTATCAATCAACTCGCGGACCTCGCCCACCTCGAACCAGCGCGCCCGGATAATCTCGTTAGTGTCGGTAATCGGGGCGGTCTGCTCGGCTCCCTTCGCCAGGTACAGCACGAACAACTGGTTGGAACTGCCGTTGCTGGGGTGATTGCGGGTCAGTAAGGTCAGGTCACCGCCCGTACAGCCGCTTTCTTCGAGCATCTCGCGCCGGGCTGCCGCCTCGAATTCCTCGCCCGCGTCCACGCCGCCTGCCGGGATTTCCCAGCCCCGCGTATCCGTGATAAAACGGTAGTGGTCGACCAGCATCACCTGGCCCGCCGCGTTGACCGGGACCACCCCGACCGCCTTCCGGGGATAATCCAGCACGTGGTGACCTTCGATAACGGAGCCGTCCGGGAGTTGGACCCAGTCCTGGTAGAGATTTATCCAATCGCTGGTGTAAACTTGTTCCCGGCGCAATACTTTCCAGTAAGGGTCGGTCTTCTCCTGTTCGTCTGGCATAATTTTCCTTGTTCTATAAACAAACTAAAAAGGAATACCGGGCGTCATTGCCGAGGTATTCCTTCTGTTAAAGGGCATTTAGCCTATTTCAACCACTTGAGCGGGTCGGTGTAAGCCCCGTTTACCAGCACTTCAAAGTGGACGTGGCACCCCGTGGAGGCCCCGGTCGTCCCTTCGTAGCCGATGACCTGGCCCTTGGCGACCTTCTGGCCGACACTGACCGGCGGCAAGCTCATAAAGTGACCGTAGCGGGTCTTGAAGCCGCCCCCGTGGTCGATTACCACGCTGTTGCCGTAACCGCCATCGTAGCGGGACAGGATGACCGTACCCCCATCGGACGCGACCGTCGGGGTACCGCAGGTCGTGGCGATGTCGAGGCCCATGTGGATACCGTACCAGATTGGCTCACCGAAGTAGGTCGTAATGACGCCCCGGATAGGCCAGCCGAAGTTGTGGGTAGCGACCCCCGCGTTCGGGTTGGCGTTGGTAGACGGCTTGGAGGCCGACTGCTGGACCGGTTTCTGGACCGCCTGGCCGGGCGCTGCCGGTTTGGGCGTAGCCGTCGGGGCCTTGCTCTGGTTCGCCGCCGGGGCCTGGGTCTTGGATACGCTCTGATTGGCCTGTTTGGCCGGGGGCGCGACCGGTTGGTCGGAAGCCTTCTTGGTATTGGCCGGGGCGTTCTGGGCTACCGGCGCTTTGGTCGGGACCGGGGCCTTGGTCGGGGCCGGCGTCGCCTGGGGCGGCAGCGGGGTCGGGGTTGGCGGCGGGGGCGGCGGCGGCCAGGTACCACCCGGCACAATCAGGCTCATCCCTTCCGTCAAAGGCACGTTAGCCGCGACGTTGTTCGACTTAAAGTTGATGATATTCTGCGGGTTCGCCCCCAGGTAAGCCGCAATGGCTTGCAAGGTTTCGCCCTTGTGGACCTTGTAGACCACACCGTCCACCGGCAGGATGCGAATCTGCTGCCCGGCGATAAGGCCGTCCTCGAGGTCGTTGTTATCGAGCAGGGTATCCACCGTAATGCCGAATTTCTCGGCCACGCTTTTCATGGAGTCGCCCGACTTCACCGTGTACATATAGATATCGGTGCGCAACGGCATGCTGCCGCCCGGCACCATCACTTCCAGCAGCGGTTTCAGGGTCGTGCTGGCGTCGTCCCCGGCCAGGTTGTTGAACGGGTAATTGATGATAACCTTGGGATCAACCCCGTACATATCGGCCAGTTTACCGATAGTGTCGCCCGGATTGGTGATGGCAAGCATACCCGTAACCGGCGGCACGACCAGTTTCTGGCCGGGTTTCAGGACGGTATCGGGGTCCACCAGGTTGTTGGCGTAGAGCAGGGTTTCCAGGCTGAGGCTGCGGGCGGCGGCGATTTTCTGCAAAGTATCGCCATCTTTTATCGTGATAGTTTCAATGCGGCGCGGAAAGGTCGCGTTGTTGCCCGCGACCGCGCTGGCGTAAATCTCGCGGCTGTCCTCGACAATGACCGAGTTCTTGGTCGCAGCGAATTCCTGGGGCGTATCGGCGTAGGCGCTGAGAATCCTGGTCGCCAGGCCGCTGAACCCACCGAAGAAGACCACGACCACGGCCAGGATGAGCATGGCGATGTGCGCGCCGTAGCGGCGGGCGTGGTGGGTCATGGCGTCGGTCGAGGAAGTGCCAAAGTGCTGGGCGGCCTTTTCAGGGGCGATACGGTTGAACCAGAAGAAGTGGCCGGGATTTTTGAGGAATTTGCGCATTTCCCCGGCCAGCCGGAAATCGGCCCGGCGGAGCGGTGAGAAAATCAGCCTGACGATGGCCCAGATGACCAGGAAAGGCCACAAAAGAATAGTGCGAACCGTCTTTGCCAGTTCGGGCCGGGCCGGGCGGCGGGTGGTCCGCTGTTCGTGGCCTAACCCCGCGATTTCGTCCAGCATCTGGCGGGCTTCGTCGGCGGCGTAGCGGTTGTGGGTAGAAGCGGTGGGCCTGGTAGGACGCGGCTGGCCGGTTTGAGGCTGGCCCGAACCGGTCTCGTCCTGGTCCATTACGCCGGTTTTGCCGTGAATGTCCTGGTTATCGTTATTCTTGTTGTTGAAATTTTGTTGCACGAGTGAGATAAAACCTTCCTACTCAGGGCCGCCCGGTCACGGCACCCAAAAATACCCGCAAGGTAATTAGAGCAGTAACTAAAACCACCTTACGCAAGTAAGACCGGACAAGCCTGGTTAGCTGCTATACCCGTCGCTCTTACATTTCCAGATTTGCTAGGTTCTGAAGTATAAGTGAGACATTCCAGAGGGAGCAGATTCCTCGGACGGTTGCTAGTATAGCATAAATTTATAACAAAAAGCATTACGCAACAGTTAACTGCATGCTAATTAACTGCCCAGGTGCGCAAGCCTAAAATGCTGGGAGAAGGTACTTTTTAAGCCACCTGAAAGGCGCACTCTGAAACCGCTAACCCGGTCTAGGGAAGCCAGCGCAACGGGTTGGTCACGCTGCCGTGCAGGATGGTTTCAAAATGGAGGTGGCAACCGGTGGAGTTGCCGGTAGTGCCTTCGTAGCCGACCAGTTGGCCCCTGGAAACCCGTTGGCCTAACGAGACGGCTATACGTGAGAAGTGACCATAGCGTGTCCTGAAGCCGTTTCCATGATCAATCAGGGCGGTAATGCCATAGCCATACTGGGACCAACCCGCTTCGATGACCGTCCCGCCATCGGCGGCGACAACTCGCGCCCCGCACGGCTGGGAAATATCGAGCCCGGCGTGAATACCGTACCAGATACGCTCACCAAAGTAAGTTGTGATAACCCCCCGCATCGGCCAGATCATCGAGCCGGTCGCTTTCCCGGCTGAAGGCGCTGCCGGGGCCGGTTTCTGGACCGCCTGGTTGGCTGCCGGTTTGGGGGTAGCTTTGCTGGGTAGCGGTGCGACCGCCGGGGCCGCTCCCTTGGTGATAGCCTTGGCGGTCTGGGCCGGTTTGGGCGTCGGGGTCGGGTCGGCGGGTTTGGGCGGCGGTGGGGGCGGCCAGGTTCCGTCCGGCACAATCAGACTGGCCCCAGGGGTCAGCTTGATGCCTCGCGCCACATTGTTAGACTTAAAGTTGATAATATTATCGGCGCTGGTCCCCAGGTAGTTGGCAATGCCATCCAGGGTGTCGCCGTTCTTGACAGTGTAGATAACGCCATCCACCGGCAGGATACGAATCTGCTGGCCGATGCGCAACCCGTTATCGAGTTCGTTGTTATTCAGGAGGGTATCGGTGCTGATACCAAACTTGGTCGCGACGCTCTTGAGGGTATCCCCCGACCGGACGGTGTAGAGATAGAGCTTGTCGCGCATCGGCATGCTGCCGCCGGGCACCATTACTTCCTGGAGGGTCTTTAATGAGGTGCTGGGGTCGGCCCCTTCCAGGTTGTTAAACTTGTAGTTGATAATCACCTGGGGGTCCACGCCGTATTTATTGGCGATACTCCCGATGGTGTCGCCCGGATTGCCGATGTGAAGCATCCCGGTGATGGGAGGCACGACCAGTTTCTGGCCCGGAGTGAGCGGGCTGTCCGGTTCAATCAGGTTATTGGCGTAGAGCAGGGTTTCCAGGCTGACATTGTGTTCGGTGGCGAGGCTTTGCAGGGTATCGCCGTCTTTTATAATGATGGTCTGGACCCGCCGGACCACTGCCGGGTCGTTGGCGGCGACCGCGCTGGCGTAAATCTCGCGGCTGTCCCCGGTGATAACCATGTTGCCGTTGAGCATTTGCGGGTTCGAATGGATGGCATCCTCGCTGACGAGGCGGGTGACAATGCCGCTAAACCCGCCAAAGACGACCACGACCAGGGCCAGGATGAGCATGGCGCTATGCGCGCCGTAGCGGCGGGCGTGGTGGGTCATGGCGTCGGTCGAAGAAGTGCCAAAGTGCTGGGCGGCCTGGTCGGGGGCGATACGGTTGAACCAGAAGAAGTGGCCGGGATTCTTTAAGAATTTGCGCATTTCCCCGGCCAGCCGGAAATCGGCCTGGCGGAAGGGGGCGCTGATAAACTTCAGGATATTCCAGATAAGGAGGAATGGAAAAAGAAGGATGCCCCGGATGGTCCAGGCGAAATCCTTTTCGCGTTTGGCGTTTTGCTGGAAGCGTTCTTCCGAGGACAGACCGGCGATTTCGTCCAGCATCTGGCGGGCTTCGTCGGCGGCCTGACCGGAACGGCCCTGGCGCGAAACCGGGATAATGCTGGTTGTGCGTGGTTTTTCGGCCTGGTCTAAAATGCCGGTGGGAGTTTTGGGTTCAGGAGAGATTTCCCGGTCATTTTTATCAATTTGCCGCACTATATAGCGTAACCTCCCGCAATACCTGATGGCCTGGTTTTCTGGTGCGCGCAGCCAAACTGAAAGGATAGCTCAAGAAAGAGACTTGAGTAATTCGCGCAACTCAGGGAGCAGGGTCAGTGCCTACCTACCGCCCGGTACGAATGCTACCGGCAAAGGAAATATGGGGACGACCGCCTCAAGGGACAAGCAATAAGCAGGCTTTTATACTTTGTAAAGAATGGCTAATAACTGCCTAGCCAAACCATAATCGGGCCTAAAGTGTCAATTAGGATAGTATGAGTATAACAAGTCGTTTATTTTTGTCAAATAGAAAGCCAAAACTCTAATTTTAGAATAATATTTGCGGGCTGAGAGTGGGAAGGGAGGGTGAGTTGGGCCGGGCGGATTAAAGTTTTAACGTTTATCCTGTTTGTGCTGGTCAATCGAGGACAGCAGTTTGGCGAGTTCAAACGGTTTGGAAATAAAGCCTTTGACCGGGTTATCCCTGGCCGTATTGACAATCTGGCGGCTGGCCGAGAGCAGCAAGATGGGCAGGTCGGCGTATTCCGGTAGCTGTTTGATGGCGTCCAGGAACTGCCAGCCGTCCATGACCGGCATCATGAGGTCGAGCAAGACCAGGGCCGGGCGCTGCTGGGCGACCATTTCAAGCCCTTCTTTGCCGTTGCGCGCCAGAATCACGGAATAGCCCTCGTCCAGCAGGACGGTTTCCAGCATATTCCGCATGGCCTGGTCGTCATCGACTACCAGGATAGGCAAACTTGCGCCCATATTATAAGTAGAGGGATGTTCGTTCACGGATATATTCATAATTTCTTACTAACAGCCTTAACGTTTCCTTGTGCAAACTCTTGAATACATCATACAATTCTTGGGCTGTATTTTCAATGGGCAAGGGGATTTGGTTTTGACTAATCAGCGGCGCAGGAAAATTTAATTAAACCCTTTTCTTTCAGAACTTCCCCTACTATAAGCTATTTTGCGCTAAAGGTCCAACTCGTTAAAGTTTAACCCTCAAGGGCCGGGACCGGCCAACCCCAAAGCCAGTCCCGGTTGGACCCCAAAACTCACTTCTTAAAACGCAAAACGCGGCAGACCCTGCCCTTATTCTGCCCCGGCCCGGTAGTAGCGCCGGAGAGAGGGCAGCATTATAACGGCCAGGAAGACCAGGCTGAAGACTACCATTACCCACTGGATGGGGGCCATAAACCGTAACAGCACCACTTCCAGGGCCAGCCAGCCTATCAGGACCAGGCACAACCCCAGGACCAGCAGCCAGGCCCAGTGTTCGTGAAAACGGCGGCTAAGGGCTTGCAGCGAGGCCAATTTCGGGCGGGTCCAGAGGGCCACCAGGAGCGGAATGGGTAACAGCCCGTAGACCACCAGCAGGAACAGGCCCGGCAGAAAGTAGTCCGGCACCAGCAAATTACTGACGTAAGAATCCATTTGCATGGAAGCGCCCGAAGGGTCCAGGATGAAATTCAGACCTCCGACCCAGGCTCCGATTATTAAAAAGACCAGGCAGGCGGTCAGGAAGAACAGGCCCACCGGGCGGGATTGTGGTTGCTTTTCCATTAAAATTCTCCTCTAGCGTTTCAAGATATTTTGAACAGCCTTCCTTAAATAAGCCCTAAAAATAGGTCCAAAAATAGGCCCGGCTAAAAGACCCTTCCGGTTAGCGGGTCCAGCCTGTTGAAAGTGTAACAATATGGGGACAACTTAAAGGTAGAAAAGGATAAAAAAAGGTAAAATTAAGCGGTCTATTGACTCGCGGGCCAAATATTGATAGATTTACCCAACGAATGCCAATCTAAACGGGGCCAGAGTTCAGGCTAAAGAGGGATGCCGATTTTTCTGATACCGGGGCGGCGCGGTCGCAACCCCCGGATTGATAATAAACCTGATTCGACCCATCCGGGGCGACGCGCTCTTGCTTTGCCGGGAATAGATAGGGTCAGCCGCCGCCTGAGCCAGCGCCTGAAGGTGCTGCGAGGCCGGGCCGGGGCGTCGGCCAGCCGGGCCAGGCGAAACTTGCGCCGCCCCATAAACCGGCTCCAACCCCGCAGCAATCCGCTCCTGGGCCAGATGGAATACCCCGCCCTCCCTGCCGCGCCCGCCGAATACGACGCCTTTGACGATTACAACGATTTTGATGGCTACGAAGACTCCGGCACTTCCGGCGAAGTTTCTTCGAGCTTACCCACCCGGCCCCGCGAAACCGATTTCGAACTGCGCCCGGCTGCGCCCGCCGGGGACTTGCTCGCCGATTTCTTCGAGGGGCCTTTGCCGCTCCCGGCCAACGACCTCCTGGCCGACTTCTTCCAGGATACTTCCCCCGGCCTGGACTCCGCCACCGCCCAGAATTACCCGGCAGGCCGCGCAACCGGACGCCAGGCCGCCCTTCCCGCTACCCCCGGAGAGCCTGCCGGGGCCGAGTTCGATTTGCCGCGCGACCTGGCTGACCTGGGACTGGCCCTGCCTTCCCCCAACGGGCGGCTGGTCCAGCGTTTCGAGACCCCGGCAGGCCGCCATTTTGTGACCCGCACGGCCAGCCGCCTTTCCACAGAACAACCAATCGAGCCGCCCGGTGAAGACGGGCCAGCGGACGAGTTCGAGCTTGAACCGGAGACCCCGGCCTATCACAGCATGCTGGCCGAGGGGATTGTGTCCCCGGCAGCGCCTTCGGTCGCACCGCCGGTCGCGCCACTTCCTAAAGGTATTCCCGCTGGAGCAGGCCCGACCCGGCCTTTTTCGGTGGTCAACCCGACCGAGGCCCCCACCGCGCCGCACGTCATCGGCGGGTCGCCCTTCGCCAACTTTGACGAGGAAGCCGAAGGCGATTTCGAGGACGGCGAGGAAGATTATCCCGCCAGGGAGGGTGAAGACGGCGACGATTATGACGAGCCGCCCGGTGGAGGCTGGCCCGCCGATAGCGGCCACCATCCCGGCATCTACCCGAAAAACGTCCGCGAACTCTTTTTAGAGCCGACCTACGACCCCAACCGCCGGGGTTTTAAACCGCGCCGCCCCCGGCCCAAAGGGAGCGGGCTAATCCGCTTCCGCAATCCCCGCGTGGCCCTGGCGGTCGGGGTGGTCTCCGCCCTCATGCTGCTGGTAATGGTGGCCCTTATCGCCTACCTGACCGGGTTCGCCTTCAAAGCCCCGGTCGAGAAATTCGTGGTCCAGTTCAACAATTTCGGGGAAGGCCCCGGCTACAGCTATGCCAGCACCGGCAACCAGCCCTGGGGCAAAGCTTTTGGCACGAACCTGCTCGAAACGGGCGGCCTCGGAAATCTCGAAGTGAACTATAGCGGCGACAACATCGGGGATGCCGCCACCGCCACGAAGACCGCCCAGCAGCACGCTGACGACATCCTGGTCTGGGGCTACCACGATAGCAAGAGCGGCCAACTGGTCGTGACCCTATCTTTGCAGCCGAACGGGCCTTTCGACCCGCCGACCGGGCAGGGCCGCCAGATAGTCAACCGCTACCTGTTTGACCCGGAGCAGGTCACGCTGGCGACGCCTCTGCCGGGCGAGAGCGCCAACCCTCTGCCGCTGACCGAATATATCGCGGCCCTGCACGATTACTACACCGGCAGCTACGAAACGGCCATCGCCGGGTTTACCGAGCTTCTGAATAAAAGCCCCGCCGCGAACGAGCCGGGTTTGCGCCTCTTGCGGGCCAACGCCCTTTTCCTCTCCGGGAAGTACGCCGGCGCGGTCGAGGATTACGACCGGCTGATTGCCATCGACCAGCAGGCCCAGGCCCAGAACGCGCCTATCCCGGTCCTCCCGGCCATCGTCTACAATAACAAGGCGGTCGCGCTCAACTTCGAGGGTAGCTACCCCGAAGCTAACCAGAGTTTCGACCTGGCCCTGAAGAATAGCGACAAACTGCCCAAACTCTTTGCCAACTACGCCCAATTTTTGCTCGACCGCACCGACGCCGAGTTCAGGCCGGACGTGCTGGCCGATTTCGAGAACCGCCTGGGTGGGGCGCAAAAACTTGACCCCCAATCGGCGGCGATTTTGCAAAACCTGGGGCGGATTCAACTTTACCAGGGCGATTCGGCAGGCGCTATATCGACCCTCGGCAAGGCCCGCGACCTCGACCCGAACTTTTTGGAAGTCTACTACTGGCAGGGGCTGGCCTATCTCGGCAAGAACGACCAGTCGCAGGATAAAAAGGCTCTTGAGTCGGCCCTGGAAGCCTTCAAAGCGGGGGAGAACCGGGTCAACCAGCGCCTGACCCAGAACCGCCAGCGGTGGCAGACCCTCGACCAGGGCGGCAACAAGACCCTGGCGGCGGTCTGGGATGGTCGAGCCCGCGACGACCAGCTTGAACTCGAACAGTTGCGCTTTGGTATCGCCCGAACCTATCTCGAAATGACCCGCATCCAGGGCAAGGACCTGGGCAACCCCTTCGACCGGGTGTTGCGCTGGGTCAAGGGTGACAAGACCCCCTACGAGGAAGCCGGGACGCGCCTGAAAGAGTTGCTCAACCCGAAGGCGGACGACCCCAACGCCACTTTCCACTATGGGCCGAACAATCCCGACGCCAACTTTTATTACGGCCAATTTTTAGCGATTACCGGGGATGGCGACCCCGCGCCCTATTACCAGAAGGCCAAAGAGCTCGAAAGCGACCTCAACCGGCGCTTCCGCTATAACGACTTGCTGGCGCAGCAGTACGCCGCCCAGGGCAAGCGGCAGGAAGCCCTCAACGAGTACACCGAATTTATCAGCCTGGATAAAAACCGGGCCCAGGGTTATTTAGCTCTCTCGAACCTGGAATACCGCTTCGGGATGTTTTCGGACGCGGCGGCGGCGGCGGATTCGGCTATCAAAATCACGCCCAACGACCCGGCGGCTTACTACGCGGCGGGGGTGGCCCAGGAAGGCAATTTGCAGTTGCAGCAGGCGGTCAACTATTTCGACCGGGCCCTGGTGCTAGACCCCAACCTGGCCGAAGCCCACCTGCAAAAGGGGCTGGCCCTGTTCAACCTGAACCGGCGCGAGGAATCCCTGGCCGAATTCGCGGCGACCCTGAAGCTCAACCCGCAGGCGGCCCTGGCCCATTTCTACACCGGGATTGTCTATCACGAGAACCACCTCGACCCCAGGGCGGCCCTGGCCGAGTGGGAACAGGCTGTTCAAATAGACCCGAAATTCGCGGACGCCTGGGTCAAACTGGGCCTCGTCCACAGCCAGCTAAACGAGCTTGACGCCGCCATTGACGCCTATAACCGGGCCCTGGCGATTAACGACAAGGACGCCCTGACCCACTATTACCTGGGGCTGCTCTACGAAGGCAAGAACACCAAAGACGACCTGGCGCGGGCCGAGACGCAGTATCGCCGGGCTATCGAACTCCAACCGGGCATGGTCAACGCCTACAACCACCTGGCGACGGTGCTGGTCCGGCAGGGCGGCAACTCGGACGCGGCCCTCCAACTGGCCCAGAATGCCGCCAATCTCGACCCCAAGAACCCGGATTCGCAGGTAGTTCTGGGGGATTTATTGCGAAGCCGGGGCAACTTCGAGCAGGCTATCGCGGCTTATAACGCGGCCCTGGCCCTGCGCGGGGCTTACCCGGAAGCCCTTTTCGGGCGGGGAGCGGCCAACCTGGGCAAACAGCAGTACCCGGCGGCCCTGGCCGATGTCGGGCAAGCCCTCCTGCTCAAACCGAACTGGGGCGACGCCCTGCTCTTGCGCGGGCAAATCCAGGAAGCCCTCGGCCAGTACGACGACGCCAACGCCAGTCTCGGCCAGGCCCGCCTGAGCGACCCGAACAACCCCTATCTTTACGCCGAAATGGGCAACCTGGCCCTCAAACGGAATGACACCAGCGGGGCGATTGCCAATTATGAAAAATCGCTCTCGCTCTACGAGCCGAACCCCGGCGCGCATTTCAACCTGGCCCAGTTGTATTTTAACCGGCGCGACTTCGATACGGCCCTCAAACATTTCCAGCGGACCCAGCAGCTTGATAGCGGTTGGCCGCGCGCGAACTACTGGATAGGCCGCTCCTACGAGTTTTTGAACAAACCCAACGAGGCCCAGGCCGCCCTCGAACAGACCGTCAAACAGGAGCCCAACTTCGTAGAAGGTCATTTCGAGCTGGCGAACGTCTACCGGACCCAGGGCAAACGCGACCAGGCCCTGACCGAGTATGATGCCGCCCTCAAACTTCAGCCGGAGTACGGCCCGGCCTGGCTGAACAAGGGTCAGGTTTACGAAGAACTGGTCAAGCTGTCCGAGGCTCGCGCCGCCTACGAGAAAGCCGCCGCCTCGAACGACCCCCAGGTCCGGGATGCCGCCAACAATGCCCTGCAAAAACTAGGTGTGAAATAGCCGATGCAAACGCCACCGACCCAGCTTCGTCCCTCCCCTTCTCCGGTCCCGTTCTACCGCGACAAGAATTACCTCGCGGCGGGGTTTATCGCGCTGCTCTGCCTGGGCCTTCTGGTCTGGCTCGACCTGGTCTTTATCATGCCGATAAAGCGGCTGGACGTGCCGAACCTCGATAACGACCTGAGCGTCTTCTGGAGCGCGGCCCGGACGGTCTGGCAGGGTGGCAACCCCTACGACTTCGCGCCGGGGAGCCTCTTTCACCAGGTGGCAAATTCCGCCGGGGGCGACTCGGATGTCTTTCTGAGCCCCTACTTCCTGACCCTCCTTTTTATGCCGCTGGCGGCTCTGCCCCTGAACGTGGCGGCGCTGGTCTGGCTCCTTTTCAGCCAGGCAGCGCTTGGGTTCTCGGTCTATTTGATTGTAAAGCTGGCCGGGCAGCGTTTTACGCCCCCGGTCCTGTTCCAGACGCTCCTGCTGGTGGTCTTCTGGCGCTACTCCTTCGAGGTCATGATTCTCAACAACTTGAGTATCCTGATGCTGGGGGCGACGGTGGTCTCCTACTATTGCAGCCGGACGGGAAGACCTTTTCGGGCGGGAGTCGCGGCCAGCCTGTTATTATTAAAACCGCAACTCTTCTTCCTGACCTTGCCGCTCTTGCTGGTGGTGCCGACCGCCGAAAAAGAGGGTTCACAGGCAAGCTGGCTGAACCGGACGACTTACCGGCGCTGGCTCGGCTTCGGGGCGGCCTGTGCGGTCTTTGCGGTCTACAGTTTCGCGGTCTTTCCGGGCTGGTTGGGGGAGTGGTTGCGGTCGGCGGGCGGGCGCTACACACCCCAGTTCGATAGCGAGATGGCCTCGGCGCGAAGTTTCGCGGCCCTGGTGACGGGGGACGCCCTCGTGACGCCGGTCTATATTGGGCTGGCGGGTCTGCTCTGCCTGGCGGCGCTGGGGCTGTGGTGGCGGAACCGGGACAACGCGCGCGACTTTACCTTTTTACTGGCGGTGGTGGTCTGTCTAAATTTGCTGGCCGCGCCCTATACCCGCAGTTACGACTTTTGTCTGCTTCTGATACCGTTGCTTTTCAGTTTCTTCAAGTTGCGCCAGCTCGAAAAAGCGGCTCGGAAGGCGGGCGGCAGAGAATTCCCCTACCGCCTGTTCTGGTGGGCGCTGTTAATCCTGGCCTGGCCCCTGCACCTGGTGGCGATTACGACCACTTTCACCTGGGAAAACCTGGTGACGCTCTCTTTACTGGCGGCGAGCGGGCTGGTCTGGCGGCGTTACGCGGCCCAGGAGAGCGCGCAAAATGAGGCTGCACCCCCAGGTTTAGTTAGCCGAGAATAATCAGGTCGCTGGCCTGATTGAGCTCGATGACGAACTCGGCCACGTAAGTGTAGCTGGCCCCCTGTTTGAAAAGACCGTTTACGGCGATTCGTTCGCCCTGGACCAACTGGTTGAGGGTATCGAGGCCAAAGGATTGGCTGTCGTAGATATAGATGGTCACGCCGTAGAGCGCCCCGCCGTATTTGCTGGTGGTGGTGTCGAACTCGATGGTGGTCAGGTTGTCCCGGTTGGGGAGGGTGATTTTGTTGATAATGCCTTCCAGGCAGACGCGAGTGCCGATGGCCGCTCCCATATTAAAGCCCGCCGAGCGGACGTTGGTGCAGCCCGCTATAAAGGCGGGGGCCGGGGTAAGGGTCGGGTAACCCTCGACGGTCGGTGTTTCGTCGGCGGGTTGGGGTTGGGCTACCTTTTCGGGCGGGACGGGGGTGCAGGCAGCCAGGAGGAATAGAAGCCCCAGGCTTAACAGGAGCGGCAAACCTTTTCGGACCCATCCGGAGGTCACCCCACGGCCTAATTCATGGAGCAGCCCTGGGACTAATTCATGGGCCAACCCTGGCGATTTACGATGATACATTGTCCCACCTCCCCGGCTTGACGATACCCGGCAAAACCGCTTTGTCACAAAACCACTTACCGCCCTACTATTTCTAGTGTGCCTTAAGCCGGTCTTGCTACAAGGTAAGCCTTCAATTTAAAGGTAAAATCATCAACCTGTGTCATTCTGTAGAAGGCTGTACAAACGAACGGCTGCGTAAGGACAAAGGGCCTTCTACAGAATCTCGCGCCGATGGCGAAAGCAAGGTCGACGACTTAGTCAGGTCCAATGTGCGTCAGGTCGAAGTCTGAATCTGCCTGAGATAGGGCCAGTCCCTGGGTTTACGCAACGCCACCGGCGCGAGATTCCGTAACCCGCCATTTGATAAGGGCAAGCCAACTTTCGATAAGCGGGTTACGGAATGACAAAACTATGGTTCTTCTTGGATAACAGAGTAATCAGGCGCAGGCTCACACTTTAAGGGCGTCTCGCGCCAACGGCCCAAACATTTACAATCGGGACGCATAAACGGCCCAAACATTTACAACCGGGACGGATAATTGGTTTTCCTGTTAAAGGTACGGAACTTATTCGTACCAGGATAAACTTAAATCTTTCCAATCCGGGTTCATCGATTTAATCAACGCCAGTTTTCTGGACCTATGCCAATTTTTGAGGTATTTTTCGCGGGCTATAGCTTCTCGGACATCCCCAGTCTGCTCGAAATAGACCAGTTTTGTGATGTTATACCTTGCGGTAAAACCCTCAAATAGTTTGTTTTTATGCTCGAAAACCCGCCGTTCCAGGTTGTTGGTTACTCCAATATAAATAGTTCTGCTTTCACTGCTCATTATGTAAACATAAAATTGCTTCTGGTTCATTCTGGAATACTTTCAAAAAACCATGGGGTATTCAGGTAGTCAGGGAAGAATGAGATAAATCACGATACTTGCCCTTCTGATGGTACGCGTCAGAATCTGGGCACCCAATTATGGGAACCTTTGGCTAAACGCAAAGCCAAAGGTTTAGCCCCAAGTAAAGTCTACAATTAAAAAGCAAGGTCATTAACCTGTCATTCTGACGCTGTGCGTCAGAATCTCGCGCCGATGGCGTTGCGTAAAGCTAACAACAGTCCCATATCTCAGGCAGAGTCAGACTTCGACCTGACGCACTTTAGACCTGGCTAAACCAGTGGTCCTGCATTTCGCCACCGGCGCGAGATTCCGTAACCCGCCGTTTGATAAGGGCAAGCCAACTTTCGATAAGCGGGTTACGGAATGACAAGGGGCGAGATTGCCTGTAAATTGGATAACCTTGAGTTTGGGTAGGTTGGCTTAATGCACCTGCCATTCCTTTTAACTCTCAATTTTGTAAATAAATAACGGCACAGGTAATAAATCCCCGGCTGGATTATCCTCTAATTTTCTTGATGAGGCGGTTAGCGCCCAGGACCAGCCCGACGATACCACCCGGCGGGTACGGTTCGTAGGCGTGGAGGCGCGTAACCAGGCCGTCCTTGAACTCGAAGAAGAAAGCCTGGGGGAAATTTAGCTTTTTGCCGGTGGCAAGGACGTGCGAGGTGGCGACTTCGACCGCCGCCGATTGGCCGTCTTCGCCGGGATAGAACTTCTCTACCTTGAAGCCAAAGGTCTTCATGCTCTTGAAGCCCCAGGTCAGGCCGTCCCGGATCTGGGCTTTCCCCTGCATGTGCTGGCGGGGGTAGTGGGGGTCGAATAAATCCGCATCCTCGGCGAACAATGACATGATCGCGTCCATGTCCTTTGCCATAATCGCGTTGAAAGAAGCGTCTACCAGTTCGCGTAGACTGCGAGTTTCCGTTGCCGACATTTTGCTCTCTCCTGAATAATAAAGTCCTGGCTTCCCGGCAAATCTCTAGGGGTGCCCGGGAACCGGGGAAGGTCGATTCCACCTGATTTTGCGACCGTGAAATGGTCCAACGGACCGGAGATGCCCGCAGGAACGACCTGCGGGCGCGTGCTGTGCAAGGGATGACAAGGTAAAACGCTCGGAATGAGCGTTAAATTGAATTTGGAATGCCCCACTAAAAACTAACTACTGGCTTCTGCCTACTGGCTTCTGGCTTCTGCCTACTGGCTTCTGGCTTCTGCCCTCTGCCTACTAACAAAAACTAAATTTCAGGTAGAGGCCAGCCGAAAAGGCTCTGGAAGGCTGTCGCGACCACGCGCACCCGCACGAAAGCCCAGCTTTTATCGTATTCCGCCTTCATGTTGCCAAGCGAGCCGCCCGAAGAAAGTTGAGTCTTGTAGTCGGCCCATTCAGCCTGGAGAGCGTCGAGCATCTCCTGGGGTTTGACCGCCTTGACGTTAGGAAGGGTCTCTTTTTTGGCCGAGGTATCGTCGGAGTTGATCGCGCGGGCCGTGAAGATGTGCAGGGTCCGGCTGCTGGTGCCCTCGTCGTCCCCGGCGGTGCTTTCCTCGCCGGTCGCCATGAAGGTACATTGGGCCATCACGAGGTAGCGGCTAATCTGGATACTGACCCCGAAGTTTTCGAGGACTTTATCGCGGAAGGCAATCTCGAAATCTTCCAGGTCGAGAATATCGCTGGGCAGGCGAAATTCGGGGAGGCGGTAGGCCTTGCTGTTGGTCTGGTCCACCTCGGCTATCAGGCGGGCCCCGGAGAAAATCATAACCAGGAAATTCCAGCCCTGCTCGGACTCGCGTTCGGCGGCGCGTAACATTTCGACCTGGTGGGTGGATACTACTACCGGCAGCAAAATATTGCGGGCTGCTCCATATCTTTCTTCAACTTCGTGTAGTAACTGCTTCATGGTTTCCTCGAAAATATAAAAGGGCGGTTTACCGGCGAATGGCTTATTTTAAAGAAAGTGGGGACTTCGTAACAAGCTGCCCGGCGTTGTAAATTAAAGCTGAATCAGACCCACCCGGATGGCGTACTTGATTAACTCGCCCCGGTCGTGCGCGTTTAGTTTATTCATCAGGCTGTAGCGGTGATTTTCGACGGTCTTGACGCTCAGGACCAGCAGTTCGGCAATTTCCTTGTTGGTGTGGCCCTGGGCAATCAGTTTGAGGATTTCTCTTTCGCGTTGGGTGAGCGTGTCGTAGGCGGCGTCGCGTTCGTCGGGCACGCCGGTCTCGACCCGGCGCAGGTAGTCCGCCACCAGGAGACGCGCAATCCGGGGATACAGGTAGGTATCACCCCGGCTGGCGATGCGGACGGCTTCGATAAGTTCGCGGTCGGCGGCCTGTTTGAGGACATAGCCGGTGGCCCCGGCCTGGAGAATATTGACCAGGTATTCCTCGTTTTCGTGCATGGTCAACACGACGACCTGGCACTCCGGCAACTCTTTTTTAATCTGGCGGGTGGCTTCCAGGCCGTTCAGGATAGGCATGGAAATATCCATCAAAATGACCGCCGGGTGTAACTTCCGGGCCAGTTCGACGGCTTCGCGCCCGTTGGTAGCCTCCCCGACCACGGCCATATCGGGCTGGGTTTCCAGGAGCGCCCGAATACCCTGGCGGAGGACCGTGTGGTCGTCGGCCAGCAGGACGGTTATTCTGGTAGCGACTTCGCTTTTTTCAGGAGAGGCGGTTTCGGGCATGAGTCTAGTTTCCGGTCTATAACACTCGTTTAAGATACCGGAATTATAGCATACCTGAACAGTGTAACTATCGAAAGAGGATTAACTGGTTAACGAAAACCGGCAGTACAGCGTTTTGGTACAAACAAAAAATCCGCCAGACCTAGACCAACGCCAGGGGCGGATTATTGATAGCTGTCTTAGAAAAGTTCTTACTCTGGTTACAATCGGCGGCTGCCAACGCAGCCTGGGCCATTTTCAGTTCGTCGCACAGACGACAATACTCGAAGGTATCGTTCCGAGTACGTGCGGTCGAAATGAACTGACGAATGGTGGTGACCAATTCTTCAAGTTCACGAATGTCCATCATACAGCTCCTGGTCTTTCTTAGCTGTGTACCGGAGGCATAGACAACTTTTTTCCGATACAGCGCGAATTCTACTAAACGTTCCACCGGGGTTTATCATCATTCTCCGGGAAAAGTGGTTTTGGTGGACCCGTCTTAGGGCCGGGTAAACTCTTCTACCCAATATCTCCATCGCTCTAACTCGCGCCATTGCTAAGTTGTTTTCATTATAGCATCCGTTTGTTACAAAACAATTACGATAAATCTAATAAATGGATAAATGAATAACTCACAATGGTAAGCAATTTTTCCATTAGGTTGACCTATGGATAACACGTAATTGGTCTATAGCAGAGGGGAGAGGGCAGAAGGCAGTAGTCGGTAGCCAGAAGGCAGAAGGCAGAGGAGAGAGGGCAGAAGGCAGAGGGCAGAAGGCAGTAGCCAGAGGGCAGAAACAAAGTGTTTAGTTTTCAGTTTTTAGTGTTAAACCGCCACGCTCGTGCCCGCAGGGTGTGGCAAGGTTGGGGTTGGGCTTTTTGCTAAGGCGTTTAAGCCGTACCAGGGTCGCACCAAAGGCCGTGACAGGGGGTGCAGTCGAAATTGAAAACCTTCCCACTGCCCTCTGCCCACTGCCTTCTGCCTGCTGCCCTCTGCCTTCTGGCTACCGACTACTGCCTTCTGCCCTCTGCCCTCTGCCCTCTGCCCTCTCCCCTCTGCCTTCTGCCCACTGGTCAAAAAGGGCCGGTTAAAGTAAACTGAAAGGGTACGAACGGTAAAACGAAACGGAATTAAACCCTGTATCTTGCCCGGTACTACTGACTTCTGGCTTCTGCCTACTGATTAATGGAAGGATGATCCTGATGACTCGACGGGTTCAGGCGACCCTACTGGCGGCGCTGGCCCTCCTACTCTCCATACTGTTGACGGCCTGTGATACCGGAGTGGAAACGCCGGTTGTGGCTACACCTGCCTCGCTCAATGTTACACCCACTGCTACTATCGCCCCTACGGTCACGACCACTGCCGGGCCGGTAGTCCTCGCCAATGATATTCGAATTGGCCTGATGGGTCCGTTTACCGGGCCGGGTGGGGCATATGGTCTCGCTATTAAGCGGGGCGCCCAGATGGCCGTGGACGACTTTAATAAGGAAGGCGGCGTCAACGGGCGCAAGATTGCCCTGATTGAACGGGACGATAAATCGAACCCGGCGGACGGCATCACCAACGTCACCGACCTTATTGAAAAGGAAAAAGTGCTGGCGGTCTTTGGTACGGCCAACACTTCGGTCGGGCTGGCCCAGGCCCCGCTGGTCCAGAAAGCGAGGGTTCCGTGGGTGATACCGCTTGCTTCCGGCACGTCCATCACCCAGGAGCAGGGCAGCCCCGGCTACATCTTCCGGGTCGGCATGATTGACCATTCCCAGGCCGAACTGCTGGTAAAGTTTGCCACGAGCCGCTACAAACGGATAGCTTTTATCTACGAGGACTCCCCGTTTGGCACCGGTGGCGAGAAGGATTTGTCGGCCCTGTTCCAGGCCGCTAACGTGACCCCGGTCCTGAGCGAGTCTTACAAACCTAACAACAACTCGGACGATTTCAAACCGTTGATTATTAAGCTGAAGGAGGCTGTGCCCGACCTTATCGTGGATTGGGGCATGGGCGGGACTGCCGGGAACCTCAAAAAGGCCATGAAGGATGTTAACCTGGACTGGCCGCTGGCCGGACCCTGGACTCTTTCGGGGCCGGACCTGCACAGCACCGCTAACGGCCTGGAAAATGGCACTTACGCGGTCCAGACTTTCGGGGTGGATACGACCCTGCCCAACCAGGTGGACTTTATCAACCGCTACAAACAGCAGTTCAAGACGGACCAGGTCGATTTCCCCAGCGGGGTGGCCCAGGCTTATGATGCCATGCGTTTGTTATGTCAAGCTCTGAAGCAGCCGGGGGCAGCGGAGGACCGCGAGAAGTTGCGGGCAGCGTTAGAGAATATCGGCACTTACGAGGGGATTATAAAGAAGTACTACCGGCCCTTTAGCAACCAGTATCACGAAGCCCTGACCGATAGCGACTATTTCCTGGCGGTCTGGCGGGACGGCAAGATGTACCGGGTCAGCCTCGCCAAGTAATAAAGGTTTGTCATTCTGACGCGTAGCGTCAGAATCTCCGGTCCGTTGGACCATAGCACAGTCGAACACCTTGTCACGCCCATTGGGTGCGTAAGCCGCTGTTGAAAGAAGACTTGCTAAAAACGAACGGCGGGTAGAGTATAACGGCTAGTAGAGTCATCCCCAGCACCAGGCACGAATTTCCCTCAAAACTTACACGAAAAAGGCGGCCTCCCGTGGAAGACCGCCCAATTCGTCTGACTCAATACGCATGTTAAATCGCATTGATTCAATACGTTTTCGTTAAAGCAAACTATTTTTGACCGTCTGGCGGGCGAAAACCTGTGTCTAGAGTGAAATCCAGAGGTTGACCCAGCGGGCCAGCCAGGTATCATTGGTCGGGCCGGGCTGGACGATTTTGGAAATGCCGCGCCGCCCCAATAACGACAGGATTACGTCACCCGCTTTGCCTTTGAAGGTCAGGTCTACCGCGACATCGTCACCGACATTCGGCTCGATGGTGACGGCGTTCTTGGCAAGGACCACGTCCAGGCGGTTCGCTTCCTGGTCGGGGTTGTTGGGTTTCTCGATGATAAAGCGGAAACGGCCCCGCATGTTGCGCGAACGGTTCAAATTCAGCCGTTTGGGGAACATATTGATAAAACCAACTACCAGCAGCGCGGCCTGGTCGGTCCGGGGTGTCGGGTGCTGTTCGAGGGCGGTACGGATGTCATAAGGGTGAATAAACCAGTCGACCAGGGCGAACCCGGCGAACTGGATGGCCGGACAAGTTCCCAGGTAAGGGTGGGGAATCGGGTCGTCCCAGCTTTGGGGGTCGCGTTCTTCCAGCAAGTGCAAAAGCTGGCCGGAAGCTTCCTCGAACTGGCGTTTTAGCTGGGGCAGCGGGAGCAGGGCCGCCCGGTTAATCGCACTCTCCTGGGTCGCCGCCGCCATTCTGGCCGGTTCGAACACGCCTTCGGTCTGGCCGTTGGCGGCTTCTTGCAGACCGCGCACCAGCGTTTCGGTCATATCAAGCAGGTGGCCGATCTGGTCGCGTACGCTCCAACCGGGGCACGCGGTAGGCAGGGCTAAATCGGTGGGCGAAAGGGAAGCTAACAGGTTGACAATATCGGCCTGGCTTTCCCTCAAAACGGGCAGCAACTTGGCGGCTCGCTCCGCGCTGGCCGATAACGGCTGGGTTTTGCTCATAAAGACTTCCTTTCACCACGATACGCTGCGACTTGATTTAACAGGGTCATTTTATACTACCAGCTTCAAAACTTACAAGCTGAGGTCTCGGTTTAGCCCTTATTTTACCAGTTAGTCCGCATATTGCAAAGTCTTTACAGGTCCAATAAAGGGGAAATACAGGTGTTTAGTGTTCAGTTTTTGGTGTTTAGTTTTTTGGACTTAAACATTTTATAGGCGGTTACTGGCTAATCATTCCTATATGCCGCCTATAAAAAAAGATATATAATGCCGTTAATTAGATAATTAACCAGAGGCGTATTATAATTTGACTCAGGAGGCCACCCTTGAGCTTCGAGCCGGAAGAAATCTCCCTCAAACTCGATAAGTCCTTGACCAGGGAAGATGTTGAAAATTTGCTGGAACAGCAGGGCGACTCTAGAAATCTTAACTTGAGCGGTCTGAACCTTTCCGTTGTCAATTTTGCCGAGATGGATTTGAGTGGAGCCGCTTTCGCCTATGCTCACCTCAACGGGGCCAACCTGCTCAATACCAATCTCGTAAGAACTAATCTCAATTCTGCCCGTCTCAACGGGGTAAAAGGCCACGGGGTCCGGTTCGATCAGGCCGATTTAGCCAACGCCAGCCTGATTGAGGCCAAACTTGAAGAGGCCAGCTTTGCCGGGGCTTTTCTGAATAAGACCAATTTTAGCGGGGCCGACCTCCGCAAAGCGACCCTGGCCGGGGCCGACCTCTCGGAGGCTAACCTTTCCGAGACCGACCTTTCGGAGGCCAATCTCTCGGAAGCCAGCCTATCCCAGGCCAATCTCAGCCGGGCCATTTTGCGCGATACCGACCTGAGCGCTACCGACTTGCGCGGGGCCGTCCTGGGCGGGGCTAAGCTCGACGGAGCCAGGCTCGATGGGGCTAACCTGAGCCAGGTGCGCCTGCTCCTGGCGAACTTGCACAAGGCCCAACTCAGCCAGGCCATTTTGAACCAGACCGATCTAAGCTGGTCCGACCTCGGCGAGGCTAACCTGCATGGGGCCGATTTGAACGGCGCGAAACTTATCGAGACCGACCTGACCGGGGCCGATTTGCGGGAGGCTAACCTGCGGGAAGCCAACCTGAGCGGGGCCAACCTGACCGGTACTTTGCTTATCGGGGCCGACCTCTCGGAAACCAACCTGAGTGGCGCGACCCTGAGCGGGGCCTACCTGACCGCCGAGCAGAAGGAAATGCTGGCCGCGGCGGGCGATGTTTTGGGCCTGGACGAAACCCTCGGCCCCCAGGAACTGGCCGACCTGGAAGCTTCCCTCGCGGCGGCCAACGACCCCGAAGATATTTCTTCCTTCCATACCGCCAACGGCCAGGTCCACCCGGAAGAAGACGGCCTGCGGTTGTTTGGTCAGACCGAGGCCGACCTGGAAGCCAGCGCCAGCCTCCCCTCCCTGGATGAAATCCCGCTGGAGGAAGACAGCAACCCCAGGGATTTTGCTGCCACCGTGATTTCGCTGCCCGACCGCGACCTATCAACAGCCCGGCCAACCGCTCACCAATCCGCCCCTCTTTTTGTTCCGTCGCCCCTTTCGACCCTTTCTTTAGTGGTGAAAGAAGCGCCTTTGTCGGTTGGCCGCCTTTCCCGCCTGTTGACCGACCTTGAGCGGCTGCATACCGCCCTGCGGTTTATCCGGTCGGACAAGTTCGGCGACCTGGTCGAATTCTACCGCTCCCCGGATACCCTGTTCGGCCCGGTGGTCGCCGGTCTGATGCTAAAAGGGTTTGACACCCGGTCGGGCCAGCTCGATTTGACCGCTTCCGACCCGGATGCTTTCCCGGCCCTCAACTCGCTCCTGGCCGGAATCACCAACCCGGCGGAGGAAGTTACCGCCTACGAACTGGCCGAGAGCGTCATGGATAATTTCGCGCCCGGCCTCGACCTCCAGGTAAAGGCCATCGTCGCCCGGCCCCTGGTCGAGTTTATCCAGCAACTGGCCGAAGGGCCGGAATTCGCGCTGCCCGTTGACCCCTCCGCCAGGGGCGCGAGTGGCCCGCTCACCACGGGTTAGCCAAACCGGGGGAAATGCAAAGTCGTTAATCGTTGAACGTTCATCCTGGAGGGCGCGTGACTCCAAAATGCGCCCCTGGCGTCAGGTCCAACCTTCCAATTTGTTGTACCTGCGGGTCTGCCTACTATAAACACTGCCCTCTGTCTACTGCCTACTAAATTTGCGTCCGCCTGAAAAATAGCATACACTAAACCTACTGCTCTAATAAATATATAGTGCTGCCTTTTATTTGATATTAAGGGTGGGCCCCGTTCAAATTTACCCGTCCGAGGCCGTTCTTCATCCAATCTTTAAGGAGTATCGCCATGTCCCTCACTGACCGCCTGGCCGGGGTTTTCCCGCCCGTTCCCACCCCCTTTGACGACCAGGGCGAGATTGCTCCCGACAAGTTAGCCGCCAATCTGCGCCAGCTTGCCGCTACCCCTTTGAGCGGATTTATCATCCTGGGCAGCAACGGCGAATACCCCTATCTCGACGAGTCCGAAAAACGCACCCTCTTTGAAGCCGCCCGCGCCGCCATCCCCACCGACCGCCTTTTCGTGGCCGGGACCGGGGCCGAAGCGACCCGCCAGGCTTTGCGCCTGACCCTCGCCGCCGCCGATGCCGGGGCCGACGCCGCTATCGTGATTACCCCGGCCTACTACAAACCGGCCATGGGTCACGACGCCCAGGTCCGCCACTTTACCACCCTGGCCGACGCCTCCCCTATCCCTATTATTTTGTACAACATGCCTTCCTATGCCGGGATTGATTTGAGCCTTGAAACTATCCTCAAACTGGCCGAGCATCCCAATATCATCGGGTTGAAAGAGAGCGGCGGCAACATCGTAAAAATCGCGGAAATAGCCCGCGAGGTGGCCGTCCGTTCGCTCGATTTCGCCGTCCTGGCCGGGTCGGCTTCGTTCCTCCAGGCTTCCCTCGCGGTGGGGGCCAGGGGCGGAGTTGTCGCGACGGCCAATGTCGCGCCCGAACAATGCATCGAGGTCTACCGCCTCATGGCCGCCTCGGAACTCGCCGCCGCCCGTGAATTGCAGCACCGGATTTTACCCTTAAATGCCGCCGTTACCACCCGGTTTGGTGTTGCCGGACTGAAATATGCTATGGAAAAAGTAAAGCTTTATGGTGGGGCAGTACGGCCTCCCCTCTTACCCTTAACCGCTTCGGCGCGGGCCGAAATTGAGCGCATTCTCTCGGAACTGGAGTAGTTCACCCAACCTTTTCTATATTTCAGGGCTTTCGCTCCCCCTGTCACACCCGAAGGGCGCGACCGTAGTGGAGGCATCTCGTAGCCTTATCCGGCCAGATTCCCGGTTTTTCCGGGACCAAAGCGAAGCCGTATATTTATTTATCGGAAAAGCCGGGCTTTTGACGCAAAAAGCCCGGTATCACTTCTAAAACATTGGTTTAATCTTTGTTTTAATCTACAACGCTTTTCTATTCACATTCAGCCCCGGCTTCGTTATACTATGACGAAAGGTTGTCATGTTTTGAGGTAATACCATGCAATACTCTCCCTCCCCCTCGCTCCGGGGTCGCTGGTTCAAATCTCCCCGGTGGTCCGCCTATTTTATTTTTGGGCTGCTTCTAAGTATCGGTATTTTCGCCGGAACCCCTTCTCCCGCCCGCTCCGGCCCGCTCGATGTCAATCCCAATGTAAAAATGTCCGCCCAATCGCTCTTTCAGGGCAACTTCAAGTTTGGCGATTGGCTGCCGGTAGAAGTTTTATTGGAGAATTACGGCGAAGCGGTCGACGTCCAGATTCAGGCGACCGTCCAGACCAGGGTCAATGCCGCGACCTACAACACCACCTTTGAACGCGATGTAAACCTGGGGGAGCGGGCCAACAAACGCCTCATCCTCTATATCATCCCTTTTGTCGAAACCTTTAATGCCTCCGGGCAGGTCTCCTACGATACGCCAATTGTCCTTAAATCCGGCAACCTGAAACTGGCCGAAAGCCGGGTCAAAATCCAGCCGCACAGCCCTACCGATTACCTGGTCGGCGTCCTGACCCCTGACCCCAACTCCCTCAGCTATATCAACAACCTGAAAGTGGGCGGCGGGCAGCGCACCCGTGTCTCCACCATCAACCTGGGCCTGGGCGATATTCCCGACCAGGGGAGCGGACTGCGCTCCTTTAACTCGCTGGTCATCAGCGAACAAAACACCGATACCCTTTCGACCGAACAGCGCAGCGCCTTGCGCGAATATGTCGAGACCGGCGGGCAACTTATCCTCGAAGGCGGCAACGGCTGGAACAAAGTCCAGGCTGGCTTCGACCCCTCCTTTTTGCCGCTCAACGTCACCGGCTATACCAATATTGCTAGCCTGGATACCCTGGTGCCGCCCAATGGCGAGCCGATAAATATTCCCGGCCCGCTCAGCCGCCCGGCGGTGATTGCCCAGAGCCAGGTCATGAAAGATGCCCGCCTGCTCAGCCAGGTTACTACTGGCAGTACACTGCTCCCGGTCGCCGCCGAACGCGACGTCGGCGAGGGCCGGGTCGTGGCGATGAGTCTCGACCTGGCGGTGCCGCCTTTGCAGGATTGGAGCGGAGCCAGCCAGGTCTGGATCGAGCTTTTCGGCTTTAACATTACTCCCCAACATTCGCTCTATTCCGAGGCCAACCCGCAGATCAAAAACAATGCCGATTACCTGGCGCTGGTCACTAACGTGCCGGAGCTAAAACTTCCCGATATATTCACCTTCTTTTTAATCGTGGCCGCCTACCTGGTGCTGCTTGGTCCGGTGAACTATATCATTCTCAAGAAACTCCGCCGCCTGACCCTCTCCTGGGTGACGCTGCCCGCCCTGACATTGGTCTTTACCCTGGTGGTTATCAATTACACCAACTCGCAGTCACCCGGCCAGGTGCTTATCAACCAGTTAAGCGTGGTCCAGGTCGGCACCGACCAGGATTTAGCCCAGGTCCGCTCCTATTCCGCCGTGTTCTCGCCGGAAGACTCCAACTACGATATTTACCCTACCCTGGCCGGTAGCGATATTGACAGCCACATCCTGGTATCGCCGCTAAACCGCTCCACCGGGGGCCTGAACGATACCGACGCCACCCGGAACATGGTCCAGGGCGACCATCCCTACCTGGAAGGTTTCCAGATAGGCCAGTGGAACGCCCAGGGTTTTGCCGTGGAAACCAGTGTCCCCTCCGAGCCTTACCAGGTTACGGCGGACCTTCATTACGAGGATGGCCGGATAGTCGGGACCATCCACAACAACACCGCTTTTAACCTGTCTAATACCGTCCTGAGCCTGGGGGATGCCCCGGTCAAATTCAAAGATGTCATCGAGGCCGGGACGGTGGCCCAGGTGGACTATCCCCTCCCCGGCCCTACCACGGCTTCCCAGGCTTTTTGCACGACCAGTTTTAGCAGCAGCACCTCGTTTAACAGTTCGAACCCTTCCGAGAGGATTGCCAACCTGCTTACCGGGGACCGCAAGGACGACAAGGTAACGCTCAGCCGGGCCAACTTCCTGCGAAAAGTTTATGACAGTGGCCGCTATAGTCCCATCAACAACCAGCGCGGCCTCGACCTGATTGCCTGGATGGACCAGAACCCGGTGCCGGTTACGATCAACGGCGCGACGGCCCAGTCCAAGACCAACCAGGTCTTGATTGCCCGTCTACCTGTCAACTTCGAAACCAGCGAAGGCGATGGCCGGCTATTACTGCCTTCGATGGCCTTCTTCCCCGATTCCGTTACCTCCAGCAACGGCCAGGTCGCCCTGACCAGCCGTCCCGATATGACCGACCAGTTCTGCGTGAGCCGCAACAGCGTGACGGCCCAGTATCGCCTGCCGGTGGAGAACGGACCTTTCAAGGTAAAAAGCCTGACTCTCTATATAAACGCCTTTGGGGCGGGGTCCAGCCAGCGCAACCCGGCTTCGCTCGACTCGTATGAGATGTACGATTACCAGGCCAACAGTTGGGTCGAACTCCCCAACATTATCAACAGCGCCCAACCCGTTTCGCAGGGGAGCGGTTTCACCAGCCCGCCGCCGCCCCAGAAGAATGTCATTGATAACCCGGCCCGTTTTGCGGACCCCGTTACCGGGCGGATTCTCTTGCGGGTAAGTTCGAGTTCGTCCTCGCCGGTCTTCGTCCAGGCCGGTCTACAGGTCGAGGGAAGCCGTAATTAAATGCATAAATAAAAGAACCCGGCCCAGCCGGGTTTTTATGTATAGCATCGAGTCGGGAAAAACTAAAACTTCTTGGGCCAGTTGCGCAGGTAATGTTTACCGATGCCGCCCGTCCGGCTATTAAAGGCAATTTCGAGACAGTTTACCAGGTAGCTCCTGGTCTCCGCCGGGGCGATTATATCGTGCACCAGGTAGTTCCCGGCCACATTATAGGGACTGTTGCCCCGCTGCATAAGCGCTTCCAGCCTTACGCGTTCGGCCTCCGGGTCTTCCGCCGCCTTTAGCTGCGGCCCGTAGACCACGTTCACCCCCACCTTATCCGCCACGAAACCGATTTCGGCGGTCGGCCAGGCCGCGATAAAGTCCGAGCCGGTGCCCGTCCCGCCCATGTTGTAAAAAGCCATGCCGTAGCTCTTGCGAATAATCATGGCGATTTTCGGGACCGTAACCTGGCCCAGGGCTTCCAGGAAAGTCATGATTTTTGCGGCGGCCCGTTTGCGCTCCGGCTCCAACCCGACCAGAAACCCCGGCATATCGTGGAAAAAGACCAGCGGAATATTAAAGGAGTCGCACAGGCAGAGGAAGCTGACCGCCTTATCAATCGCGTCGGTATCGAGGGCTCCGCCCAGGTGGCGCGGCTGGTTGGCGATAATCCCGACCGACTCGCCGTTAAGCCGGGCCAGGGCCGTTACCAGACTCTTTCCAAAACGGGGCTTTATCTCGAAAAGGCTGCCCGTGTCCACCACTCGTTCCAGTAAAGGGATAATGTTGTAGGCTTTGGATATTCTGGCCGGGAGGTCATCGAGGATGTTGGGCATCGTTACCCCGGAATTGGGCGGGACACTCTGGCGGGGCGCTCTTTCGTTTGAGTTCGAGGGGAGATAGCTCAAAAACCGTTTGATTATGTCAAGTGCTTCCGCGTCATTCTCGGCTACCGCGTCCACCATCCCGGTCACGCCCGAATGGACTTTCCAGCCGCCCAGTTCTTCCGGGTCGAGCTTTTCGCCGGTCGCCACTTCCAAGACGCGCGGCCCCGAAACGGCCATGCAGGAGCCTTTGGTCATAACCACGAAGTCGGCCAGGCAAGCATGCCAGGTCGGTTCGCCAAAAGCGTCCCCCAGGATAGCCACCACCATCGGGTTATCCCGGTAGCGGGTCAGGGCCCGCACGAAGGTATCATCGTCGGCGGTAGTGCCGCCAAAAGTCGCCAGGCCGACCGACCCCATGATGTCGGGCATCCTGGCCCCGCCGCCCTCGCCCAGGTAGACGTAGGGGTAGCCGTTCCGGCTGCAAAGCTGGGCGATGGAATGCTCCTTGCGGGCGGCGACCCGGCTGGAAGTCCCGGCTTTAACCGTGAAATCGGAGGCTACCACCCCTATCCTGCGCCCGGCCAGTTTGCCGAACCCGGCCACTTTGCTATCGGCGGGGGTATCGGCGGCGTCACCGGGCATATCGGAGTGGGCCAGTAACCCGATTTCCGAAAAGCTGCCGGGGTCGAGCAGTAAATCAATTCTCTCGCGGGCGTTTAACTTGCCCCCGGCCTTAACCCGGGCCATTTTAGCGGCCCCGCCTCCGGCCCTGGCCCTGGTGCGGCGATGTTCGAGGTCGGCCAGTGTTTCGTCATATTCCATTTGTGCTCCATTGGCGGCACTACCGGTGGGTCCATTCGTGGTTCCACAGGTAGCCCCACTGGTGGCCCCACCGTTGGGTTACGCCCCAAACTTATAGCCAAGACCCCGCACGTTGATAATATATTCGGGGTTATTGGGGTCGCGTTCGATTTTGTGGCGCAGGTGCTTGATATGGACCCGGATCATCGAGCGCGAATCGTACTCGCTCAGGTCATAATTCTGGACCTGTTTGACCAGGTATTTGCAACTCAACACCCGCCCGGCGTTATTCATGAGGGTCACCAGCAGGCTGAATTCGGTCGGAGTGAGGTCGAGCAAATCCCCGGACCGGCGGGCTTCGTGCCTTTTGACATCCACGGCCACGTCGCTGACCGTCACGATTTCCTCGTCGGCGGGGCGGGTCCTGGGAGCGCTGTCAGGGGCGGCGGTTTTAGGCCGGGCCGGGGCGGCGGTGGCCGTGGTCTCCCCTCCCTCAATAATGGTGCGGGCGAATTCGCGGGCCTGGTTTGCCATTCGCTGCTGTTGCAGCCCTTCCCGCCGTTTGTCGAGACCCCGCCGGATGCTTTCTTTCAGGTCCGCCGCGCTGGCCGGTTTTAGCAGGTAATCCGACGCGCCGTATTTTATCGCCTCCATAGCCGACTCCAGCGAGCCGTGCCCGGTCAGCATGATAACCACGGTATCGGGCCAGTGCTTTTTGGCCTCGCGCATTACCTGGGTGCCGTCCATATCCTTCAGCTTGAGGTCGACCAGCAGCAGGTCGAATTCGTTCTCGGCCAGGGTAGCAATCGCATCCTTGCCGTTATTTTTGGTGGTTATGGCGTAACCTTCGTCTTCCAGGGTCTCACTAAGGAGGAGCAAGATATTTTGCTCGTCGTCAACAATCAAGATTTCTGGTTTTTCCAACGCTGTCTCCTTTAACAAGCTCTGGGAATAAAAAATCCCTAACCCTTTAACTAAAACGGAGCCCGGTACGAACGACCGATTATATTTTCATTTTAACACAAAGGTCTAACAGCGATGTAATAGGAAATGCCCCCTAAAATTCAAGGAGTGTTAAGATTAAATTTTAAATCGGGATAAATTAATCCGCTAACCCGTAACACCACTACAAGGAGCGCTATTAAGCCAAAAATAAGCTAATTCCAGGCCAGAAACCGCTCAATTCTCTGTTATAATAAGTCCAACGCATCCGCATATTCAATTCTTTTTATTATTAAAATCATGACTGCTTAACCTGGGAGTAAGTAAATTATGGAGAAGCCCGCCCTGACTCCTGCCCTGGAGGAGATTATCGCTCAAATGGCCGTGTTACAGGCTGAACTCGACACTCTCAAACAACGCGCCGGGGCCCTGCCTCACCCGGTCCAGATTGCGCCACCGTCTGTTTCGACCACCCGTCGCAAAATTTTACGCCGGTTGGCGGGCGGCCTGCTGGCAGGGTTGGCCGTAGGCGGGGTGGCGGCGCTGGTTCCCCAACCGGCGGAGGCCAAGTTTGTGGGGGCTTCGAATGCCGGGGCCGTCATGATGCCACACGGCAGCACGGTTACGGGCACCATGGGTTCAAACAGAAAATACGGCATGGCGGCTACTTCTGACGACTCTATAGACTTATCCAGCGCATATTATTTTGCAGACGGTGACAGGATTGGTGTTTATGGTATTGCTACCAACGCAGCCGATACCAATGTCTTTGCTGGAATTGGAGTTTACGGCATCGGAACCCAGGGTATTTTCGGTTATAGCCCCGCCTCAACCGGGGTCAACGGCTTCGGCGGCGAAACCGGGGTGGCTGGCGCCAACGCTAAAACAGGGGTTTTAGGAATCGGTAGTCAATTTGGCGGCATAATGCAGATCAATAATTCCAGCAGTCCTTATTTTTCACAGACTAATACAGGGATTGGCCTGGCTGTCACCTCCGGGGCCACCGCAAGTTTTTCTAACGTTGTTAACAACCAGAATCTCGGCCTTTATGTCGAGGCCGGGACCAATGCGGGCGACCTGAACAATCCTGGCACTACCGCCCGGCCAAACGCCAAAGCCGCTATTTTCAAGGGGGATGTGCAGATTGTCGGGGCCATCTCCAAAAGTTCCGGCACTTTTATGATAGACCATCCCCTCGACCCGACCAACAAGTACCTCTACCACTCCTTTGTCGAGTCGCCCGATATGAAGAATGTCTATGATGGGGTGGTTACGCTTGATGGCCGGGGTGAAGCCACCGTAGAAATGCCCTCCTATTTTGAAGCGCTTAATTCCGACTACCGCTACCAGCTTACACCGCTAGGTCAGGCCGCCCCTGACCTGCATATTTTAGAAGAAATGAAAGAGCGCCAGTTCAAGATAGCCGGTGGTTCGTCCGGTCAAAAGGTAAGCTGGCAGGTAACGGGTATTCGCCAGGATGCTTATGCTAAAGCCAACCCTATCAAGGTGGAAGAAGCCAAGACCCCGGAAGAAAAAGGCACCTATCTGCACCCCGAAGCTTTCGGCCAGCCGCAGAAGGAGCGCGTCCCTACAGGCCCGGTAGTAGGGGCGGACCTGGAAGGATTGATTAAAAGATTCCACCGGAAATAGCCGGGCTTTCAGCAGTCAGAAAAAAGAAGGGCAGGAAAAAAATATCCAGGCCCGCTTCGTATCCCTCTTTGGCCTACAGTATATTACGTAGAAGATGAGCCAAGTTTACCAAGTAAAAGAAGTATCAAAACCCAGTAAACGCTCTTTGGGTGTGACAATGCCGTACTTCTTACTTAACAAATTACTCAAGGCGTCAGGTATGATAGGTGGGCCGAAAGTTGTGCCTTTTCTTCAAGTAAATTTCGGACGACCTTGAAGAAGTAGGCTGCCCGGTTCGGCCCGGTTCCGGTAACGTTGGGAGTGGCTATCGCGGCCCACTGGGTGCGTTTCTTGGCCTCGTAGAGCAGTTCGACAAAGGTCTTTTCGTCCAGGCCGCTCTGCCGGAACAGATTTTGAGCCTGTTTCTGGTTCGAGGGGGCGTGCGAAAGGTCGTTCAAGGCCCGGCTGAAGTCGAGAATTATTTGCCCGATATAGGCTGAGCCAGGGCGACCCGGTAAGGTGTCCCTTTTTCCAGGTTTGGCGTTGGGCTGGCTGGTGGACAGCGTAGCATCTCCCCTGCCAATGCGGGATGAAAAGAGATTCGAATCTTTTTCAAGTTCAAATTTCTTAAATTTTGATTCTTGGGATTCATGTTCTTTCTCCGGCAAAATTGCCGGGGCCGGTGGGGCATGTTTGCCGGAGGGGGTCGGGCATTGTTGCGGGTGTGGTCCGGCGCTTTTACCCTCCCTCGTCTGAGCGGGTCCGTTTGAAGTGGTTTCTTTTATACCCCCGTCAGGGCGGTCATCAAAGCGTTCTTGATAGGAAGCGGCTTCCTGGGCGGAGGGACCGAGCAGCCAGTAGCAGTTTGCCACCCCGCGTTCCTGGCCGCTCTCGACCCGGATAAGCCCGGCGGCTTCCAGTTCTTTCAGGTGGCGCGCCACGGTATCATAAGATTTGCCGCGCGCGGTCGCGATAGTCTCGATGCTGGGCCAGCAGCGCCCTTTTGAGAAACCGTCTTTATCCGGCCAGTCGTAACTTTCCAGCACCATGTAAGTCAGGCGAGCGCCATCGGAAAGGCTGGCATAACCGAGCAAGACCACGTTCGAGATGGCGGTCGAATGAGCGGTCAGGCGGGCGCGCCGAACCGGGGTTTCCGGCTCTAACAGGGGCGGGCGATTTTCGGGCATAAAAATACCTCCTGGCACCCGTTGACATGGAGGAAAAGCCCACCTATAATGTGAGTGTCTTTTAGACAACAAAAAGACTTTCCTGCCCTTAAACGGGTGGTGAACTGGGAGAGCAACCTACTAGCTTGGCGGCGGAGGGTTGCTCTCTTTTTTGTTTTAGAAAACGAGGGTTTTATAAGACACCCTCAAACATTTGTTAGTTGCTCTGCTTTATCCGGCTTACTGCCGCGACAAATCCTCCTTTATGGCCCTGATAAGGTCGTCAAGGTCCAGCCGGGCATTTCCGGCCAGTTGTTGTTGAAGCAGGGTTTTGGTGCGAGCCAGCGCCGGGTCGAGTTTTTCCAGGTCGTAGTGCAGGGACAGGGCGGCCTGGCTGGTTTTGGACTTCTTCAAGGGGACCGAGGGTTTTTGGGCAGCCGCTAGACCGGGGATTGTTTCAAACCCGGCCCCGGCCAGAGATAACTGCTGGGGATTATTTTCGTCAGGTCGCGCCTTCTTCCGGGTGCGGACCATTTTGTGTGGCGGCTCCGGATGTGGGGCGGGCGGTGTCGTTTCTTCGGGAACCAGGGCTGCTGCCTGGTGCCTGACCGTGTAAGGCATCATTTTCTCGCGGACCAACCCCTCCACCTTGCGGGCGGTAATATCGGGAGTGGACGCCACCAGCCGGGCCAGTTCTTCCTGTTCCTCGGCCCGGAGCAAAGCCAGCTTGCGGTTGATAGAGTGGGAAAACTTGGCACGTGCCAAGTTTTCGTCAGCGGCAAAGGCTTCCGAAATAATCTCTTTGGTGATAGCGGTAAGCTTCTCGGCGGTCCTGATGCGTTCGGAGACATAGGACTCGTGTTTGTGGATGCGGTTGGCAATCTCGCGCTGGGACCAGCCGAATTCTTCTTTTAAGGTGATGAAAGAATGGCCCTCGTCGATGCCGCTCAGTTCCTCGCGCTGGATATTTTCGAGCAGGCTGTCTACCAGGTAATCGGGCCGGATTTCGTTCAGGACCATCACCGGCACGCGGACCAGCCCTAACTCGCGGGCGGCAGCCAGGCGGCGCTGTCCCGCGACCAGGATATAGTTGCCATTCTCGCCGCGCATGACCAGGAGCGGTTGGAGAATACCCCGTTCCCGGATGCTCTCTTTGAGGGTCGCCAGGGCTTCGGTCTCGATAGAGCGGCGAGGCTGCTTCGGGTTCGGTTGAATCAGGTCCGGCGCGAGATAGCGAAAGAGCGATTGGGACTGGCTCTGGGCTTCGCTAACCGCGTTAACAGTGTACTTTAGGCTCATAGGACTACCCGTTTCACGGCCTCGCGAGTGATGCCTTCGTCAATTATATCGACCCGCGCCTCGTACCCCAGGTGGATGGCTTCGTCGGCGATGGCGCAGATGGAGCGGGGGATGCCGCTGCTCGACCTGTGAGTTATGTCAATTGCCTCGGAAGTGAAAAGGGGTTTTTTGCGCCCGGCCACGTAGAGGCGGTATTCGAGCAGGTTCTGGGTTTCCAGGCGGTCGAGCGGTTCGAGATGGGCGACCCCCATTATCCGGTTTTCGATATTTTTGTAGCGTTTGAGTTTCTCGCTCAGTTCTTCCTGGCCGAAGAAAATAACCTGGACGAACTTGCCCTGGTCCCCCTCGAAATTGAGCAATACCCGGACCAGTTCAAGGGTGCGCGGCTCCATGGTCTGGGCCTCGTCCACCAGCAACACGACATTTTTATCCTGCTGTAGGACCTGTTCGTAGACGAACTCCCGGAAATTATTTTTTAGCTGGTCCATCTGGCGGCCCACGTTTGGTTGTTTATATTCGGCCAGGACGTTGCGAATGAAGCCGGTCGGTGGGACGGCGGGGTCGTTATTGAAAGCTACGGTGTATTCGGGATGGTTGCTGAGGCGGCTATAGATGAGGTGGGCCAGGGTGGACTTGCCGGTACCGACGGCGCCCTGGACGATACCGAAGCCGAGGCGGCGGTCAATCACGGCCAGGCAACGTTCGACCACCGAGCGGTGCTGGGCGGAGAGGTAGCAAAAGCGGTGGTTGATGCCGGTTATGACGAAGGGTTCTTCGTAGAGGCCAAAGTGCAAAAGATGCTCGTCCGAGCGCATACCGAGGTTTGTGATGGTAGTATCAGCCGCAACTTTTGGAAGAGCCATTTCACACCTTTTTAGTTATGACAACTTATTCTCTATTTATGTTAAGTATTGTTCTAATTTCTCGTTTTGTAAATGTTTATACTTTGACTACTCATTGAGTGAATAAACACCAATTGATTCACAAAACTGTCTGTTAATCGAACACACCTAATATTGCATGTAGAATAGTAGCAAATTAATCTCTATTTTGCAATAGGGAATCAAAAGTTCCGCGAACTTTTGATTCAGGGCTTAAAAGATGATTCTAATATGCCCTTATTTTGAGGGTAAACGAAAAATGCTCCAAAGTCAAGAACATTTGTTCTAAGCATTTGTTTGAAGTTTTTGTTCGCCTGATTAGCGTCCGTATTTGGACTGGCGGGTCATGGGGAGAGTGCTGCCGAGAAGTTCGGTCAGGTTCCGGGTAATGTTTTCCAATTTCTCCTGCTGGTCCAGGGTAATCTTGAAATTCTCCTGTTCGAGTTGCATGTTAAGATAACCGATATTTACTTCAAGCTGGTGTATCAGGCGGGAGAGGCGGGTATTGGATTCGAGAGAAATATCCGCTTCGGGCGGGTTGAATTTTGGCTTTTCCTTGTTACCTTTTTGCGCTGGCTGTTTGGGGCCGTCCAGTTCTTCTTTCAGGGCGGTCAGGGTGAGTTGCCCGCTTACCACCTGGCGGGCCAACTCTTTCTGGCGGTTGGGGTCGGGCAGCCGTTTGAGAATAAAGAGGTGTTCGAGGCTGTCCGGTTTCTGGCGAATCATTTCCACCAGGTGGGGTGGCGCGCCGTTGATGGCATCGTAGCGCTGGACCCAGCTTTTGGAGCGTCCGACCCGGCGGGCTATATCGGCCAGGCTGGCTCCCGCGTGAAAGCGGCGGATGGCCTCGAAGGAGTTGGCAATCGCGAGCGGGGTTAAATCTTCGCGGGAAAGGTTCTCGCTGACGGCAATATCGAGCCACTCGGCATCCCCGGCGTTCTCGGCAATCCGGGCCGGGATTTTATTCGCGCCTTTGACCTTGTTTGGCTCGGTGCCGAGGCCGGCGGCCAGTTGGAGGGCGGCTAAACGGCGGTGGCCGTGTCCAATCTCGAAATGACCGGGTTTATCGGGGTGAGGGCGGACCAGGATAACCGAGGTAAACCCATTTTGAGCCATATTTTCGGCCAGTTCTTCTAAACCCTGCCGGTCAGGACCGCCGGGCCGCAGATATTCCTGGAAGCGGTTTACCTCCAATAGCTCGAAAGGAATCTGTTTAACGGCGTAATTGCTCAAGGTGGCGGGAGCGGGCGCAGGTGGCGCAGTTTCCGGGGTACCTTCGGGATTGTCCTGCCCGGTATCGTCATCTAAATTCAGGGCGGCCAGGTTCCGCCGAAAGGCGGCGGCGGCGTTATTTTTTGGAGCCATCTAGCGGCCTCCTTTGCTGGAAAGCTGGTCGAGCCGGGCGAGTATTCTTGACATAACTTCGGTAGTGGTCTGCCGGAAATCGTCGGCGGGTTTCTGGGCCTGTCCGGTTGTGAGTAAGCTGGTGCTTTTGGCCGGGCTGTTAGCAATCGTTTTGAGGCTGCGAATGGGCGGCTCGACCACCCGGTCGCCCAGGGCGGCTTTGACCGCTTCGAGCCCTTCGCTTTCGACCAGGCCGCTGCGGGGGTCGTACATATTCACGACGGCGGCGACTATCTCAAGGCCCCGGTTGGCGACCCGCTTGGCCTCCCGGATTTTCTGGATGGTCTGGGCGATAGCCCATTGGTCCACCGGGCGGGGAGTAGTCGGCATCAGCACCATGTCCCCGGCAATCAGGGCCGATTCGGCAAAGATGCTATCAAGCTGGCTGGGGGTATCAATCAGGATAAGGTCGTATTCGTTGACCAGGGCGCCTTCTTCGATAACCAGTTCCTTGATAATAAATTTTAGAATCTGGCGGCCATTGATGTTTGTCGCCAGGTAATTGTTAAGTTTACCCAGTTGTGGGTTCGAAGGTAGAAGAAAGAGCTGGCCCAGGGCCTCGTTGTTATAGACCGTGCCCGCCGGGACGGGCTGAATAACGTCCGCCGGAAAGAGGGCGTTGTCGCCGTCGAAATCGGTAGTGAGCAGGTCGCCGATGGCAGGGGAGGGTAACTTTTCCAGGTTTGGCAGGAGCATCTGGGTAACGGAACTCTGGGGGTCGAGGTCAACGACCAGCACTTTCAGACCGACCTCCGCCAGGGCGGCGGCCATAAGGGCAGTGATAGTGGATTTACCAATCCCGCCTTTTTCGTTGGCTATTACAATAACCGCGCCGTTCCCGGTCGTTTTTACTTTTTTCTGGTAATTTTTGGCAACCTTGAAAAGAGCTTCGAAGCCGTTGACTTCCTTGCTTGCTGGCACAGGTTCTTTCTCCTTCATGGTCATCTGAAAATTTGAAAAGTCCTGAAAAGTCCCCGATTAGAACAAAAGTATAACAGTAACCCATGGGGATGGCAAGCCGGAGAACAGTGTTTGGTGTTTAGTTTTCAGTGTTTAGAAGCCAGAGGGCAGAGGTCAGAAGTCAGTAGGGGACAGGGTCTTAATTTACCCCAAATAGTAACAGCAATCGTATTGATTCAATACGACTTCACAGATTTAGTTTGTTTCCGGTCGTATTGATTCAATACGGTTTCACACCGTACCCAGGGAAATCTTCTAGCATGGCAGGTTAAAAAGGCAAAAGAAAAACGTCCCGCTTTGATAGCCGTATTGAATCAATACGATTTGCAATACGACTGCTAATACGGAACGTTTAACGTGAAACAACTTCGACTACCTATTATATAGGAAGCCGCCGCCTTACTTTAGCTGTTCTTTTCCTGGAACACCTTCATGAATTCTACCAGGGCTTCGACCCCTTCGTAGGGGAAAGCGTTATAGATGGAGGCGCGAATACCGCCAACCGTCCGGTAACCTTTCAGACCGTCCAGGCCCTGGGCCGTCGCTTCTTTTACAAAAGCTTTTTCGAGGGCTTCGTTCGGCAAGCGGTAGGTGACGTTCATCTTCGAGCGGCTGTCCGGCTGGGGGTGGCCTTTATAAAAACCGTTCGAGTTGTCAATGGCGTTATAGAGCAGACCGGCTTTCGCGGCGTTGCTCTTAGCCATCTGTTCCAGGCCCCCGTTCTCAAGCAGCCATTTGGTCACCAGCCCGGTGGCATAGATGGCGAAGGTGGGCGGAGTGTTATGTAGCGACTCTTTCTCACTCAGCAGCCGGTAATCGAGCAGGGCCGGGAGATTGGCGGGAGTCCGGGTCAGGAGGTCTTCCCGGACGATAACCAGGGTTACACCCGCCGGACCCATGTTTTTCTGCGCGCCGCCGTAAATCAAACCGTATTTGCTGATGTCGAGCGGGCGGCTCATTATATCGGAGGAAGCGTCACAGACCAGCGGCACGCCTTCCGGGGCGACCGGTTCTTCGGACCATTCGGTCCCGTAAATCGTATTATTAGAGGTGAAGTGGAGATAAGCCGCTTTCGGGTCGAGTTGCAATTCGCTCTGCGCCGGAATCCGGTCAAAATTGGTGCTTTCGGTCGAAGCCGCCGCTCGCACCGTACCCACCTTTTTGGCTTCTTTGAAAGCCGTCTGCGCCCAGGAGCCGGTAATGATGTAGTCGGCGGAAGCGTCCTTTGCCAGCAGGTTCATCGGGAGCATTGCAAATTGCAGACTGGCGCCACCCTGCAAAAATATCACTTTATAATTGGCCGGGATATTGTAGAGTTTGCGAATATTTGCTTCGGTCTGGTGAATAATATCTTCAAAAGCCGCCGAGCGGTGACTCATCTCCAGGACCGACATTCCCGTGCCGTTGTAATTTAATAATTCTTGCTGAATTTGCTCCAGGACCGGTAACGGCATAACCGCCGGACCAGCCGAGAAATTGAAGACCCGCCCGGTTGCTTTGTAACCGGCGGCTTCCTGTAAAGTCGTGGTAGTTGACATAATAATTTCTCCCGCTAAATAATTGCAATAGGTTTTCATTATACCAATATTGTCAGGAAAATCACAAATTCTTGATTAGGCCATTTTACCGATTTTTATATTTGGCTGAAACCGACTTTTAGATATGTTATGATAAACGGTAACATTAAAGGGGAGTAATTCGTTATTTTCCTGGATGGTAAAATTTTCCCTTTACTGAGGTGTTTTTTGAATCTCCTGAAGACTCCTGTTCCCGCTAACCTGCCTGTCGATGTTTCGCCCGAAACGAAAACTCGGCGCAAAGAAATTATACTAATTATTTCGTTCCTGGCAGTCGCCATTGGCGTCAAGCTTTTGTTGGGGTTGTACCTGTGGCGCAACGGTTTCGTGGAATATGATACCGACGGCTTTACTCGCTCTATAATCGCCTGGCAGTGGGAGATTGGCAAAAAGCAGCTTGGCATTGATGCCTGGCTGCCCTTACAGTTCTGGTTGAACGGCACCCTCATGCATTTCTGGCCGGACCTGCTAAGAGTGCCCCGGCTGGTCAACATGCTTTCTTCCATAGTCACAACCGTCAATCTCTTTTTTATTGGCCGGGCCCTGTTTGGCCGGAACGCCGGTTTTGTGAGCGCTGCCCTGGCGGCTATCTTCCCCTGGGAAATCTGGTTCGGTCTCAGCGGGATGTCCGAAAGCCTGACCCACGTCTTTCTCACCACCGGGGTCGTCTTTTTCACGCAGTGGCTGACCCGCAAAGACCCCCGCGCCGGATGGCTGGTTCTTGCCAGCCTGGGATTCCTCGGTGCGACTATGCTCCGCTACGAAGCCTGGTTCTATAGCGCTGTCTATGCCCTGATTGCCCTGGTTATCGCCTTACGCCGTAACGAGTGGGGCAAGCCCGATAAAATCAAAGTGGTCCTGGCCCTGGTCCCGGCCTTCATTTTTATGGCAGGGTGGATGTACGCAAGCTGGACCGACCCGGCTATCGGTTCGCCGTTGGGTTTTGCCAAGATTACCAGCGAAATCAATGGGCGGATTTATAACTCGGAAAACACCAGCATGTCGTTCTTTTCCCGGCTGGTCTTCTATCCGCAGACCTTCCTGACCCTCTGGCTGCCCCTGACTTTACCTGCTATCGCGGGTTCTTTGTGGTTGGCCTGGAAACCGGTCGGAAAAGCGCGCTGGTACCTGGCCCTGGTCTGGGGCGAGTTCGTGGTTTTCATCTTGACGACCCTGCCCTTCAACAATATCGCGCCCGGCAGCGCCCGTTACCCGGTCTCCAACCTGCTGTTGCTTTTGCCGGTGGTGGCCTATCTTTTCGAGCGGGCTTTCACTTATCGTGCCCAGGCGGTTCGCTATGCCGGGGTTGGCCTGGTTGCCTTGCTGCTATTGTCCCAGGTGTACGCGACCCTGGAAAGACCCCGCGATTACCCGGACGAGGCGACCCGCCAGGTAGCGGTCTGGTTGAATAAACTCTGGAAGACCGGCTATCTCAAACCGGATGAAAAGGTCATGCTCGACCTGCCCGCCTCGGATGGTCCGCAAGGTAACGACTTCACACGGGCCTACTATTCCTTGCCGGTCCTGACCAATCACCCGGATAGCTTTGTCGTGCCGGTCAATTTTGATACCTTCTCGGCAATGGTTATGTCCCAGACCGGCGGCGCTCCCCACGTCTGGGTCCATCTGGCCTCGGCGGGGGGTGACCTCAAACCGTTCAAGAATAACTACCGCGACGTAGAAACTTTTGGCGACTACACCGTTGGCACCGTCCCGATTTTCCGGGGCGCGGCGGTCTTACCCGGAGATGGCATCGTGGGACATAAAGGCTCGGTCCAGAGCGGCCAGCCGGTAACCGCGACCGCCGACGAATACAAGCCAAAAGAAACCACCGCCATCTGGGTTACTCGCCCCGATAAAAAGGTTATCAACCTGGGTAACAAAGATGCCGACACCAACGGAGTCCTGTCCATAAGCTATACCCCCGACCAGGCTATCGCCGGAGATTGGTCGATTACAATTGTGGGGATGGAGTCGGGCCGCCGGGCCGTGGGGATGTTTGAAGTTAAATAATGTCTATGTCTGGGGAAATATAGAAAATGGTCTCAAAACAACCTGCCCGCAAACCCACTCCGTTTGATGATACCATCGAAAACGGCGCGGCCCGTCACCAGTTCGAAATCATCTATCCCTTGCTAAAACAACTCTATCCCACTCCAAAGTGCGGCCTCGATTTCGAGAACCCCTTCCAGTTGTTGATAGCTACCATCCTTTCGGCCCAGTGTACCGATGTTCGGGTCAATATGATAACCCCGGCCCTGTTCAAACGGTTCCCCGACCCCGCCGCCATGGCCGAAGCTAACCCGGCTGAACTTGAGAAGCTCATCTACACCTGCGGGTTTTATCACAACAAGGCCAAGAGTATCCTGGGCGCATCAAAAAAGATTGTGGAAGACTACGGCGGGCAAGTCCCGCAAACTATGGAAGAATTGCTCAAACTGCCGGGAGTGGCGCGTAAGACCGGCAGCGTGGTCCTGGGGAACGCTTTTGGTATCAATGATGGGATTGCCGTGGATACCCACGTGACCCGGCTGGTCGCTCGCCTGGGCCTTTCCAACAACACCGACCCCGTAAAGATAGAGCGTGACCTCATGGCCCTGACCCCCCGCGAAGAATGGACCAACGTCTCGCACCGGCTAATCTGGCATGGCCGGTTGGTCTGCGAAGCCCGGCGGCCTCGCTGCGAAGCGTGTCTCCTGGCGCCTCACTGCCCCTCGCGGATAACCCCGCTGGAAGTCCCCGCCCCTTAACCTGGATTTTGTCATTCCGAGGCCGCAACCGAGGAATCTTGGGCACCCGTTTACGGGTACCGTTGGACAATAGCACAGTCAAAAACTGCACATTCACGAAAAGGCATACTAAAAATTCTACACCTTATTGCTAACCCTCGCCGCCCGTGTCCAAGAGTTTAGCCAGTTCTTCCGGCGTATCAACGTCCTCGTGGATGGCCGGGTCGGTCACCGCCACCTCGATAATGGCCTGGGGGTACTTCCTGACCACCGCCCGGCCCCCAACATCACCTTCCAGCCTGGTAAGTTCCTCGAAGAAGTTCCGGCCAAAAATAACCGGGTTGCCCCGTTTCCCCTCAAAGACCGGAAACAGGATTTTCTCCCGCCCCGCCTCACCCAGCCCCGCAAACTGCTCCAGCAAAGTTTTTAGGGTTTCCACTCTCAGGCGAGGCTGGTCGGTCAGCATTATCAGCGCCCCTTCGACCGGCGGCACTAACTCGTTCGCCGCCTTTACCCCCGCCGCTACCGAAAAACCCTGTCCTTCCTCCCAGCGCGGGTTGAAAACCGGCTTTACCCTAGGAGAGTTCACCTGCCGGGCCAGCACTTCCTCGACCGCTTTTTGTTGGTTGCCGACCACCACCAGCACCGGCCCTGCCGTTGCCGCCAGCGTCAGGCCGACCGCCCTTTCGACCAGGGTCGGACCAACGGCAGAAGGCCATTGTTCGAGTTGTTTGGGACGGCCAAACCGCCGGGCCGCTCCCGCCGCCAGGACGATTGCCGCCACCCTGTTTTCCGGTCCACTATCCACGCTCACTTATCCCGCCCCCTTCCCAGGCAACATATCCCCAAAACTAGCCATTAACCTTTGGACCAGCCGAGCCGGTCAACCGCGAAAGCCCTTGCCAGCACGTCGCTTTTGAGCGGGTTGCCCTGCCCGCTGGTTACATAAATCGTGTTGTTTTGATAATATATTAGTGACTGGCCGTTGCCCGGCTCCCAGGTGTAAAACCGCGCTTTGTAAGAATAGTAGGGCATATAATCCAAATTTATGGCCCGGCTGTTCCCGTTCGAAAAGCTCACCACTACCAGGCGGTGGTCGTCACTGGTCGCGGCGTTGTTGCTGCCATCGAACCGGCCATCCCCATTTTGGGTATAGTAGGCCAGGTTCAGGCCGTCCGGCGAGATTAGCGGCCCCGACCCCCGGTCGTACGAACGCCAGCCCCGCAGCGAACTGCCGGTATTCCCCAGCACAAAAGCCTGGATAGTGCTCGATTGGTTCGAGGAGGCCACCGTGGCGATAAGGCGGGAGTTGTCGGGCGTAAAGCCGATAATCCGGTTGATATAATATCCCGGTTGATCGTCCACCTTGCCGTCGGGCGTGACCAGCCAGATGTCCCAGATAGAGCTATAACTCGCAAAGCCCGCCGCGCCACTCATCGCCAGGTACTGGCCGTCTGGCGACCAGGCCAGCCCTTTGCCTAAAGAGCTGTAGCGGGTATCGAAATTGCCCACCGAGGCAATCTGTTTACCCGGTTGGCTGCCGTCGGCGGGGGAGATATACAATTCGTAAGTCAGGTTTTCCACCCGGTAGGCAATTTTGCTGCCGTCCGGCGACCAGGCAAAGGCCGAGGCGTTCTGGGTGGTAATCAGGCGCGGCGCGGAAACACTTTTTACCAGGTCGTCAACCTCCACGGTATACAGCCCCGTTTTAAGCCTGGGGTCGCCGTTCAGGGATTGGAAGGCCAGTTCTTTACCGTCCGCCGACCAGCTTGTCAGGTAGCTCAGGTCGTCGGGATTGCCGCTACCCTCCGAGAGCTTTTGCTTATTCTTGCCGTCCAGCCCGACCACGTAAAGAGTGCTGTTGAAGCGGTCGCCCACCTCAACATAGACCATTTTGTCACCTTTGGGGGCCAGGTTAAAATCAATCTGTTTGAAAGTGCCCGAAGTTATGACCGTCTGTTTGCCGGTTGCCAGGTCGTTGACGATTAGCTGCCGCTGGCCGATACCGCTGACATAGACCAGTTTGCCGGTCTTGCTGGCGGTGGGGTTAGCGGTGGCGGTAGGGGACGCCTGGGCTGTCGCGGAGGAGGTAGTCGCGGTCGGACTGCCTGCTCCCAGCGTATCCATACCGCAGCAACTCGCCTGGAAGGTCGAGCCCGGCCCGCTCATGAGGGTCAGGGTGTTCTTGTTGACGGTGTCAAGCGTTTCGAGGGTTTCATCAAAGAAGTCGTAAATGTAATTACCGGCCTGGGATTGCAGGGTATTCCGGCCCACATTGGCCCGGTCGTAGACCAGGCGGCGGTTGTCGGGCAGCCAGCTAACCCCCAGCACCGAGTCTTTGTCCTGGCCCAGTGAAGCCGTCCCGACCGGGTAAAACCGGATATTCCCGGTCGAGGTATCTATGACCTGCAAGCGGGCGCTGCCGTCACTGAAAGCAATCGAGCGACCGTTGGGCGACCAGGCCGGGGCGAGGTGAAGGCGGCTGGCCGGGCTATAAAAGTCGGCGTAAGCCCAGATCATACTCATGATTTCGTGGGCCGAGCCGTCATAATCGGCTACCCGGCGGCTTCCCCCGCTCTCCACGCTTATCTTGTAAAGGCTGATTTTGTCTTTCTGGGTATCGGTGGCGGTAAAGGCCAGGGTCGCGCTGTCCGGCGACCAGCTTGCGAAAATAATGTCCAGGTCGGTGATTTTAGCCCGCTCCGAAAGTGAAATGGGGCTGGAACCATCTGCGTTGGCGATATTCAGGCTCCGCTTCATGTCCAGCACGTTGTTCCCGCTGATATAGACCAGCCGTTTGCCGTTCGGCGACCACGACCCGCTCACCGCGTCCGCGACCAGCAGGGCCGGTTGGCCGTTATCCACCGTCACCGTATACAGGCTCGATTGCTGGCTACCTTTGGCAGTAGTGGCCGGGGTTGGGGTCGAGTCATCCAGGATCGGAAACCTGCCCGACCCGTTATCCGGGGTTTGCATCGGGGTCAAGGCGGGACCGTTGCCGGGGGTAGCGGTCGGAGCCGCCGCGATATTCGCCGCTTTGCTGCCGGACTGGTTAGCCTGCCCGGTGGTGGTCGTGACCCTGGTAAAAAGTATCCTCTGGCTGTCAGGCGACCAGACCGGGTTAAGGCCGTCCTGGGCCACCACCTTGCGGTTCTTGCCGTCCGCGTCCATCACCACTATCCGGCGATTGCTGGCATAGTCCCCGGCGGCCTCATCCCCGTTAAGCTCGGTAAAGACGACCCGTTTGCCATCGGGTGACCAGGAGGGACTGTATTCGGCGGCGGCGCTCTGGGTCAACCGCCCGGTGAATTTCCCGGTCAGGTCGACCGTGTAAAGGTCGGGCCAGCCATCTTTGTTACTCAGGACCAGCACCCGGTCTTGCGGCAGGTTCTCGTCTTTGGTGGTAGGGGTAGAGGTCGCGGCATCGCCACAGGCCACCAGCAGTTGCAACCCTAACAACAAAACAACCAGCCAGGCCGCCAGGAAGCCGCCTTTAATTTTGCTACTTGACATAATAACCCACTATGATTCCGGAAGATTTTTTATAGATAACAACGAAAGGTAAAATCTACTTGGATTTTACCGTAGGCGGCATCATAAGTCTATAGAGCCGGGTTAAAGGGCAAATGCAAAGTGTTTAGTGTTTAGGGTTGTCACACCCAAAGGACGTGAGCGCAGTCGAGAAATCTAGCCCGTACCCACAGGTCGCACCTGCGGGCACGGGTTCCGGTGGTGTAAATCACGGTCGAAATGCATGAAAACTTTTCGGACTTTGCATTCACCCTGGCTAAAGGGGGAGTTAAATGGACCTGCTTACTCCGAGCGATTATGGTTTGAACCCAGGTTGCCAAAAAGGTCGGGGTCGAGCATTATGCGCTCCTCGACCGGAATCGCCAGGTTAAAATTGACCAGGTGCAACTTGGCGCTGGTATTAAAGAGGGCGATTTTCCGGCTGAGATAATCAATCCGAGGCTGGTCTTCGGGGTGGGCCCAGGCGGCGGCCTCCACGATTTGCTCGGCGGTTAGCTCGACCACTCGCAACAAAACGTTCGGGTCGTACCCGGCCCGGAGACGCGCTTCGAAGACTTTATCGAGGAAATCCATCAAGGGTTTGGCGTCGTTAATCTCGATAGAGGCAATCACGCTGTGGGTTGCCAGGGTAATCCGCTGGGCAATCTGGTCCTCGGTCAGATTGGCGTAAAGGCTGAACTGGCGTTTGTCCCGGCCAATGCGCCGGGCTACCCTGGTAGCAATATCGTTGACGAGCCGGTTTAAAATCTCTACTAATTCCTGGTTCAGGCTAGGCATCCCCTCACGGCCTTCCTATTACTTTCACCAAATATCCTGCAATCCTCGAACTTTATATTGGTCTAATTATACCTAAATTACTAAAAAAAATAAGTTGAGTTTTCAATTTATCCCTATGAATTTTTGCCAATTTTAAAAAATGGTCTTCCCAATCCGCAACCCTACCCCTTTTTCACAGGTTATATAGGGGAATACCAAAACTTAAACCGCTACTTTAAAGGTAAAGGATACTAAAACGGGCATGGAATATATTCCCTTTTTGTATTTCTATTTTAGCTGGTTCCTGGCCGGGTCCGGTCTTTCCCTACTCCTGCTAATGCTAAAGCGGTTTTTCCCGTTTGAAAAGCGCCTGCTTTTCCCGGTTGCCCTGGTTGCGGGGATGCTCTTTGTGACGCTGGGCGTGCGGGTCTTCTGGCGGAACGGCATCGACGCGCTGGGCGGAGGCTTTTACGCTTACCCGCCCACCCTGGCCGGGATTCTGGCCGTTTTCGGCTGGCGGCGCGACTATCGGGCCGGGTGGTTTATCACGCTGGCCCTGCACCTCGCTATCGGCCTGGTGGCCCTGAACCTTTACCTGAATAAAGCAGACGAACTGGCTTATGGCCGGTCTTACTGGTACGTCAACAGTAAATATGACGCTACCGCCGCGCTCGACCACGTTTTAGAAATAGCAGACGAACTGCTAGACGCCGCTTTGCTCTACCTGGCCGTCACCATCCCGGCGCAGGTCCTCCTTTTCGTCTTAATACCCTCAATCCAGCGCCTGCTAACGAAAGGGCGCGCCTTCTTTTCAAAAACGGTCACGAATTAATTATTCGAAGACGTACTCGCCCGCTTCTTTGTCCGGGCCGTCCTTGCTTTCGGTCAGGAAAGCCGGGGTTGGCGGGTCGGATTGGTCGAGCGTCCCGTTCCTGGCGGCCTGGACGGTCTGCCAGATTTTCTCCGGTACCAGGGGCATATCCAGGGCTTTAACGCCCAGGTGAGCCAGCGCGTTTATAACCCCGTTGACGACTGCCGGGGGTCCGCCCGTGCAACCGCCTTCCGCGATACCTTTCGCGCCCATCGGGTTGACCGGCGAGGGTGTTTCAACCAGCCCGGTTACAAAGGCCGGGACGCGCTCGGCGGTCGGAATGGCGTAGTCCATGAGGGTGCCCGACACCAGTTGGCCGTTTTCGTCATAGACGATTTCTTCGTAAAGGGCCTGGCTGATACCCTGGGCCAACCCGCCGTGGACCTGGGCATCGGCCAGGTAGTGGTTGAGAATCTTCCCGGCGTCGTCCACCGCCACGTATTCCAGCACGTCCACGTTACCTGTATCGGTATCGACTTCGACCAGGGCCAGGTGCGCTCCCGATGGGAAGGTCGCGCCCAGGGGCGAGAAGTCGCGCCAGGCCGCGAGCCCTTCGATGGGCGCGCCATTGACCGGGTTGGGCCGCTCGTGTTCGATTAAAGCCGGGTTTTCCTCGACCAGGCGGGCCAGTTCGCCCAGACCAATCCCGGCGCTCGGTACGCCTCGCACCGTTACCCGGCCATCTTCCAGGAGCAGGTCGTCAAAAGAGGCTTCCAACTGGCGGGCCGCCACTTGCAGGGTTTTGTCGCGGGCGGCTTCGGCGGCCAGCCGCACCGTGGAGGCCGCGACCGGGGTGGTCCGGCTGCCAAAGGTGCCGATACCGTAGGCGGGTAAGGCCGTATCGTTCATCTGGACCTCGATTTTGTCGCCGGGGAGGTTAAAGGTCTGGGCCGCGACCTGGGCGAAGGCGGTATAGTGGCCCTGGCCGTTGTGGGCGACCCCGCTCTGGACCAGCACCGAGCCATCACGCCGGACCCGCACCGTGGCCGCTTCGATGGGTACGCCCGGTTGAGGCGCGCCGCCCCCGCCCGAAATCTCCAGGTAGGTGCCTATCCCGATACCTAGCAATTTCGAACTGCCGCTTTCGCGCCGGGCTTTTTGTCTTTCCTGCCACTCATCGTAATGGGCGAGTTCGAGGGCTTTATCCAGGGCCAGGGCGTAATTCCCGCTGTCGTACTGGATGCCGGTCAGGGCTTTATAAGGGAAGGCTTCGGGCGGGATAAAGTTGCGTTTGCGGACATCTGCCGGGTCCAGGCCCAGTTCGACGCCGATGCGCTCGATGGTCCGTTCGAGGATATAGGCCGCTTCGGGACGGCCCGCGCCCCGGTAGGCGGCGGTCGGCACTTTGTTGGTAAAGACCCCCACGATGTGGCTTTCAATCGCCTTGATTTTGTAGGGACCGTTCAGCATGCGCAGGGAGCCGGTCGGCACCAGCACAGTCGAGGAGGCCAGCCAGCTTCCCAGGTCAACCAGGGAATTGACCCGCAAGCCGAGCAAGGTGCCGTCATTTTTAACCGCCGCCTCGATATAGTTAACCTGGCCGCGGGCGTGGGTCTGGGACTGCAAATTCTCGCTGCGGCTTTCGAGCCATTTAACGGCCCGGCCCAGGCGGTAGGCCAGGGCCGCCGCCGCGATTTCTTCCCCTACGAAAGCGGTCTTGGTACCAAAGCCGCCCCCGACGAAAGCGTTGCGGCACCGGACTTTCGCCCTATCGAGGCCGAGATAGCTTGCCACGACCTCGCGGGCGCGGTAGACGGCCTGGCTGGAAACCCAGCCGTTCATCTCGCCGGTAGCGGGGTTATAGTCGAACATGCAGGCACGGGGCTCCATCGAACTGGCCGCGATACGCTGGTTAACAATCCGCAGACGGACGACCCGGTCCGCTTCCCGGAAGGCCGCCGCTATATCGCCGCTGTTGGAGGGGTAATCAAAGGCCCGGTTGGTCCCGAATTCGGGGTAGACCAGGGGCGAACCTTTCTGCAGGGCTGCTTCCGGCCCGGTAACCGCTTCCAACGGCTCGTATTCCACCTCGACCAGGTCGCGGGCGTCGAGGGCGATATAACGGTCCTCGGCCACCACTACCGCCACGGGGTCGCCCACGTAACGGACCTGTCCGATTGCGAGAGGCTTCCGGTCGGGTTTTTTGAGGTCGGGCACCGGCATGGTCTCCATGTTCTTCATGCCGCCGACCAGTTCCTCGCCGCTAAAAGCCGCCACGACCCCCGGCAATTGGCGGGCCGCTTCCAGGTTTATAGATTTTATCCGGGCGTTCGGGTAGGGGCTGCGTACGACCATCATCACAAGCGGGGCGGGACGGCCTTCCGGCACCCGGAGGTCGTCCACGTAGCCGGGGACCCCGGTAATCAGGTCAAAATCTTCGCGGCGGCGTTCGAAGCCGGGCGGCAGTTGGGTATTTACCATTGAGCAGACTTCTTCTTTTCTTAGTTTAATTTTCAGCCCTACCCCCTGAAAATAAGGAATAGTGCATACGCCAACGGCGCAGCCCACAGGAAACCCTTCGGGCTAGATTCCTCGACTGCGCTCGCACCCGAAGGGCGTGACAAGTGCCGAAATCTAAATCATCCTATAAAAACCTTCGGCCCGGACCTGCCAGCTACCGTCGGCAGGGAAGCCGGGGGCGGGCGGGTACCCTAGGGGTGCCTCCGCGCCATCCCACCCGGCGGCCAGCATCGCGACCGCTGCCAGTAAACCACCGTTACCCGGCAGGTAAAGGGGCAGGAGGGTGGGAACCTGGCGGTTGTGGCCGTTAGGTAGATATAGATTCTTGGGCATCTCCATCAAAAGAGCATCAACCGCGCCATGAGGGTCGCCCAGGCGGGCCGCGCACATCGCCAGGACCGGGTAGTCCCAACCCCAGGTGCTGGGCCAGTCCCATTCGGCGGTCACGGTCGCGAGAGTCTCGCGCATTATGGCCGGGTCAATCAGGGGGGTCGGCGGCAGCATCCCGTAGGCGCAAAGCATCGAAGGATGGTCGGTGCGGACGGTGTAGGGATAGGATTCCATCGCGGCGTAGACGCCGTCGCGCACGGTAGGCCGGGCGAGGTTATTCTTGACCTGCTCCCAGGCAGGGTTACGGTCCAGGCCGAGCCGTTCGCGCCAGCGCTGGGCCGTTTCCAGCCCCCAGTGCCAGTAAGCCAGTTCAAAGGTCGGGTTTATTATTTTCTCGCGGTCCACGGCGTACGACTCCTGGGCCGGAATCAGGGGCGAACCGAGCACGTAGCGTTCGCCATCGAAATAGGGGAACGAGGCCATGAACTCGGCAGTCTCAAAAACGATTTCCCGGAAGTTTTCGAGAGTTGTTGGGTCGGGCCGGAGTCGCCACAGCAGTTCGGCGTAGTAGATAGGGTGAGGCTGTTGCCAGATTAGAAAAGGCCCGATGCCGCTCGGCGCTTCCCGGCCATCCGGCCCGACCTGTTTGGGCCAGCGCACCCCTTTGTAACCCTGGCGCTCGGCGGTGGCGCGGGCCATCGGCAAAATCTCTTTGTACCAGGGTAGGCTGCGTTCCAGCAGTCCGGGTCTTCCCCAGAGGGCAAAATGGACGGCGTGCCACCAGTGCATTTCCAGGTGGAACTTGCCGCACCACGAATTCAGGACCAGCCCGGTCTCCTGGGGCGGGAGCGACCCGGCGCAGTTGATGGCGGTCAGGTATTGCGAAAGGACGACCCGTCTTTCGAGTTCCGGGGCGCGGGGGTCGGCGCTGCCGCTGAAATCAATGGCCGCTCCCTGCTGCCAGAAGTCCTGCCAGTGGCTCGCCGAGGCGTCAAGTGTTTCGGTGAAAGAAGGCAGTTTTACTGTGCCCGGTCGGGGGCTGAAATGCAGCACGAATTCGAGGGCGTCTGCGTCCGGCGCGGCCAGTTGGTAGTGATGCGGCTCCCCTGGGACCAGGGCGGCGGACCCGGCCCAGGTCAGGGTCGCGTAATAGGTGTCGGCGTCCAGTTTGCGCTCGAAAACACAGGTGTTGCCGTTGATATGCAGGGTGGTGGTGTGGGCTTCGGGATGCTCCCAATCGGTCGCCACGCTCCAGTTGTCCGAGCCGTAGGGGAAGGCAATTTCGACCGCCAATTTTCCCTCTTTGAGCAGGCCGGATTCGATGCGCACTGCCAGCAGGTCGAGTTCGGGATGGCAGACCGTCTGGACCTGCACCGCTTCCCCGGCGTAGCGAAAGCGGCTGGTCAGCCAGCCCCGCCAGAGGTCGAGGGTCTGGACCGTGCCGGTCAGGTCACCGATGGCCGGGAGCGGGGTAACGCCGGGGAAGGTCAGCCCGACCTGGCCCAGGTTCAGGCGGTGCGGGTTGGAATAGAGCCATTTTCCGGCTTTATCGGCCTCGGTCAGGACGTGGCCTTCCAGGTCGGGAAAGCGGTCGGGGTAGGTCACCGGCCCCCTGGTGGTCGAGAAAGGGGTCAGGGCGTCTTCCAACGTATAGTTTTGGGGGTTGGGCAGGGTGTGCCAGCCCCACTGGGATTGGGTGCCAAGCTGCATGCTGGAAAGGGCCGGGTTGTCCGGTTGAGCCAGTCCCTGGCGGTGGAAGTCGGGAAAAGTCTGAAGCCCGGTAATGTCGGCGGTAAAGGCAAATTCACCGTTCCCGACCGAAAGGGGAGATTGGGCGTCGGCCCCGGTCAGGCGGACGTTGTGGCGCGTTACCAGTTCCTGGCGGTTTATAGGCATAGGACAGGGCGGTTCCTTTATCTTTTTTGGTTTGAGGACAGTAAAAACCTACCTTCACAGGTTTCCAACCCGGCAGATGCGTGGATACACAGCCGGGCTTTTCGGGCCAGTTTAACAAGCTAACTTCTTCTTATCAATTAGATGGCGAATTATGGGTCGGGGAAGTTTTTAGTAGACAGTAGACAGTAGGCAGAGGGCAGAAGGCAGAAGACAGAAGGCAGTAGACAGAGGACAGAAGGCAGAAGACAGAAGGCAGAAGACAGAGGGCAGAAGGCAGAAAAGAAGAAGAAAGAAGAAGATTAAAGGCACGGGGCAGAAAAGTAGAAGAAAGTAGAAGAAAGTAGAAGATTGAAGATATAGGGAAGGGGTAGAAGGAATTATCAGGTAAAACAGGGAAGGGGTGCGTTCCTGGCCCCGGCATTGACAGGGCGTAACTCTCGTGGTAAAACGTAAGTAGTAAGTAATAAGTAGTAAGTAATAAGTAGTAAGTAAGATATGGTAAAGGAGAGCAGCCGTGTTAACTGAATTGAAACTCGAAGAAGAATACATGCTGGCTGTGACAAACTCGCTTCAATCGAACAAATCGCATTTACAGCGCTCTTACATGCAGGTCTATACCATCGGCGCGGCCATAATTGAAATGCTGCTGGAAGGCCAGCTCCGCTTAAACGAGTCGCAAAAAATCGAAGTAATCGGCCACCCCATGACCCAGCCGAGCCGCCAGCCCCTGATGGCGACCATCGCGGCGGCTAAACGACCCCAAAAGATGAAAGAGTGGATTACCTACTTCATGAACCACGGTGGGCAGCGCAATAACGTTTTCGACTCGCTTATCGCCTCGTTACAAAATTCCGGCCTGCTAGGACTGGAACATTATAAGATTCTCTGGCTATTCCCGGCCACCCGCTATGCCGCCGACGCCCGCAACAAAGACCGGGTCATCCAGGGTTTGCGGGCTGAAATGCTGGAAGAAGGCCCGGTTACGCTCCAAACCTCGTCCCTGGCGATGCTGCTCGAAGCCAGCAAGCAGCTCAAATATTATTTTTCCGATTACGAACGGCGTCAGATGCAAGACCGTCTCAAGGAATTGCAGACCGAGCAGAGCGCCGAGTGGAAGACGATTGTTCAGATTAAAAAGGCTATCGAAGAAATTGAAGCTGCCGGGGCCGTGGCCGGGTCGGTGGCCGCTTCTACCAGCGTAGCGACAAGTAGTTAAGCATGTCCAGGCCGCGTTCTTTTGAAACCTTCCGGCAGTCCGACCTGGTCACCATCAGCGAACTGGTCCAGTTGTCGGGTTTGCGTTACAGCACCCTCAAATATTACGTGGAAAGCGGGCTGCTCCCGTTCGAGCAACTCGATACCGGGCTGGTCCGGCGCTATCCCAGGGTGGCGGCCCTGGAACGGCTGGCCGAGATAAAGGTCTGCAAGGAAGAATACAAGATGACCATCCAGCAGATAATCGCGAGGTTCAAGGGCGAAACCTATGCCGACCGCCCCTGAGTTTCCCCTGCCTCCTCGCGCCCGGCCCTGGAAGGAGTGGCCGGGCCGTATTGGTCGTCGTATTGAATCAATATGATTAGTGTTGGGGTAAATACTACCAGGCACAGGTAAAACTTTTGTTTTGTCATTCCGTGGCATAGCCACGGAAACTCCGGTCCGTTGGACAATTTCACAGTCGAAGACTTAACAAGGTCCAACCTGAGTCAGGTCAGAGCCTGATTCTGCCATAGATTCGGGTCAGTTTTGGGCTATACGATAAGCAACGCGCGAGATTCCGTAAGCCGCTGTTGGGGGACAACTTATCATTGCCGAACGGCGGCTTACGCACCCTAAGGGCGTGACAAGTTTGTGGTTTGTGCTTACGCCAATGGCGCTGAGACGCCCGTAGACACGACTTTTGGGTCTGCGGGCTTCGCTCACGCTTGAAGGGTATAATAAGGACTAAAAACTGGCTACCGCCCTCTGCCTACTGACTTCTGCCCTCTGACTACTAAAAACTAAAAACTTCCCTAACCCCGTTTAAACTGTCTTTACATTCCCCGGTTACCTTTGTCATCAGGGTGTCATGTTCGGCCTCTAAACTGAGAGCCATGCTTTGAATATCCTGGAAAAGCCCCAGGGCTGATACCATGACTGCCCTGCGCCCACCCGATTAGAAAGAGCCGGGGCCGGGAGCGAGTTTAAAAACTTGATGAGAAAACGATTAAAACTGCTGAAACAATTCCGCCAGGGCCGGTGTCAAAGAAGGCGTACGGCAAAAAATTAAAAAACCGGGAATGGGAGCCTAATGAAAAGACTAAATCTATACTTCAAATATGCCTGGCGTTCAATCCAACGGGGCGGCCAGCGCAGCTTTTTCGCCATCCTGTGCGTGGCGGTCGGGGTCGCGGCCATTGTCGCCTTGCAGACCACCGGCTTTTCCATCCAGGATGCCGTCGCCGGGGATGCCCGGACCAACGCCAGGGCCGATGTGGTGGTCACCAGCCGCCAGCGTCTCTTTACGGAACAGGACCTGGCCTTCTTTCAAAATCTAAAACAAAAAGGGACCATCGTTGACTACACCACCTGGAACGAAGATAACGGGCTGGTGGTCAGGAAACCCGATGGCAAAGACAGCAACACTTTTGGCAGCTATTACCTCGCTTTCAGCATCGACCCGGCCAAGTATCCTTACTATGGCGCGCCGGTCCTGGGGGAGCCGAACGGCAAAGGCTTAAAAGACGTGCTGACCGCCCCCGGCCAGATTGTCCTGAACTCCAAAATGGCGACCAGCACCGGCGCGAAGGTCGGAGATAAAATTAAAGTCGAAGGCGATAACACCGTCACCCTGCAAGTGGTCGGCATCCTGAGCGCTAACACCGTCAGTCCCGGCACCGGCCAGGCCGAGTTTACCGGCTACGGCTACATCAGCCAGGACACCGCTAAAATGACTTTCAAGCCGGAAAATGTCCAGCCCGGCACCGTCTTTGTCAAGACGACCAGCACTACCGCTGCCGATAACGCCGCCCGCGACGCCATCAACGCCGCCTCGCCGGTCTACGACGCCAAGACCAGCGGCCAGCTAAACGACCAGTTGAAGCAGGCCAGCAGCGGCATCAACACCCTGCTGAGTTATGTCGGCCTGATAAGCCTCTTAATCGGCAGCGTCGGGGTCGTCAACACCATGCTGGTCGTGGTTGGGCGGCGCAGCACCGAAATCGCCACCATCAAGGCGCTCGGTATGGAGAGCGGCCAGACCGTCCAGGTCTTCATTATTGAAGCCGGTATCCTGGGCGCGATTGGCAGCGTTATCGGGGTCGTCCTCGGCGAACTGCTTAGTTTGGTGCTGAGCGCGGCGGCGGGCGGTTTCGTGGCCCGGCAACTCGATTATCACTTCTATCTTCAGCCGGTCTGGATGGGCCTGGTTGTCGGTATCGTGACTGCCGTCGTGTTTGGCCTGTTACCGGCCTACTCCGCCAGCAAAATCCCGCCCGCCCAGGTCTTGCGCCAGAAGACGACCGCCCTGCCGCGCATCTCCTTTCTGGCAACGGCCCTGATTATCATCGGGATGGCCCTGGTGATGGGTCTGCTGGCCGGGATTATCCTCGGCGGCGACTTCCTGATGGGGGTCGAACTGGCCTTCGGGACGCTGGTCGGCTGCACCGTCCTGGTCCTTCTTTTCTCCGGGATTTTGTGGCTGGTCGGCAAGACGCCCCTGCCTTTCGGCCTTAACTACAAGATGGCCCGCCGCAACCTGAGCCGGGGCCGGGCCAAGAGCGCCATTACGATGCTCGTGATGATGGTCGGTATATTTTCGGTAGCCCTGGTGATTATTCTCGCCAGCAGCCTCAAGGATACCCTTAAAAGCACCATCGAAAACAGCTTCGGCTACAACCTGGCCTACACCACCGCCAACAAGGCCGAGGCGGACAAACTGACGAACCTTATCAGCACCAACCAGGTGCCGGGCCTCGAAAAATCGGTCGCTTACAACCAGGCCAATGTCCGCCTGGTCAGCGGCGGCGGCGTGAGCACCCAGGACTTGATTGCCCGCAGCCTGGCGAAACAGGGCCAAAATGGCGGCAACCAGAACCAGGGCGGTTTTGGCGGCGGCCCCAGCAGCTATGACTTCTCGATGCTGGTCGGTATCGCGCCGAAAGATTTCACCTCGATAGCGAAACTGGCCGATGGGCAGGTCTTCGCCAACGACAACCAGATGATGATTAGCAAGGAAGTGCGCGACAACTACGGCCTCAAAATTGGCGACCAGATGGTCTACCAGGACCTGTTGAGCGGCAAGCAGTTCACCCTGACCATTAGCGGCATCAGCGACGCCAAGAACGTGCTGGTTTCGCTCGGCCCGGCGGCCACAACCCTCTCGCGGGTGACTTCGCTCCCCGGCAACCTGACCCAGGTCACGATGAACGTGGACCGGGCCAAACTCGACGAGGCCAAGAACTTCCTGCTGGCCCAACTCGGCAAGGAGCCGACCGACCTCTCGTTTATCACGAATGTCTTTAACCAGATTATCGACCAGATAACAGCCTTCCCGGTCCTGCTGGCCCTGCTGAGCCTGATTGCCGGGGCGGTCCTGATTGCCAATAACGTGGCCCTGGCCGTGCTGGAACGCCGTACCGAAATGGGCGTGATGAAAAGTCTCGGCGCGGATAGCGGGCGGGTCTTCCAGATAATCACCTGGGAAACCAATATCGTCGCTTTCCTGGGGGCGGTCCTGGGGTTCGTGCTGGCTACGGGATTGGCCTCGGCCCTGGTCGGGGTCTTTGGAACGGCGGACAACCCGGCGGTCCTCTCTATCTCGCCCCTGTTGACTATCGGCTTATTGGGGTTAGGGGTCGGGCTGTCGCTCCTGGCGACCTTTGGCTCGGCCTGGGGGGCTTCGCGGGAGAAACCCCTGGTGGTGTTACGTTACGAGTAAGTAGCCGGTAAGTTGAGGCCGGGGAATCAACGGAGCAGTTCCCCGGCCCGGCTGAAGGTGCTTTTGTTAGAAAAAAATTACTGCCTACCGGCTACTTTTGAAAGGAATCTTTAAAATGCAACCCGAAATTCTTATGCCAAACCAACAAATTGTGAACCCGGCTTCTGCCCAGGCCATCATCGAGGTCCGTAACATTACCAAAGAGGTCAAACTCAACCGCGAACAGAAGCTGACTATCCTCCACGGCGTCAACTTCCGGGTGAACAAAGGGGAAATGGTCGCTATCGTCGGCGCGAGCGGTTCGGGCAAGACGACCATGCTCGGTATCATCGGCGGCCTGGATGTGCCGACTTCCGGCGAAGTCTTTATCAACGCCCAGGACATCAGCCGCCTGAAAGAAAAACAACTGGCCCAGGTCCGCAACCGGACGATCGGCTTTGTCTTCCAGTTCTTTAACCTGGTGCCGACCCTGACCGCCCTGGAAAACGTGATGCTGCCGATTCAGTTTGATAAAAAGCAGCAGTTCAAGCCCGAAGAAAGGGCCAAAGAACTGCTCGACCTGGTGGGGTTGAGCCACCGCCTGAACAACCGCCCCACACAGTTGTCCGGCGGGGAGCAGCAGCGGGTCGCGATTGCCCGCGCCCTGGCGAACCAACCGGCGGTCCTGCTGGGTGACGAGCCAACCGGCAACCTCGACAGCCAGCGCAGCGAGGAAATCCTCCAACTCCTGGCCGACCTGCGCCAGCGCCTCGGCCTGACGGTCTGCCTGGTTACTCACGACCCTAAAATCGCGGCCCTGTGCGACCGCCGGGTGACCATGAGCGACGGCGTCCTGTACCAGGGCTAAATAAACCGTTTCTTTTCCTTCAATTACATTTACACCAACAAAAACAAACCCCTGCTTCTCACCGGGAGCAGGGTTTTTTCTATGGTTTATACCGAGTAGCGATAAAGACTCTAACTTTGTCATCCTGAACGAAGTGAAGGCACCCAAAGGGTACCCGCCGGCCCGTTGGGCTAAAGCACTATTGTTGTCCAACGGACCGGGGATTCCTCGGTTCCCGCGGAATGACAAGTACTTAACCGGACTTAGTATAAAACCGGAAGGTTTGACGAATCCAGTCCGCTTGATATATTATATCCAGGTAACAAACCAACTAATAGCATCAATTTGCCATCCTGCGCAGTAAGTTTCTGACCTCATAGTGAATAAAGAAAAATGGCTAAAGAAGTCGAAAATAAAACAATTTACCTGGTATCCGGTCCCTGCGGGGTTGGGAAGTCTACCGTTTCAGAGATTTTAACCCAAATGGTTAAGCCAGGTGTTTTGATTGCAGGCGATTACATAATGTCCATGTTCGGGGAGGACTCAGAACCGCCCTGGGAGGAGAGGCTTCAACTAACCTGGAAAAATATCCTTGCCTTAACAAGGAATTTTATACAACATGATTTTAATGTGGTTATTGATTTTGTGGTAGAAGATGAACTGGAATGGTTCTGCAATGAAGTATCGGACCTGGATGTAAGCATAAAATTTATAGTTTTAGTAGCCAACAAAGAAACCCTGGTCGAGCGTCTGGTTAAACGGGGAGAAACAGACCTTATAGACCGGTCATTGTTTTTGTTGAATCAAATGGAAGTATCTGCCACCCACCAAAAATTCATGTACGATACTACAACGACCCAGCCAAAAGATATAGCCGCCGAAATCGTAGCCAACTCTAGATTTTATTTATCAAATTCAGGAATTGCGGATTAACTTCACTATATTTGGTTCAAAGTAGCGTAAGGCCACTCAGGTAAGGTCACAACCTTATCATTCCAACCATTCCCCACGTTGGTACACTCAGGGATAGTGCCTAAGGGCGTCTCACGCCGTCGTCGAACATTCCGGTCGCCATATTTGCCATTCCGTAAGCCGCTTTTAGAAAGGCGAGTTGTCAAAGATGAACGGCGGCTTACGGAATCGGGGCACCCACTTGTGGGTCCCGTTGGCGAAAAGTAAGGTCTAAGGTATAGCTAGGGTCAACATGAGGCAGGTCGAAGCCTGCTTAAGCATGAAATTTGAGCTAGTTCTTGGCTTTACGGTAACGCAACGCGGCGGAGATTGCCACGGGCGGCAATTCTTTCCGCGTATGTCAAAGAACTGGGCAACGCCGCCCTCGCAATGACAAGTTTTCGGGTTTATACAAAATCAAGCCCCGGTGCTGCCCCGCTCCTTCGAAACCGCAACCTGCTTTTCCAGAAAGGCCAGCTTTTCCGGGTTAAGAATCGCGAAGATTTCCTCGATAGCTGTCTCGCTCATTCTCAAACATATCACGACTGCCAGCCTACCCTTGTCCCAGAACAGGACAGCGGGACTGCCGTTGATTTCTTCCAGGGTAAAGACAAGGGGCGGACCCTTGCGGGCTTCCGTATAGAGCCAGAAGTTCCAGAACCGGGCCACCGCCTGCGGTCCCAGCACCGGCTTGAGGTTGGCCTGGACCTTCCCGCCGCCATCCGACCACGAAACCACGTCCTGCGCCAGAAGACCGGTCAGGGTCGCTAAATCCCCGGCCTGGCTGGCCGCGAGAAAACCGGAGAGCAACTGGCGCTGGCGCTGGGGTTCCGGCGCGAACCGGGCCGGGCTGTTTTGCAAAGCCTGCCGCGCCCGGTGAAAAATCTGGCGGCAGTTCGCCGGGCTTTTTTCCAAAATGTCGCCGATTTCCTTGAAGGGATAATCAAAAACCTCGTGCAGGAGAAAGACGGCCCGTTCGGGCGGGCTGAGCGTTTCGAGCAGCCGCAAAAAGGCCAGCGAGATTTCCTCCCGCTGCTCCAGGCCGGTCAGGGCCAAAGCACCCTCCCCGGCGGTGCGGACCGGTTCGGGCAGCCAGACCCCCACGTACTGTTCGCGGGTCACGCGGGCCGACTTCAAATAATCGAGGGCTAACCGGGTGATAATCGTGCTGAGATAGGCCTTTAGCGAGGCAATCTCCGGCGTGGCGCTGGTCTGGTAGCGCAAGAAAGTCTCCTGCACCAGGTCTTCCGCGTCGCTGGCGCTGCCCGTCATGCGGTAGGCGATAGAAAAGAGCAGCCCGCGATATTGCTCGAATTCCTCTCCCCGTTTTTCCTCTCTCAAGCCCTTTTCCATTGGTTCCTCTTTCCCCTTTCCCCTTGCCTCACCTTCCCTTGCATTGTAGCCCATCCCCGTACCGCAAACAATTACAAAGTGTTTAGTGGGCAGAGGGCAGAGGGCAGTAGGCAGAGGGCAGTAGGCAGAAGGCAGAGGGCAGAGGGCAGAGGGTAGAAGGCAGAGGGCAGAGGGCAGAGGGCAGAGTTTAGTTGGTGTCACATTCTTTTGCGCCTGGTCGTCTACTTTCTGCACGAAGTTTTAGAATGTTCCACCATAAAGAAAAGAAGGGAAGAACCATGAAAACTATACTGGTGACAGGCGGCACGGGCACGTTAGGGCGGCAGTTAGTCCCGCTCCTGGTTAAGACCGGGTCAAAAGTGCGGGTGCTCAGTCGCAAAGAGCGGGCCACTGAAAATAATGTCGAATATGTAACGGGCGACCTGGCTACCGGCGAAGGTGTAGACGCGGCGGTAAAAGGGGTTGACGTTATCGTGCATTGCGCCGGGAGCAGCAAGGGTGACGAGGTTAAAACCCGCCACCTGACCGAGGCGGCTTTGCAGGCGGGCCGCCCCCACCTGGTGTTTATCTCCGTCGTCGGGGCCGACCAGCCAAGCTACGCCTATTTCAAGTCGAAGCTTTTGTCCGAGGAAGTTGTAACCGCTTCCGGTCTGCCCTGGACCACCCTCCGGGCTACCCAGTTCCACGACCTGATTCTGGTAGTCATGAACGCTTTAGCCAAACTGCCGGTAATGCTGGCCCCGTCCGGGTTCAACTTCCAGCCCATAGATTCCGGCGAAGTCGCTGCCCGGATGGCCGAACTAGCCCTGGGCGAACCGGCGGGCCTGGTGGCGGACATTGGCGGACCCCAGGTTTTGAGCTTCAAAGAAATGGCCCGGGAGTACCTCCGCGCTACCGGCAAACACCGGTTGGTGATGCCCCTCCCGCTGTTCGGCAAAAGCGCTCGAATCGTCAAAGCCGGGTCGGTCCTGGCTCCCGACCACGCCTACGGACGCCGCACCTGGGCCGAGTTCCTGGGCGAGCGGTCCGCTCTACCTCAAAAGGCCAACACTTTGTCCTCCGAGTCGCGGTGATTTACCAACTCCAAAAGCCCACTATTTATAGAAAAAGCCCCGTCCTTCTTCACAAGGGCAGGGCTTTTTAGTTTACATAACAAAATAAGGGGAAACCCTACTCAGCCGGTTGTTCTTTGCTGACTTCCGTCAGTTGGCCGGTCTTGACATCATAGATAAAACCGCGCACCTGCAAATCTTTTGGAATCCAGACGTGCGACTCCAGTCGCCGGAACTGGCGGCGGACGTTCGCTTCCAGGTCGCTAAAGGTGTGGAAGTGGGCCGGGATAACGGCAGTGTGCCCGGTCTCCTTTTCGAGAAACTCGACCAACTCCTCATCGCCAAAGGTCGTCATACCGCACTGGGTGTGGTTTATAATCATTACATCCGTGACGCCCAACCGGTAGTGCGCCACCAGGAGCGACCGCAGGGTGTCCTCCGTGATGATGCCCCCGGCGTTGCGGATAACCACCGCGTCGCCATTTTGGAGGCCAAGCGCCTCGGCAATCGGAATGCGGTAATCCATACAGGCCACTACCGCCAGCTTTTTCGCCGGTTTGGTCGGTAAATCGTTACCGGAAAAGTTTTCGGCAAAGTGGTGGTTGGCTTCCAATACATCGTCAATAACATTCATTCTTAAAAACCCCTCGCGTTATCCTGATTGCATATGCAGTTTCGTTTCGTATCCCCGGTCCCCAATCAGTTCTCTGGCCGGGTCTAACCCGCTAGCTATATATTACACAAAAGGGCGGAAGATTGCATTGGTGAATTTATAAAAAAATTGTTATGTTTTACGAATTCCGGTGTCTTTATAAGCGCGACTTGTGAAACGTTGGCCCTGACAACGCTAAAGGCAATAAACGATGAATTTTGAGAGGTTGTCCGAAGTTTTTAGAAAGTACAGCCCCGGCGAAGAACGGCAGTTCATGGAGCAGGCCCGGACCGAGTTGAACGCCTTCTCCCCGCTCTACGAAGCCTACTGCCAGCGCATTTACGCCTATTGCCTGCGCCGCACCGGCCAGCCCGAAGAAGCCGAAGACTTAACCAGCCTGGTCTTTACCCGCGCCCTCACCGGCCTGAACGGTTACCGGGGCGGCTCGGTCGCGGCCTGGCTCTTTCAAATTGCCCATAATGCTGTCGCCAACCACCTGCGGGACCGTCCCGCCCGCCTCTCATTCGAGGCCCTGGCCGGGTCGCTTGCCACCGGAAAGCTGGCCGAACCGGGCGAAAGACCTCTCGAAATTTTCTTGCGCAAAGAACAGCAAGCCCGCTTGCGCGACCTCCTGGAAAGACTCAGCGAGGAGCAGCGTGAACTGCTGGCCCTGAGCGTGGCCGGGGAGTTAACCGCCAGGGAGACCGGACAGATTCTGGGCAAGAGCGAAGGGGCCGTCCGCATGCAGCTACGGCGTCTTTTACAGCAATTGCGCCTCATGTACGAGCAGTCCGAAGGAGTGGAATAACTATGCCAAACCCTGCCCCCGGCCCCGAAGCCCCGGAATCTTTCTTTTATGAACTGGTTGCCGACCCCCAGGCCCCCGCCCCGGCCTCTCTCGACCTCGAACAGGCCGAATTCGTGCGCCTGGCCGTGGAAGTCGAAACCGCGCAGTCTCACCCTGCCGGGGCGGCATCTCCCGATTTCAAACGCATCTGGCAGCACGCTTTACGGCAGGCCGAAGAAGTGAAAGCCGCCGGGCCGGACGCTTCTCTAGAAAGCTCCCTCGCCACCGCCCTTCCGCTCTCGAAGAAGCCTTTCGGTGGGCGGCCTGTTGGCTGGCCCCTGGGCTGGCCTCTGGCGTTGGTGGCCGTTCTGCTGGTGACGGTACTGGCCGGGCTGGTGGTGCTCCTGGTCGTGACCCAACCGGGCCTGGACCGCCCCGCTGCCACCCAGGTGGCGGATACCCCCTCGGTCCCGCCCACCTCCACGCCCATCCCGAAGCCCAGTTTTAACGGCTTCGAACTGCCCTATCCCGGCGCGACCTCTTTAGCGGCGCCTTCCGACCTCTGGTTTCGTAACTACCCCGCCGGGGCCATTTCGAACCCGGCCCAACTCGCCTTTAGCACCGCCGATAAAGCCGGCAAAATTTTAGATTACTACCGCCAAAAACTGGCCGGTTACACCGATTACCTGGAAGAGCGTCCGGCCAATCCCACCCAGTTTTACGATGGGCTGGTGGCTTTCAAGGGCGACACGATGCTTGTTATCAACGCGCTGGAAGCTTCCAAGAGGTCATCTTTTCACAGGGATTCGACCTTCTTCAAGCTCTTTAAGCAGATGACCCCGGACCAGACCCTGTTAATTATCAGCTATGGCCCGGCCCCGAACTTATCGTCCCTGCCCGATTTGAACCTGGCGGGCTCGGCCAACCTGACTAATTACGACTTTAATAACTGGCCCGACCTTGAGGAACCGTTTAACTCTTTTAATAATTATGTCATGATACGGCCTTCCAAGGTGGTCCAGGCGGTCCCGGCAGCTTTCCCCGACGTGGTCAGCCAGTACAAAACCCGGTTGAAAACATCCGGTTTCGCTATCCAGTACGATACCTATTCAACCGACAAATGTGAAGGGGAATGTCTGGCGAAGGGGGTGGATACTATTGTAGCTACCAGGGATGCCCGCCTGGTGGTCGTCCGAATTTACGGCCCAGGGGGTCGCAAAGATTTTAAGCCCGCCGAAATTCAGAATTTAACCGCCCAGGGCCTTAAATCTGAGGATACCCTGGTCGGCTACTGGACCGGCCTGGATGATAGCTACCAGGCTGCGCCCCGGCCCATCCCCGATATGCGGACGGCCAGCCTGGCCTGGGCTCCCGACGCTTCTTTCCTCGCCATCACCAAGAATAACGAGGTCCAACTCTGGAAGGATGGCACCTCTCTCAGCGCCATCCTGGAGAATTTCTCGGAGCCGGTCTACAAGCTGGCCTGGTCGCCGGACAGCCAGACCCTGGCAATCGCCAGCGGCTACGGCCTCCAGTTCTGGTCGGTCCAGAGCGGCAAGCTGACCCCCTTCGCCCCCAGCCATACCGCCACTATCAAAGACCTGGCCTGGTCGCCGGACGGCAAACGGCTGGCGTCCTCGGCGGGCTGTCTGAACGACTCTTCAAGCAGTTGTGACGAAAAGGTCTTTTTGTGGCAGCCCAACGGCTCACTGGTCGCCATCCTCCCCGGTCACGAGGGCAGCCCGAACGCCCTTTTGTGGTCGCCGGACAGCCAGCAACTCGCCACCGAGCAAAACGACGCCAAAGCGAACAACCTGGGGACGGTCCGTATCTGGGACAGCCAGGGCCAGCCTTTGCGGACCCTCGATGCTCACCCGGTCTTTGCCGCCAACATGGCCTGGTGGCCCGGCCCTGATTCGCATATTCTCGTCACCGGGCCGACCCCCGGCCAAACCAACCAGGGCCTGAGTTTCTGGGATACCGATAGCGGGTGGTTAGCCAGGGGTCTACCCGCCACCCTCGATACTTCCGTCCCGACCCGCCTGGCTTTCTCGCCGGACGGCACGACCCTGGCCGTGACCAGCAACGCGACGGTCCAGTTGTGGCAATACTCGACCGGGCAGCTTATAAATACTTTGAGCGGCCACACCGGGCCGGTAAACGACCTGGCCTGGTCGCCGAACGGCAAGTACCTGGCGACTGCCGGGCAGGATGGCAATATCCGCCTCTGGTATAAAGCGGGTAAACCCCTCACGGTAATGAGCAGCCCGGCCAATCCGCTGGTAGCGGTTTCCTGGTCGCCCACCAGTACCACTCTTTACGCCATAACCAATACCGGCGACCTCTGGTATTCGGATGGCAGCATATTAAAAGGCGGTTCCCCGGCTACTTCTATGGCAAGGGCCGCCTGGCTGCCGAATAGCGACAAACTGGCGCTTTACGGTATTGATGGCCTGGTTAGCCTCTGGGACAATAAAGGCTACGGCACTACCAGCTATTACCCCTGAAAGTGGGGTAATTTTTCCATCAAAAAGGCTGGTCCGGTGAAATTCCCGGCCAGCCTTTGCTTTTAGTTTATCTTGAAATGACGAGAGGGTAGGCCGGGTGGTAAGGTTTGACCCCGGCCTCGCCCAGGTCTAGCTCGCGCAACAGTTCGGCCACGCTCAGCCCATAGACCGGGTGGACATACTCCGGCGCGAGGTCGTCCAGCGGTTTGAGGACAAAGCCGCGCCCGCGCAACCGGGGGTGAGGGATTTGAAGGGCCGGGGTATCCAGGTCCAGGTCGTCGTAAAAGATGATGTCGAGGTCAATCGGGCGGGGACCGTTGCGGAAGGAGGGGCGGCGACCCAGGGCCGCTTCAATCTCCTTCAAAAAGGCCAGCAACGCTAAAGGTTCCAATCCGGTGGTTGCCTCGACCGCCATGTTCAAAAAGTCGGGCTGGTCGGCGTAACCGACCGGGGTCGTCTCGTAAAGGTGGGAGATTTTCTCGACCCGCACCCGCCCGCCTGCCTGCAAAGCGTCAAGGGCGGCTTGCAAATTGGCCGGACGGTCCCCAATATTACCGCCCAGGGCCAGAAATACCCGGTGTGGAAGCTGCGCCGTAATTTTTTGCTCTAAAGACAACCCGCCTGCTCCTTTCGTAGAACTTCCCTTTTTCTCCAGGCTCCAGGCTGGAAACCCTGTTAAATCCAATTTCAATTTCACCAGGTTTTGGCAGCCCTTGCGGGTATGTGCGTGGTGAAAACCTCAGAAAGATAAAAGGAAGTGTACCCCTATGGTAAGCACTTCCTTTTAATTTTAATTCTTTGTCCGGTTTAGCCCCGGAGACTCTTTAAGAGGTCGCGGGCGATTACCAGGCGCTGGACCTGCTGGGTGCCTTCGTATATCTGGGTGATTTTGGCGTCGCGCATGTGGCGTTCCGCCGGGTACTCTTTGATATAGCCGTAGCCGCCAAAGATTTGCAGGGCGTCGGTGGTCACGCGCATAGCCGTGTCGCCCGCGAAAAGTTTCGCCATCGAGCTTTCCCTGGCGCAAGGCAGACCCTTGTTGTGCAGGTAGGCCGCCCGCAAAGTCAGCAGGCGGGCCGCGTCTATCGAGGTTGCCATGTCGGCCAGCATGAACTGGATGCCCTCGAAAGAGGTGATGGTCGCGCCGAACTGCTTGCGTTGCGAGGCGTAGGCCAGGCAGTCTTCCAGGGCCGAACGGGCAATCCCGACCGCCTGGGCCGCGACCCCGACCCGCCCGGCGTCTAGCGTATCCATCGTGATTTTGAAGCCGTCCCCTTCCTCGCCCAGCCGGTTAGCTGCCGGGACCCGCACGTTATCGTAGAAAACCTCGACCGTCGGCGACCCCGTGATACCCATCTTGTGCATCGGCTGGCCGAACGACAGCCCCGGCGTCCCTTTTTCGACCACAAAATCGGTCATGTGGCGGTGCTTGTCCTTCATTTCGGGGTTGGTCACGGTCGAGGTCACATAGGTCTCGGCCACGCCGCCCAGGGTGATAAAGACCTTCGAGCCGTTGATAACATAGCTGTCACCGTCGCGGACCGCCGTAGTCTTGATACCGGCGGCATCCGAGCCCGCGCCCGGTTCGGTAATCGCCAGCGCGCCAAGTTTCTCGCCGCTGCACATGCCGGGCAGCCAGCGCTGCTTTTGTTCCTCGTTGCCGAACATCAGAATCGGCTCGGCCCCCAGCGAAATATTTACATCGGGCACAAGGCCGGTGGTGGCGCAGGCCGCGCAAAGTTCTTCAATCATCAGGGCGAAAAGGATATAGGACTGGCCCAGCCCGCCGTATTCTTCCGGCAGGGGCAGACCCAGCAGGCCCAGTTCGCCCATCTTCTGCACCAGGTCTACCGGGAACTCCGATTTCGCGTCAATCTCGGCGGCGCGGGGCTTGACCTCGTTGCGGGCAAAATCGCGGATGACCTGCATTATTTCTCGTTCGGTTTCGTCTAGTTCCAGGTTTATTTCGTCCCGGTACTGTTTGGGACTGGTGGTGGTACTCATTGAAATTCTCCTCTAAACACTCATCTTTGAGGTTCAATTGGTTATGCTCTACCCCCTATTTTAGCACAGTTGGGCAGAAGGCAGAGGGCAGAAGGCAGAGGGCAGAAGGCAGAAATTAGGAACCGAACACCAAAGACTAAAAACTAAAAACTAAAAACTAAAAACTAAAAACTAAAACCTACCCTCTGGCTACTGCCCTCTGCCCTCTGACTACTAACTTCAGGTACTATATATCCCGATGGTAAAATGTGGTATTGTGAAACTTATTATTGGCCGACACCTTAAAATTTCTTCAACTTATGTCTATAGCTTTCAAGGGTTGAACGGATTTCTTCAATGGTATTAAAAGAACTTTTGCCCAACACTATTATTCCTTTCCGGGCCGAAATGGCGGCCCTGCACGCCATGGAAACTCAGCGCCGGACCCGCCTGGTCCAGGTCTTTTCTGCGCTCACCTTTGGCGTTGATTTTACCGCCCTGCTAGTCTCGCTGGTGGTTTCGCTGAACGCCTGGAACTTTTCCAGCGTTTCCCTGGTCCTCCTCAGCCTGTTTAACATCGTCGTTTCGGGAGTCAGCTACCGCCTGGCGAGCGCCCACCGGACCCGCCGGGCCGCCCAACTACTCCTGGTTATCAACGCCCTGAGCCTCGCCTACGCCTATTTCATGGTCGGCACCGACCTGATGGTCCCGGTGGTTATTGTTTTGAATATCCTAATCGCGGCCATTTTACTGGAAACGATTGAAGTAGTTTTGCTGACGGCTTTCTGGGTGGGGGTGTGCGCCTTCCTCTTTTTCTTTCAGGACCACCTGGGCATCTACAAACCGCCTATCCCGCTCGGTGAAGGGCTGAAAGACTTTTTTAACCTGGCCCTGCTGGCGGTGGTCTTACCTTCGATAGCGATTAGCCTGATTATCCCGGCCCGCAGCCTGGTCGAGATTTTACGGTCGCGCAACCAGCGGCTCGAAAAGTTGCTTGAACAACAAATCATCTCGGAGGCGCTCTTGCAGGAAAACGAGCAGCGCCTGCGGGCGACCTTCGACCAGGTGGCGGTCGGTATCGCCTATATCGACCGGGAGGGCATGTGTCTTTCGGCCAACCCCAGGCTATTCGAGATGTTCGGCTATAGCCAGCCGGAAATGCTCGGCCTGAACTTCCACGAATTGACCCACCCCGACGATAAATACCTGGGCCGGGATAAACACCTGGAGGTCTGGGACGGCAAGTTGCCTCACTTCTCCCAGGATAAACGCTTCGTGCGCAAAGATGGCTCGATTTTGTGGTGTAACACCAATACTTCACCCGTCCGGGACGTGGCCGGGCAGACCAAGTATTTTATCTGTGTCATGACCGATATTACCGACCGCAAACAGGCCGAGGAAGCCCTCGCCGCCGAGAAAGAACGGCTGAACGTGACCCTGCGCAGCATCGGGGAAGGGGTTATAACCACCGATACGGCGGGGCGGGTGGTCCTGCTTAACCCGGTCGCCGAAAAGTTTACCGGCTGGACCCAGGCCGAGGCGATGGGCCGTCCCCTCCCCGAAGTCTTCCATCTCATTGACGAAAAGACCCGCCAACCGGCCCCGAACCCGGCGGAACAGGTCTTGCGGACCGGCGAGATTACCGGGCTGGCCGGGCAGACCATCCTGGTCGGACGGGACGGCCACCAGCGCTATGTCTCCAACAACGGCGCGCCTATCCGCGACCTGACCGGTAAACCGGCCAAAATCGAAGGGGTCGTGCTGGTCTTTCGCGATATTACCGAGCGGCAGCGCATCGAAGCCGAAATGCGCAAGGTTCAAAAACTCGAAAGCCTGGGTTTGCTGGCGGGGGGTATCGCCCACGACTTTAACAATATCCTGACCGCTATCGCCGGGAACATCTCGCTGGCGAAAATGGACGTGCCGTTTCAAAGCAGTATCTACGATGTGCTGGCCGAGGCCGAGAACGCCACCTTCCGGGCTAAAGACCTGACCCAGCAACTGCTCACTTTCTCGCGGGGCGGCGCGCCTATCAAAAAGACCACCTCGCTCAAAGACCTGCTCGAAAGTTCGGTCAGTTTTGCCCTGCGCGGCTCGAACGTCCAGGCCGAATTCGATATTCCCGCCGACCTCTGGCCCGTCGAAATTGATAGCGGCCAGATAAACCAGGTCATTAACAACCTCGTCATAAACGCCGACCAGGCCATGCCGGAGGGCGGCCTTCTGAATGTGACCGCCCGCAACGTGCCCCGCGCCGGACTTGACCGCGCCCTTAACCTGCCCGGCGACTATTATGTCCGGCTGGAAGTGAAAGACCAGGGCATCGGTATCCCCCAGAAGAACCTCAACCGGATTTTCGACCCCTACTTTACGACCAAGCAGCGGGGGAGCGGCCTGGGCCTGGCGAGTTGTTATTCGATTATCGCCCGGCACGAAGGGGTTATCCTGGTCGAATCCGAACTCGGCAAGGGAACCACCTTTTCGATTTACCTGCCCGCCGTACCCGGTAAAGTGGTGCCGACCGAAACGGTGGCCGCCCCGGTCAGGACTGGCAAGGGTCGAATTTTGCTCATGGATGACGAGGATATAATTTTGGAATTGAGCCGCCGCCTGCTCGACCGGCTCGGTTATAGCGTGGAAATCGCCCACGATGGGGCCGAGGCTATCGAGAAATACCGCCAGGCCATGGAGCATCACCAGCCTTTTGACCTGGTTATAATGGACCTGACCGTCAAAGGCGGGATGGGCGGCAAGGAGGCCATGCAGCACCTCAAAAAGCTCGACCCGGCGGTCCGTTCGATTGTTTCGAGCGGCTACTCCAACGACCCGATTATGGCCGACTACAAACGCTACCATTTTAACGAGATTTTGAGCAAGCCCTTCCGGGTGGAGGAATTGACCGAAAAGATTCAAAAGGTGCTGAAGGTCACTTAACCTTCCGGTGAACAAAAGAGGAAGAAACAGCGTCCAGCCAAACCTGCTATTATGTGATTTTAAACTTATTGACAACAAAAATAAAAAGTGTACACTTTATAGTGTACAAACAGCATATATGTGCTGGTATAACCTCTCCTGAGAAGTAGTAGAGGGGTGGGATTTAGACTTTTAGAAAGGGGGTAATTATGTCTCAAATAACGCAGCCGGATTCTGCTGGGGCAATAATTGCTCCAGCATCCGCAAGCGAAAAAGAAGATTTCAGGGAAAATGTGATGGAAGCTCCAGACGACCCTAACGCTGTACTGGACCTGTTTTCCAATCCCCCTGAATTTAACGAAGCGCTTTTACGGGCTAAAGAATCGCGTAAAAGACTGTTCAGGAAAGCTAATTGAACCAGCCCGATTTAACATTCCCGGAAGCCTTATCCAGAAGCCACGATAGGGCTTCTTTTAATTGTGGGACAGCGGAACTAAACGATTATTTTCATACCCGCGTTTCACAACATATAAAAAGCAGAATAACCAGATGCTTTGTGGTAATAGACAGGGCTAACGAAGATAAAGTGGCGGGCTTTTATACTATTTCTGCCGCCGGAGTACCTTTTGAAACGTTAGATAGGCACCCTGCCGGAGCGGCAATGGTAAGGGGGTTTCCTCGTTATCAATTACCAGTTTTTCTTATGGGCAGGCTTGCGGTAGATATAGCTTACCGTGACTACCGCCCCAAACTTAGATTGGGCGAAAGCCTTCTTTTTGATGCTATCGAAAGGTGCATGGAATCTGATGTCGCGGGTTTTGCTTTAATTGTAGATGCAAAACCTGATGCCGAGGGGTTCTATAGAAAATACAATTTTGTTAATTACACCTCGGAGCCGCTAAAACTTATATTAGCCTTCCCTAAAATTAAGAATCTTCCGGCATAACTAAAATTGTCATAAATGTTGTAATCTATATATAAGCCGGTTCGGATCAAATTGAACTATTTTTGCGACCAGGTGCCGCAACCGCCTGGACTTTGCTCGTACTCGGAAGGTGGGGCAAGTATACGGTAGGGCCGGGTATAATCCAGGGTAAACCTTACCTCAGAAAGAAAAAGAGATTCTTTATTATGAAACAAAATAAATACGACAACCCGGAATTTTTTACCAAATACAGCCAGATGACGCGCTCGGTTAAAGGGCTGGCCGGGGCCGGTGAATGGGAAACGCTCGAAAAGATGCTGCCCGACTTCCAGGGCAAAAGGGTGCTGGATTTAGGTTGCGGCTTCGGCTGGCACTGCCAGTACGCTATCGACCACGGGGCCAGCGCGGTTACGGGCGTGGACATCTCGGAGAAAATGCTGGAAGTGGCGCGGGAAAAGACCTCACCTCAAATCCGCTATATCCGTACCCCGGTCGAAGAAGCCGAGTTCCCGGCCAACTCGTTCGAGGTCGTGGTTAGCTCACTGACCTTTCACTACCTGGTATCTTTTGAAGATATTGCCCGGAAAGTTTATAACTGGCTGACCGCGGGCGGCGATTTTGTATTTTCGGTCGAACATCCTATTTTTACCGCGCACGGTTCGCAGGATTTTTACCGCGATGCCGGGGGAAATCCCCTCTTTTTCCCGGTAGACCACTATTTTTCCGAGGGCCAGCGCGATACCACCTTTCTGGGAGAAAAAGTTACCAAGTACCACAAGACCCTGACCACCTATCTCAGCGCCCTTTTACAGAACGGGTTTACTATTACCGGCGTGGTCGAGCCCCAACCGCCCGCTCACATGCTTGCCGCCAGTGAAGGCATGAAAGACGAACTGCGCCGCCCGATGATGCTGATTATTTCCGCCCGAAAGTAGGGTAACAAGAGGGCAGAAGGCAGAAGGCAGAAGGCAGAAGGCAGAAGGCAGAAGGCAGTCTTGTCACACCCTACGGGCGGGCGTCACACGGCGCTTGTCGCAGTCGCACTGACGGAATCTGGTAACCTTTGTCCCGCTCTGACCTCTGACCTCTGACCTCTGATTACTGCCTAAAAAATCATTTGACAATTTAAAAATCTGCTGCTATAGTTAGGGCGAATTGAATAGCGCAGCCATAAAAGACTATGAACAGAACGAGTAAGTTTCAAGGCGCAGCTTAGAGAGCCGGGTAATTGGTGAAAGCCTGGCGCTGGCGCGGATACCGAATGGCTCTGGGAGTCGCAAGCCCAAAGGTTTTCCATACATACCAGTATGGACCGAGTGAGTAGGCTTTGCCGGGGTGTTCCTCCGTTAACGGGAACGGGTATCGGCCTCTTTCCAGGCCCGTACCTCAAATGAGGGGTTTTTCCTGTTTACAGGGAGAAACCTGAATAAGGGTGGCACCACGCGGCAGATTATTTAGCCTCGTCCCTTAATCCAGTCAGTCGTTTTGATTGGTAACCCAGGACGTGGTTTTTTGTTTTATAGTCTAGCGTGGTGGGATACAGTTATGGAACAGCACTCGAAATATTTCCCCGGCCTGCCGGAAGTCAAGGCCCTCGCCGGGCAGGGCAACCTGACCCCTATCTATCGCGAGATTATGGCCGACCTCGAAACCCCCGTTTCGGCCTTCCTAAAGGTCTGCCGGGACGAGCCGAACAGCTTCTTGCTCGAAAGCGTGGAGGGCGGCGAACGCCTGGCCCGCTACAGCTTTATGGGCACTAACCCCTATCTCGTCCTGAAGCTGGCAAACGGCGTCGCCAACGCCCGCCTCAACGGCTATAAACAAACCCTCCATTTTACCGACCCGCTCGAAGTCATCAGCAGCTACCTGAAAGCCTACCAGTTGGTCTCGAACCCCGGCCTGGAAAACGAACTGCCCCGGTTCTACGGCGGCGCGGTCGGCTATCTCGGCTACGAGGCGGTCGGCTACTTCGAAAAGTTGCCCAAAAAGGATAAAAACCCGGTCGGCGTGCCCGAAGCAATTTTCGTCTTCGTGGATACGATGGTGATTTTCGACCACCTCAAACGCAAAATCAAGCTGGTTTCGCACGTCCATCTCGACGGCGATATTGAAAAGAGCTACGCCGAAGCGGTCGCCCGGATTGATGAACTGGCCGCCCGCCTGGCCGGGCCGGTGCCGATGGAACTCATCCAGGGCAAGGTCGAAGGAGCCGTCAGCGGCCCGCCCGTCTCGAACTTCACCCGTGAGGAATACGAGGCGGCGGTCGTCAAGACCAAGGAGTATATCAAGGCCGGGGATATTTTCCAGGCCAACGTGGGCCAGCGGTTCTCGCGCCCGACCAACGTCAAGCCCATCAATATCTACCGGGCTTTGCGGGCGGTCAACCCCTCGCCCTACATGTTCTATCTCCACTTTAACGAGTGCGACATCATCGGGGCCTCGCCCGAACTGCTGGTCCAGGTGGAAGGCCGGACGGTCGAGACCCACCCGATAGCCGGGACGCGCCCCCGCGGACAGGACCTGGCCCTGGATAACCAGTTGGCCGAGGAACTTCTAGCCGATGAAAAAGAGCGGGCCGAACACGTCATGCTGATTGACCTGGGCCGCAACGACCTGGGGCGCGTCTCCAAACCGGGGACGGTCCGGGCCGAAGAGCTAATGCACATCGAGCGGTTCTCCCACGTCATGCACATGGTCACGAACGTCAAGGGCGAACTGGCCGAGGATTTATCCGCCTTTGACGCCTTGCGGGCCTGTTTCCCGATGGGGACCGTCACGGGCGCTCCCAAAATCCGGGCAATGGAGATTATCGCGGAGCTTGAGCCGGAACAGCGCGGGGCCTATGGCGGGGCGGTCGGTTACTTCGGCTTTAGCGGTAACATGGACACCTGTCTGACCATTCGCACCATCGTCCTGAAGGACCATATCGCCTATGTCCAGGCTGCCGCCGGGCTGGTCGCCGATAGCGTCCCGGCCAGCGAGTTCCAGGAGACCGTCAACAAGTGCATGGCGATGCTCAGGGCGCTGGATGAAGCCGATAAGTTGAACGACGCCTAGTAGTTTCAGGGGATAAACCGATGCTTTTAATGATAGACAATTACGACTCGTTCACCTACAACCTGGTCCAGTATTTCGGGGAATTGAACCAGGAAGTGCTGGTCCGCCGCAACGACAAGATTACGCTCGACGAGATAAAAAAACTCCAACCGGAGCGCATCGTTATCTCGCCCGGTCCGGGTGTCCCTGCCGAGGCCGGGGTCAGCGAGGACGTTATCCGCGAGTTCGGCCCGGCGGTCCCGGTGCTGGGGGTCTGCCTGGGACACCAGGCCCTGGGCGAAGTCTTTGGCGGGACAGTCGAACGCGCCCCCGAACTTATGCACGGCAAGGTCAGCGCCATTCAACACAACGCCGCCGGGCTGTTCGAGGGTCTGCCGCAGGACTTCAAGGCGACCCGCTATCATTCGCTGGTAGTCCGGCGGGACGATTTGCCGGACGAACTGGAAGTGACGGCCTGGACCAATAACGGTCTGATTATGGGTCTGCAACACCGCCGCTACCCGATTTACGGCGTGCAGTTCCACCCGGAGGCGATTTTGACCGAGCACGGCAAGGATTTATTACAGAATTTTCTAAAGATAAGGGCTTAAAAGGAGTTTTTCAAAGAAATGGCTAAATTACGGGCTTTCAGCGGCATCCAGCCCAGTGGTGACTTGCACCTGGGCAACTACCTGGGAGCTATCCGCAACTGGGTTTTGGAGCAGAACGAACGCGATAACATCTACTGCGTGGTCGACCTCCACGCGATTACGGTGCCGCAAGACCCCAAAGTCTTGCACAAACGTATCCGTGACCTGGCGAAAATCTATATCGCCTGCGGGCTCGACCCCGAATCGGTGACGATTTTCGTCCAGTCGCACGTGGCCGAACACGCTCAACTGGCCTGGTTGTTTAACTGCCTGACTCCTTACGGCTGGCTGAACCGCATGACCCAGTTCAAGGAAAAGGCGGGCGACCGGCGCGACCAGTCGAGCGCGGGCCTCTTTGTCTACCCGGCCCTGATGGCGGCGGATATCCTTCTATACCAGGCGGACGGCGTCCCGGTGGGCGACGACCAGAAACAGCACGTTGAGCTTACCCGCGACATTGCCGAGAAATTTAACCGCGAGTATGCCCCGGTCTTCAAGGTGCCGCAGCCCTGGATTAAAGAGGACGGCGCCCGGATTATGGCCCTGGACGAGCCCCAGAAGAAGATGAGCAAAAGCGGCGGTCCCAACAACCTTATCTACTTGCTCGACTCCCCGGACGTTATCACGAAGCGCATCAAGCGGGCGGTCACGGATACGGGCACGACGGTTGTGTTCGACCAGGAGCGGGCCGGGCTTTACAACCTGCTGGAAATCTACCTGCTGCTCTCCCCGGTCGGCACGACCAAGGCCCAAATCGAGGAGCATTTCGCGGGTAAGGGCTACGGGGCCCTCAAGACCGAACTGGCCGAACTGGTGGTCGAGACCCTCAAGCCGATTCAGCAGAAGTATAACGAGATTTCCGAAGACCCGAACTACATCGAGGAAATTCTCAAAAAAGGCGCGGACCGCATCCGGCCCATTGCCGAGAAGACATTTAGTGATGCCAAAGCCGCGATGGGGCTCGGATAGTCGTTTAACGAGGATTTATTTATATGATTCGAGAGGCAATTGGAAAACTTGTGAATGGCGACCACCTGGAGCGGGAGGAAGCCGCCGCCGCGATGGAGGAAATCTTCGAGGGCGTGGCGACACCCAGCCAGATTGGGGCGTTCCTGACCGCCTTGCGTATCAAGGGCGAAACGGTCGAGGAAGTGGCCGGGCTGGCCCAGGTAATGCGGGACAAAGCTACGCACGTTGAAATCCCGGAAGACCTGGGCCGCCCGGTGGTGGACACCTGCGGTACGGGCGGGGACGGCGCGAACACCTTTAACATTTCGACCACGGCGGCTTTCGTGGTGGCCGGGGCCGGGGCGGTGGTCGCCAAACACGGCAACCGGGCTGCCAGCAGCAAGTGCGGTTCGGCGGACGTGCTGGAAGCCCTTGGGGTCAACATCAACCTCAAACCGGCCCAGGTCACAGCCTGTCTGCAAGAGGCCGGTATCGGTTTTATGTTTGCCCCGCTCTTTCACCCGTCGATGAAGTACGCCGGGCCGGTGCGGCGCGAGATCGGTATCCGCAACGTCTTTAACATCCTCGGCCCCCTGACCAACCCGGCGGGCGCGAAACGGCAGGTGCTGGGGGTGCCGACCCAGGCCCTGGCAGCTAAAATCGCGGCGGTCAGCCGGGCGCTCGGCAGCGAGCATACCCTGGTGGTCAACAGCACTGACGGCCTGGACGAAATCAGCGTCTGCGCCGAGACCTATGTCTACGAGGTGAGCGCCAGCCAGCCCCAAATCCGCGAGCGGATTATCAAACCGGAGGACTTTGGTATCAAACGGCATCCCGGCGAGGTGCTGATAGGCGGGAATGCTCAGGACAACCGGGCTATCACGCTCGAAGTCTTGCAGGGCGAACTGACGCCCCAGCGGGACGTGGTGCTGCTCAATGCCGCCGCCGCCCTCGTGGTCTCCGGGCTTGCCAGCGACATGCAGGCCGGGCTCGAACAGGCCGCCGCCTCGGTGGATAGCGGCCAGGCCCTGCAACGGCTGAAAGATTTGGTCCGGGTCAGCCAGTCGTTTGCTTAGGTAGTAGGCAGAAGGCAGAGGGCAGAAGGCAGAAGCCAGTTTGGGCCATTCGGAGCAGACCAGCCCTATCATTCGGAGCGCACCAACTTGTCATTCAGCGTCGTACGGCGCTAGTACTCAGTCACGTTAGATTTGATAGATAGATGACACAGTGGTAAAGTGTCATTATGAAAAAACAAACTATAACCTTGAATGATGCTGATAAAACTCACCTTCAAAAACTTATCAGCAGCGGTA
>Ga0209963_1000239_pt1 | contig 156084 bp, 148 predicted proteins | sample ThiBio_1000_biof_2_FD_183957 | JGI IMG/M metagenome (GOLD analysis project Ga0209963, IMG submission 183957) | Wastewater bioreactor microbial communities from Cape Town, South Africa - Thiocy_cont_1000_biof (SPAdes) | ecosystem: Engineered > Bioreactor > Thiocyanate-remediating >... | reverse complement strand
CCGTCAGCGACGGGCAGGGTGAACTCGTCGTCGCGCCCTGGTGCCGACCCATCCGCCGCACAGACGGCCTTGAGGGACCCTGACCGTCCCCAAGACTGCATACAGCGCTAATTCAGGAGCCTCCTAGGAACAGAGGATCGAACTAATGCTCGAAAGCTGTTGGCGTGCCTGGATGGTCGCGCGGGCCGGGGAAGGGTCCGCGTGACCGGCTTTCGTTGTCGAGCCCGGGGATCGTGGGATGAGCAGTCCGCAGGAACGCCAAGCCGCCCGCGCCCGTGCCCAGGCGGCGGATGACCGCGCGGGGCACGGCCTGCCGCGGCTACTACCTGCAGGCTGCGCTGGTCTCGTCGACGAGGCCGTTTCGCATGGCGAAGAGGGCGGCGCCTGCGCGGCTCGTCTCGCCGATCTTGGTGTAGATGTGCTCGATGTGGTTGCCGACGGTCTTCGGCGTCACGGTGAGGCGTCGAGCGATCTCCCGATTCGGAAGCCCGCGAGCGGCGAGCTCGAGCACTTCGATCTCGCGGTTGGTGAGGCCGCCGATGTTGGCCCCGCGTCGTCGCGTCCGATGTCCGGCGGCTCCCAGGACTGCGTCGACCGAAGCGCTCTCGAGCCGTCCTGCTCGGACCTCGTCGCGCAGCTTCGTGGCGGCTTCGTCGGCGGTCAGTGCGTCCCGATACGGTCGCGGCTCGATCATCGATTGGTAGCTGTCGGCGGCCGCGAGGAGTCGAGCCGGTGCGGTGATTGAGCCTGCGCTGAGCCCGGCCGGGTAGCCGGAGCCGTCGAGACGCTCTCGCAGCTGGCCGACGAGTGGCGCGACGGCTCCCAGGGCCTCGGATTGACGGAGCATCCGCGCGCCGAGTTGGGGTGCCAGCCGGACCCGTTCCCACTCGGACACGGTGAGCGGTCCGGGCTTCTCCCAGATCTTGTTCGAGATACCGAGGCGGCCGTAGCCCGAGGTGAGCGCGGCGCGGTGCACGAGCCGGCGGTCCGTGGCACTGAACCCGAGCCGACCGGCGGCATCGATCACGAGCTGGGTGAGGGCTTCGGTGTGACCGAGCGTGAACGGGGTCTTCAGGTCGACGTAGCGGGCGAGCGCCGCGAGCGCATCATCGAGCTGGGCCATGGTCAGGGCATTCAGCACTGGGTCTTCGTCGAGCGTCGCACCCCAGGAGCCGACCTCGTCGAGCCCGTCGAAGATCTTGTCCGGGTGGTCGCAGAGGCAGACAACAACGGCTGGGTCGAACTGGCTGCCCGCCCCGCGTCGGGCGATGGACAGGGCTGCCGGGACGCCACCGTCGCGGTGGGCGACCTCGATGAACTCGGCGATCTGGAAGAGGCGGGCCGCGGTTGGGATGTCGGGTCCGGCCAGAATGCCGGGCCATCCCTTCCCGTCCCAACGCTCATATGCCGCGGCGAGGCCTTGGAGGACCGCTGCGGGCAGGTGCAGTTCCTCGGCGAGTGACTGGGCTCGTTGGGCGTGCTGGGTGATCATCGCTTCGACCTCCCGGTGGCCTCCGAGAGCGAAGGCGAGGCCGACCCGCAGTCTGTGCAGAGGGTGGCCGCCGGCGCCGAGCATCCCCAGCATCCGGTTCACCTCGGCGAGCTTTCCTGTCGACTCCACGTACTTCGTCGACTTGAACGCGATGTCGTCACCGAACCAGCGGACCTGTTCGTGGGCGTCGGTGTGGCAACCCACGTTGACCAGCAGCGCTCCGTAGTACGCGGCAGTCCGGGTGGTGTCGTCGACGCCCAGGGCGTCGCACAGTCGCATCGAGATGCGGCACTGGCGCAGGATGTGTTCCATCGGCTGGCCGAAGCCGAGGTCGATGCCAAGCGACAGGCACGCCAGGATGTCGGCGAGCCGAACTCCGGAGTCGAGCTCACTGTCCACCCGCCCAGCGTAAGCAGGCCGGGTCGGCGCCGCTGCGAAAGATGAGGGCATCGCCTCATGATCCGCGTCGTCGGTCTTCCTACCCTCCTGAGCACGAGCACCGACGACCCCCCAGGAGGACCACGATGGCCAAGACCTCGAGTGCAGCAGCGGACCGTGTCGCCGACTACGGCGTCGCCATCGATCGATCGACCGAGCTCGACGGGATCACCGTCAACTTCGTCACGATCACCAAGTCCCACGATCTCGCCCCGATGCTCGCTGCACTGCCGACTGGCAAGTGCACGTGTCCGCACTGGGGATACGTGGTGAAGGGTCGCGTGGTCGTCCGTTACGACGACCGCGAGGAGGTCCTCGAGACAGGCGACGCGTTCTACATGACGCCAGGCCACGCGCCTGAGGCCGAAGAAGGGACCGAGCTGATCCAATTCAGCCCCACTGATCAGCTCGCCGAAGTCGAAGCGGCGATCGCGGCCGCGACCGGTTCCTGACGGAGCCTCGATGAACCGGCGGACGGCCGCGTTGCGAGGGTTGTCCGAGTACGCGGTGCTGGCCGGGGTGCGTGGTGACAACCCGGTGCCGCGGTGCGCCCCTCGAGCGCGGCCCGGGCGCGCGGCGGCCTGCTGGGGTAACTGGGCCCTGGACGGTCCCGCGGGGGCGGACGGTTGGTGCGGGCGCCGCGACGGTTGCCCGAGTTGCTGGGCCCGCGAGGTGGCCGCGTTCGTCGCCGATCTGCATACCGACCGGGACCGGGCGATCGGGCTACTGATTGCTGGGCGGCCTGCGCGCCGGCGAGGTCCCGCTCGCTGCTGGCTGTCCAATGTCAAACCTGGGGTTGCGCAGGGTCCCGGGTGAACGGCAGAGGGCGGGAACGGGTGGTGTCATCTTCATCGACGCGGCCCTGCCCGCCGCGCAACCGGTCACCTTCCTGCTCGACGGCGAGGAAGTGGTCTTCCGTACCAGAAACGGCAGCAAGCTGGCCGCGGCCAGCCGCAACGCCGTCGTCGGGTTCGAGGTCGACGAGATCGACACCGTCACCCGGACCGGCTGGAGTGTGCTCGGCATCGGGGAGGCCTACGAGGTTCTCGACCCCACCCGCCTGGATGACCTCGCGGTCCGCATGCCCGCCCCGTGGGCAGCCGACCACGACACTCATACGATTTCCCTACCCTTGCAGCAGCTCACCGGCCGCCGCCTCGTCCCCCTGGTCGATCGGCACGTTCCCTCGATGACCGAACGCTCCGGCGGTGCGACCCCCGGCGGGGGCGGGCCCGCGGGGGCAGTCTTGGGTTAGATGACGACACGGGGTCGTAGGCCGATCATCCGCACTGAGGGGACAAGTAGTCGCCGACGCAGCGCGGGTCGGGGTTTCCGCTTGTGACCATGACGGTGATCTTGCTGTAGGCGAAGCCGCCGTGCGAGGAGCCGACGGGTTGGCCGATCGTGCAGTTCCTGGGTGCAGTGGCAAGGACCTTGGCCGGGTAGATGTGCTGTTGACCGTCGGCGCAGTCGGGTGTGCAGTCGTCCAGGCTTCGACGCCCTGCTCGCCGACCTCGACGCCGCGGTGGCCGAGGGGGCCCGCGCGCGGCTGCGCGCGACCCTCGACGCCCACGACACCGGCGGTGGCGTGTACTTCGACTCGCGCGCCTGGATCGTCACGGCTCGGCGCTGACCACCGGCGCGGCGTCGTGGGCGAGAATCGCGGGGTGCAGCAGCGGCTCGGGCGGGTGGAGTTGGCCGACGGCACCGCCGTGGCGTACGGCTCCGTCGGTGCCGGCCGGCCGCTGGTCTACGTGATGGGGTGGCTCACGCACCTCGAGCTGGGCTGGGAGCTGCCGGCCGAGCGGGCGCTCTACGAGGCGCTGGCGCAGGGCTGCCGGCTCGTGCGCTACGACCGGGCGGGGTGCGGGTTGTCGGCGGCCGTCGAGCGTCCGGCGTCGCTGGCGTTCGAGCTCGAGCAGCTGGCCGCCGTCGCCGCGACGCTGGATGAGCCGTTCGACCTGATGGGCACGTCGATGGGGGCTCCCGTGGCGGTGGCGTGGGCCGCGGCCCATCCCGACACCGTCCGGCGCCTGGTGCTCTACGGCGGCTGGGTGCGCGGCGACGACCTGACCCCGCCGGAGGTGCGGGACCACGTCCTGGGGCTGGTCGCGTCGCACTGGGGGATGGGTTCCGACGTGCTGACCGACATCTTCGCCCCCGACGCCGATGGTGCGACCCGCGCCGAGCTCGCGCGCTACCAGCGGGCGTGCTCCACCGCGGCGACCGCCCGGGCGCTGCTCGCGCTGAGCTACGAGCTCGACGTCGGCGACCTCCTCGGCCGGGTGCGGGCCCCGACGTTGGTGGTGCACCGCACCGGCGACCGCGCCGCGCCGCTCGCCCAGGCCGAGGCCCTCGCCGACGGGATCGACGGTGCCCGGCTCGCGGTGCTGCCCGGCCGGTCGCACATCCCGTACGCAGGTGACCGGGACGAGCTGGTGCGCGTGGTCCGCGGGTTCCTCGGCCTGCCCGTGGGACGACGCCGCGGCGGCGACCTGACCGCGCGCCAGTCCGAGGTGGCGGAGCTGGTGAGCCGCGGACTCACCAACCGCGAGATCGCGACGCGCCTCGGGATCGACGAGCGCTCGGCCGAGGGACACGTGGAACGGATCCGGCTGCGTCTCGGGTTCCGGTCACGCGCCCAGATCGCCGCGTGGGTCAGCGCCCGGCGCGAACTGGGGTAGTTCCACGCCTGACGCGTCGGCGGGATCAGTGCAGGGTGGGCGTGTGATCGATGACGAGATGACGACCTTCGAGGTCCACCGGGCGCGTGGCCCCTTCAACGCCGCGTTCTTCAGCGCGATCGGCCCGATCATCGAGGGAGGTCTGCGCCCGTACAAGGAGCGCGTGTTCGCGGACCTGCCCCGCACGGTCGTCGAGATCGGCTCCGGCGTCGGCGCCAACCTGCCCTACCTGCTCCCGGGGTCGACGCTCGTCGCCGTCGAACCCAACGTGCCCATGCACCGGCGGCTGCGGGCGGCCGCCGATCGCCGCGGCGTGCAGCTCGACCTCCGCGACCGCGTCGCCGAGAGCACCGGGCTCCCCGACGGGAGCGTCGACTGCGTGATCTCCTCGCTCGTGCTCTGTACCGTGAGCGAGCCCGCCGGGGTGCTCGCCGAGGTCCGCCGGATCCTGCGGCCCGGCGGCACCTACCGCTTCGTGGAGCACGTCGCGGCCCGGGCCGGGACGCCCACCCGCTTCCTCCAGCGGGCGGTGCGCCGGCCCTGGGCCTGGACGTTCGAGGGGTGCTCGTGCGAGCGGGACCTGGCCGGTTCGCTGCGTGCCGCCGGGTTCGCGCGCGTCGACATCGAGCCCCACCGGCTGCACACGCCGTTCGTCCCGTTCAACACCCAGATATCGGGTGTCGCCCACGCTCCGGTTGACGAGCTGTCGGTCCCGGGCGCCGGGATCGACCCGTGACCGGTCAGGACGCCGGCGGGGAGACTCCTCGCCTGCGGTGGTGGAGCCGTCCGCACCGGTGCCACCGGTCGTGCCGGGATCGGCCGGGATCAGCTCCGGGTCCGTGGCCGGAGCATCACCCGTGGTCCCCACGGCGGATCTGGAGGGACCACACCTTCGAGCCGCTGGAGCTGGGCCCGGGATCAGGCCGTGATGCCGTAGTGCGCGATCTTGCGGTAGAGGGTGGAGCGGGCCACCCCCAGCGCCGCGGCGGCCGCCGCCCGGTTCCCGTCCGACTCCCGCAGGGCCACCACGATCGCGTCGCGCTCGGCCTGGTCGACCGGGCGCAGGGCGCTCCGCGGCGTGCTCTGGCAGGACGCGGGCAGGTCACCGACCTCCACCACCCCCGTCGGACGCCGGCGCAGCGCCGTGTCCAGCGCGTCCTTCAGCTCCTGGACGTTGCCCGGCCACGTGTGGCGGGCCAGGGTGCGCAGGGCCTCCGCGGACAGGCGCGCGTCGCGCCCGGCCAGCAGGTCGGTCACCAGCCCCGGCAGGTCGGCCGTCCGGTTCCGCAGCGGCGGCACCGTCACGGTGCGCCGGAACCGGGTGAGCAGCTCCGGATCGCACACCGAACGGTCCGTGGCCGTCGCAGCCAGCCGGGCCCGGGAGGCGCGCAGGCCGGGCGGGACGCCGTCCCACCGCTCGACGTCGGTCAGCACGATCAGCGACAGGGGTCCGGCACCCTGGACGCGCGCCACGGGATCGGCGCAGTCGGGCCCGATCTCGACCACCAGCCCGGGGCCGTGCAACGCCCGGTCCAGGTCGGTGAGCAGCCGGCGTCGGCCGCTCCCGGGCTCCCCGACGACCAGCAGCGGCGTCCTGGCCCGGAGCGCGTCGGCCGCCGCGTCCCACGCCCCGCGCCAGGCCGGGCTGGAGCTCGGCGCCGGCGACGCGCCGCGGGACAACGCCGCCCCGCAGGCCTCCCGCACCACCGAGATCACCACGACCAGCCCGGCGACCCTGCTGCCGGCGGCGACCGTGGTGCCCCGCATCCGGACCCGGACCCCCGACGGCAGGTCCAGGCGGTCGTCGACGTCGGGCCCGCGCAGCATGCGGAACCGGGCGTGGTCCTCGAGGGCGGCGAGATCGCCCGGGTCCAGCAGCGTCTGCAGCACGGTGTTGGCCAGCACCATCCGCCGGCCCACGGCCAGCACCGCTCCCCGGGACCGGACGTCGACCCGGGTGTAGAGGTCGAACACCGCCTGCTGGCCCAGGTCGCGGTCGTGCAGCAGGGCGTGCTGGATGCGGGCCGCCGCCGACGCGACCAGCGAATGCAGGATCGGCGACGAGTGCTCGGCCCGGCAGCTGACGTCGAGCACGCCGTCGATCCGTCCGGTGAACGGGTCGCGCACCGGCGCCCCGGCGCAGGCGTAGGACTGCAGGGGCTCGACGAAGTGCTCGGCGCCCACGACGTGGACGGACCGGCCGGACTCCAGGACGGTGCCCACCCCGTTGGTGCCGACGGCGCCCTCGGCGTAGCCGAACCCCTGGGCGAAGTGGTTGTCGTCCGCGGCCCGCCCGATCTCGGCCGTCGTGTCCAGCCGGACCAGCAGACGGGCGCGGTCGTCGGTGAGCACGACGCACACCGGGATGCCCGCCGTCTGCTCGGCCAGCTCCTCGATCACCGGACGGGCGCAGCGCACCAGGCGGGAGTCGACGTCGAGGTCCGGGTGGTAGCGGTTGACGATCATCCCGGGATCGACGCCGCCGGCGAGGCTCCGGCGCCAGGACGCGGCCACGTGGTGCGGGATCCCGGGCAGGTCGGCATCCGGGCGGTCCAGGAGCCGGGCCAGGGCAGAGGTGAGGAGCCTGCGCCGTGCGAGAACGTCACCCATCCATGGCACCTCCACCCCCCATCATGCGTCCCCGGTCAAGTGCGGAACCGTCCCAAGTTCGGACACGACGGGTGCTGACGCCCGACCTACCGTCGAGGGATCCCGTCACCGTCGACGCAGGGAGAGCACACCCATGACCCGTGCCACCATGGCCGAGGCCGAACACCGCAGCAGCGAGAACGAGCACCTCGACGTTCTGGTCATCGGGGCGGGGGTGTCGGGGATCGGGGCCGCGCACCACCTGCGGGAACGGTTCCCCGAGCGCAGCTTCGCCATCCTCGAGGCGCAGGACGCCCGCGGCGGGACGTGGTGGACGCACCAGTTCCCGGGGGCGCGCTCCGACAGCGACCTGTTCACCTACGGCTACCGGCACAAGCCGTGGATCGGGCCGTCGATCGCGGCGGGCGGGGCGATCCTCGACTACCTCGACGAGGTCATCGACGAGGACCAGCTGGCCGCGAACATCCGCTACCACCACCGGGTCACGTCGCTGTCCTGGTCGTCGGACGAGCACCGCTGGACGGCCGAGGTCACCCGCACCGACACGGGCGAGCAGCTGCGGATCACCGCGTCGTTCCTGTGGATGTGCCAGGGCTACTACAACCACGACGAGCCCTACACCCCCGAGTGGCCGGGCACCGACCGGTTCGCCGGCACGATCGTCCATCCGCAGGCGTGGCCGGCCGACCTCGACCACGCGGGCAAGCGGGTGCTGGTGATCGGGTCGGGCGCGACGGCGGCGACGCTCGTCCCGGCGCTGGCGAAGTCGGCCGAGCACGTGACGATGCTGCAGCGCTCGCCGTCGTACTGGTTCCCCTCGCCGTCGGTGCACGAGCTGGCCACCACGCTCGCGCCGCTGAACCTCCCGGCCGACTGGACCCACGAGATCCTGCGCCGCCAGTACACCCAGCAGCTGGACTGGCTGGCCGCGGTGGCGCACGAGGACCCCGACCAGCTGCACACGTTCCTGATGGACGCGATCGCACCGCTGCTGCCCGAGGGCACCGACGTCGAGAAGCACTTCACCCCGCGCTACCGGCCGTGGCAGCAGCGCATCGCGATCGTCCCCGACGGCGACCTGTTCGAGGCGATGCGCGACGGCCGGGCGTCGGTCGTCACCGACACGATCACCGAGTTCACGGAGAAGGGCGTTCAGGTCTCGTCGGGCGAGGTGCTCGAGGCCGACATCGTCGTGACCGCCACGGGGTTCAACCTCTCGGTGTTCGGCGACATCCCGTTCACGGTCGACGGCGAGCCGGTCGACTTCTCCCAGCGGGTCACATGGCACGGGATGATGATCAGCGGCGTGCCGAACATGGCCTACGCCTTCGGCTACTTCCGGCACAGTTGGACGCTGCGAGTCGACCTGGTGAACGACGTCGTCGCCCGGATCGTCGAGCACATGGCCGAGCGGGGCGCGACGACGGTCGTGCCCGAGCTGCGGCCGTCCGACGCCGACATGCCGCTGCGGGAGTGGTCGGACCCGGAGAACTTCAACCCCAACTACGTGCTGCGCTCGCAGGACCGGATGTTCAAGCAGGGCGACCGCGAACCGTGGACCCACATGCAGGAGTACGCGCACGACCGCACCGCCCTCCCGGAGGCCGACATCGACGACGGCCTCCAGTACCGCTGAGACTCCCGTACCGCTGAGAATCCCGTACCGCTGAGACTCCCGTACCGCTGAGACTCCCGTACCGCTGAGAATCCAGGAGCCACCCGTGCCACAGATCCCCGTCCGCACCGGAACCACCCTCAACTACGAGATCAGCGGTGAGGGCGAGCCGCTGCTGCTGATCATGGGAACGTCGGGCGCCATCCCGCTGTGGGGCGAGATGATCTCCCGCCTCGCCCAGACCCACCAGGTCATCGCCTACGACAACCGCGGGCTCGGCGGCAGCGACCGCGGCACCGGTGCGATCAGCGTCGCCTCGGTGGCCGAGGACGCGTCCGCCCTGCTGGAGGCGCTGGAGATCCCACGGGCGCACGTGCTCGGCTGGTCGCTGGGCTCGGCGGCCGTGCAGGAGCTCGCGATCGCCCATCCTGACCAGGTCGCCTCCGCCGTGCTCTACGCGACGTGGGCGCGGGCCGACGGCTTCCAGCGGTCGGTCCTCAGTGCCCTGCGGCTGCCCTACGTCCACCGCGACATGGAGTCGGCCCTGGCCACCGCCGGAATCGCGTTCTCCCCGCAGCTGCTCGACCACCCGGACTTCGCGCAGATGCTGGAGCCGATGCTGCCGGCGTTCCCGCAGAACGAGGAGCAGATGCAGGTCACCGTCGAGCAGTGGGACGCCGACCTGGCGCACGACACGCTCGACCGGCTCGGAGCCATCACCGCGCCGACCCTCGTCGTCGCGGGCGAGCAGGACCTGCTGACGCCGACGTGGCAGGCCCAGAAGGTGGCCGACGCGATCCCGGGCGCCCGCTACGAGCTCGTGACGGGCCCGGGGTCGAGCCACGGCCTGCACATCGAGCGGCCCGAGGACCTCACGAAGATCGTCACCGGGTTCCTCGCGGAGCACGCGATCGGTCGCTGACCGCCTCGGGGACGCTGGCCGCGGCCGCCGCCGCGGCCAGCACGGCGACCGCCGCCAGGCCGACGAACACAGCGGGGTAGCCGCCCACGACGGCGGCCAGCGCCGACCCCGCCCACGGGGAGACGGCGGTGGCGAGCATCGCGGGGGCGGCGAGCTGGCCGCCGAGGCGGCCGTAGTGCGTGGCGCCCCAGCGCTCGGTGATCGCGGTGGCCTGCAGGAGCGTGAAGATCCCGCGGGCCGCCCCGACGAGCACCGCCAGGGCGACGAGGAGCACGGCCGGCGCGGGGACCAGGGCGAGCAGCAGGGTCAGGACGGCGACGGCCCCGAGCACGCCCACGCTGCGGGCCCGCACGCCGAGCCGCCGGACGAGCCGGCCGTACCCGAGCCGGCCCAGTACCTGGCCCACGCCGCCGAGCCCCAGCGCCCACGCGGCCGTGGTGGTCGACAGCCCGCGCTCCAGCAGGAGCGGTACCTGGTTGACCACCACGGCGAAGCAGGTGAACGCGCCGAGCCCGATCGCCGCCACGAGCAGCAGGAACGGCGCGCTGCGGGCGATGGCGCCGGGATCGGCGTGGGCGGGTGCCGCCGACTCGGCGGCGGGCCAGCGTCCGCGCAGCCCGACCAGGTGCGCGGGCACCGTGACCACGGCGAGGACGACGGCGAGCACCAGGTAGGTGCGCCGCCAGTCCGAGGCCTGCAGCAGGGCCGCGGTGAGCGGGGCGAAGACGGTGCTGGCCAGCCCGCCGAGCAGCGTCACGGCGGTGAGCGCGGTGACGCGCCGCGGCCCCCACCAGCGGGTCAGCGCCGCGAACGCGGGCTGGTAGAGCACCCCGGCCATCGCGACCCCGGCCAGTGCCCAGGCGGCGAAGAACCACGCCACCGTGGGTGCCGTCGCGATGCCGACGACGGCCGGCACCGCGAGCACCGAGCCCCCGGTCATCACGGGGCGCGGGCCCCACCGGTCGAGCCACCGCCCGGCCGGGATCCCGGCCAGGGCGGAGACGACGAGCCCGGTGGAGAACGCGCCGGTGACGGTGCTGACCGACCAGCCGGTGTCGGCGGCGACGCTCGGCGCGAGGACGGGCAACGCGTAGTAGAGCACGCCCCAGCTGGTGATCTCGGTGACACACAGGACGGCGAGCACCCGCCGCAGCCCCGCGTGGGTGAGCGGCGGCGGGGGCACGGCCCCTCTGTACCAGCCTCAGACGCCCGCCGTCTCGGTCGACCGCGTCCTCTCGAAGCCCTCGTAGCCGGCGTCGGCGACCTCGGCGAGCTTCTGCCGGTAGGCGCCGATCCCGGCCATGTAGAACATCACGGCGTTCTTCTTGCCCGGGATGTTCGCCCCGAAGATCCACGACTCGGCCTGCGGGAACAGCGTCATGTTCGCGATCTCCTCGCACGTGGCCGTCCAGCCGGTCTCCGCCGCCGCGGTCGGTTCGACGGTCCGCACGCCGTCCCGTTCGGCGTCGCCGATGAGCGCGCCGATCCAGTCGACCTGGGTCTCGATGCTCGGCGGCAGGTTGGTGAACGGGCCGTTCGGGCCGAGGATCATGAACATGTTCGGGAAGCCGGCCTTCGACAGGCCCAGGTAGCTGGTCGGGCCCTCGGTCCAGTGCTCGTCGATGTGCCGGCCGCCGCGCCCGCGCAGGTCCATCGCCCGGTAGTTGCCGTCCACCGCGTCGAACCCGGTCGCGAACACCAGCACGTCGACCTCGTGCTCGACACCGTCGGCGGTGCGCACACCCTTCGGGGTGATCTCCCGGATCGGGTTGTCCTTGATCGACACCAGCGAGACGTTGTCGCGGTTGTAGGTCTCGTAGTAGCCCTCGTTGCACAGCGGACGCTTGGCGTAGACGTCGGTCGGCGTGAGCAGCCGTGCCGTCTCCGGGTCCTCGACGATCTCGGCGATCTTCGAGCGGATGAACGCCGCGGCCGCCGCGTTCGACTCGGGGTTCGTGGCGATGTCGCAGAACGTGCCGAACATGAAGCGGAAGCCGTTGCCCTTGTCCCAGTTCTCCTGGAACACGCGGCGGCGCTCGTCCTCGGAGACGCTCATCGCCTCCACGCCGCTCTCCTGGAACCCGAACGCGACGACGGAGCCGCGGACCTGCTCCCAGATCGCGTCGAAGTTCTCCTTGGTGCGCTCCACCTCGGCCTGGTCCACCGGCCCGTTCCCGGACGGCACGCAGTACTGGGGCGAGCGCTGGAAGACCGTCAGGTGCCCGGCCAGCTTCGCGGCGGCGACGATGAACTGGGTGCCGGTGGACCCGGTGCCGATCACGCCGACGCGCTTGCCGGTGATGTCGAGGTCCGCGGGCCAGGCGTTGGTGTGCACCGCCCGGCCGGCGAACGTGTCGCGGCCGGGGATGTCGGGGATGTTGCTCTTCGCCAGCAGGCCGAGCGCGTTGACGACGTAGCGGCTGGTCAGGCTCTCCCCGTCGGCGGTGGTGACCGTCCACAGGTCGGTGGCCTCGTCGAAGACAGCGGCGGTCACCTCCGTGTTCAGCCGGATGTCGCGGCCGAGGTCGTAGCGCTCGACGACGTGCTGCAGGTAGGCGAGCACGTCGGGCTGGTCGAGGTAGCGGGTGCTCCAGTCCCACTCCTGCAGCAGGTCCTTGTCGAAGGAGTAGCGGTAGACGAAGCCCTCGGTGTCGGACTTGGCGCCGGGGTAGGTGTTGAAGTACCACGTGCCGCCCACGCCACCGCCCTTCTCGAAGGCCACGGCGGACAGCCCGAGCTCGTCGCGCAGCTTGTGCAGCATGTAGATGCCGCCGAACCCGGCTCCGATCACGACCGCGTCGACGTCGGGGCCGACGTCGGGGGTGGAGGTAGTGCTCATCGGTACCACTTCGCAATCGCGTCGATCTCGGTGTCGGCCTCCGGCGCGTTGCCGGCCAGGAACGGGAAGACGTGCTGCATGCCGTCGACGACCGAGAGGGTGACGTCCACCCCGGCCGCGGCGGCCTTCTCGGCGACGCGGGTGGCGTTGTCCACCAGGGACTCCGCGCCACCGGCGTTGACGTAGAGCGGCGGGAAGCCGGTGAAGTCCGCGTGCAGCGGGTTCGCCAACGGCGTCGTCGGGTCGATCGTGCCGCCGGCCAGGACGCCGGCGATCATGCCCTCCAGCAGGGGCACGGTGATCAGGGCGTCGGTGGCGGCGTTGGTCACCAGCGTCTCGCCCTTGTTCTCCATGTCCAGCCACGGCGAGAACGCGATCACGCGACCGGGCAGCGGCAGGCCCTGCTCGCGCAGGGCCAGCGGGATGACGATGGCCAGGTTGCCGCCGGCGGAGTCGCCGATCGTGGTGATGTCGGCGGGCGCGATCCCGCGGTCGGTCAGCGCCGTGAACACCGCGACCCCGTCCTCGACCTGCGCGGGGTGCGGGTGCTCGGGCGCCCGGCGGTAGTCCAGCACGAACGCGACGACGCCCAGCGCCTTGGCCACGTGCGCGGCGAGCTTGCGGTGGCTGGCCGCCGAGCCGACGGCAAAGCCGCCGCCGTGGGTGTAGAGCAGCACCTTCGAGGTGTCGGCGCCCGCCGGCAGCGTCCAGATCCCGGGGACGCCGCCGAGCGTCTCCTCGCGGTAGGTCACGTCCTCCGGCTCGCGGGTGGGCTGGTGCCACTCGTCGAAGATGCTGCGGAACAGCCGCATCGTCAGATCGGGCGTCGTGGCGATGATGTGGGCCCAGTCGGCGTAGAGCGCGCGCAGCGCGTCCGACTCGGCCGAGGTGCCCGGTGGCCGGGTCGATGGCGTCGTTGTCATCCGGTTTCCTCCGCGTGTGACGTGGGACTCACTGCTCGACCTCACTGTGCGGAGCGCGCGACGGTGGTGGGTGTTCCGATCTGGAACACCCACCGGCGCTGGTGTTCACGGTGTGATGTGAGGCACAGTGGAAGAGGAGGCAACGATGCGGCGAGACCCGACCCTGTCGCCGGTGCAGCGGGAACGCACCCGCCGCAGCCGGGAGGCGCTCGTCGGGGGTGGGCTGCTGGCGCTCCCGCCCGGCCGCAGTGGCGTTCCGCAGCACATCGAGAAGAGCTGGCGCCGGTGCGTGGGCGAGCAGGTACCCGTCGCGCCCGACCACATCGGCTACCGCGATCCGGGCGACGACCAGTCGGTGCTGCGCCGGGCCGCGATGCCGGTGCTGGAGCGGCTCAAGGACAGCTTCGCCGACGTGCCCGTGGCCATGGTGCTGTCGGACGCCACCGGGCTGATCATCGCGCGGCACACCGACGTCCGGCGCCAGCGCGTCGTCATGGACCGGGCCAACGCGGCCGAGGGTTTCGACTTCTCCGAGCTCTCGATCGGCACCAACGGCATCGGCACCGTGCTCGTCGAACGCCACCCCGTGCTCGTCCGCGGTCCGGAGCACTACAACGCCCTGCTGGAGAACCTCACCTGCGCCGGCACCCCGATCATCGAGCCCTACACCGGACGGATGGTCGGCTCGTTCTCGCTGGCCTGTGCCATGCGCGACGTCCACGCGCTGATGGCGGTGATGGCCGGCGACATCGGGCGCCAGATCGAGTCCCGCATCCTGGAGGAGGCGGGTGACCGGCACCGGCGGCTCGCGGCGGCCTACCTGGCCGTCGACCGGTCCGGCGTCGGCGCGCTCGTCGTCGACGAGGAGACGGTGCTCGCCAACCGGCTCGGGCTCGCCCACACCGGGCCGGAGCTGCATCCGCTGCTGTGGCGGTTCCTCGTCGAGCACGGGCCGTCCGGGCCGGCGCGCATGCAGGTCCCGCTGTCGGACGGCCTGCACGACGCCGTCGTCGAGCCGGTCGACGACGGCGGCCCGGCGGCCTACAGCGTCCGGCTGCTGCCGCGGCGCCCGCCGGAACCGTCGACCCCGCGCGCCGCGGTGCGTCGCGACCGCTTCCACGTCGACGACGGCGTCGACCGCCAAGTGGCCACGGCGGTGCGGCACGGGGAGGTGGTCGCCGTCGTCGGCGCGGGTGGGACGGGCAAGCTGCGGACCGCCGTGCGCACCGTGGCGCACCAGGGCGCCGGGGACCCGCTGGTGGTCGAACCGCACCGGGATCCCGACTGGTTCGCCACGGCGAAGGCCGCGGCCGTGGACGGCCGTGGCGTGGTGCTGCGCCGGGTGCACGAGTCGCCCTCGCCGTCCGTGGCGCAGGTGCAGGCGCTGGTCGGGACGGGGGCGCCGATCGCGCTCACCGCCGACCTCGACGCCGCCGGTGACGACGTGGTCGCGATGGTGCGCCGCGTCGCCACCACCGTCCGGCTGCCGGGTCTCGCCCAGACCGTCGAGCACCTGCCGTCGCTCGTGCAGGAGATGCTGGCGCAGCGGCCCGTGCCGGAGTCCGCGACGCGGTTCTCCCCGGCGGTGTGGGACCGGCTGATGGCCTGGCACTGGCCGGGCAACCTCGCGGAGCTGCACCACACGGTGGCCCTGCTGGCCCGCCGGGCCGAGGGCGGCACCGTCGGGATCGACGACCTGCCCGACGAGCTCCGCGCGCACCGCCGCACGCTGGGGAAGCTGGAGTCCGCCGAGCGGGAGGCGGTGGCCGAGGCCCTGCGGGCGGCGGGCGGCAACCGCAGCCGGGCCGCTGCGGCCCTGGGGATCGGGCGCAACACCCTCTACCGCAAGATGCGAGAGTTCGGGATCAGCTGACCCGCCCGGATCCGCGAACGGTGCGGAACGGGTGGATCGACGATCCGGGCCGATTCAGCGTTCGATGCTGATCCGCGCGGTCGGGCCGAAACCGGGCGCGACGACCAGGCTGCTCCCGTCCCGCCGGCAGGACGCCACCGCGACGTGGCAGGGCAGCTCGACGGAGGGGGGCAGACGCAGCCCCCCGTCGAGCTGGTAGCGCATGTTGGTGATCTTCCACGTGGTGGCGGAGGGGTCGTCGGGGCCCTCGGGGCGCGCGTCGCGGCGGACCACCACCATCGCCTCGGTGACGCCCGGCGGCCACACGAACCCGAGCACGCCCGGGGCCGTGACGGTCAGGTGCCGCACGGCGGGGATGCCGCCCGGATCGGGGGCGGGTGCCTCCGGTGAGCGCGCCACGTCGGAGAGCACGGAGCCGAGCCGCGCCACCACCCCGTACACCGGGACGGCGTCGTCGGGCGTGACCGCGCCGTCGACGATGCCGGTGGAGCGCGTGCGACCGACGACGTGCCACCGGCCGTCCGGTGTGAGGCGGGAGATCTTGTACTCGACCTCGCGCTCGTCGCCGGCGGTCCAGGTGACCGTGACCGACCGGTCCTGGGCGTCGCGCTCCGCCCGCACGTCGGTCGGAGCGGCGACGGGGACATCGGGGGCCGCTTCGGCGACGGGCGGCTCCACCAGGGTCGGTTCCGGGAGCGGCAGCGTCGGGGGGAGCGAGGGCCGGGGCCGGGGGGTGGGCCGCGGCGGCAGGGGCCGGACGGCGGCCCGCAGCGCGGCGAGGAACGCGACGCAGGTCGGGAACCGGTGGTCCGGGTGCTTGGCGGCGGCGCGGGCGACGGCGGCGTCCACGGCGGGCGGCAGGTCCGGGCGCAGGCGGCCCGGCCTCGGCGGCTCGGCGGCGAGGTGCGCGTAGATCACCCCGGCGACCTCGGGCCGCGGGTAGGGCACCTCGCCGGTGAGGCAGCGGTACACCAGGCAGGCCAGCCCGTACTGGTCGGAGCGCCCGTCGAGCCACCGGCCCTCGATCTGCTCGGGGGAGGAGTACTGCGGGGTGCCCATGTAGCGGTCCGCGGAGGTGAGGTCGCGCCCGGCGTAGGCCGTGCCCTTCGCGATCCCGAAGTCGCACAGGTAGACGTGCCCGCCACCGCGCGGCGGACGGGCCCGCGCGAGCAGGACGTTGCCCGGCTTGACGTCGCGGTGCACCAGACCCGCCTCGTGGACGGCGTCGAGGGCATCTGCCACCGGTCCGAGGATCGCGCACAGGCCCTCGATGCCCAGGCGCCCCTCGCGCCGCAGGACGACGCCGAGATCCTCCCCGTCGACGAACCGCATCGACAGGTACAGGATGCCGTCGGTGTGCCCGGCGTCGTAGATCGGCACCACGTTGGGATGCTCCAGGCTGGCCGCGATCGCCGCCTCGCGTTCGAACCTGCTGCGGAAGTCCAGGTCGGCCGCCAGCGCCGGCGGCAGCACCTTCAGCGCGACGGTGCGGCCCAGCCGCAGGTGGGTGGCCCGGTAGACCACGCCCATCCCGCCCTCGCCGACCAGCGCGTCGATCCGGTGCCCGGCCAGCACGCGTCCGACCAGTCCAGGGGCGGCCCGGTCAGATGTCACTGGGCTCTGCTGCTCCGGCACCGGCGGTCCTCTCGGGCGCGGCGGGGCGGCCGGCCTGCGTGCAGCCTACGGTCTGCCCGCTCCCGGCGTCCGCAGCGCCGCGTCGAACCAGCCGGCGACCAGCGCGTCGCGCGCGGTGGCGCGGTGCTCGCCGTCGGGCCAGATGTGCAGCTCGCCACGCGGCCCGGCGCGAACGGGTGCTGGACGGCGGGATCGGGGACCAGAGGGTCGGCGCCACCGTGCGGGACGAGCACCGGGCCGTCGATCCGGTGGCGGGCCGCGCGGGCGGTGCGGAACGTGCCCGTACCCCACCGGAACGCGCGGACGGCGAACCGCCCGCCGGGTTCGGCCGCGGCGACGACCGGCCCGGGGCGGCCCCGCGGTCGTGATCACCGTCCGGGGACGCGGGGCTGTACTGGATGCGGTTCGACGTCCCGAACCGATGATCACCGCGTTCCCGTGAAGCTGAGATCACCGGCCGGGGAGCGGGAACCGTGTCAGGCCGCGTCGATCGACTCCGGGGTGCCTCGCCGCTGCGCCGGGCTTCCGGGGGCCACTACGGTGGGGTCACTCGGAACGACAGAGGGAGCAACCGTGGGTGTCAGCCTCGCCAAGGGCGGAAACGTCAGCCTCAGCAAGGAGGCGCCGGGCCTCACGAACATCCTGGTCGGCCTCGGCTGGGATGTCCGCACCACCACCGGCGCCGACTACGATCTCGACGCGTCGGCCATCCTGCTGGGGGAGAACGGCAAGGTCCTCTCCGACCAGCACTTCGTCTTCTTCAACAACCTCACCAGCCCCGACGGCACCGTCGAGCACACCGGCGACAACCTCACCGGCGAGGGCGAGGGCGACGACGAGGCCATCAAGGTCAACCTCGCGGGTATGGCGCCGAACGTCGCGAAGGTCGTGTTCCCGGTGAGCATCTACGACGCCGAGAACCGCCACCAGAACTTCGGGCAGGTGATGAACGCGTTCATCCGCATCGTCAACGCCGCCGACGACCGCGAGATCGCCCGCTTCGACCTCTCCGAGGACGCCTCCACCGAGACGGCGATGGTGTTCGGCGAGGTCTACCGCCACCAGGGCGACTGGAAGTTCCGCGCCGTCGGGCAGGGCTACGCGTCGGGGCTGGCCGGCATCGCGCGCGACTACGGCGTCAACGTCTGAGCGTCGCCGTCTCAACCGTGTCAGGATCCGTCCGTGAACGGACGGATCGGTCGGGAATGGAGCCCCGTCGGGCTCGGGTGCTGGCAGCTCGGGGCCGACTGGGGTGAGGTCGACGAGGGCGACGCCCTGGCGGTGCTCGGAGCGGCCGCCGACAGCGGCGTCACGTTCTTCGACACCGCCGACGTCTACGGCGACGGCCGCAGCGAGACCCTCGTCGGGCGCTTCCTGACAGGGCAGAGCATCCGGGAGCGCGGCGACGGGATCTTCGTCGCCACCAAGATGGGCCGGCGCGTGGACCAGGTGCCCGAGAACTACACGCGGGAGAACTTCCGCGCGTGGAACGACCGGTCGCGCGCCAACCTCGGCGTCGACACGCTCGATCTCGTGCAGCTGCACTGCCCGCCCACCCCCGTCTACGACCGCGACGAGGTGTTCGACGCGCTCGACGAGATGGTGGCCGAGAAGCGCATCGCCGCCTACGGGGTGAGCGTCGAGACGGTGGGCGAGGCGCTCACGGCCATCGCCCGCCCCGGCGTCGCGAGCGTCCAGATCATCCTCAACGCGTTGCGGCTCAAGCCGCTCGGCGAGGTGCTGCCGCGGGCGGCCGAGGCCGGGGTGGAGATCATCGCGCGCGTCCCCCTGGCGTCGGGCCTGCTCGCCGGGCACTACACGAAGGACACGGTGTTCGGCGCCGACGACCACCGCAACTACAACCGCAACGGCGACGCGTTCGACGTGGGCGAGACGTTCTCCGGTGTGCCGTTCGAGGTGGGCCTCGAGGCGGTGGAGCGGCTGCGGCCGCTGGTGCCGGCCGGGCGGACCATGGCGCAGTTCGCCCTGCGCTGGGTGATCGACCAGCCCCAGGTGTCGGTGGTGATTCCCGGCGCCCGCAGCGCCGAGCAGGCCCGCGGCAACTCCGCGGTCGCCGGCCTGCCGCCCCTGGGTGAGGACGTCCACGCGCAGGTGAAGGCCGTCTACGACGAGCTCATCGCCCCGCACGTCCACGACCGCTGGTAGCGGTCAGCCGGTGCGCCGGTACCGGATGTGGGTGGTCAGCGGCGAGTGCAGCACCTCGACGGGCTCGAAGCCGAAGGCCTCGACCCCGTCGAACATGCGCTCACCCGAGCCGAGCAGGACGGGCGCGATGTCGAGCGTGAGCTCGTCGATCACGCCGGCGGCCAGCGCCTGCCGGACGGTGGAGGCCCCACCGGCGATGTCCACGCCCTCGTCCCCGGCGGCGTCACACGCGGCGGCGTAGGCCGCGTCGAAGCCGTCGGTGACGAAGTGGAAGGTCGTGCCCCCGTCCATCTCGATCGGGTCGTGGGAGTGGTGGGTCAGCACGAACACCGGCGCGTGGTACGGCGGCTCGGGGCCCCACCAGCCCGACCAGTCCTCGTCCCAGTTCCCGCGGACGGGGCCGAACATGTTGCGTCCCATCACGTACGCGCCCCGGGGACGCATGAGCCAGTCGTTCGCGATCCTGTCGGCGTCGGTGGCCCGCGGGTCGCCGATGTGCCAGCCGTGCAGCTCCGGGCCCCGCCTGCCCAGAGGGTTCTCGCGGCTCTGGTCCGGGCCGGCCACGAAGCCGTCCAACGAGATCGACATGTGGCAGGTGGTGTCCGGCACCGCGAACCTCCCGAATGATGGTGACCGCAGGCAGTCGTGCGGACGATAGCGGCTTGCTTTCGAGCGCGCTCGAAGGCATAGCGTTTCCGGTGTGAGCATTCGTCTCGGTTACCAGATGCCCAACTTCAGCTACCCCGGATCGGTGGCGGAGCTGTTCCCCGCCGTGATCGCCCAGGCCCGCGAGGCCGAGAGCGCCGGTTTCGACGCCGCGTTCGTGATGGACCACTTCTACCAGCTGCCCGGCCTCGGTTCGCCCGACCAGCCGATGCTGGAGGCGTACTCGGCGCTGTCCGGCCTCGCGACCGCGACGTCGAGCATCCAGCTCTCGGCTCTGGTCACCGGTAACACCTACCGCAACCCCGCCGTGCTGGCGAAGACCGTCACCACCCTCGACGTGGTCAGCGGCGGGCGGGCCGTGCTCGGCATCGGGGCGGGCTGGTTCGAGCTGGAGCACAACTCGTTCGGCATCGACTTCGGCACCTTCACCGACCGTTTCGAGCGCCTCGACGAGGCACTGCAGATCATCGTGCCGATGCTGCACGGCGAGCGTCCGACCTTCGACGGGAAGTGGTACCACACGAAGGAGGCCATGAACGAGCCGCGCGTCCGCGACGACCTGCCCGTCCTGCTCGGCGGCAGCGGCGAGAAGAAGACGTTCGCGCTCGCCGCCCGGTTCGCCCAGCACCTCAACATCATCTGCGACCCCGCGGACCTGCCCCGCAAGCTCGACGCGCTGGCGCAGCGCTGCGAGGAGGCGGGCCGTGACCGGTCGACGCTGGAGACGAGCTTCCTCGCCTTCGTCATGATCGACGAGGACGGCGACAAGGCGCGGGCGCAGCAGCGCGAGTTCCTGCTCGGCACGGGCGTCGACCTCGACGCGCTGTCGGACGAGCAGCGCGCGGCCGTGACGGCCCGGCAGTTCGTCGGCACCCCCGACGACGTGGCCGCCGACCTCCAGGCCCGCGTCCTCGACCCGGGCGTGGACGGGCTGATCGTCAACATCGTCGCGAACGGGCACGAGCCCGGCGTGGTCGACCTGGCCGGTCGCACCCTGGGCAAGCTGGTGCGCTGAGCACCCACAGCCCGGCCACACAGCGGATCGGGTGCCGGCGGACAGGCGGCGGTAGCAGGGTCATCCGGTGATCCCGATGACGCTGGTGCACGCCGCCGCCCGCCGGGACCCCCGCATCGCGGGCGGTGCACACCCTGCGGATCGTGCTCGGCATGACCGCCGCCGAGACGGGGGCGGTGCCCGGGATCAGCACCGGGCACTGACGCGGATGCGGGCGGCGCCGCGTCGGGAGGCTCAGTCCGCCGAGGGCGGGCGCGGTCGCCACGGCACGACGTAGCCGCCGCGTAGCACCGCGTCCCAGGCGACGAACGCGGCCGTGAGGCCGTCCATGACGGCGGGGTCCTGCTCCTCGCCGGTGCCGATCGCCAGCGCGTAGAGCAGGTAGCCGAACACGCCGTGCGCCTGCTTGCCGCGCTCGCCCGCGTTGTTCCGCAGCTCCGCCATCAGCGCGGGGATCAGGCGGGAGACGATCAGCTGGATGCCCTCGCCGCCGGCCTTGGCCAGCTCGTGCGCGCCGTCGACGACCTTGGTGCGCGCGTGCTGGATCTCGTCGGTGACGGGCGGCTGCTGCTGCGGCTGGAAGGTCCGCGCCGTGTCGAGGGCGGTGAACAGCGTGGAGACGAGGTGGCCGGCGTGGCCCTCGTCGTAACCGTCGCCCGGGTTGGCGCCCGAGAGCAACCACTCCGCGACGGCGTCGATCAGGACGATCTCCAGGCTCGCCGACTCGTCCGTGGTCAGGGACCGCAGGGCCCGGACGATGTCGTCCTCCCAGTCCTCGTCGCTCATTCCCGCACCGTAGTGCGCCGCGCGGCTTCCGGGCGTCGCAATCTTGTACGCAGTTCTGATGACGGGCTGAAACGAGGAGGCGACACGACGCGACGAAGGGGTGCACGGCCAACGGTGGCCACGGTCCTCGGGAGATCTCACATGGCAGACGGCAGCGTACGGCGACACCGGTTCGGGGCGGTCGTCTTCGGGCTGGTGATGGTGTCGGCGCTGCTCGCCGTGTTCCCGGCCACCGCGCCGGCGGGGATGACGCTCTGCTTCCTGCTCGTCGTCCCGGCGATCGTGGTGGTGTGGCGGACGCGCCGGGCGCCGACCGGGACGCGGCGCCGGTCGGTGGCGGCGCTCCTCGTGGCTCCGGTGTTCTTCGTGGTCGGGGGCGGGGTCACGGCGGCGGGTCTGCCGCCCCGCCCGCCCGTGACGGCGGTGGCCAACGCCGCCCCGGTACCGGCCGCGGTTCCGACGTCGGAGCCGGCGACGGTGGCGCCCCTCGCCGCCGCTCCGACCACCGCGACGGCACCGGTCCCGGCCGCCGCGGCCGCCCCGGCGGTGGGTCCCGGGGCCGCCGTCCCGCAGGCTGTCGCGGCGCCGCGGCCGGTGGTGGCGCAGCCCGTGGTGGCACAGCCCGTCGCGCCCCGGCCCGTGGCGGCGAAACCCGCCGCGCCGCTGCCGGTGGCGGCCCAGCCCGCCGCCCCCAAGCCCGCCGCGGGCTCCAGCTGCGGCGCGAACAGCTACATCAACTCCAGTGGCAACTGCGTGCCCCGGCCCGTCGCCGCGGCTTCTGCTCCGCCCGGGGCCACCGCCCAGTGCAAGGACGGCGAGTACAGCTTCAGCCAGCACCGTTCCGGCACGTGCTCCGGGCACGGCGGCGTGTCGCGCTGGCTGTAGCACTCACCAGATGCGCACCCGCTTCTCCGGCGGGGTGAACAGCGCGTCGCCCTCGTGCACGTCGAAGGCCTCGTGGAACGCGTCGAGGTTGGTGACCACGGCGTTGCAGCGCAGGTCAGGCGGGGAGTGCGGGTCCAGCGTCAACCGCCGGATCGCCTCCTCGTCGCGGGTGACCGCCCGCCACACCTGCGCCCAGCCGAACAGCACGCGCTGGACGCCGGTGAGCCCGTCGATCACCGGGGCCTCGGCGCCGTCGAGGGAGATCGCGTAGGCCTTGAGCGCGATGGTCAGCCCGCCGAGGTCGCCGATGTTCTCGCCCACGGTGAGCGCCCCGTTGACCTTGTGGTCGGGCAGCCCGGCGGGCGACAGCGCCGAGTACTGCTCGATCAGCGCCTGCGACCGGGTGTCGAACTCGGCGCGGTCGGCGGCCTCCCACCAGTCGGTCATGTTGCCGGCGCCGTCGTACTTGGAGCCCTGGTCGTCGAAGCCGTGGCCGATCTCGTGCCCGATCACGGCGCCGATCCCGCCGTAGTTGGCGGCCTGGTCGTCGGCGTCGGCGTCGAAGAACGGCGGCTGCAGGATGGCGGCCGGGAAGACGATCTCGTTCATCCGCGGGTGGTAGTAGGCGTTGACCGTCTGCGGGGTCATCAGCCACTCGTCGCGGTCGATCGGCTTGCCGATCTTGGCGAGCTCTCGCTCGTGGGACCAGACGCCCGCGCGGCCGACGTTGCCGAGCAGGTCGTCGGGCTTGATCTCCAGCGTGGAGTAGTCCTTCCACACGTCCGGGTAGCCGATCTTGGGCGTGAACTGCCCGAGCTTCTCCAGTGCGCGCTCGCGGGTGGCGGGGCTCATCCAGTCGAGGGTGGAGATGCTCTGCCGGTAGGCCTCCACGAGGTTCGCGACGAGCGTGACCATCCGCTCTTTGCTCGACGCCGGGAAGTGCCGCTCGACGTAGAGCCGGCCGACGACCTCGCCCAGCGCCCCCTCGACCAGCCCGACCCCGCGCTTCCACCGCTCGCGCAGCGTGGGCGTGCCGGACAGCGTGCGACCGTAGAAGGCGAAGTCGGCCTCGACGATCTCCGCGGTCAGGTAGTCGGCGCAGACCGTGGCCGTGCGCAGCGCGAGCCAGGCCTTCCACTGCTCCAGCGGCCGGCTCGCCCACAGCCGGGCCGTGGCCGCCACGAAGTCGGGCTGGCGCACGACGACCTCGTCGAACGCGCCGTCGGGTGCCGCGAACGCCTCGAGGAACGGGTCCCAGTCGAAGTCCGCACCGAGTTCGCGCAGCTCCGCGTGGGTGAGCAGCGTGTAGGTCTTCTCGGCGTCGCGGTTGGCCACGCGGTCCCAGGACGCGGCGGCCAGCGCCGTCTCCAGGTCCATGACGGCGGCGGCGAGCGCGTCGGGCTCGGGCAGGCCGACCAGACCGGCGAGCTTCGCGAGGTGCGCGACGTACGCCGTGCGGATCTCCGCGTAGGACTCCTCGCGGTAGTACGACTCGTCGGGGAGCCCGAGCCCGGACTGCGACAGGTGCACCAGGTAGCGGCTGGAGTCCTTCGCGTCGGTGCTGACGTAGGTGGCGAACAGCGACACCCGCTCCTCGCGCTGCCGGCGGCCCAGCACGGCGGCGAGCGCGGCGCGGTCACCGGCGGCGGCCACCTCGTCGAGCAGCGGCTGCAGCGGTGCGGTGCCGGCGGCCTCGATGGCGTCGGTGTCCATGAAGCAGCGGTAGAGATCCGCCACCTGACCGGTGGGGGTCTCCTCGACGATCTCGCGGACGTGGGCCTCGGAGCGGTCGCGCAGCACGCGGAACGCGCCGTCCTGCGAGCGGTCCTCGGGGATCTCGTAGGTGGAGAGCCAGCGGCCGTTCACGTGCCCGAAGAGGTCGTCCTGGGGGCGGGTGCCGGCGTCGACCCACTCGAGGTCCAGGCCGGTGGTGCTCGGCTGCGTGGTCGTCATGTGCCCATCCTGCCCGTCACCCGGCCACCCGTGCGACTCCTTCTGTCCGGCCGGGCGGACGAGGAGCAGGCCGACCGATCCGGCGCCCACCCCGGGATCGGGCAGCACGGCGGCCGCGACGACAACCACGACGACAGCCACGACGACAGCCACGACGACAGCGAGGACGCCCGGGTCGGCGTCGAGCCGGCTCGCGGGACGACCCTAGGTCAACCTCTCCAGCCGGGCCTGCATGTCGTCCAACCTGGCCTGCAGCAACGACATCTCGGCCGAGAGCAGCGCGACGAGGCCGGCGGGGCTCTCGGGCTCGCCCGGGGGCGCGGTGCACGTGACGGTGACGCCGGCGCCGGCGAGCCCACCGAACGTCGTCAGGTCGACGCGCGGGCGGGTGCCCACGCACGCGACGCAGCTCGGGACCAGGCGCCGCCAGCCGACGCTGCCCGATCCGGTGTCGGCGAAGCCCGTGGCCGGCCGCCCACAGCGGCAGCGCCCGATCTGCACGGCCTTGACCCGCTGGCGGGAGTAGCGCAGCCCTCGTTCGTAGCGCCGGTAGCGCCCGGACGCGGCCACCTGCAGCAGCACGGCGTCGCGGTGCTCGGGATCGCAGGCCAGGTCCTCGGCCGCGCCCTGGTCGTGGAAGCAGTAGAAGCCGCAGTCGCACCAGCGCGACGGGCAGCTGTGCTTGCCGCCCTGCACGCACACGGCGTCGTCGACCACGCGGTACACGTGCCCGCGGCCCACCGTGACCCCGCTGAAACCGATCCGCGAGCCGTCCGCGGACAGCATGGGATGGGCGAGTTTGAACCCGCCCAGCGGTTGGTCGGAGTGCTCGCGGTGGCGGGTGCGCCACCTCATGGTCAGACCCGGGCGGGCTGCTCGACCTGCTCCAGGTCGACCTTCACCTCGACGGTGCGGGCCTCGACGGGCGGCTGCTCCAGCACGTCCGCCTCCAGGTCCACCGCGAAGCCTTCGGAGAGTTTCCGGCCCAGCTGCATGACGCCTCCAAGGGGTCCGACGAAGCGACTACCAGGGTGACCTCCGGATCGGCGCCTGTCCAGACCTCAGGCCACCCCGGCACGTAACGTCGTGTAACGGGCCTTGAGCGCACGGTCCTTGTTGATCGTGCTCTGGGCCTCGTCGCACGGCACGTCGTTGGCGGTGGCGATGCCGTTCATGGTGCCGACCATGCGCACGAGGTGGGCGATGCGGGCCTCGGCGGCGTCCATCGGACCGGCGCCGGCCACGAGGTCGAGCGTGCGGTCCACCCACAGCGCCTCGACGTGCAGCCCGGCCTGCTGCAGCACGGCGCGCAGCCGGTCGCGCAGCTGACGGGCGTCGAGGTCGATCCACTCGGCGATCTCGGCGGCGGCGATGGGGAAGAGGCGGTCGCGGTCGCGGAGGTGGAACAGCTCGAGGGCGTACGCGTGGCCGTAGGCGCAGTAGGAGCAGCCGTTGCGCAGCGAGATGGTGACGCAGGCGAGGTGGGTGCGGACGGGGCCGAGCACCTTCAGCGTGCTCATGTAGCGGGGCATGTTGCGCGCGAACCACACCACGGCCCGCACCGCGCCCATCCGCCCGACGATGAAGGGGATCATCCGCGGCGGGAAGCCCCACATCACACGGCAGGCGGCCTGGAGCATGCGGACCACGAGCCGGTCGAGCCCGGTGGCATACATGTCGAGCTCCTCACTCACAGTGCGGGCCAGACTACCGCACGTCCCGACCCGGTGGTGCCCGATCGGGTGCAGGCATCGAACGATCGGGCCGCGTCGCCGGGGAGCGGCCGGACCACCTCCTAGGGTCCGCTCGTGACACAGCGTCTCGCACCGCTCGACGCGGCGTTCTGGTTCGCCGAGCGCCCGACCGCGGCCCTCCACGTCGGTGCCGTTCTGATGCTCGGGCCGCCCGCTGACCGACCGTTCGACGCGGCCGGCTGCCGCGCCTGCGGCAGCGGGTGGCGACGCCCCTGGCCGACCACCGGGCGGTGCGCCGCGCCCACGGCGGCACCGTGCACGACGTGGTGATGGCCGTGCTCGCCGGCGCACTCCGGAGCTGGCTGCAACGCCGCGGCCAGCGCTTGTCGGCGGCCACGACCGTGCGGGCGATGGTCCCGGTGAGCGTTCGCGGCCGCTCCCGGGCGGGAGCGGGCAACGAGATCTCCGCCCACCTGGTGGACCTGCCGGTCGGCCTGGCCGACCCGCTGGCCCGGCTCGCCGACGTCAGCCCGCCGTTGCTGCACGAGCTCGGAGCGCGCGTGGCGGGTCGGCACGCCGGCCGTCTGTACGACGTGCTCGTCACCACCCTTCCCGGTCCGCCCCGCGTCCTCTACGCGCACGGGGCACCGCTGCTCGACCTGTTCCCGATGGTGCCGCTGGGCAGCGGCCAGGCGGTGGCGTTCGGCGTGGTGACCTGCGCCGGCAACGCCGACTACGGCATCACCACCGACAACGACGCCGTGCCGGACGTCGACGCGCTCGCCGACGCGCTGCGGGAGTCGCTGGCCGAACTGGTGGCGCGGGCCGGGGCCGCCGCCCGCCGCGAGCTGATGGCAGAGCTGGGGCTGGGGCCGGGTCACGGCACGTCAAGATCCACGGGGTCGCCGGCGACAGCCTCCACCGACCCGCCCGTCTGACCGGCCAGCCACCTGCGGAACCCGTCGGGGTCCGTGACGTGCACGGTGAACACGGCATCGCGGCCGTAGGCGATGTCGGCGATGGGGAAGCCGGCGGTGTGCAGGGCGTTCTGCAGCCGTCCGGCGTCGGTGTGTGCGGTGGCGAAGGTGAACGTCTCGTGGCGGACGCGGCGCAGGGTGCCCACCGCGTCGACGGCCTCCGACACCGCCCGCCCGTAGGCGCGCACCAGCCCGCCGGCCCCGAGCTTGGTGCCCCCGAACCAGCGGGTGACGACGGCGACGGTGTCGGTGAGGCCGCGACGGAGCAGTACCTCGAGCATCGGGACACCGGCGGTGCCCGCGGGCTCCCCGTCGTCGCTGGAGCGCTGGATCCCGGCGAGTCGGAAGGCGGAGCAGTTGTGGGAGGCGGCCCAGTGCTCCGTGCGTACGGTGGCGATGAAGGCGGTGGCGGCGTCCACGTCCTCGACCCGGGCGAGGTGACAGAGGAAGCGGGAGCGCTGGATCTCGATCTCGTGCGTTCCGGGACGGGCGATCACGAGCACAGGTCCGCCAGCAGTTCGTCGAGCACCCGTTCCTCCTCCACCGCCCACCCGTGCCGGTGCATCACCCCGTCCAGATCAGGATCCCAGCTGGCCGCAACCGGGGTGCCAGCCAGCGGATGTCCGCCGGCGGCGACCCTGCGGTAGGACGCTGCGTCGAACCGCCACGGGGCGAAGGGCAGACGTCGGAACAGGACGTTGCCGATGCGCAGCCCGCCCCAGTCGAAATCGCCGTGGTAGCGCAGCGTGGCGCCGGCGCGGTCCGCGGCGATCAGGAGAGCCATCACGGCCGCACCCGGCTGTCCGGACGTGCAGATCAACGGGGACGAACGCGGCCCGAGCTGATCGGCCACCGCCGCCACGACGACCGGGTTCTCGCACACCGACACCACACAGCCCGACATCGCGAGCCGCGGCATGTCGCGGGTGAGCTGGCGCAGCGTGAGCACGGCCGGCTCGCCTGCGTCGCTGAGCGCACCGATCATGCGGCCGGTGGGGGAGGTGGGGTCACCGGGAAGCCCGAGGGTGAGGACCGTGGACGACAGCGCATCGCGTACCAGCCCCACGGCCGCCCACACCTCCCGCCGCCAGGACGCTCCCTGGCCGTCGGGAACGCCGCCGAGTGCGCGGGCCGCGCCGAACAGCAGACTCGAGAGCGGCTGGTTGGCGTCGAGGGCGTGGGCGGAGTCCAGGACGCGTTCGGCGAATCGGCCGAGGGGCTCGGCGTCCACGGGCAGAGCGTCCACGGCCCTGGCCAGCCGCTCCAGCAGCGCTGCGGCGCCGTCCGGGTCGCGGGTGATCCGCCGAACCGCCCCGGTGGCGAGCAGCCCGTCGGCCCATCCGTGCAGCTCGGGACGCTCGGCGACCGCGGCGTGGAGCGGTGCGAACGCCGCGGTCCAGGCGGCGTCGAGCTCGGTTGCCAGCGCGGCCCGATCCGTGACGGGCCCGGTGAGCGCGACCACCGCCGCGGCGAGGCCGGCCGGGTGCACGCCGGACCGGCGGACGAGATCATCGATGTCCTCGAGGCGCACGCTCACACCGCTCCCAGCCCGTGGGCGACGGCCGAGCAGCCGTTCCAGGGCGTCGCGCTGGGCGGGGGTGGCTCGGCTCAGCGTGACGACGCCGGTGGCCGGCTCGTTGCGTTCCAGCCGCCGCCGCACCCGCTCCACCAGCCAGGACAGCTCCGGGCCGCCGAGCAGCCGTCGCAGCCGCTCGTCAGAACTCATCGCCGTCAGAACTCATCGAACAGGCCACCGGTGGGCGCGGCCACCGGTACCGGCTCGGGCACGGCCGCCGGCCTCGGGACCCGGCGGCGCTGCTCACCGTCCCATCGCCAGTTCGTGACGAGCACCGCGGCGATGCCGTCGGTGCGTGCGAGCTGCGCGATGGCCAGCCCCGGCACCTCCGGGTAGCAGCCCCACTCGCGCTCGCTGGTCATCACCACGTCCAGGTCGAACGCCGCGAGCAGGCCCAGATACTTGGCGCGGGCGTTGTCGTCGACGCCGGCGAACGCCTCGTCGAGGGTGACGAGCCGAGGTGCATGCGGGTTGCCTGCCGACGCGTAGTGCGCCGACGCCGCCGCGAACAGTGGGACGCTCGCGGCCAGCACCCGCTCACCGCCCGACGCCGGACCCGTGGCCGGGCGCCACTGACCGTTCTGGTGGCGCTCGATGACGAAGCGGTGCCAGCCGCGGTAGTCCAGCGCGGTGGTGAGGTGCTCGAGCCAGGTACCGGTCTCGTCGCGGGACCGGACCTCGGCGATGCGGGCCTGCAGGAATCCGCCGACGGCCGAGCGGTCCTCCTCCGACCACGCGTCCGACGTCTGGCGTAGCAGCCGCTGGCGGGCCTGGGCCAGCCCGGCAGGGCCGTCCGCGCGAGGCTGCCACTCCAGGCGCAGTTTCATGCCGGTGCTGGTGGGGCGCTCGGACAGCTCGGCGTTCATCACCTTGACCTGGCGCTCTGCCTCGGCGATGAGCTCCTGCAGCGTGCTGGCCACCTCGTTGACCAGGTGGTTCTCCAGGATCTCGCGCTCGCGCTCATCGAGGAGGCGCTGCCGGTCGGTGACCTCCGTGCCGAGCGCGGCCGCCAGCTCCGGTACGGTGGCGGGGCGGCCGCGGAATACCACCTCGACGACCAGGCCGTCGTCGAGCAGCTGCCCCGAGGCGGTGTTGCCCTGCCGGGCCAAGGTGTCGGCGAGCGTCTTGAGCTCGTCGTTGATGCGGCGCTGCACGCGGTCCCAGGCCCCGTCGTCGGCCGTGGTGGACTCCAGCTCCTGGTCGATCTGGCGGGCGAGGCGGACGGTGGGGTCCGGTGCCCAGCTCTCGTCCGGAGCGGGGACGGCGAGCTCTGGAAGGGCCACCGCGAGCAGCCCGGTGGCGGCGAAGCGGCGCAGCGACTCCGCCGCCGCGGCCCGTTCCTCGGTGGCGGTGGCGAGGCGGGCCGTGGCGGCCTGGCGCAGCCCCTCGGCGCGGCCCCGGTCGGCCATGGCCTGTTCGCGGCGGTCGGTGGCGTCCCGGTGGCGGCGCCCGTTGTCGGCGAGCGCGTCGGCGGCTGCGGCGAGCCGGCGCTCCAGCTCCTCCACCGCGGCGCCGACCGTGTCCCGCAGCGTGCGGTGTGCCTCGTCGGCGGCCCGGGCCTCGCGCGCGGCCGCGGCGGCGATCTCGACCGCTGCGGCATGCTCGGACTCGGTCTCGGCCAGCGCCAGGACGGCGTCGGCCTCGATCCGGCCCACCTCGGCCAGTGACCGGACCGCGGGCCACAGCGCGGCAAGTCCCAGGCGGTAGTCGGCCAGCCCGGCGCGGACGGCGTCCAGGCCGGCGCGATCGGTGGGCAGCCCGACGTCGGCGGCCCCGGCGAGCAGCTCGTCGGCGGTGGCCCGGGCGTGGTCGGCGGCCGCGTGGAGCAGCTCGTCGGCCTCCGTGCGTTGCGCGGCCAGCCGGGCGTGCTCCCGGCCCAGCGCCCCGACCTCGGCGTGGGCGTCGCGCAGCGCTGCGTCACCGGGCAGCTCCGCCAGCTCGCGGGCCAGCACCGTGGCCCGTTCGGCGAGGGCCCGGGCGGCGTCCGCGAGCCGGGCGATCTCGGCCGCGACCTCGTCGGCCTCGGCGCGCAGCTGCACCAACCGGGCCCGGCGGGCCGCCTCGCGGGCCCCGCGGCCGATGTACTGCGCCACCGGTTTGGCCCACTCGCCGGTGAGCACCCCGACGCGGTAGCCGCCGTCGGTGTCGACCCACGTAGTGCCGCCCCCGCCCACGCCGATGGCGTCCAGCACGGCGGCGACCGCGGGCCCTCCGACGGCGGCGGCCCGGGCGTCGGCGGGGTCGACGGCCGGACGCAGGATGGTGGACAGCGCGGTGGCGGGCCGCGCTCCCGCAGGTTCGGGGGAGACCAGGACGTCGCCGCCGGTCCCGTGCAGCGTGCCGTCCGGGGCGACCCACGCGTCGAGCACCCCGGAGGCCTCCAGCGCCGCCTCGAGGCCGGCACGCTCCTCGGCGCCGAGATCGTCGGATGCGAAGTCGACCAATTGCCACAGCGGGGCGCCGTCCCGGTCGGTGCGCGCCCCGTCCGCCCTGGTGTGGGGTGGTGGTGGCGCGCCGTGCTCGCCGGCGTCGAGCCGGGCGATCTCCACGGCCAGCTCCGCGGCGCGCTCCCGCGCCGTGGCGGCCTGCTGATCGACGCCGGCCCGGGCGGTGGCGAGCGCGGCCGTGCCGACCCTTCCCGCGACGTCCGCGGTCGCGCGCGCCGGGTCGGGCCCGTCCAGGGTGGTGATCCACAGCGCCAGCGCGGCGAGCACGGCGTCGGGCTCGGGCACCGTGAGCTCCACGGCGGCGTCGAGGTGCCGCCGGACGGCGCCGACCAGCTCGGCGCCCTCCCGCTCGACGGCCCGCTCGGCGTCGAACCGGCGCCCGGCCAGCTCGGCGGCCGCACCGGCCAGCCGTTCGACGGTGGAGCGGGCGGCCGTCAGGCCCGTTTCGGCCGTCGTGCGGGCGGACAGCAGCTCGCCGACGTGGCGCAGCGACCGCTCCTGTCGGGCGATGATCTCCTCGGCGGTGCGGCGCAGTGCGGGCAGCCGGTCGGTAGGCCCGAGCGGGCCGTCGACGTCGGTGATGTGGGCGGCGTGCACGCCGGCCTCGCGCGCCGCGCGTGCGACCCCGGACCGGATCCCGTCTAGCTCCGCGGCCGTATCCGCCCGCCGGGACTCCGCGTCGTCGCGGCGGGTGCGGCGGAGCCCGACCGCCTCGGCACGCCGGGCGCTCTCGGCCTCGGTGCGTGCGGCGTCGGCGGCCCGGCGGCGGGCCTCGGCGGCCATCCGCTCCAGCTCCTGGGCGCTGCGCATCTCCGGGCTCGCGCGCAGGGCCTGGTCGCGGGCGCGGAGCCCGTCGGCTGCCTCGGCGAGCTCCGCCAGCTCGGTCCGGGCAGCCGCCGCGGCCTCGTCGGAGCTGCGGTGGGCCTCCTCCGCCGCGGCCAGGTCCTCGCGCGCGCCGCGGTAGCGCTGCTCGGCTCGGCGGGGCAGCTCCGCGCGGCGCCGGGCGGCCACGGCGGCGTAGCGCCGGTAGTGGGCGAGGAAACCCTCGGCGGAACCGCGCGCCTCGACCATGGCCGCCAGCTCGTCGCGGTCCTCCTCCAGGCTGCGGAACGCCTCGGCGACGTCGGCGACCACGGCCTGGTCGAGCGGTGGCAGCGCCTCGGTGAGCGCATCGGACAGGGCCTTCTCGCTGGGACGTTTCGACAGCTGCGGCTGGCGCAGCTGCACCAGCAGGTCGATCAGCGCTCCGTAGCGCTGCTCGCCGAGGCCGAACAGCGACTCGTCGATGGCGCGGCGGTAGTCACCGGCCTTGTCGTAGACGGTGCCGCGCCCGGCGACCGCGTCGATGAGCCGGTCGCGGGTGAGCGCCGTGCGGGTGGCATCCACCAGCTCCAGGTCAGCGCCCATCCGCTGGTCGGTGACGAAGAACCAGTGCCGGGCGATGCCGCGGCCCGCCACCGCCTTGAGCCCGCAGCCCAGCGTGCGGAACTCGGTGTCGCCGCTGTCGTCGACCCGCCCGAACTCCAGCCACGTGTAGCCCAGCCGCTCGGGGTGCGGGTGCTCGCCGCCGAGCAACAGGTTCCACTCCATCTTCTTCTTGTGGTCGGCGTCGGGCTCGACCCGGTGCGGCGACAGGTCGCCGTCGAGCAGGAACGGCAGCAGGAGCGCGAGCACCTTGGACTTGCCGGTGCCGTTGTTGCCGCGCAGCAGCAGCCGGCCGTCGTGGAACCAGAACTCTTCGGCGTCGTAGTAGAAGAGGTCGACGAGCCCGGCGCGCAGGGGCTGCCAGCGGCTGCGTTGCGGCGTGGGCAGGTTCATGACCGGGGCTCCTGGATCGTGGGTGGCCCCACCGCGTAGCGGGCCAGCGCCGGGCGCGGGTGCACGACGTCGCCTCTCTGCTCCACCAGTCGCAACGCCTCCAGCCGGGCGATCGCGGTGGCCGCCAGCTCCACCTCGGCGCCGCCTGCGGTGGCGTTCTTCCGCCAGAACGACGCGTGCTCGACGCCCTTCTTCCGCAGGTGTGCGTGCAGCGCGTCGAGCGGTAGCGGGCCGCGCGCCGTGAGGTACTCGGCCAGCAGCAGCGTGGCGTGGCCGTCGGTGCCGCTCTCGGGCATGCGGACGTCGGTGAGGTCATCGAGGGGATCGACCATCGCGATGCCCTCTGCGCGCACCTCCGCCACCAGGCCGGTGAGCTCGGTGATGCGGCTGGTGATGGCGTGACGCTGGCTGGTGAGGTACGCGAGCTCGGCCTCATCGAGATCGGAGTGGTAGAGCACCGGCTCGTCCAGCAGGCGGCGGGTGAGGCGGCGGCGGATCTGCTGGTTGCGCAGGTCGTCGGTGGTGGGCGGGAGCTCGGCGGTGAGTGCGGCGAGCCGCTCGTCCAGGCCCGTCGCGTCGACGGTGGACGGCCCGCGCGGTGTGGCCAGCAACGACGACAGCACGCGGCGCTCCACGTCATAGAGCGCGTCGCCGTCGTCACGGACGAATGCCTCCTCGTCACCGGCGACCCGGGCCAGGACGCCGAGGTCGAGCAGTAGCCGCACCACCGACACGAGGTCGGTGCGCTCCTCGCGGCGATCCAGGGTGAACGCGATCCCGGTAGCGGCCAGGTCGGGATCGGCGGCGGCCAGCACGATCTGCTCGGCCAACCGGCCGAGCGTGACCTGGGCGTCGGCGCGGTCCAGCGCCGCGAGCGCGAGGCACAGCAGGACGTAGCGGCGGCGTGTGAAAGGCGCCCGGCTGCGGGGATCGCGCGCCGGGTGCGTGGTGTCGGTGGTGTCGGCGACCGTCTTCACCAGCCGTGCCACCTCGCTGTCCACCACCAGCCGCCACTCTGTGTTGCGGTCGAACCAGGCCCGCAGCTCGCTCGCGTGCCGGCGGACCAGCACGACGTACTCGGCGTCGGGTCCGTGCGCGCGCAGTACCGGGCGGCGTAGCAGTGCCCGCGCGGCCCGGGCGTACTCGGCGCGCCGGTTCTGGTCGACGGCGTGGGACAACGCTCCGGTCACGCGCTCACCTCCCGCGCCGGTTCGGTCAGATCAACGATGTGCACCAGATGGTCGGGACCGCGGAAGGTGCCGCCCGGGGTGGCTATCGCGATCTCCCCGGCGCCGTCCAGCACCGTGAGCCGCACGGCCATCGACCCGTCGGACGTGGTGGTGGACACGTCCCGCTGCCCCGGCGTGAGCGCGGTGAGCGCATCGCCGAGCAGGCTCAGGAACAGCCGGAACGCGTCCGGATCCATCGTGCCGATGTCCGACAGACGCACGGGGTGCTCCGACACCAGCGCCGCGCGCGCAGCCGCGAGCTCGGTGGCCTGCCGCTCGGCGAGATCGGCGAGATGGCGGCGCTGCTCGGACCGGTCGGCGACCCGCGACGGCTTGCCCCGCCGCTCGTAGCTGCCCGTGCGCCGCAGTCGTGGGCTGATCTCCAGCGGGGAGGCCTCGGCCCACGACGTGCTCACGGGGACCGGGGTGTGCTCGCGAGTCGCGAGAGTGTCGGCGTCGATCGAGAGGTGGCGGGCGGGGGAGAGGCCGAACGCGCTGCGCCACAGCCGGTGCATCGACGCCTCGTCCGGGGCCTGGGCGAACCAGAGCCCGAGCGTGCGGAAATCGGCCGAGCGGTCGGACCGGCCGGTGCGCCGCTCGTTGAGTGCCGCCACCACGTGCAACAGCTGCGGAATGGCCGCTCGGGCCTGGGAGCGCAGCAGCTTGGCCTGGCTCGGGTGCTGCGGTGTGCTGATGAACCAGGACCGGAACCCGGCCCAGCGCTCGCGCCACAGCTGCGCGCGGCGGGCGAACTCGGCCTCGCGGGGATCGTCGTCTCCGCCCGCGCCGGGTGCGGCGTCCGATGCCTCCCGCCACGCCGCCTCGTCGAGCAGGAGATCGATGCCGAGTTCCTCGATTGCCGCGACGAGCGCGGCGATCTCCGAGCCGGTGGCGACGAGATCGGTGATGAACCGCTGCAGGTAGTCGATCAACCGGTCCTTGTAGGCGCGGAACGCGTCGGCGTCGGCGTCGTGCAGGTCGATGGAGCGCTGCAGCGAGCCCATGAACGCCTGCGCGTTGGCCGCCAGGTCGGTGAACCGGTCGACCAGGGCTCGCAACGACAGGTGGATCTTGGCTGGATCCGGGTGGTCGGTGACCGCCAGCTCGTGCAGGGCGCGCAGCTGGGTGGCGATATCGGCCAGCGCCACGGCCTGCAGGGCGCCGCGACGGCCCAGCGCCTCGTCGTAGACGGCCAGCGCCTCTTCGACGGCCTCGCCCTCGCGGGTGAGCTGGTAGAGGTAGCGGGCGCGGTGGAAGTCCTCCACCGTGGTGACGCGGCTGGTGTCGGGATCCGACCGCAGGTTGCCCCAGCCCTCCAGCGCGGTGAGCGCCGTGGCGACCGCATCCAGATCCGTGCCCGGCCCCAACACGTCGCAGACGTCCTCGGGGCGCAGGTGCACGGTGAAGCGGCGTTTGGCCGCGACGAACGCGAGCATGACGGCGCGGTAGAGCTCGGACTTCTGGGCCGTCAGGTAGCTGAAAGCGCCGTGCATGCCCTGCTCACCTCCGTGGCCAGATCGGTCTGGTCCGAGGGTAGGGGGAGGGACCGACAGGATCGCCGCGGCCCGGCCGTCGGGCCGCTCAGCCCCGGCGGCTGCGCTGGTCGGCCAGCATGCTGCGGTGCTTCACGAGCGCCTTGCGGGCGGCCTTCGCGACCGCCTTCGTCGGGTGGTGCGCGCCGATGGCGTCGAGGACCTCGGCCAGTCTGGGGTGGTCGAGTCGCCAGAGGGATTCGACCAGCTCCAGAGTCTGCTCGTGTGTGCCCTTGCCGAACACTGCCGCGACCTCCGGCGGCCCCATGGCGTCCAGCGCCGCCGCCATCATGTCGACCGAGCCGCGGAACAGCCGGACCGGATCGACCGACGCCGGGTCGATCGCCTCCCTGCCGATCAGCCAGTTGAGCACCGGGCCGTCGTGGGGCCCGCCCAGGTGCGGTCGGACGGCCTCGACGGCGAGGAGCGGGACGAGTCCGCCGCCGAGATCGAGGAGCTCGTCGACCCCGGCGCCTGCGGGGCCGCGGTCGAGCAGCTGGAACAGCTGGACGTACGTGACGTCGTCGAGGGCGTCCAGGACGGAGGCGAAGGCCTCACCGAGGAACCCGGACGGGCGGCGGCCGGCGTCGAGGCCGGCGGGCACGAGCTTCTCGAACGCCGACAGGTCGTCCAGGCCGGCGAACCCGGCCACCGCCACCAGCTTGCCCCTGTGCCGGCGCACGACCCCGGCCGCGAGCGCCGTGTCGATCGCCCAGCTCAGCCCCGGCAGGTCGGTGGCCGACTGCAGGGTGCGCACCCCGCCCAGCGTCGGGTCGTCACCGGTCTCCAGCAGCTCGACGAGGTGGCGGGCGTCGGCGAGGCGCAGGTTCCCGGTCGCCGTGAGCGTCCGGCCGGGGGCGGCGCAGTACCCGGCCAGCGAAGGCGTCTGCGGTACCGCTCGGATAGAACATGATCATGGCGCGGACCGTCGGTAGAGCCGCGCGGGCTTTCCGACGCCGCCGCTCGACAGCTCGCCGCTGTCGATCAGTTCGTCGATCACCCGCCGCCGGAAGGTGTCCTTCTGTAGCGGGCGGCCTTCCACGGCCTCGTGCACCCGTTGCAGCTCCAGGAGGGTGAAGGTGTCGCCGGCCAGTCCACGGGGATCCGGCGCGGCGTAGAGCGCCCGCGCCCACCGCACCGCGTGGGCGACGATCTCGGCATGGTCGAACGCGAGCTCGCCGTGCGCCGCCACCGGGGCCAGGAGGGCGTCACCGAGCTTCCCGACCGGGACCAGGTCGACGTGCGCCACGCTCAGTACCCGGCCGCGGTCGTCGCGGGCCGGGTCGTCGAAGACGCGGAGCTGCTCCGGGTCCTGGCCGGTCACCCCGGCCTTGTCGCGCAGGGCGCGCAGGGCCGCGGACGCACAGGTCTCGTCGATGCGGACGAACGTGCCGGGCAGGGCGTGCGTGCCGTCGGGGCGGGCATGCAGGAGCACCTGCAGCTGTCCGTCCCGCACCGTCAGCAGGGCGACGTCGACGGCCACCGAGGGGTGGGGGTAGTCGGCGAGCGTGCGGCCGGAGCTGTCTCGCCAGGTCATACTCGACAAGTTAACGCACATGTGCTCTTATTGATTAGCGCAAACTCGCGCTAATGAGGGAGTGTGCATGGTGAACCTGGATCGGGCCGTCGGTGTCCTGCTCGGCGCCGCCGCGGGCGACGCGCTGGGTGTCCCGTACGAGTACGGCTCGCGGGCACTGCCGCCGGTCGGGGAGGCGCCGCAGATGGTCGGCGGCGGGCTCGGGGACTACGCGCCGGGGCAGTGGAGCGACGACACGGAGATGGCCTGCGTGATCGCGCAGGTCGCCGCCGACGGGCTGGACCTCCGCACACCGGAGGCGCTGGACCGGATCTCCGACGGGTTCCTCGGCTGGTTCGCCGACGGCCCCGCCGACATTGGCAACCAGACCCGCGCGGTGCTGTCGCGTCAGGAGCCGGGGCCCGGGTCGGCCCTTCGGCTCCGGGTGCAGGCCTACGAGCTGCACGAACGGACCGGGCGGAGCGCGGGCAACGGGTCGCTGATGCGCACCGGGCCGGTCGCCCTCGCCCATCTCGGCGACACGGCCGCGATCGCCGAGGCGGCCCGGGCCGTGAGCGGCCTGACCCACGTCGACGCCCAGGCCGGCGACGCCTGTGTGCTGTGGTGCCTCGCGATCGACCATGCCGTGCGGACGGGCGAGCTCGACGTCCGGGTCGGGCTGCCGCACGTCGACGCCGGGTGGGCTGCGCTGATCGACGAGGCCGAGCGTGGCGTGCCCGCCGACTTCTCCGCGCAGAACGGCTGGGTCGTGGCGGCCCTGCAGGCGGCGTGGTCGGCTGTCGTCCGCGCCGACGGCGCCGTGGACGGGCTGGAGGCCGCCGTCCGCGGTGGAGGCGACACGGACACGGTCGCGGCCATCGCCGGCGCGCTGCTGGGGGCGAGGTTCGGGGGCAGTGCGGTGCCGGTGGGGTGGCGGCAGCAGGTGCACGGGTGGCCGGGCCTGCGGGCGGACGACCTGGCCCGGTTGGCGGAGCTCACCGTCCTCGCAGACCCCCTGACCTCCGCGCAGACCCCGTAATCCCTGCGAGGAGGACCCGCGGTCTGCGAGGACGACGTCGCGGAACCTGCGGCGCTCCGGATCCGTCTACGTCCGCATGACCCTCGTCCTGCCCTACCGCGGCATCCTCACGCCCACCACCCGCTGCGCCGTCCGCATCACCGACGGCGGCCTCGCCTCCCTGCGCCCAGGCCACGACGCCGCCGCCGCGCTGCTGGCGATCGAGCGCCGGGAACCCCGGGAGGCTCCCGACCCGCCGCCGTGGCACGAGGACGGCGGGCCCGAGCACCTCGCCCTCGTCCCTGTCACCCGCCCGGCCGACATCCCCGCCGCCCTGGGCTGGTTCGGCCCCTTCGACGATGTAGCGGATCTGTGTGCAGAGCTGAGGTGGAGGGAGGACCGGCTCGGCGAGTACCTCGTCCGGTTGGGGCGCACCTCGATGGGCTTCGCTCAGGCCTGACGCCGCCGCAGCCACCGCCGCTGCTCGGGCTCGGCCTCCGGCTCCTCGGGCACCAGCGCGAGCTGGGAAGCCTGCCTGCTCAGTACTTCCAGGTGCGCGTTGACGTCGCTGTGGGCGGGGTCGACGGCCACCTGCTCCGCGATCTCCGCGGCCTGCGTGACGGCGGCGGCGAAACCGGCAGCGGCCGTGTCGAGGCGGGCGGCGATCCGTTTCGCGGGCTGTTCACGGATCCGGCGGCGGGCGGGCTCGATCGAGTCGCCGACCGTGGCCAGGCGCGCCACCGCGTCCAGCTCGGCGTCGAGGCGCTTGCCGATCTCGGCCAGCCAGTTGCGGGCCGGGCCGGCCGGGAGTGCGGCGGTGATGCGGTGGAAGCGGGCCACGGTGGCGGCGCACTCAGCGACGCGGCGCTTCCAGTACCGCGACAGCGCGGGCGGTGGGGGTTCGGGCGGCGTCCGGGGCACGGCTCCAGCGTGCCCCAATCCATTCATGCGGGGCCACACTGGGCCGCATGGGCCGCATGGGCCGCGTCGGACTCGTGCTCGCCGGATCGGCCGCCCGCGGTCCCTACCAGGCCGGGGCGCTGGCCGAGCTGCTTCCGGCCCTGGCCGCGCGCGACGAGCGGCCGGTGGTGCTGCTGGGCACCAGCCGCGGCGCTCACGGCGCAGTCCGCCGATCTGCCCGCCGACGCCGCGGGGGAGCGGGTCGTCGCGACGTGGGTGGACTTCGGCGCGGTCTTCGCCAACCCGCTCTGCGCCCCCGGGCCCGCGCTGGCGCTGCTCGCGCGGCTGGGGCTGCCGGGCCTGGTCGGCGCGCCGGACGCGCTGCTCGACGTCACGCCGCTGCGCACGCGGGCCGGGGAGCTGTTCGAACCCGAGCGGCTCACCGCCAACGTCGACGCGGGGAACGTCGACTCGGTCGCGGTCGCCGCCACCGTCTGCCCGCCCGCACGCTCGGCGGCCCGGACCCGCCTGTTCGTGCAGGGCGCGCCGCCGCAGCGGCCGCTGCACTCCTACGTCGACGTCATCCGGACGCCGCTGGGCCTCGATCACCTGCTCGCCTCGGCCGCGATCCCGATGCTCTTCCCGCCCGTCCACGTCGCCGATCCGCCGGAGGCCGCCGGCTGCTACGTCGACGGCGGGGTGCGCATGAACGCCCCGCTCGGCGCGGCGCTCGCGATGGACGTCGAGCGTCTCGTCGTCGTCTCCGGGCACTCCGTCGAGCCCCCGCCGGTGCCGCCGGGCCCGCCCGACATCGCCGCCGCCGCGGCCGTCTCGGTGCGCGCGGTGCTGGCCGACGCGCTCGGCGACGACCTGCAGTCGTTGCACCGCAAGAACATCCGCGGCTATCACGAGACGGTGCCCTACCTGCTCGTGGCGCCGCGCGACGGTGAGCTGGCCGAGCTCGCCGCCGAGTCGTTCCGCCCGTCCGGGCCGTACTGGACGATCGGGAAGCTGCTCGACCCGCTCGGCTCCGGTGCGGGCCGCGACGAGCTGCTGAGCCTCATCCTCTTCCAGCACGAGTACGCCCGGCGGCAGGTGGAGTGCGGGCGCCGCGACGCCCGCACCGCCCTGGCCGCCGGGTGGATGAGGTGATCCTCAGCCTGTCGGGGTCCGGGAGAGCCGTTCCAGCTCCGCGGCCACCCGCTGCTCGTGCTCGGCCACGTCCTGCCGCGCCCGTTTCGGGCTCCAGCGGCCCGACATCACGAACACGAACGGGATGAACAGCAGCTCGCCCGCCACGCACACCCACCACCAGGTGCGCCACTGGCTCGCGCTCTCCTCCGCGGCCGAGGCCACCTCCTTGCCGTGCTGCTGCAGGAACGCCAGGTCCTTCGCCGGCACCGCGGCCACGGCCTGCAGCCGGGCGGTGGCGGTCGCCGCGTCGACGTCCAGCTTCTGCGCGATCTGCCCGACGGCCGTGGCCGCGAGCGACGGGGTGGTCGGCAGCGCGGCGAGCGTCGCGGGGTCGACCGCGGCGATCGTCTGCAGCTCCGGCGCGTACTGCGTCGACAGGGCCTTGACCTCCGCGCCGTACTGCACCAGCGGCGTCATCGAGCTCACCACCAGCGGCAGGATGAAGATCGAGACGGCGACGACGACGCGCACGATCCACCCCCACACCGCGAGGCCGGTGGCCATGAGGGCGGGGTTGCGGCGCTCGACGGTCTCGGTGAAGCTCGCCATCCAGGGTGCGTAGGCGACGCCCAGCGACACCGCGGTCAGGCTCGTGATCACCACCAGGGCCGGGTAGGACGTGTCCGGCCCGCGGGTGAGGAACACGATCGTCATGATCACGCTCGCCACCGCTCCCACCAGCATGAACGGCTTGCGGACGCCGAGCCGGTCGGACACGATGCCGACCACGATCAGCGCGATCGCGTCGAACGCCCAGAACCAGTTGCCGATGCCGTTGGCCTCCGCCAGACCCATGCCGAAGATCGTCGTGAAGTAGATCGTGAAGAAGCCGACGGCCGTGTAGTAGATGATCAGGAAGACGGCGACCGCGAACGCCGAGCCGATGACGTCGAGGTGCAGCACCTGCCGCCACGGGTGCCGGGGGTCGGTGTCCACGCCCGCGGCCCGCGCCTCGATCAGCGCCCGGTCCTGCATGCTGACCATGAGCTGGTCCCGCAGGTTGGGCGAGAGCTCGCGCAGCCCGACGAGCGCGATCACGAACACGACGAGCCCGACGACCCCGCAGATCACGAACTGCGACTGCCAGTCGGGCAGTGCGTCGACGGTGCTGCTGGACACGGCGGCGACGATGAGGCTGCCCACCACGGGGCCGAGCGTCCAGAACCCCATCGCGGACGCGCGGCCGATCTGGGGCGAGTAGTCCCGCACCAGCGCCGGGGTCGCCACGAGGATGATCCCCTCGACGAACCCGACCACGGCCGACAACAGCCCGAACGTGAACGCCGTCGGGGCGTTGGGCAGGCCGAACGCCACGAGCAGGCCGGTGACGCCGAGCCCGTAGGTCACCAGGTTGGCCCGGCCCCAGCGATCGGCGAGCCCGGCGAGCAGCGACGCGAACGCGCCCACCGCGTTGGCCACGACGGTGATGTAGACGTAGTACGGGAAGCTCATGCCGTAGAACGCGATGATCGACGGCGCGACGGCGCTGGCCACGTAGGCCTCGTAGTACAGGACGATGGTGGCCACCACGACGATGGCGAGCTGCACCATTCGCGGCCGGGTGTCCGGATAGTGCTGGAGTCGACGGTTCCAGAGGGTGGCAGCGACCATGATGCCTGCTTCCTGAGACGATGTGTGCCCGGTCACAATCAGGAGTACGCCTGCGTACGTTAGGACGGGAGGGGACGTGCCACAAGGGGGATCGCTCGCGCGGACGCACGACGCCGAGCCCGGGCTGCCGCGGGGGCGGTCGAGCCTGCCGGCGTCGGAGGTCGCGGCGGCGCAGCGGCTGCGGCTGATCACCGCCACCGTCTCGGTGGTGGCGGGCTCGGGCTTCCGCGCGGCCACCGTCGCCGACATCGTGCGCGCGGCCAAGGTCTCGCGCGCCGCGTTCTACCAGCACTTCGCCGACAAGGACGCCTGCCTGCGGGCGGCGAGCGCGCACGGGTGGGGCCTGCTCGTCACCGCGATCCGCACCGCCACACGGGAGCTCCCGCCGGGCACCGAGCCGGAGGTCGAGCTGCGGGCGGGCCTGCGCGCCTACCTGCACTTCCTGGCGGCCGAGCCGGCCTTCACGCGGATCTTCTACGTGGAGATGCCGGGCGCGGGTCCGGAGGCCTGGCCGGACATCGAGGCGGCCCAGCGCCAGTTCGCCGAGGTCAACCGCGCGTGGCACGAACACGCCCTGCCGCGTCGGCCCGGCTGGCCGCGGGTGCCGTTCGAGGCCTACCTCGCGGTGGGCGGCGCCACCACCCAGCTCGTGCGGACGTGCGTGCGGGAGGACCGCACCGCGGAGCTGCCGGAGCTGGAGGACACCCTGGTGGCCCTGCACCTGGCGGTGCTGGCCGCCCGGCCGTGGGAGTAGCGAACGGGGATCGCCTGGCGCACGTCCGACCGCTACCGGCCGCGCAGTCCGATCGGGTTGCCGCCGGCGTCGGCGAGCACGCAGACCCGCGCCCCGGGTGCGACCTCACGCGGAGCGCTGCGCTCGGTCGCGCCGGCCGCGAGCAGGGCTTCGCGGGTGGCGTCGAGATCCTCGACGTCGGCGAAGGCCACCGGTCCTCCGGTGTCGCCGGCCGGGTTCAGGCTGACCTCGAAGCCGTCGACGTTGTACCCGACGTAGTAGGGCTGGTCGGTGTGGGGCGCGCCGAGCAGCGCGGTGTAGACGGCCTTCGCGGCGTCCAGGTCGGACACCGGGATCACCAGGCTGCGGATGGTGGGACTCATGGTCGGCTCCTCGGGGTGGGGTACTCACGTCGGCCATCGGCCGGACGACCTGACGGTACGAGCGTGCGTGCCGCCGGTGCTTCTCGATTCCTGACCGGTCGTGCGCGACGCAGACCATGAAGGTGAGCACCGAGACCGCTGGGACGTCGGGGAGGACTGCGAGTCGGCGGGGACTGTCATCTCCTGGAGCGCCCGCCTGGCGTAACCGTGCACGACGGACGGGCGGCGGCCACACTGTCGGTGGGGTGCGGTAGGCACTGCGTGTGACCGAACCCCTGCACGCCGGTGTGTACGAGTCGCTCCGCACACCACGGCTCGACGCGCAGCTGGGCCTCCTCGGCGATCTCGTCCCGCACTTCGCGGACGTCGAGGACGCCGACCAGGCTCACGTCCTCGCCCGCCACGTCGCCGCGGTGGTGCAGCGGGCCCTGCGCGAGCAGCCGGACGGCGCGGGCCGGCGTGCGCTGGTCAACGACGTGCTGACCGTGGTCTCCGCACATGACGAGCACCTCGCGGACGCGGTGCAGCACCTCGTCGTGCTCAGCCGGGAGATCGCACCCGGCGTGCACAAGCTGGAGCGGCCGGTCACGCCGTTGTCGTCCGCGGCGCTGCTCACCAACACCCGTGGCGAGCCGTCGCTCTCGGCGGAGCTGCGCTCCGAACTGGCCTCGGCCGACAGCGTCGACCTGCTCTGCGCGTTCATTCGCTGGCACGGCGTCCGGGTGCTGGCCGACCAGCTGGAGCTGCTGCGCGAGCGCGAGGTGCCGTTCCGCGTCATCACCACCACGTACATGGGCGCGACCGAGCAGCGGGCCGTCGACGAGCTGGTGCGCCGCTACCGCGCGACCATGAAGATCAACTATGCGAGCGCCTCGACGCGCCTGCACGCCAAGGCGTGGCTGTTCCGACGCCGCTCGGGCTTCGACACGGCGTTCGTGGGCAGCAGCAACCTGTCGAAGTCGGCGCTGGTGGACGGCCTGGAGTGGAACGTCCGGCTGTCGTCGGTGGCCACGCCCGACCTGATCCGGAAGTTCGGCTCCACGTTCGACAGCTACTGGGCCGAGCCGGGCTTCGTCCCCTACGACCCCGACGTGCCGGCCGACAGCGAGCGGCTGGCGGCGGCGCTGACGAGCAACCGCCTGCCCGGGGGCACCGACGTCAGCACCGGCGTCGAGGTCCGGCCCTTCCCGCACCAGGCACAGATCCTCGAGGCGCTGGAGGCCGAGCGCACGGTCCACGACCGGCACCGCAACCTCGTCGTGGTCGCCACGGGCACCGGAAAGACGGTGGTGGCGGCGCTCGACTACGCCCAGCTGCGCCGCACGCTGCCGCGCAGCCGGCTGCTGTTCGTCGCGCACCGTCGGGAGATCCTGGAGCAGTCGCTGCGCACCTACCGAGCGGTGCTCGCCGACGGCGCGTTCGGCGAGACCTACGTCGGCGGTGACCGGCCGGAGCGCTGGACGCACGTCTTCGCGAGCATCCAGTCCCTGGCCGCGTACGGCGTCGAGAAGATCCCGGCCGACCACTTCGACGTGGTGGTCGTCGACGAGTTCCACCACGCCGAGGCCGCCACCTACCGGCAGCTGCTCGACCATCTCCAGCCCCGCGAGCTGCTCGGTCTCACGGCCACCCCCGAGCGCGGCGACGGCGTGGACGTCCGCGAGCGCTTCGGCGGCCGCAGCGCGTTCGAGCTGCGCCTGTGGGACGCGCTGTCGGCCGATCTGCTCGTGCCGTTCCACTACTTCGGCATCAGCGACGACGTCGACCTGCGCGGCGTCGAGTGGAAGCGCGGCAGCTACGACGTCGCCACGCTCGACGGGATCTACACCGGCAACGACGCCCGCGCGGCGAAGGTCGTGCGGGAGACGAAGGACAAGGTCACCGACGTCCGGCAGATGCGCGCGCTGGGGTTCTGCGTGTCGGTCGCGCACGCCGAGTACATGGCGTCGGTGTTCGACCGGGCGTGCATCCCGAGCCTGGCCGTCTCCGCACAGACGTCCCGGGAGGACCGCGATGATGCACTGCGCCGGCTCGCGGCGCGGGAGGTGAACTGCCTGTTCGCCGTCGACCTGTTCAACGAGGGCCTCGACCTCCCGCAGGTCGACACCGTGCTCCTGCTGCGGCCCACCCAGAGCGCCACGGTGTTCCTCCAGCAGCTCGGCCGCGGGCTGCGCCGCGCGGAGGGCAAGGCGGTGCTCACGGCGCTGGACTTCATCGGCCAGCACCGTCGCGAGTTCCGCTTCGACGTCCGCTACCGCGCGCTGACGGGCAGCACGCGCAAGGGGCTGGTCGACGACATCGAGCAGGGCTTCCCGTTCCTCCCCTCGGGGTCGGCGTTGGTGCTCGACCGCGTCGCGCAGGCGACGGTGCTGGAGAACGTCCGCCAGCAGTTGCGGGTCACCCGCAAGGAGCTGATCAGCGACGTCCGCTCGCACGGTGACCTGCCGCTCGCCGGGTTCCTGAGTGAGTCCGGTCGTGAGCTGGTGGACGTCTACAAGTCCCTCGGCTCCTGGACCGGACTGCGCCGCGACGCCGGGCTGCCCACCGCGGCGGCCGGGCCGGACGAGGCCGCGCTGCTCAAGCGGATGGCGGCGTTCACCCACGTCGACGACCCCGAGCGGGCGTCGGTGTACGCCACGCTCGCGGATCCGGACGGTCCCGGCTACGCCGAACTGACCGACCGCGACCAGCGCCTCGCCCGGATGCTGTTCTTCCAGCTCTGGCCCGACCGCGGCGGCCTCACCTCCTACGAGGCCGGCCTGGTCGAGCTGCGCCGGCACCCAGCCGTGTGCGCGGAGCTGCGCGAGGTCACGGCGTACGCTCTCGACGCGGCCCGGCACGTGCCGAAACCGCTGGGCGAGGGCCTGCAGCACCTGCCGCTGCGCAGCCACGCCCACTACCGGCGGGAGGAGATCCTGGCCGCGCTCGACTGGGCGTCGATGACGCGGAAGGCCTACGGGCACGCCTCGGGCGTCGCGTGGGCGCCGGAGGTGGGGGTGGACGCGATGCTGGTGAACCTGCACAAGACCGAGCACAACTTCTCGCCCACCACGATGTACCGGGACTTCGCTCTGGGGCCGGATCTCTTCCACTGGGAGTCGCAGAACGCCACCGCGGTCGCCTCACCCACCGGGCAGCGCTACCTGCACCACGCCGAACGGGGCACGCACGTCGCGCTGTTCGTGCGCGACGCGCCGATCGACGAGATCGGGCCCGCGCCGTTCCTGTGCCTGGGGCTCTGCGACTACCAGCAGCACGAGGGGGAGCGGCCGATCGGCATCACCTGGAAGCTGCGGCGGGCCATGCTCGGGGAGACGCTGCGGGCGGCGAGTGTCGTGGCGTCCTAGCGGTCGCCGCGACGGCCACCGGGGTGATCGCGACGCAGATCATGAAGGCGAGCACCGCCACCGCACCGATCCCGGCGAGCACGCCGTTCGGGTCGCCGTCGAGGCCGAGGACCGACAGCAGCGGCACCTGGGCGTCGTCGGTGTCGCCGAAATCGGGGAACAGGGCGCCCGCCACCACCAGGCTGGTGGCGCAGCCGAGGAACGGGAGCACGACGGGCCGGGTGAGGCTGGCCCGGCGCACCGTGGTCAGGGCCAGGACGGTGGGCAGCAGCACCACGAGCACCCCGACGATGCTGATCACGAGGATCACCAGCCACCAACCGGGTGCGGCGAACCGGAACAGCGTGAACGTGAGCAGCGCGGAGAGCTGGATCGCCAGGTTGGTGCGGGGGGACATCGGGGTTCCTCTCGACGGGTGTGATCAGCATGTCGAGGGTCGAGGGCGGCGCCATCCGCGTGACTACGGAGATCCGCGAGAACCCGGTCCATGATCGGCGCGTGTCGTACCTGAACACCCTCTCCGGGGCGCTGTGGCGCGGTCGGAGGTGACCACATCGGGAGAATGGCGGCGTGGATCCTCAGCTACCCGACCTCACCGGCACCGTCGCGCTCGTCACCGGGGCGGGTGGGGGGATCGGGGGTGGGGTGGCGGCGCGGTTCGCAGCAGCGGGAGCGGCGGTGGTCGTGCACCACCGCACCAGCGCGGCTCGGGCGGCCGCCGTGGTGGCGGACATCGTCGACCGGGGCGGGCACGCGGTGGCGGCACAGGGCGACGTGGCCGATCCCGAGGAGTGCGCGGCGGTCGTCGGAGTGGCCGTCGAACGCTTCGGGCGGCTCGACGCCGTCGTGGCCGCGGCCGGTGTCCAGCCCGTCGCCGACCTGGCCGGGATGAGTCCCGACGAGTGGCAGCGCGTTGTGGACACCAACCTGACCGGCTCGTTCACGACCGTGCAGGCCGCCGTGCCGGTGATGAGCGACGGCGGATCCATCACGCTCACCGCGTCGGTCGAGGGCAGCCGCCCCGCCCGCGGGCACGCCCACTACTCCGCGTCCAAGGCCGGAATGATCATGTTCGCCCGCAGCGCCGCGCTGGAGTACGGCGGCCGGGGGATCCGGGTCAACACCGTGTCACCGGGACTGGTCGACCGCGACGGGCTGGAGGACGACTGGCCGTCCGGCGTGGCCTCCTGGCGCCGTCAGGCGCCCCTGGCCCGGCTCGGCACGGCGTCCGAGGTCGGCGACGCCTGCGTGTTCCTCGCCTCGCCCATGGCGCGCTGGATCACCGGCCATGACCTCGTCGTGGACGGCGGCATGTCGGCGGTGCCGGCGTGGTGACCGCCGCGGAGATCGTCGAACTGCTCGGGCTGGAGCCGTTGCCCGACGAGGGCGGCATGTTCCGCCGCACCCACGTCGACGCCCACTCGTCGGCCATCTACTACCTGTTGATCACCCCCGATTTCTCCGCGCTGCACGCGTTGAGCGCCACAGAGACCTACCACTGGTATGCGGGCGCACCGCTGCGTCTGCTGCTCCTGCACCCCGACGGCCCGGTCGAGGAGCCGGTGCTCGGGCCCGACCTCGCCGCGGGTGAGCGACCCCAGGTGGTGGTGCCCGCCGGGACCTGGCAGGGGTCGACCTCCGCCGGCGAATGGACATTGGTGGGCACCACGACCGCCCCGCCCTTCGACTGGACCGGGTTCCGGCTCGGCGACCGGGCCGATCTCGCGCGCCGTTGGCCGGACGCCGCAGGCAGGATCGCCGAACTCACGCGGTGAATCGGAACGCCAGGTGAACGAGAATGGCCACCTCGCCCCGCCCTCGGTACGGAGCGCCCCGCGTCGCCGATGCTGACCTCGATCAAGCCTCGGCGACGCCGCCTTCCTCCGTTAGCTCTCCGGTAACTCAGCCCGGCAGTTGGATCAGCGCGAACGTGGCGCCGAACGGGTCGGTGAGCACGCCCATCCGCCCGAACGGGGTGTCCTCCATCGGGGAGACGACCTTCCCTCCGCCCTGTTCGGCGGCCGCCACGGCCGCGTCGGCGTCGGGCACCGCGAAGTAGGTGAGCCAGTGCGACGGCGTCCCGGCGGGCGCGCCCATCATCCCGCCTGCGCCCCCGACCGGATCGCCGCCTGCGTGGACGGTGCTGTAGTCGTCGGGTGCGCCCTCGACGGGCTGGTAGGTATAGCCGAACACCGCCGAATAGAACTCCTTACCCGCCGTGACGTCGGCGAGCCGGATGTCGGTCCAGGTGACCGAGCCTGGCTCGTTCGCGAGGCCGAAGCCGTTCATCCCGATGGCCTGCCAGACGCCGAACGATCCGCCGGTGGGGTCGATCGCGACGGTCATGCGGCCGTTGCCGGGAATCTCCATGGGCGGGAACAGCAGCGTGCCGCCGTTGTCGGTGATCAGCTTCGCGGTGGCGTCGGCGTCCTCGCTGGCCAGGTAGACCGTCCAGACGGTGGGCGTGCCCTCCTGCATGACCGGCCCGATCGCGGCAGCGGCCCGGCCGTCGACCTGGGCGATGGTGTAGTGCCCGAACGCCTCACCGGAGTCGACGAACGTCCACCCCATCACGGAGCCGTAGAACGTGAGGGCGGCCGGGAGATCGGGGACGGCGAGGTCGACCCAGCAGGGCGTGCCGGCGGGCCAGGGCGTGTCGCGATGGGACATGGTTCCTCCCTAGTGGTGGGCGCAGAGCGTCCCACCGGGCGCCGACAGAATCGACGCCCGATCGGCCCACATCGTCGCGGTCACCGCGCCGCCGGCACGCTCCCGTCGACGGGCAGCAGCGTCAGGCAGCTCAGCGTGACGTCGTCCAGGGCCAGCTCGCCTGCGTCGTTCTCGCGCAGGACGCCGAGCCGGTCGAGCCGCGCCAGCAGCTCGGGCACCTCCGACGGCTCGGTCGCCACGACGGCGCTCACGTCGTCGCGGGCGATGAACTCTCCCGCGTCGCACAGCTCCGGCCACGGTCGCAGCGCGGCGAGCAGCCCGTCGTCGATGCCGATCCCGGCGAGCAGCGCCCGCGCCTCGGCGGCCGTGCGGGGGAGCGTCACCACCTCCGGGCCCAGCTCGCCGTCGATCTCGGCGAGCATCTTCCGGTAGCTCTCGACGAGGAACGCCGGGCCGCCGTCGGCCTCCAGCTTCGCGATGGTGGCGCTGATCCCGTCCCGGTGCTCGCGCACCACCGCGCGTTCGGCGGCGAGCCGCTCCTCCTCGGCGACGCGGTCGAGGTGGGCCTGCACGCCGTCGAGGTCCGGCGGGACCGGCTCGTCGCCGAGCAACGACCCGAGGGTGGTCGCGAGGCGGGCCATCTCGGTGGCGAACCGGGCCAGGGCCGCCGCGGTGGGTTCGGTGTCGGAGGGCAGCGAGCCGGCCGCCACGGCGTCGGCGGCCGCGCGGAGGGCGGGAGGGAGCGTGGCGGCGTCGTGGCGGAGCCGCTCGACGGCCTCGGCGACGTCCGCCCAGGTGGTGGGGGTGGCGGTGATCGTGGTGATGGGGAGCTCCTCGTCGAGTGCGGTCAGCAGCTGGGTGGCGTGGGCCCGCGCCGTCGACGACGCGGGGCCGTCGCCGATCAGCAGGGCGTGCAGCGCCAGCCGTCCGTGGGCCGTGGGCAGATGGTCGAGCAGCATGGCGCGCAGGTCCTCGGGGCCCGGGGCGTCGATCTCGGCCTGGGAGAAGCCGTCGGTGCGCAGCCGCTGGGCCACCCCGGCCAGGAACGCGTGGGCCAGGCCCTCGACCTGCTGGTCGGTGAACTCCCGGATCCGGGCGCGCAGGTCGTCGGAGCCGCTCCTCGCACGCCGCAGCGCCGGGATGACCTCCACGACGGACCGCAGGTCGTCGTCGGGCAACGACGCCAGCCAGTCACGCATCGTCACCGGGCCGTGTCGCATGGCGACGCAGTATGTCACCCCGTCGAAGGACGACCTGCGGCCCCGCTATCGTCGCCCGGGTGTCGGACCAGTCCGTCGGCCTCGTGGTCGGCACCGTGGACTCCACGCCCCTGCTGTTCTCGGTGGCCCTCGCCCCGGGGCAGTACCTCCAGCTCGACGACGTCGTGGTCACGGGCCGCACCGTGCCCGGGTTCGGGGCGGTGCTGACCTCCGGCGTCGTCACGCAGGTGGTCGCCCGCCACGAGGGCGCCACCTACGGCTCGGACGTCTTCCTGATCGCCGACGGCGTGCTGCCCGCGCAGGTGCAGGAGATCGCGGAGATCACCACCACCCGCGTCGAGCCCGAGTGCTACGTGCCCCCCACCCCCGGCTCGCCCGCCCGTCGCGCCACCGGCGAGGAGCGTGCGCAGGCGCTGTACTTCGACAAGATGGACCGCAAGGTCCCGGTCGGGCTGGGCCGGGACGGCGAGCCGATCTACCTCAACCTGGAGTTCCTCGACGGCACGCGCGGCGGCCACGTCTCCATCTCGGGCATCTCCGGCGTCGCCACCAAGACGAGCTTCGCGCTGTTCCTGCTCTACTCGATCTTCCGTAGCGGCGTGCTGGGCAAGAGGTCGGTGAACGCGAAGGCGCTGGTGTTCAGCGTCAAGGGCGAGGACCTGCTGTTCCTCGACCACCGCAACACCAAGCTCGACGCGGACCTCGTCGCCCACTACGCGCGGCTCGGACTGCCCGCCGAGCCGTTCTCGTCGGTGGGCTTCTTCGCCCCGCCCACCCCCGACGACCCGTCCGGACGTCCGTTCGTCGCGGGCCGCACCAGCGGCGTCTCGTCGTTCTGGTGGACGCTCGCGGAGTTCTGCTCCGAGGAGCTGCTGGCTTTCGTCTTCGCCGACGCCGAGGACGAGCGCAACCAGTACACGATGGTGATCCACCAGGTCGCCGCGCGGCTGCGGCGCGAGGCCACACCCGTGGGGGACGGCGCCGTGATGGTCGACGGCCGGCGCCTGGCCACCTACTCCGACCTCGTCGAGTTCGTCTCCGACCGCCTGTCGGACGAGGACAGCCGCCGCGACTGGGCCGGGCCCGTCACCGGCGTCGGCACGATCAACGCGTTCCTGCGCCGGCTGCGCTCGTCGCTCAAGCCGCTGCGGACGCTGGTGCGCGGCGATCTCGCCTCCACCGCGGGGCGGCGCGTCTCCACCGAGGGCCAGCAGGTCACGGTCGTCGACCTGCACAACCTCCCCGAGCGCGCGCAGCGGTTCGTCGTCGGCGTGGTTCTGGCCTCGGAGACCGCGCGCAAGGAGCAGGCCGGCGCCGCGGGCCTGCTGTTCACGATGATCGACGAGCTGAACAAGTACGCACCGCGGGAGGGCTCCAGCCCGATCAAGGAGGTGCTGCTCGACATCGCCGAGCGCGGGCGGTCGCTGGGCATCATCCTCATCGGCGCGCAGCAGACGGCGTCGGAGGTGGAGCGGCGGATCGTCTCCAACTCCTCGATCAAGGTGGTCGGGCGCCTCGATCCCGCCGAGGCCGGGCGGCCCGAGTACGGCTTCCTGCCCCCGTCGCAACGGCAGCGGGCGACGCTCGCGAAACCGGGCACGATGTTCGTCGCACAGCCGGAGATCCCGGTGCCGCTGGCCGTCGAGTTCCCGTTCCCGGCGTGGGCCACACGGGCATCGGAGAGCGCGGGCGACGCGCCGTCGCGCAACGGGTCGGTGTCCCAGGACCCCTTCGCCCGGCTCCCCGCCGCGCCCGAGGACGACGACGCCCCCTTCTGAGGTGGATGTCCGTTTCCGCAGGTCGGGGGCGGGGTGCCTGCTCGTGGCGGTGCCCGGACGGGCATCATCGGGGCCCCGACCACCAGGGAGTGACCATGAAGTCCGTGTACCGGATCCTCGCCTACCTGATCGCGCTCGAGGTGCTCGTCCAGGCCGCCGCGATCGCGTTCGCCACGTTCGGCCTGCTCGCCTACGTCGACGGCGGTGGCACGTTCGACAAGGCCACCGACGAGGGCGGCGTCTACGGCGGCGCGTTCGGTTTCGTCGTGCACAACGTCAACGGGGAGCAGGTCATCCCGGTCCTCGCGGTGGCCCTGCTGGTCGTGGCCTACTTCGCGCGGGTGCCCGGGGCCGTGAGGTGGTCGGCGATCGTCTTCCTGACCACGCTCGTCCAGGTCGTGCTGGGTGTCGTTGCGGGCGGGGTCCCGACCCTGGGGTGGGTGCACGGGGCGCTGGCCGTCGTGCTGTTCGCCGTCGCGGTGATTGCGGCGCGGCAGGCCGAGGTGGCGGCACCGGTGGACGCCTCCGGGTGACCGGACGGGGCGGCCTACGATGGCCGCTCTATGCGCTTCCTGCACACGTCCGACTGGCACGTCGGCAAGACGCTCAAGGGCCACTCCCGACTCGACGAGCAGGAGCAGGTGCTGCGCGAGATCGTCGGCGTCGCACGCTCCCACGAGGTGGACGCCGTGCTGGTGGCCGGGGACCTCTACGACACCGCCGCCCCGAGCGCCGACGCCCAGAAGCTCGTCAACCGGACGCTGATGGGGCTGGCGCGCGGCGGCACTCCGGTGATCGCGATCGCGGGAAACCACGACCACGCGGCCACCCTGGAGGCCTACCGCGGGATGGCGGAGGCCGCGGGGGTCACGCTGATCGGGCGGGTGCGCACCGCCACCGACGGCGGCATCGTCGAGTTCAGCGCGCGGTCCACCGGCGAGCCCGTGACGCTCGCCGTGCTGCCGTTCCTCTCGCAGCGCTACGCGGTGCGGGCGGCCGAGCTGATCGCCAACACCCCCGCCGAGCACACCGGCGCCTACGACCAGCAGCTGCGCGACATCCTCGCCTCGTTGACGGCCGGGTTCCGCGACGACGCCGTCAACCTCGTCATGGCGCACCTGACCGTGCTCAACGGGAAGATGGGCGGCGGCGAGCGCACCGCGCAGTCGATCTTCGAGTACGCCGTGCCCGCGTCGATCTTCCCGGTGGAGTCGCACTACGTGGCCCTGGGCCACCTGCACCGCCGGCAGCGGATGGAGGCGCCGTGCCCCGTCCACTACTGCGGCGCGCCGCTGGCCGTCGACTTCGGGGAGCAGGAGAACGAGTCCGTCGTCTGCCTGGTGGAGGCCACGCCGGGATCGCCCGCGACGGTCACCGACATCCCCCTCACGTCCGGACGCCGGCTGCGGACCGTCCGCGGCACCGTCGCGGAACTGTCGGTGCTCGCCGCTAGCGTCGGTCCAGATTCCTTGGGGGACGACTACCTGAGGGTGTACGTCAAGGAGCCCGCCAGGGCGGGGTTGCGAGAGGAGGTGACGGCGTTGCTGCCCAACGCGCTGGAGGTGCGCATCGATCCGGAGTTCGCGGCGCCCACCACCGTCTCGCGGCCTGCGGCGGCCGACGGTGTCGAGCGCAGCCCCGCCGAGCTGTTCGGCGAGTACCTGGGCACGCGAGGCGTCGAGGACCCCCGGGTCGAGGAGCTGTTCCGGCGGCTGCACGACAAGGTCCTCTGATGCGCCCCGTCGTGCTGGAGATGAACGGGTTCGCCTCCTTCCGCGAGCCCACCACCGTCGACTTCCGCGGGGCGGAGTACTTCGCGCTGGTCGGGCCCACGGGGTCGGGCAAGTCCACGGTGATCGACGCGATGACGTTCGCGCTCTACGGCTCGGTGCCGCGCTGGGACGACAGGCGGACGGTGTCGCTGGCGCTCGCGCCCACCGCCGGGCGGGGCGCGGTCAAGTTCGTGTTCGACGTCGGTGGCGCGCGCTACGTCGTGGCGCGGGAGCTGCGCCGATCCGCGTCGGGCGGGGTGTCGGTGCGCACCGCGCGGCTGGAGCGGCTGCGTGATCCGGCCGGCCTCGGCGGCGTCGACGAGGAGACGGAGCCGCTCGCCGACGGCGCCGGGCCCGTCACGAAGGCCGTCGAGGAACTGCTGGGCCTGCCCTTCGGCGATTTCACCACGTGCGTCGTGCTGCCCCAGGGCGAGTTCGCGGAGTTCCTGCACACCGAGCCGCGCAAGCGCCAGGAGAAGCTGGTGCGCATCCTCGGGCTGGGCGTCTACGACGTCATCGCGAAGGAGGCCAACAGCGAGGCGGCCTCCCAGCGCCAGCGCGCGGAGATCCTCACCGAGCAGCTGGGGTCCTACGCCGACGCCACCGAGGACGCCGAGAAGGCCGCCGCCGCCCGGGTCGACGAGCTCACCGCTCTGGCGTCCCGGGTGGACGCCGTGCTGCCCGAGCTGACGGCGGCGGGTGCGGCCCTCGACGCCGCTTGCGCGCTGGTCACGGGCCTGCACGAGGAGCGCTCCCGGTTGGCCGCGCTGGCCGTACCGGCGGGCGTCGCCGATCTCGACGCCCGGCAGCGCACGGCCTCCGACGCCGCGACGGCCGCGGCCGAGGCGGCCACCGCGGCGGAGGCCGCCGACACGGCGCTGCGCGAGCAGCTCGCCGCCGCTCCCGCCCGCGGCCCGCTGGAGCAGGCCCGTCGCGATCATGCGGAGCTCGCCGCGCTCACGGCGGAGCTGCCGGGCGCCCGCGAGCGTCACCTCAAGACCCGCCACGCCGAGGAGACGGCCGCCCGCGAGGCGCTCGCGGCCCGGTCGGCCCTCGACACCGCACGCGCGGCACGCGACACCGCGGCGGCGGCGGTGGAGGCGGCCCGTGAGGCCGGCCGGCGGCTCGCCGCCGAGCGCGACGCCCTGCGCACCCCCACCCTGCCCGCCGGCCTCGACGCCCTCGACCAGCGCCGGTCCGGAGCCGCCGGTGCGCTGGAGCGGGCCGAGGAGGCGCTGGCCGCGGCCGAGGCCGCCGACACCCGCGCCCGGGCCGCCCTGGCCGAGGCGCCGCCGAGGGGCCCGCTGGAGCAGGCCCGGCGCGACCGCCGCGATCTCGACGCCGCACTCGCCGAGGAGCGGGACGCCGCGGCCCGGCTCACCGCCGCGCAGGCCGCCGTCACGGCGGCGGAGGAACGGGTGGCCGCCGCGGGCGCCCACGTCGAGCACAGCCAGGCCCAGCGCGACGGGTACCTGCGCTCCGAGCTGGCCGCCGCCCTGCGCCCGGTGCTGGTGGCGGGGCACGACTGCCCGGTGTGTGCACAGCCGGTCGTCACGCTGCCCGCGCCGCTGCCCGAGGCCGACCGGGCGGGGCTCGACGCGGCCGAGGCCGCGGTCACCACCGCGGTTCGCGAGCACGACGCCGCCCGCGCGGCGGAGAGCGAGGCCCGTGCGGCCGCCGCCCGCGCGGCGGGGGAGACCGACCGCATCGGCGCCGCGCTCGAGCGGCTGCGCACCGCGCTCGCCGCCGCGCCCGCCGACGTCGACGCCGCGCTGGCCGAGCTGGACCGGCTCGCCCTCGCCGTCGAGGAGGCCGACGCGGCCGCCCGCGCCGCCCGTCGTGCGCGGGAGGCCGCAGCGCAGGAGGCCGACGCCGTCCGCCGCGAGGCCGAGTCCGCCACGGCCGCGCTGCGTGCCGCGCGGGATCCGCTGGTGGGGCTGGGTGCACCCGCCGTCGAGGCCGGGGAGGACGTGCTCGCGGGCTGGGCGTCGCTGGTGTCGTGGGCCCGTGCCGAGGCCACGGCCCGCGACGGTGAGCTGCCCGCGGCCCGCGCGGCGTTCACGGCTGCGGAGGCCGAGCGGGTCACCGCGGAGGAGGCCGTGGCGGCCGCCGAACGGGCCGCGGCCGACCGGCACCGCGAGGAGACCGCCGCCGCCCGCGCCGAGCAGGACGCCGCCGGCGCGGTCACCCGCATCGACGACCGGCTCACGCAGCTCGGGGCGGCGCTCGCCGCTGCGCCCGCCGACGCCGAGGCCGCCGCCGAACTGGCGCGCCTCACCGAGCTGGAGGCGGCCACCCGCGCCGCCGACGGCGAGCTGCGCGCCGCCCGGGTCGCGCAACGTGCGGCCGACCGTCTCGTGGCCGAGGTCGGGCTGGAGGTCACCGCCGCGTCGGAGGCGTTGCGGTCGGCCCGCGACGCGCTCGTGCCGCTGGGCGCGCCCGCGGTGGGCCGTCGCGATCTCCTCGCCGCCTGGAGCGCGCTCACGGAATGGGCGCACGCCGAGGCCGACGCCCGGGCCGGGCGGCTGGTCGAGGCGGAACGGTCGGCGGAGCAGGCCCGGGCCGCCCGCGCCGGTGTCGAGCAGCGCATCGTCGAGGATCTGGCGACCCACGACGTGGCGCTCGGAGAGCCGGTCGGGTCGGCGCGGCTTCCCGCTGCCGTCCAGTCCTCCGTCGCGGCGGCCCGGGAACGGGCCCGGGCGGCGCAGGAGCGCATCGCCGAGCGCCGGGCGTCGGCGGGCACGATCCTGGCCGACCGCGACGCCGCCGAGTCCGCCCAGCAGGTCGCGAAGCTGCTGGGAAACCTCCTGCGCTCCGACGGCTTCCCGCGCTGGCTCGTGGCGTCGGCGCTCGATGCGCTGGTGGCCGACGCGTCACGGAGCCTCGCCGACCTCTCGGGCGGCCAGTTCGAGCTCACCCACGACAACGGAGAGTTCCTGATCATCGATCACGCCGACGCCGACTCGCGCCGCCCGGTCAAGACGCTCTCCGGCGGTGAGACGTTCCAGGCCAGCCTGGCGCTGGCCCTCGCGCTGTCGTCGCAGATGTCGAGCCTCGCGGCGCAGGGGGCGGCCCGCCTGGAGTCGATCTTCCTGGACGAGGGCTTCGGCACCCTGGACGAGGCCAACCTCGAGGTCGTCGCGAGCACGCTGGAGAACCTGGCCACCCGCGGCGACCGCGTCGTCGGCGTGATCACGCACGTGCCCGCGCTGGCCGAGCGGGTGCCGGTGCGGTTCGCGGTCAGCCGGGACCAGCGCACGTCGTCGGTGGTGCGGGAGGGCATGTGAAGTTCCCGTGAAGTTCACCGTGGATCCGTGGGACCCCTCGTACGGGGCGAGTGTGGACGGGGAGCTGGCCGAGTCCAGCGCCGAGATCGACACGGGCGTCGAGGTGCCTGTCGAGCGCTGGGCGCCCATCGACCCGGACCGGTCGCTGGTGCCGCCCGAGGCCGTCCTGTTCGTCGACGGGGTGCGGCGCATCGACGCCCAGGTGTGGGTGGACGAGGGGCAGGGCGTCGCCTCGCCCGCGCTGTGCGCCACCTACGCGGCGGGCGTCGTCTGCAGCTGCCCGGACGGCGGCGCGCACCTCGTGGCCGCGCACGTGCGGCGCGGGCTGTTCTCCACGGTGGCCGCCGGCGCCGACGTCGACACCGGTGCGGGGTCCTACCGGTTCAGCCACACCCCGGCGCGGCCCGGCGCCGACCCCACCCAGGTGCTGAGCCTCGCCGTGCAGCGGTCCATGGCCGAGGTCGAGCTGCTGGCCGCGGCCCAGGCCCGCGCCGACCACGGGGTGGCCGACGACCTGCTCGTCGTCGATGGTCCGCTGCGTGGCCGCCAGCACCTGCCGCGCGCCGTCGGCTTCGTGAAGACCCACGACAAGACCTACCTGCCCACCGAGCTGGGCGGCATCGTCGCCGCCCTGGGGTCCGGGCAGCGCACGCCGGTGTTCCGTCTCGGCAGCGCGGCCCAGGACCTGCTCGCGCAGCGGTTCACCTGGTACCTGCGGCTGCCGTGCGCCCCGGGCTCGCCGTGGGCCGGGGTGGCCCGCGTGGAGTGCAGCGGGCAGCTGGCGCCGGCCGAGGCCGTCGTGCTCGCGGGGGTCAGCCAGGGCAGCCTGATCCGCTTCGCGTCCACGGAGTACAAGGATTCCCGCGCACCCCAGAACCTGTACCCGATCGCCGGCCTGGAGCGCCAGCTCCGGAGACGCCTGGGCGACCCGAAACTGATGTACCGGGCCCTCCGCCGGGCGGCGGCGACGGCGTAGGTACCGACGAACGGCCGTGCCGTTCGTCGGAGGGAGATCAGCCCACCAGCGTGGTGGCCACCCAGCGCAGCAGGACCGCGTCGCGACAGGCCGCCAGGAGCTCGGCCTGTTCGACGGCTGCCGCGCTCCTCGCCTCCGGGCTCCTGTGCCTGCGGCGCAGCTCGTCCGGTTCGAGCACCGTCTCGCCGGGGAACGGGAGCAGCGGGCCGGCCAGGCCCAGCTCGGCCAGCAGCAGGCGGAAGGTCGGGAAGCCCACCACCCGCACCCCGCACGGCAGCGACGTCAGGCCGTAGCCGTGGATGCTGGTGATGCCGCCGTCCAGCACCGCCCACGCGTCGACGTCGGGCAGGTGCAGCTCACGCGGCGACGCGCGGGGCACGCGCTGGCGCAGCGCCCAGTCACGCACGGTGGCCCGGTGCCCGGGCAGGCACTCGAACACGGCGGGACCCCACTGCCCGTGCCGGAACACCTCCGTCCAGCATCCGCCCATGGCGTGACGGTAGGGCGGCGGGCCCATGATCGCCGGAGGTTCACCCGGAGGGTGCGTACATCGCCCACGCCGCGGGAGTCTCCGTGTCACCATCCGATCACGAGTACGGCCGTCCACACCGGGCACGGCAACCGCGATGTCGCCCGCGGCGGCGAGATCCTCCGGACCGTCGCGGGCTCCGGCCTCCCACGCCCTGCGGCCGACACCGCCGATGCCCGTCGCGGAGTGCGAGGAGACCCTCGCGGTGAAGCGCAACGAGTTCCCCGTCCCCGACGAGCGGCGGTCGTCGGGGTCGGACCGGCGGACGCAGTGCCCCGCGGGCGTACACGACCTCCCAGAGCTCGGTCTCGGGCCGGACCAGGTCGCCGAACAGAGCGGAGAGATCCCTGCAGGCAACTTCCACGGAATCCACCATGGCGCCGGACGGCGGGGTGCGATGATGGCGGCCATGGACGACCGGTTCGCGGCGCTGGGCGAGCGCCTGATCGACCAGGTCATCGAGCTCGGCGTGAACGGCGGCGGGCCGCTCGGCGGGGCCGCGCAGATCGCCGACGAGCACCTCGTCGCCACGGGTGGGGACCGCGAGGCCGCTGTGGGGCGGCTCGTCGCGTCGCACGTGCGGCTGGCGGCGATGTCCGGGTTCGTCACCGGGCTCGGCGGCATCGTCACGCTGCCGATCGCGGTGCCCGCGGCGACCGCCGGGCTGTACGTGGTGGCCACGCGCATGTCGGCGGGCGTCGCCCACCTGCGCGGCTACGACATCGGCACGGCCGAGGTGCGCAGCGCCGTCCTCGTCTCCCTGCTCGGGAGCGCCGGGGCGGGGGTGCTGCGCCGCGCGGGCATCGAGGTGGGGCGCCGGTCCGCGGCGGCGGCGCTGGAGAAGGTCTCGGCGCGGCTGCTCGTCGAGATCAACAAGCGCATCGGCTACAAGCTCGTGGCCAGTGCCGGGGCGAAGGGCGTGGCCAACCTCGGCAAGCTCGTTCCGCTGGTCGGCGGGCCCATCGGCGCGGGGGTCGACGCGCTGAGCTGCCGCACCATCGCCACCTACGCGCGGCACACGTTCCCGGCGCACATGTCGCTCGGGCACCAGGTGGTGGACGGCGAGGTCGTGCCCCGACCGTGACGGTGGGGCACGCCACGTAGGCCCGGGCATCTCAGGATGAGACACTGGACCCTTCACCGGGTGGTACGAGAGTCAGCGCCGACCACACCCTCCCCCCGAACGACGGGTCGGAGATTCATCATGGTCATGCTCTGTGAGCGCTGCTTCTCACCGGTCGAGGACGGCGAGGAGAACGTCGTGAGCCTCGCCCACATCGACACGGTCCTGCCCGACGGCTCCATCACGTGGAACCACGCCTACGTGCACACGGCCGGCTGCACGGAGCCGCGCGTGCCGGAGCACCAGCGCCCGGACACGGGCACGTGGGACTCCAGCCGCGGTATCCAGTCGCGCCGCCAGCACTGATCAGGGGCCGGCCGACGTTCACGGCGACGCCAGCCGCTGCCGCAGCCCGCTGGCCCGCGCCACCGGCCGCTCGACGGCCGCGCGCACGGCGTCCTCCGTGCCGACGATGCGCACGAACTCCCGCGCGCGCGTGACCGCGGTGTAGAGCAGCTCGCGGGTGAGCAGCGGGGACTCGGCCGGTGGCAGCACCACGGTGACCCGGCGGAACTGGCTGCCCTGCCCGCGGTGCACGGTCATGGCGTGCACGGTGGCCACCTCCGACAGGCGTGACGGCGGATAGAGCGTGGGCGGGCCGCCGCGGGCGAAGGCCACGCGCAGCCCTTCGGGGCGCTCGACGACCACGCCGGTGTCGCCGTTGAACAGGCCCGTGTCGTAGTCGTTGGCGGTGACCAGCACGGGTCGGCCCGCGTACCAGGGACCTTCCGCCGGAGCTGTTGCGAGCCAGCGTTCGCTCTCCCCGGTCCACCGCGCCACGCCCCAGGGGCCGCGGCGGTGGGCGCACAGCACGCGGTGGCGCTCCAGCGCGGCGAGCGCGTCGTCGGTGCGGCCCTCGCGGGCCGCCCGGGTGAGCGTGTGGCCGGCCTCCACCACGTCGTGGCGGACGGGGGCCAGGTCGGCGGGATCGTCGAGCGCCAGGTCGTCGGCGCCCGAGCGCAGCAGCGTGAGGGCGGTGTCGGCGTCGCCCGCCTGCACGGCCTTCGCGAACGCGGCGATGGCGCCGCCGAACCGCCACACGTGGTCGAGGGTGACCACGCCGTTGACCACGTCGGACGGCAGGCCGAGCCCGGTCAGGGCGGTGTTCAGCGCCGGTTCGGGGCGGCCGGGGGCCCGGGCCAGGTCGCCCAGCACGGCGCCCGCCTCGACCGACGCGAGCTGGTCGGGATCGCCGACCAGCACCAGCCGGGACGTGGGGCGCACGGCGTCGAGCAGGCGGGCCATCATCGTGAGCGACACCATCGACGTCTCGTCCACCACCACCACGTCGAAGGGCAGCCGTTGCGTGTGGTCGTAGCGGTAGCGTCCGCCGGGCCGCCAGCCCAGCAGCCGGTGCAGCGTGGACGCCTCGGGAACCCGCAGGTCGCCGGAGACACCGGGAGTGGCGAGCTCGCCCGCCACGGCCTCCTGCAACCGTGCCGCCGCCTTGCCGGTGGGGGCGGCCAGCGCGATGCGGGGCGGCGGCCCGGGCTGCTCGGCGATCACGGCGAGCAGCCGGGCGACGGTGGTGGTCTTGCCGGTGCCCGGTCCGCCGGCCAGCACGGTGACGCGGCGCAGCGTGCCGACCGCGGCCGCGAGGCGCTGGCGGGTGGAGTGCTCGTCGGGGAAGTGCCGCGCGAGGCTCGCCCGCAGCGCCGGCAGGTCGACGTCCGGTGGCGCGGCGGCGGCGCGTTCCTGCAGCGAGCGGCGGACCTGCTCCTCCTCGCCCCAGTAGCGCTCCAGGTACAGCAGCCCGTCCACCAGCCGCAGCGGCCGTCCGGCGGGGGCGTCGGCGCCGTCGGCCACCAGCGGTCCGGCTGTGCAGGCCGCCAGCCACGCCGTGGGCTCGGGCCAGGGCAGGGCCGAGACGTCGACGACCACGTCGCCCTCGCCCAGCACCGTGTGGCTGACGGCGGCGAGATCGACGCACACCGACCCCAGCCGCACGGCCCGCACCGCGAGAGCCGCGGCGAGCAGCACCACCTCCGAGGGCTCGCCGCCGAGCCGCCCGAGCCGGGTGGCCACGTGCACGTCGGACGACGAGAGCACGCCCGCGGCGTTGAAGGCGTGGAGCAGCCCGGACGCGGAGTGGGCGACGAGCGGATCGCCGAGATCGTGGACGCCCCACCTCTCGACCCCGGTGGTGATGGTCACGCCGCACCTCCGGCGAGCAGGTCCGACAGCTCCACGATCAGCGCGGGGGGTGGGCTCCACCCGAACACGCCGCACGGCGTGCCGTCGACCACCGGGGTGGCCTCGCCGCACATGCCGCGCACGAACAGGTAGAGCGAGCCGCCCAGATGCCTCTGCGGTGCGTAGCCGGGCAGCCGCCAGCGCAGGTAGCGGTGCAGGGCCACGCCGTAGAGCAGCGACTGCAGCGGGTAGTTGGCGCCGATCATGGCCTCGGCCAGGCGGTCGGGCGTGTAGTGCGCCGACGTGAGCGGCTCACGGCCCTCCGCGGCGAAGGGGCCCAGCCAGTTGGTCTTGTAGTCGACCACCACGTACGTGCCGCCCGGCAGCCGGAGCACGGCGTCGATGCTGCCCGTGAGGTAGCCGCGCAGCGGCTGCTCCCGCAGCGCCACCGACTCCAGGGCGTCGGGGTAGGCGTGCAGCGGGTCGTCGGTGGCGAGGTGGCGGCGCAGCACCGGGGCGAGCTCACCGAGGACCACCCGACGCAGCGTGTGTTCCCCACCGGCCAGCGGCAGCTCGAAGTCCAGCTCCGCGAGCCGGTCGCGCGGGGCGATGTCGGCCAGCCGCAGACCTCCGGCGAGCGGCCCGAGCGGGGTGCGCGCCGCGGGAAGCAGGGCCGCGGCGAGACCGGCGACGTCGATGCCGGCCACCGGGTTGCGGACCAGCTGCTCGGTGCAGTGGGCGGTGAGCTCGCCGAGCAGGTCGGGCGCGGTGAGGTCGGCGGTCTCGAACACGGCGTGCACGAGCGTGCCGAACCCGGTGCCCAGCGGCAGGTCGGCCATCGGGGACGGCACGGCGTCCACCGTGGACACGTCCGCCCCGATCTCGATGTCGGCCTCGTCCTCCGTGACGGGCACGTCCGGCTCGCTCGCCACCGAGGGGCCGTGGTGGCCGGCCGTGGCCGTCAGCCCCGAGTACGAGGTGCGGCGCCACTGCCGGTCGATCTCCCGGTCGAACACCGCGGCCTCGAGGGCGGTGGGGCCCGCGTTCCGCGGCGTGAAGGCCGGGGCGGGCCGCAGCCCCACCTCCTCCACGGCGAGCACCGACGACGAGAGACCGCGCAGCGCGTCGAGGGCCGCGGTGTCGGCCGGGATCCGGTAGCTCTCGGCGGGCTCGGTGCCCGGCACCGGGCGGCCGATCAGCAGGCGGTGCAGCGGCGCCGACGCCGTGGTGGTGGACGGCACCCACCACGTGACCACCTGGCACTTCGCCCTGGTCAGCGCCACGTAGAGCAGGCGGAGATCCTCGCTCGCCTCCTCCGCGCGATGTTTCGCGCAGCGCTCCTTCCAGCCCTCGCCCGTCTCGCCGCCGACGTCGAGCACCCGCGCCGGCCCGTCGTGCAGCAGCGGCACCGTGGGATCGGGCACGAACCGGTCCCAGGCGTACGGGACGTACACCACCGGGAACTCCAGCCCCTTGCTGCGGTGGATGGTGATGATCTGGACGGCGGCGGCGTCGGACTCCAGCCGCCTGCTGCGCTCGGTGCCGACGTCGACCGCGGCCTCGTCGATGCGGTGACGCAGCCAGTCGACCAGGGCGGCCGGGCCGAGGTGGCCGTCCACGGCGGCCGCGTGCAGCGACTGGGCGATGTGCCGCAGGTCGGTGAGCAGCCGCTCGCCGGCGGTGCGGGCGAGCAGGCGCCTCGGCAGCGCCGTGTCGGCGGTGACGGCCTCCAGCAACGCCGCGACGCCCTTGTCGTGCCAGGCCGTGGCCCAGGACCGGATGGCGGTGCCGAGGCGGTCGAGCAGGTCGTCGGCGCCGGGGCCGCACAGCTCCTCGACGGTGTGGCCGAGGAAGCAGGTGAGCGCGGCCGCGCGCAGCCGGGCCAGCCGGGGCTGTTCGCACGCCTCCAGCAGCACCAGCCACTCGCGGGCGACGGGGGTGCCGAACACGCTGGCCGTGCCCGACAGCACCGCGGGCACGCCGGCGCCGCCCAGCGCGTCGCGGATCATGGCGCCCTGGCCGTTGGTGCGCACCAGCACGGCGACGTCGCCGGGCCGCACCGGATCGCCGCCGATGGTGGCCGGGCTCGCCAGCAGGGCGGCGATGTCGGCGGCGGCGTCGGCCGCCACCCGCTCGCGCGCGGGCCCGACCATGGCCAGATCGCGCCGCGGGGGCTTCGGCAGGGTGGCGCGGGGGATCACCCGCAGCCGGAACGGGGTGTCGACCGGCGCGCCCCGCAACCGCTGCCCGGGGTGGGCGGAGTCGACCGGATAGACGGTGATCCGGTCGCCCAGCGCCGCGCCGTTGAACACGGTGTCCAGTGCCCGGAGCAGGGGTTCGTCGGTGCGGTGGTTGCGGCCCAGCGTGGCGTGGCCGCCCGCGGCCTCGGTGGCGTCGAGGTAGCTGACGACGTCGGCACCGCGGAACGCGTAGATGGCCTGTTTCGGGTCGCCGATCAGCACAAGAGTGGTGTGCCCGTGGAAGGCCCGCCGCAGGATCGACCACTGCACCGGGTCGGTGTCCTGGAACTCGTCGACCAGCACCACGGAGTAGCGCGCCCGCAGCCGCTCGGGTGCGCCGCGGGTGGGATCGGCCAGGGCGTCGTCGAGGCGGGTGAGCATGTCGTCGTAGGTGTAGAGCCGCCGCTCGCGCTTGCGGCGGGCCACCTCGGCGCGCACGGCGGTGGCGAACCGGTACCGCGTGCCCGCCGTGCTGCCGGGCTCGGCGGTGGCCGGCTCCAGGCGGGCCTGCCCGTCCTCCACCGCGGCGCGCGAGAGCGCGAGCGCGTCGGCCCGGCTGAACGCCGGCGTGCCCGCGGACCGGTCGCCGTACTTGCGCACGTAGAAGTCGTCGACCACCTCGGTGCGCAGATCGTCGATGGACTCCACGAACTCGGCGTCGGCGTCCGCGTCGCCCGCCACCCCCAGCCCGGCGAGCATCTCCTGGCAGAACTGGTGGGTGGTGGCGATGGTGGCGGCGTCGAAGCCGGCCAGCGCGCGGGCCAGCCGCGCCCGGCGCAGGGCCACCTGCGCCTCGGTGCCCGTGGCCAGCAGCGTGTCGACCGCGTCGCGCGGGGCCCGCGGATCGGCCAGCGCACGCTCGGCCCGCACCAGGCGTTCGCGGACGCGCTCCCGCAGTTCCTGGGTGGCCTCGCGGCCGAACGTGACGAGCATCAGCTGCGGCAGCTCGGCGAGGCCCTCCGCCACGTAGCGGGCGGCCAGTGCGGCGATGGTGAACGTCTTGCCGGTGCCCGCGCTGGCCTCCAGGACGGTGGTGCCGGTGGGCAGCGGGCCGCACACGTCGAACGCGGCCGCAGCCAGGGTCGCGGTCATCGGCGCACCACCTCTTCCGAGATCAACAGGGGCGACCAGAGCCGCAGGGCGAGCGATCCGAACCGGGTGGGCTCACCGCCCGCCGGGCCCGGTGGACCGGCGATCACCCCGGGCGGGGCGGCGGTGCCCCACACGCGGACGTGGGCGTCGTCGGCCCGTTCGGCGCCCGCGCCGGTGCTCCACAGCCGCATCGCCTCGGCCAGGGCGTCGTCGGGGCCGCCGCCCGAGCGGGTCCTCGCGTAGGCGTGCCCGCCCTGCGTGGTGAGCGGTAGCGGCTCCCGCAGGCCCTCGCGGTAGAGCTCGACCAGATCGGCGAGGGTGGCCACGGCGGGTTCCCGGCCCACCGGGCCCACGGTGGCCATCGCCAGCCCGAACCGCGTGCCGCGGCCGAGCGTGACCGCGCGCCACGGATCGCCCGTGGTGGCCGTGAGCGCCAGCAGCCGCACCCACGCCCGGACCCGCTGCTTGGGGGCGAGCCGGGAGAACTCGACGCGCAGCAGCGTGTGCTCGTGCAGGCCGCCGAGCGTGCCGGCCACCCGCGTGCCGTCGGGCAGCGTGACGTCGACATCGCGGTCGTCGGCCTCGCCGCGGCGCACCGCGGCGGCCGCCGCGACCAGCGGTTCCACGTCGTCGAGCACCCGGGTGAGCAGCGCGTCGCCCAGCGCTCCGGGCGGCAGCTCGCCGCGGCGCCACTCGGCCTGCCGGCAGCGGTCGAGGTCGAGCCCGGCGAGCCGGTCGCGCAGCAGCCGGTCGCCGATGGCCCAGGTGGCCAGCCCGTTCGGCTCGACGGGCAGTGCGTCGGCCGGCTCGTCGTCGCCCGCGAAGAGCGAGAGCCCCACGCGCTGGCGCAGGAAGCCCTTCACCGGGTGCTCCAGGAACGAGACGAGGTCGTCGAGCGCCACGGTGTCGGCGACGACGGGGGCGAGCGGCGCCACCACGAACGCCGGGGGAGCGGCCTTCGGCGCGGCCGCGGCCCGCGCCCCGGCCAGCTCGACGCGGTCGAAGCTGAACGGCCGCCCCGGGGTGAAGTTGCGCGGGTCGAACGGTTGCAGCGGGTGGCGCACGACCACCCCCTCCACCGGCCCGATCGCGTCCAGCACCTCGCCGAGCGGTACCGCGGGCGGCCGGCGTGCCCCGGTGCGCTCGTCGGCTCCCGAGTGGATGACGACGAGCCGCTCGCCCGCCGCGCAGATGGCGTCGAGCAGTAGCTGGCGGTCCTCGCTGCGGGGATCGCGCTCGCCGACGTGCGGGTCGCGGGCCAGCACGTCGTCGCCGTCGACGATGCCGGCGCGCGGGAACGCGCCGTCGTCGAGCCCGAGCAGGCACACCACGCGATGGGGCACCGAGCGCATCGGGACCATCGTGGCGACCGTCAGCGCGCCGGTGCGGAAGTTGGAGCGGCTCGGCCGCCCGCGCAGCCGCTCCGCCAGCAGCCCGCGCACGTCGGCGAGGCCGAGCGGCACCCCCGAGGCGTGCGGGCCGGCGGCACGGGCGGCCTCGGCGAGCTCCGAGCGGGCCTGCGCGGCCTGCCAGGCGTCGGTGGGCGTGGTGTCGGTGAGCAGGTCGAGCCCGCGGGTGAGCGCCTCGATCCACGCCGTCAGTGGCTGCTCGCCCGACAACCCGCCCAGCACCGTGGCCAGCCGGTCGACGAACTCCGCGAGCCGTCCGATGCGCTCGGTGTCGCCCGACTCCAGCTCGGCCAGCGGCAGCGCCGTGCCCAGCCAGGTGTGATCGGCTCCGGACATCGTGACGCCCAGCAGCAGCCGGTCGAGGCCCGCCGCCCAGGTGTTCTGGCCGAACCCGTCGAGCCGGTAGGGCGCGCGGTGGGCGCCGTCGAGCCCCCACCTCACCCCGGACGACGTGGCCAGCTCCCGCAGCCGGTCGAGATCGTCGTCGTCGAGCCGGAAGCGGTGGCGCACCGGGCCCGACGCCAGCAGGTCCAGCACCTCCGACGCCGTGAGCCGCGCCCCGGCCAGCTCCAGCAGCCGCGACACCGTGTCCAGCAACGGGTTGAGCTGTCGCAGCGCTCGATCGGCCAGGCGCACGGCGAGCTGCCGGCCGGGGTGCGCGGTGGGACCGCCGTCGCCGAACGCGGCCGAGACCAGCGGCGCGAACGTCTCGATGTCGGGGCACATGACGGCGATGTCGCGGGGCTCGAGCGTGGGGTCGGCCTCCAGCAGCCCGAGGACGATCTCGCGCAGCACCTCGACCTGCCGGTCGGGGCCGTGGCACGAGTGCACGCGGATGCTCTCGTCCCCGGGGTCGATCGGGGCCGGCGGGGACCGGTGGTCGTCGCGCAGATCCCGCTGCAACCGCCCGAGCAGGGTGGGGGCCGGCTCCGGCCCGGCGTGATGGTGGTGGACGAGCCCGGGCGCGGCGGCCAGCAGACGCACCTGCAGCTCGCGCACATCACGGCCCAGCGACGACAGCAGCGGGTGCGCCGCCACCAGACCCGCCTCGGCGCGGCGCAGCGGCACGCCCCCGGCGTTCGCCACCCGCTCCCACAACGCGGGCGAGGGATGGGGCAGCCACAGGTGCACGTCGCGGTGCTCGGACAGGGCGGCCAGTACCGCCAGCTCGTCGGCGCCGAGGCGGGTGGCCCCGAACACCGAGATCCGCGACGGCAGCCGCGCCACCCCTGGATCGCTGCGCAGCACCTCACACGCCGTGGCCAGCCGTTCGGCCGGACCGGGCACGCCGATGCGTGCCCGCAGCCGCCGCCACAGCTCGGGCTGCCAGGCCAGGTCCGGCGGCACGCCGTCGAGGCCGACGGCCCATCCCCGCACCATCTCCGGCCGGAACGCCGCGTAGGAGGCGAACAGCTCGGCCAGCCGCCGCGCGGTGGCGTAGCGGCGGCCGCGCCGATCCCCGTGCAGGTGGGTGCCCAGCGGCGCGCACCAGGCCTGCCCGGCGCTCTCGTCGACGACCTCCAGCAGCGGCCACACCGCCCGCGACGGCCGCCACGGGTCCTCGGCCGGGTCGACGCCCGCGGCCGCGTCGACCGCCGCGTCGAGGACCGAGCCGGGGGAGGGGAACGCGACCCCGGCGCAGATCCCGTCGGCCTCCGCCCCCGCGCCCAGCCGGTGCGACAGCCGCTGCGCGAGCCAGCGCTCCACACCCTTGGCCGGGACCGCCACCACCTCGGTGGCGAAGGGATCGGGCAGCGGCTCGGACAGCAGGGCGCCCAGCGCGTCGGCGAGCGGGCCGGCCCGCTCAGCGCGGTGCACCTGGAAGGTCATGACCCACAAGTTAGGGCCAGGCACCGACGGCGACCGACGCGGGAGGCGTCCGGCGGGGGAGTTGTCCACAGGTCACCCACCGTGATGCCCACTATAAAACGACACGATGGTGGTATCCCCTTTCCGGCTGGATAACGGCAGGGTGGGTGGCACGCGATCTGAAGGTAGATCCGCGACGAAGGAGGCCGACATGCACGAGGCAGCACAGGGTCCCGAAGCACCCACCAGCCCCGTCATCCCGCAGCAGCGGGGGGTGCGTGACGCCGCCCGCGGCGAGGTCCTCATCCGGCACGCGCGCCTGGCCAACAGCGGTCGCCCCGTGTTCTGCACGCCCAGCCGCGCGGAGCTCGCCGGCACCGTTCCCCTGCGGCAGAGCCGCGGCACGAACGGCAAGGTCATCTACGGCACCCGCGAGGACGCCGAGGCTGCAGCCCGTGAGCTGGAGGCGCTCGGCGCCAACCGGCTGCGCGCCTACCGCTGCAGCCGCTCCCGCAGCGGGCACTTCCACCTGACCACCGACAACACGCCGTCGTCGGCCCTTCCGCTGCACCTGCGCATCCCTCAGCAGCGCCTCTCGGCCTGACTACGCAACGTCACCCTCGCGGGCCGCGGGGTGTGACGGCACGACGGCCGGCATCCGCGGGTTGGTGTTCCCGACCGGCCGCGTCGCACCCGGCAGGATCGGGATGTCGACCACGGTGGCGCTGGCGTTGTCGCCCGCCCCGCCCAGCAGGGCGGCGTCGGTGAGGAAGCGTGCGGCGGACGCGACATCGGGCGCCCGCTCCAGCACCGCCCCGATCTCACCGTCGGACAGTTCGTGGTGCACCCCGTCGGTGAGGAGCGCGAGCCGGCCGACGGCGGGCGGCACCTCCCGGTGACCGAGCGTGTCCGCCGTTGCCGTCCCGACGGTCTCCAGCACGACGTTCTCCCAGCTGCGCGGCGGTGTCCCGCCGGTGTCGCGGACGGCCTGGGCCGCCGTCTGGTCGGTGGTGAGCAGACGAACGGTCGCTGCGCCGCCGGGCGCCTCCGCGGAGCGGAGTGCGTCGGCACTGTCCCAGAGGTACACCCGACAGTCGCCCACCCACGCGATCTCGCACCAGCCGGGCCGCACGGCGGCGACGACCATGACGGCGTCGCCCTTCCCCTCGGCCCGCACCGCCTCACCCGCCGCGAGCAGAGCCGCGACCGCGCCGTCGTGGGCGGCCGTCGCGGCGCCCGCGTCGGCGGCGACGCGCGCGGCCAGGGCCGCTGCGGCGGAGTCGGCGATCCCGTCGGCCACGGCGACGCCCAGCCCGTCCGGCCCCGGGATCACGGCCACCGCGTCGGCGGCGTGCCGTCGGCGGCCGCGGTCGCTGGCCGAGCCGGTGGCGGGACGGGTGTCGGGTCGCATCGTGGACCTCCTGTTTCGCGCGTTCCTCCAGCGTGCGACGGCTGTCTGGGAAGAACCTGTGGATTCGCCGTGAGCCTGGTCGCACCGCGAGGTACGGTCGCGAGGTGGAACGTTCCCTGACGGTCGTGTTCGACCTCGGCGAGGTCCTCGTGCCCTCCACGGGTGTGCTGCCGCGGCTCGCGTCGGAGCTCCGGGTCTCCGAGGACGAGCTGGCCGCCGCCTACTGGCCTCCGCGCAAGGCGTACGACCGCGGAGACCCGGCCGCGGCGTACTGGACGGCCGTCCTCGAAGGGCTGGGGCGGACCCCGGAGCGCGATCTGCTCGCCCGGCTCGAGCACCTCGACTCCACCAAGTGGTCGACGCTCCCGCCGTCGAGCGGGGCCCTGCTCGACCGGCTGACCCGGGACGGCGTGCGGCTGTGCGTCCTGTCGAACGCGCCCGCGCCGCTCGCGGCGGCGGTGCGGGCGGCGTCGTGGAGTGCGCAGGTCGTGCACCTGGTGTTCTCCGCCGACGCGGCCCTGCTCAAACCCGAGCCGGAGATCTACGCGCACGCCGACGCCGTCTACGGCACGTCGCCGGGTGACGTCGTGTTCTTCGACGACCGCACGGAGAACGTCGAGGCGGCCCGCGCCCACGGTTGGGACGCGCACGTGTGGGTCGATCCCGAGACGGCCCTGGGCGTCGTGGCCCGCGGGTGAGCGACCGCGCGCGCAACCCCACCATCATCGACGTCGCCCGCGCGGCCGGGGTGTCGAAGTCGGTGGTGTCGCGGGTGTTCACCGGGCAGGGCAGCGTCGGCACGCGGACCCGTGAGCGCGTGCTCGCCGCGGCGGCGGAGCTCGGCTACGTCGTCAACGCGACGGCGCGGGCGATGGTGGCGCGCCGGACCTACACGGTCGGCGTGTTCGTCCGCGACGCCGCCACCCCGTTCTACGGCCACGTGCTCACCGCCATGCAGGAGCGTGCGTCGCACCACGGCTACCGCGTCGTCACGGCCACCGGATCGGGTCGTTTCGAGCTCGCGGAGGAGCGGCACGCGCTGGAGACGCTGGTGCAGCTGCAGGTGGAGGGGCTCGTCGTGTGCAGCGGCCTGCTGCCCGCATCCGACGTCGCCACGTTCGCCGCCCGCATCCCCACGGTGGTGGCCGGGCGGCCGGAGACCCACGCCGACGTCACCAGCGTCTTCTGCGACGAGGACGCGGGCGGCGCCGGGCTGGCCGACCACGTCGCGGATCTCGGTCACCACCGCGTCGCGGTGATCGGGCTGCCGCCCGGTCGGTCCCTGACGATGGCGCCGCGCACGGCGGCGATGGCTCGGCGGCTGCGGGAGCGCGGCGTCGAGGTCGTCGAGGTGGCGGGCGGGCTCGTCGACGAGGTGCCGCGGCTGGTCCCGGAGATCCGCGCGCACCCCGGTGTGACGGCGGTGATGGCGCCGAGCGACCTCCACGCCGTGCGGCTGCTGGAGGCGCTCGCCGTGGCCGGCGTCGCGGCGCCGGGGGAGCTGTCGGTCACCGGCTACGACGGCGTCGGCCCGCTGCGGACCCCGCTGATCGGCCTGACCACCTGGCGCCAACCCGTGGCCGAGATCGGAGCCCACGCCGTGGACGCCGTGGTGGGGCTGCTCGACACGGACACGGTGCCGCCGCACCACCGGTCGCTGGCCGGGGAGCTGGTGGTGGGCCGGACGGCGGCCCCACCACGGCGGTGATCACGGGCGGATGGCCGCTCGCCCTCCCACCACCACCATGATCGCCAGAACCGGTTCCGGTCAGTCCAGCTGCTGCTCCTCCGCCGGACCGCCCTCGGCCACGCCGGGCCCGGTCGTGGCGGTGGGGTCACCGTTCTGCGCCCGGGAGGCGGGCTCCTTCGGCTCGGGCGCGTCGCCGGCCGTGTCGTCGATCCGGCTCAGCAGGTCCTTGGCCTTGTCCACGAGACTCATGGGGCCACCATGGACCCGATCACCGGCACGCGCGCGTCGGGACCGCCCCCGGCGACCCCGACTTCCGCCGCGCCTCGCGCAGGGGTCCCGCGACCTGCAGGGTCGGTGGGTGGGCCGACCGTGCAGAACCGATGATCACCGCGCCGAGGGCATAACCTCTGCACGGCGACCACGAGATCTGCACGGTGCCCCTGAACCCAGCTTGGAGAGACCGATGGCGACCGATCCCCGCGCCGGAACCCCCGCCCAGCCGAGCGACCTCGTCGACGTCGGGAAGCTGCTGGACGCCTACCACGACCTCCACCCCGACCCGGCGATCACGGCCCAGCGGGTGGCGTTCGGGACGTCCGGACACCGGGGCTCGTCGCTGCTCACCACGTTCAACGACGACCACATCGCCGCGACCAGCCAGGCCATCGTCGAGTACCGGGCGGCCCAGGGCACCGACGGGCCGCTGTTCGTCGGACGGGACACGCACGCGCTGTCGGAGCCCGCGTGGGTCACCGCGTGCGAGGTGTTCGCCGCCAACGACGTGCACGTGCTCGTCGACGCGGCCGACGGTTACACCCCGACCCCGGCGGTGTCGCACGCGATCATCCAGCACAACCGCGGCAGGGTCTCGGGCCTCGGTGACGGTGTGGTGATCACCCCGTCGCACAACCCGCCCGCCGACGGCGGCTTCAAGTACAACCCCCCGCACGGCGGGCCCGCCGACTCCGACGCCACCACCTGGATCGCGAACCGCGCCAACGAGCTGTTGGGCGGCAACGACATCCGCCGCCGGACGCTCGACCGCGCCGCCCTGGGCAACTACGACTTCCTCGGCGAGTACGTCTCCGACCTGCCGTCGGTCGTCGACCTCGACGCCATCCGCAACGCCGGCGTCCGTATCGGCGCCGACCCCCTCGGCGGGGCCAGCGTCGCCTACTGGGGCGCCATCGCCGAGCAGCACAAGATCGATCTGACCGTGGTGAACCCGGACGTCGACCCGCAGTTCGGGTTCATGACGCTCGACTGGGACGGCAAGATCCGCATGGACTGCTCGTCGCCGTACGCGATGGCGTCGCTCGTCGCGGCGAAGGACCGGTTCCCGATCTCCACCGGCAACGACGCCGACGCCGACCGCCACGGCATCGTCACCTCCGACGCCGGGCTGATGAACCCCAACCACTTCCTCGCCGTGGCCATCGGCTACCTCTACGCGAACCGACCCGGCTGGTCGGCCACCGCGGGCGTCGGGAAGACCGCCGTCAGCTCGTCGATGATCGACCGGGTGGCCGCCGACCTCGGCCGGACGCTCGTCGAGACCCCCGTCGGGTTCAAGTGGTTCGTGCCCGGCCTGATCGACGGATCGCTCGGCTTCGGCGGTGAGGAGAGCGCCGGGGCGTCGTTCCTGCGCCGCGACGGCGGTGTGTGGAGCACCGACAAGGACGGCATCATCCTGGCGCTGCTGGCGTCGGAGATGCTGGCGGTCACCGGTGAGAGCCCGTCGCAGCGCTACGCCACGCTGACGGAGAGGTTCGGCTCGCCCGCCTACGCCCGGATCGACGTGGCCACCACGCCGGAGGCCAAGGCGAAGCTGGGGAAGCTGTCGGCGAGCGACGTGACGGCCGACGAGCTGGCCGGGGAGAAGATCACCGCGATGCTCACCGAGGCGCCGGGCAACGGGGCACCGCTGGGCGGGCTCAAGGTCACCACCGACGGCGGCTGGTTCGCCGCGCGCCCGTCGGGCACCGAGGACGTCTACAAGGTCTACGCCGAGAGCTTCCACGGCCCCGAGCACCTCGCCCGGATCCAGGAGGAGGCCCAGCAGGTGGTGGCGGCCGCGCTCGGCACGAGTTGACCGGTCGAGCAGACTGGGAGGGCCGATCCGGCACGGTGCAAGCGTGCCGGATCGGCCCGTCCGGCAGACGGGGTCAGGCCATCGCGCTGCCGGCCGCCGGAGGCGTGGCGACCTGCACCGGGGCGTCGTCGTGGGAGGACTCCACCGCGGCGAAGCCCGGGTCGTCCGCGAAGGACTTGGCGCGGGCGATTGTGAAGATCAGCAGGCCGTAGAGCGCCTTCGCCAGGATGTCGGCGAAGGAGTAGCCGGCCTGCTTGAGCACCCACGCATCGGCCCCGTCGAACCCGATGAGCGGGAACAGGTACGCGATCGGGTAGACGCCCCACGTCGCGAACAGCAGGATGCGCATCCGGCTGATCGTGCCGCGCACCGCCTGCGGCTGACGGTCGAGCGACTTCGTGAGCTCGACGAACAGCACGTAGAGGATGTAGAGGAACGGGATGGTCGACAGCCCGCCGAAGACGAACCGCTCGACGTTGTCGCCACTGACCTCACCCGGGTACCCGAGCGCGATCATGAGCGCCGCCGCCGGGATGAGCCGCACCAGCAGCGAGCGCTGCAGCTTGCGGGCCAGTGCCAGCACGACGATGAGCTCGAGCAGCAGCAGCGGCACCGTGAGCAGCCAGTCGACGTAGCGGTAGCCCTCGTTGAACGACAGGCCCGCGGCCTGCGTGTAGGTGCCCCGTCCGCCCGGTGCGTCGGTGACGAACGCGGCCTTGAACGAGTCGAAGATCCGGAAGTAGTGGTACGCGGCGATCCCGCACACGATCGCGGAGACGACGATGGCCTGCCGGTAGCGGGCCAGTACGCGGGGTTGTGCGATGAGCAGATAGAGGGCGGTGAACAACTGCGCCGCGATCACCAGCGAGAGCAGGTTGTAGACCGTGTCGAACTGACCTTGCGTCAGTTGGTCGGGAATCATGTCGGCCTCCATAGCCGTCGATCCAACTCGGTGAACCCGGCCGGCGGCACGACAACATGGCCGTGACCTGCGGACACGGCAACATCGAGTACCCGGCGTCGGGTGCATCGCCAGCATGGATCCTCGACCGGCGCCGCGCGAGTCGAACAACCTTTGGCTCGTTTTGCCGATCGACGCGCGGCGCGGTCGGAGGGCGCCGATACTGCCGACATGACCTTCTCCGCACCGGTGCGACCGCCTGCCGGCCGGGCGCGGATCGCGCGGGCGACGGCGCGCTGGTCGCGCCGGCTGGTGGTCGGGCTCGTGGCGGTGGGGGTGCTCGGTCCCGCGGGGGCGTCGTGGCCCTCGTCCGTGGTGCTGGCCGTCGCCGCGACCGGGTTCCTCGCGGGGATCCCGCACGGGGCTGTGGACCACGTCCTGCTGAGCCGGCTCACCGGCCGGGGGCTCGGCGGGGTCACCGCGGTGTACGCCGCCTGCGCCGTGGCGACGTGGGCGCTGCTGCGTTGGGGCGGACCGGTGCCACTGGTGGCCGTGGTGCTGCTCAGCGTCGTCCACTTCGGGCTGGGGGAGCTGGAGGCCCAGCCGGGAGCCCGCGGTCCGGTCGCGGCCGTCGCCACGGCCGTCGCGGCCACCGGGGCGCTGCTGCTGCCGCTCGCCCGCTCCGGGGCCGAGATACGGGCGGTCGCCGCGGCGTTGTCACCGGGCCTCGGCGCCGTCGTCGGTTCCGACGGGTTCCGGCTCGCGACGACCGTCACCTGGCTGGTGGCGGCCGGTGTGGCGGGAGTGGCGGCGGTGCGCGCCGGCCGCCCGGTGGTGCTGCTGGATCTCGTGCTCGTCGGCGCGCTGGGTGCCCTGCTCCCGCCGCTCGTCGCGTTCGCGGTCTGGTTCGGGGGCTGGCACGCCCTGCGTCACGCCGGGCGGCTGCTCGTCGCCGAACCCGGCTGCGCCACGCTGGTGGACGCCGGCCGCACCCGCGACGCCGTGCTGCGCCTCGCGCGGATGGCGGCACTCCCCACGGTCGCGGCTCTGGCCACCCTCGTCGTGATCGCGACACTGACCGTCACCGCCACGGACGGGGCCGGCTCGGTCGCCGAGGCGCTGCGTGTCCTGCTCGCGCTGACGGTGCCGCACATGCTGGTCGTGCTGTGGATCGACGTCCGGAGTCACGGGGCCTAACCTCGGACGGTGCGCTCACTGCTGCTGTCCCGTCGTGACCTCGACTTCCTCCTCCACGAGTGGCTCGACGTCGAGTCGCTGACGAAGCGGGAACGGTTCGCCGAGCACTCCCGCGAGACGTTCGACGCGGTGCTGGACCTCTCCGAGCAGGTGGCCACGGAGCGGTTCGCGCCCCACAACCGCGCCGCCGACCTCGACGAGCCCCGCTTCGACGGCGAGCGGGTGCACCTCATCCCGGAGGTCGCCGAGGCGCTGGCGGTGTTCGCGGGCACCGGCATCACCGGCGCCGCGATGGACGAGGCCGTCGGTGGCATGCAGCTCCCGCAGACCGTGGCGCAGGCGTGCTTCCTGTGGTTCCAGGCAGCCAACATCGCCACGTCCGCCTACCCGTTCCTCACCATCGCCAACGCCAACCTGTTGCTGGCCCACGGCTCGCCCGAGCAGGTGGAGACGTGGGTCGGGCCCATGGTGGAGGGCCGGTTCTTCGGCACGATGTGCCTCTCGGAGCCGCAGGCCGGATCGTCGCTGGCCGACATCACCACCCGCGCCGAGCCCCGCGAGGACGGCACCTACCGGCTCTCGGGCAACAAGATGTGGATCTCCGGCGGCGACCACGACCTCAGCGAGAACATCGTCCACCTGGTGCTGGCCAAGATCCCCGGTGGCCCGGCGGGGGTGAAGGGCATCTCGCTGTTCGTCGTACCGAAGATCCTTCCCGACGGGCAGCGCAACGACGTCGTCCTCGCCGGTGTGAACCACAAGATGGGCTACCGCGGCACCGTCAACACGCTGCTCAACTTCGGCGAGGGCAGGTTCACGCCCGGTGGCGAGGCGGGGGCGGTCGGGACCATCGTCGGCGAGCCGGGCCAGGGCCTCGCGCTGATGTTCCACATGATGAACGAGGCGCGCGTCGGCGTCGGCGGGGGAGCGGCCGCGCTGGGTTACACCGGTTACCTGCACGCGCTGGACTACGCGCGCACCCGCACCCAGGGCCGTCCCGCCACGGGCAAGGGCGGGCCGCCCGTCGCCATCGTCGAGCACGCGGACGTCGTGCGGATGCTGCTGGCCCAGAAGTCGTACGCGGAGGGGGCGGTGGCGCTGATCCTCTACTGCGCCAAGCTGCTGGACGAGGAGCGGACGGCCGCGACGGCGGAGGAGCAGGCCCGGGCCCACCTGCTGCTCGACACGCTCACCCCGATCGCCAAGAGCTGGCCGTCGCAGTGGTGCCTGGCCGCCAACGACCTCGCGATCCAGGTGCACGGCGGCTACGGCTACACCCGCGAGTACGCCGTCGAGCAGTTCTACCGCGACAACCGGCTCAACCCCATCCACGAGGGCACGCACGGCATCCAGGGGCTGGACCTGCTGGGGCGCAAGGTGGTCATCGCCGACGGAGCGGGCCTCACCTTGCTGCAGGGCACGTTGGGGGCCACCGTCGAGCGGGCCCGGGCCGCCGGCCTCACCGAGCACGCCGACGCGCTCGGCGCCGCCGTCACGCGCGTGGAGGAGGTCACCCGCACGCTGTGGGCGGCGGGAGACCCGGCCGTCACGCTGGCCAACTCGTCGGTGTACCTGGAGGCCGTCGGGCACGTCGTGCTGGCGTGGATCTGGCTGGAGCAGCTGCTCGCGGCGGGCGATCGCGAGGGGGACTTCTACGCGGGCAAGCGCGCGGCGGCGCAGTACTTCTTCCGCCACGAGCTGCCCCGCACCGGTCCGCAGTTCGCGCTGCTGGAGAGCCTGGACCGCACCACCCTCGACGTGGACCCGGCCACCCTCTAGGTCAGCTCGTCCTCAGCGAGCCCGTCGTCAGCCCGCCGTCCAGCGGGGTGGCGATGCAGGCGACCTCCCGGTCACCACGGGCCCAGTTGGACTCGAGCGGGTAGACGCCGAACAGGCGCTCGGTGCTCGGGTCCGCGGCGGAGTAGTCGCCGAAGCGGGTGCCGCAGCCGGTCTCCGACAGCGAGTCCACCTGGGTCTGGCCCGGACAGGCGCCCGAGGGCAGGTCGAACCCGGCGAACACCTCGCCCTCGTGCGGCTGTGCGCACGGCACGGCGGGCAGCGAGCGGAGGTCGGTGGAGTCGCGCAGGTTGCCCGGTGGTGGTGTCGCGTTGCGCCGAGGTGGCGACGGCCACGGCGATCAGCGCCCCGATGGCGAGCACCCAGAGCCCGGACAGGACCAGGCCCGCGATCGCCATGCCGCGCCCGCCCTGCCCGGACCTCTTCGTGCCCACCGCGAAGAGTCGATTCCGTGACCTGCCGGGGACCTACCGGGGATCCACCGCGACGACCTCGTCGAGCGCACCCATGCGGGCGGCGAACGAGTCGGACTCGGCGCTGGTCAGCGAGACGGTGCAGCTGACGGAGCTGTAGGGGACGCCGTCACGGACCTCGACGGTGAAGTCGCGGACCGGGTAGCCGGACGCCCGCAGCGCGGCACCGACGCGCAGGACGCCCTCCATGCCGCCGGTGGTGACGATCTCGTGCCGGCGCTGCGAACGGAAGGCGTAGGTGGTGGGGCGGGGGGAGTGGTCCAGAACGGTCATGATCGGCTCCAGGGGGTTCCACGGCGGTGGGCACCCGAGCCAGGCCTCGGAGGACTCAGAGGATGTTCTGCGCGCCGGCGGCCTGGCTCGAGCCGACGCGCGGCGGTACGGCCGCGTCGAGGGCGAGAAGGGCGATGCGCATGCCGATCACCATAGCGCCCCACCGCGCCGCTGGCCATACCGGCGGGTAGGAAGGAGGCATGACGACAGTTGCGGTGACCGGCAGCAGCGGCAAGCTCGGCCGCCACGTGGTGCGTGACCTGCAGGAACACGGGTACAGGGTGGTGGCGCTCGATCGGGTGACCGACCCCGGATCCTCCGCGGCGGCGCAGGTGCGCCTCGATCTCACCGACTACGGCCAGGTGGTGGAGGCGCTCTCCGGCGTCGACGACCGGCACGACGGCGTCGACGCGGTCGTGCACCTCGCCGCGATCCCCGCCCCCGGCCTCACGACCAACTCCGCGACGTTCGCCAACAACGCGCCGTGCACCTACAACGTGTTCGCCGCGGCCCGGGCCGTCGGCGTCCGCAACGTGGTGTGGGCGTCCAGCGAGACCGTGCTCGGCCTGCCCTTCGACGCGCCCCCGCCCTACATCCCCGTCGACGAGGAGTACCCGCCGCGGCCGGAGAGCACGTACTCCCTGGTCAAGACGCTGGAGGAGGAGATGGCGCGGCAGTTCTGCCGGTGGGTGCCGGAGATGAAGATGATCGGCCTGCGCTTCTCCAACGTCATGGACGTGGCCGACTACGCCGGGTTCCCCGCCTTCGACGCCGACCCGCAGCTGCGCCGCTGGAACCTCTGGGCCTACATCGACGGCCGCGACGGCGCCCAGGCCGTGCGGAAGGCCCTGGAGCACGAGATGACGGGCACCGAGGTGTTCGTGATCGCCAACGCGGACACGGTGATGTCGCAGCCGAGCGCGAGGCTCGCCGCCGAGGTCTACCCGGGCGTGCCCGTCACCAGGGAACTCGGCGAGCACGAGACGATGCTGTCGATCGACAAGGCCCGCCGCGTGCTGGGCTACGAGCCGCAACACAGCTGGCGCAACGAGGTCTGAGTCAGGGCGCCTTGCGGAGGGCCTCGACCGCCGGGGCGAAGACCGCGTCGTCGTGGGCGTAGGGGGCGTAGAAGGTGAAGCGGTCCACGATGTCGCCGTAGCGCTCCAGCAGCGCCGGGCCCAGGGCGTCGGGCTCGGCGATCACGGCGAACGTACGCAGCACCTCGTCGTCGATGAGGTCGCCCATCTTCTCCCAGCGGTCGGGGTCGGTGCCGCGGGAGAGCGTGTTGAGCTCGACGCCCAGCTCGCCCCAGCCGTGCATGTCCAGCACCGTGCGGTAGCTGGGGGTGCTGCCGTAGAAGGCGATCTGCTGGCGCATGCCGGCCTCGGCCACCGCCATCTCCTCCTCGTTCCGTCCGGTGACGACGAAGCCGGAGAAGCTGATCGAGAAGTCGGCCAGGGTGCGGCCCGACGCGGCGAGCCCCTCGGCCAGCAGCGGCAGGGTGCGTTCGCGCAGGTAGCGCTCCGTGGTGAAGGCGTGCGGCTGGAGGCCGTCGCACACCTCGCCCGCCACCCGCGTCATGTGCTCGCCCACCGCGGCCAGGTAGACCTTCGGCGGCCCCCACGGGCTCGGGGCGGGGGAGAAGAACGGCGTCATCAGGGTGTGGCTGTAGAAGTCACCGCGGAAGTTCAGCCGCTCGTCGTCGTCCCAGGCCGACCAGATCGCGCGCAGCGCCTGCACGTACTCGCGCATCCGGGGCGCCGGGTGGCTCCACGGCATGCCGAAGCGCCGTTCGATGTGCGGCTTGACCTGGCTGCCCAGCCCCAGCAGGAGCCGGCCCTGCGAGTGCACCTGCACGTCATGGGAGACGTGGGCCATCGACATCGGGTTGCGGGCGAACGCCACGGCGATCCCGGTACCCACCGCGATGTGGTCGGTGTGCTCGGCCACCGGCATCAGCGGCAGGAACGGGTCGTGGGCGGCCTCGAAGCTCCACAGCCCGTCGTAGCCCGCCGCCTCGCGCCCGCGGGCCTCCGCGGCCAGGTCCGTGATCGAGCTGCCCGCCAGCATCGCGTCGACCCGCATGGGTACCTCCATCTCGTCGTTGCCCCGATCATGGTCGACCGGCGGCGCCGGTGTCGACCGCCGGTCGCGGGCCCGGGTGCCGACGACGAGGTGGGCGGTCGCCGTCACGGCCGTCGCGCTGGGGGACACGCGGTGGTCCCGGCGCTCTGGCCGGCCGTGCCCACCCTGCTCCTGGTCGTGGCGCTGGTGGTGGCCGGACCTGCTGGGGGAGGGCGGTGGCGCGGCGACGAGCCGCTCGCCGTGGTGCTGTGCGGCCTTTGCACGGCCGCGGTGGCGCCGTGCTCGTGGTCGCACCACCGGATGTGGGTCGTTCCGCGAGCGCGGGTCCTCATCGGCCCCGGATACGACGAAGGCCCCGCCGGGTGGCGGGGCCTTCGTGGTGACGTGCGGATCAGTCGGTGATGTCCTTCGGGCGACCGGCGTCGGGCCGGCCGGCCAGCGCCGCGCGCTCGTCCTCGCGGGCGACGAGCTCATCGGCGCCGGAGTGGCCGTCGTGCAGCGCCCTCTCGGCGGCGGCCTCCTCCGCCCGTGCCTTCTCCAGCGCCCTGGTCTCCCCGACCGGGTCCGGCGTGAGCAACGAGCCGGTGACCGGCGCCCCGCCCATGCCGAGCTGGTTCATCTTCCTGGGCACCGGGGCGCCCTGGTAGGCCAGCGGGATCGGGTGGCCGTGGTCGTCGGCCCCGGCCAGCGGCTGGTGCACCTCGATGAACTCGCCGTGCGGCAGGCGCTTGATGATGCCGGTCTCGATGCCGTGCTCCAGCACCGCGCGGTCGGAGCGCTGCAGCCCCAGGCACAGGCGGTAGGTGGCCCAGTAGGCGATGGGCGGCAGCACGAGCAGCCCGATGCGGCCCATCCAGGTGGTCGCGTTGAGCGAGATGTCGAAGAAGTACGCGAACCAGTCGTTGGCCGAGCTGATCAGCAACACCATGTAGAACGCGATGGCCATGACGCCGAGCGAGGTGCGCACCGGCACGTCGCGGGGGCGCTGCAGCAGGTTGTGACGCGCGTTGTCCTTGGTGAAGCGCCGCTCGATCGCCGGGTAGGCGCCCGCCAGCACGAAGATGACCGGCAGGAACGCCGCGGTGGCCCAGAACGCGGCCGGCACGCGGTAGTTGCCGATCACGATCTCCCAGGCCGGGAACAGTCGGGCCATGCCGTCGGACCAACCCATGTAGAAGTCGGGCTGCGACCCCGCCGAGATGTGCGCGGGGTTGTAGGGGCCGAAGTTCCAGATCGGGTTGATCTGGAAGAGGCCGCCCATGAGGCCGATGACGCCGACGAACACCGCGAAGAACGCGCCGCCCTTGGCCGCGAAGGCCGGGAGGATGCGGACGCCGACGACGTTGTTCTCGGTGCGGCCCGCTCCCGGGAACTGGGTGTGCTTCTGGTACCAGACCAGCCCGACGTGCAGGCCGATCAGCGCCAGGAGAACGCCGGGCAGCAGGAAGACGTGGATGATGTAGAGCCGCGGGATGATCTCGGTGCCCGGGAACTCGCCACCGAACAACGCCCACTGCGTCCAGGTGCCGATCACCGGTACCGACAGGGTGATCCCCGACGCGATCCGCAGCCCGGTGCCGGAGAGCAGGTCATCGGGGAGCGAGTAACCGCTGAAGCCCTCGAACGTGCCGACGAAGATGAGCAGGACGCCGATGATCCAGTTGGCCTCACGCGGCTTGCGGAACGCGCCGGTGAAGAACGTGCGGAACATGTGCGCGAACATCGCGGCGACGAACAGCAGGGCGGCCCAGTGGTGAACCTGCCGCAGGAACAGGCCGCCTCGCACCTCGAAGGAGATGTGCAGGGCGCTGTTGTAGGCCTGGCTCATCTCGAGGCCACGCAGGTTCGCGAAGGAGCCGTTGTAGGTGACCTCGGTCATCGACGGGTCGAAGAACAGCCCCAGGAACGTGCCCGTGACCAGCAGCACGATGAAGCTGTAGAGCGCGACCTCGCCGAGCATGAACGACCAGTGCGTCGGGAAGACCTTGTTGAACTGCTTCCGCATCCCGGCTGCGGGATGGTAACGCTGGTCGGCCTCGTCGAGGGCCTGGCCCACCTTGGCGGCCAGCCCTCCGCCCGAGGTGGTGGGTGTGGTGATCGCACTCATGCCTGTCCCCCAAGCTCCCAGAAGGCGGGGCCGATCGGGTCCGGAAAGTCACCCGTGGCGATCAGGTAACCCTCCTCGTTCACTGTAATCGGAAGCTGGGGCAACGCGCGCGCTGCGGGACCGAACACCGGCTTGGCGTACTCCGTCGCGACGAACTGCGACTGATGGCACGGGCACAGGATGCGGTTGGTCTGCGCCTCGTACAGCGACGTCGGGCAGCCCAGGTGCGTGCACACCTTCGAGAAGGCGTAGTAGTCGCCGTAGTGCAGCGTCTCCTGGCCCTGCCGGTGGATCACCGGGGTGCCGGGGCGCAGGCGGATCAGCATCACCGGGTTGTCGGAGCGGGTCAGGGCCGCTTGGAGCGCGTGCTCGTTGCCCCGCTCGGACTCGCGGAACGGAAAGACCGTCTCCATGGAGCCGGCGGCCTGGTCCTCCGGGCGGATCAGCGAGACCTCGTCGGGTACACCGGTGTCGCGGCGCAGGTAGACGGTCTCCATCGGGCCGTTCGGCTTGCGGGGATCGGGCGCGGGGGCCCAGCCGGTGGTCCACAGGGCGGCCTTGTCGCCGCCCTTCCACGGGTTGCGAACCAGCGGCGCGATCGCCGCGATGCCGAGGCCGAGCCCGAAGACTCCGGCTGCGGCAGCCGCGGAGGTCTTGATCAGCGAGCGACGCGCGATGTCGACGTCCTTGCCGGCCTTGACCAGCTGGGCGATCACCGTCTTCCGCGCGAGCTCGTCGGAGCTGCCGTCGTGACGCTGCTGAACCGACACCTCGTCCGGGAAGAACTTCTTGACGTAGGAGATGACGCCCACGCCCAGCGCCAGCACGGCGAGGCCGAACGTGCCACCGACGAGCGGCGTGTAGAGCGCGTAGGCGAGGTGCCCGGGGTCCGACGGCGCCTTGTACTCGAACGGCCAGAACAGGTAGAAGCCCAGGAACGCCAGGCCCGAGATGGCGGCGATGACGAACCACAGCGCCACCGCGCGCTCGGCGCGCTTCTCCGCGCGGGTGCCCGGGACCGGGAACTTCTTGGCGTTGTGGACGATCTCGACGTCGTCCAGCTCGGCCGCGAGGCGCGCGAGCTGGTCGGGCGTCATGTCCTCGAGCTCGGCCGCGGTGGGCGTCCGGGGGCTCGAGCCGTGCTCGGAGATGCTCATGACTTCGCTCCCAGCCAGAGTGCGACACCGATGAGACCGGCGAGACCCACGATGAACGCGACGAGCCCCTCGGAGACCGGGCCGATGCCGCCGAGCGGGTTGCCGCCCGGGTTGTTCTTGCCGTCGCTCACCGACTTGATGTAGGCGATGATGTCCTCCTTCTCGGCCGGCGCGAGCTGCCGGTCGGAGAACTTGGGCATGTTCTGCGGGCCCGAGAGCATCGCGGTGTAGATCTGCTCCTCGGACGCCGGGTCGAGCGTCGGCGCGTACTTGCCCGACGACAGCGCGCCGCCGCGACCGGTGAAGTTGTGGCAGCTCGCGCAGTTGAGGCGGAACAGCTCGCCGCCGCGGGCCGGGTCGCTGCCGCGCAGGGCCTCACCGGTGGCCGCGGGAACCGTGGGGCCACCGCCGTTGGCCTGGATGAACGCGCCCAGCGCGTCCAGGTTGGCCCGGCCCTGCTCGGTCCCCGGGTCGAACGCGGGGTATGGCGGCTTGCGCTGCGCCTGCGCCTCCTGGCGCGCCAGCGGCATGCGGCCCGACGACACCTGGAAGTAGACGGCCGCGTCGCCGACGCCGATGAGGCTCGGGCCGCGGTCCTGCACGCCCTGGAGGTTGGCCCCGTGGCAGGTGATGCAGGTGTTGTTGTAGAGCTGCTGGCCCTTGGCGATCAGCGCCGCGTCACCCTGCGCCGTGGCCACCTGGGGGGCGGGCGTCAGGACGGTGTAGCCGACGCCCGCGCCGAGCAGGCCGATGCCGAGAGCGAGAACTCCGGCGACCTTGCGGCGGAAGCGGGTGCGCGGACCTCGGGAGGCCCGCTCGGGAGGTGTGGTGGTCATCGTCTGCGTCTTCCCAGCCCTTGCTAGTCGGCGGCGCGGCTATCGGATGAAGTAGATGGTGGCGAACAGGCCGATCCACACCACGTCGACGAAGTGCCAGTAGTACGACACGACGATGGCGGCGGTGGCCTGCGCGGGCGTGAACTTGCTCAGCCTCGTGCGGATGATGAGGAAGATGAACGCGAGCAGGCCGCCGATGACGTGCAGCCCGTGGAAGCCGGTGGCCAGGTAGAAGACCGTGCCGTAGGCGGCGGACGGGATCGTCAGCCCCTCTGCGACGAGGTTGCGGTACTCGTTGGCCTGGCCGAGCACGAAGATCGTGCCCATCACCAGGGTGAGCAGGTACCAGCGCCGGAGGCCGAACACGTCGCCGCGCTCCGCGGCGAACACGCCGAACTGGCAGGTGAACGACGACGCCACGAGGACGATCGTCACCACCAGCGCGTACGGCACGTCCAGCTCGTAGGGGGCCGGCGGCCACGTGTTGCCGGGTGGGTTCTGGGCGCGCGCGGTGAAGTAGATCGCGAAGAGCCCGGCGAAGAACATCAGCTCGCTGGACAGCCAGATGATCGTTCCTACGCTGACCAGGTTGGGGCGGTTCAGTGAGTGGATCCGCCCGCTGATGTTGGGAGCCGCTGTCGTCACTGGGGCATTATGACCCCAAGCGAACTTCTACAGCCTGTCGGGGCTCCTGGTTCGACCCCACCAACGAACAGGTGCGACCCGCGGTTCCACTAGTGTTCCCGCCGTGAACAGCCCCGTCGCCGCCGATCTCCTCACCGTGCTGGTGTTCAGCCACCGCCCGGAGGTCCGCGAGTCCATCGTCATGGCCGTCGGTCGCCGGCCCGCGCCCGATCTCGGGCGCGTGAAGTTCGTCGAGTGCGGAGGCATCGCGGAGGTCATCGCGGCCGCCGACGCCGGCGGCATCGACCTCGCCATCCTCGACGGCGAGGCGCAGCCCACCGGGGGCATGGGCGTGTCGCGCCAGCTCAAGAACGAGATCGACGACTGCCCGCCGATCATCGTCACCGTCCGCCGCCGCGACGACCGGTGGCTGGCCACCTGGTCGCAGGCCGACGCGGTGCTCGTGCACCCGCTCGACCCCCTCACCTCCGCCGAGACCGTTGCCGACGTCCTGCGTCGGTCACGGGCCGGCGAGCTGCCCGCCGTCCGGGGCTGAGCCCCGTGGCCGACACGGGCGCACAGACGTGGCCGGCCCTGATCGGCCGGCTCGTGCGCCACGAGGACCTCGCCGCCGCCGACACGTCCTGGGTGATGGACAAGGTGCTCGGCGACGAGGCCACGCCCGCGCAGCTGGCCGGGTTCCTCGTGGCCCTGCGGTCCAAGGGGGAGACGGCGGCGGAGATCGCCGGGCTCGCCGAGGCGATGATGCGCCACACCCGGCGGGTGCGGGTGGACGGCCGCGCGGTCGACGTGGTCGGCACCGGCGGTGACCAGGCTCACACGGTCAACATCTCCTCGATGGCGGCGGTCGTGACGGCCGCGGCCGGGGCGCCCGTCGTCAAGCACGGCAACCGGGCGGCGTCCTCGGCGTGCGGCTCCGCCGACGTGCTCGAGGAGCTCGGCGTCGCCATCGACCTCGAACCCCCGGGCGTCGAGACGTGCGTCGCGGAGCTGGGCATCGGGTTCTGCTTCGCCGCGATCTTCCACCCGTCCATGCGCTACACCGGCGGGGTGCGCCGCGAGCTGGGCGTGCCCACGGCGATGAACGTGCTCGGCCCGCTCACCAACCCGGCCCAGCCCGGCGCGGCCCTCGTCGGCTGCGCGGACGCGCGGATCGCCCCGGTGATCGCCGAGGTGTTCGCGAGCCGTGGCGCGTCGGCGCTCGTGGTGCGCGGCGACGACGGCCTCGACGAGCTCACCACCACCACGACGAGCACGGTCTGGGCCGTGTCGGGCGGGGAGGTGTGCCGGCAGAGCTTCGACCCGGCCGCGCTGGGCATCGCGCCGGCCACCCGGGAGGACCTGCGCGGCGGCGATGCGGCCACCAACGCGGCGGTGTTCCGTGCGCTGCTGGCGGGGGCTGAGGGCCCGGTCCGGGATGCGGTGCTGCTCAACGCGGCCGGGGCCCTCGTGGCCTTCGACGGTGCACCGTCCGACCTGGCCACGGCGTTCCCCGCCGCCCTGGAGCGAGCGGCGGCGGCGATCGACGGCGGGGCCGCAGCCACCCTGCTGGACCGGTGGGTGGAGCGCTCCGTGAGCCTGCGCTGAACCGGACATCCCGACGTTTCGGTCAGACCTTTCTATCGTAAAGGCCCCAACTCGCAGTGCTGCGGAGGCTGGCCGTGGTCGCGACCGGTACGACCGGAGAACTCACCGCGCCGACGCCGACGGCTACGTGCGCGTCACCGGGCGGCTCAAGGACATCATCATCCGCGGCGGCACCGACATCGGCGCCGGTGAGGTGGAGGGACCCAGAAGTCCCGGGACACGGGCTTCGTGCGGAAGAGCGCGTCGAAGTCGTGGAAGGCGCCGGGGACGACGAGCACCTCACAGGGCACGCCGCTGTCGTTCAGCCGCTGCGCGTAGGCGAGGTCCTCGTCGTGGAACAGGTCGAGGGTCCCGGGACGAACCCGGCCGAGGCGCGGCACAGGTCGGGATGGAACGGCGACGAGGTCATGCCTCCAGTTGACCATGCCTGAGGAACTGGTCGGCGAGCTCGCGGCGGATGGCCATCATGAGCGTGGCGTAGGCCGAGCGTCGGCTGGGTCGGAACTCCGGCGCGGCACGCCACACGCTCAGGTACACCCGCTCGGTGGCCTGCGTCCCGGTGTCCAGCATGCCGAACACCGTGGCCGCGGTCCGGTCGTAGAACGCGGCGAACGCGTCGAGGTCGCCGAGTCCGGTGGCGGTCAGCAGCGCGTCGGTGCTGTCACTGTCCAGGTGGTGCTGGGTGGAGGCCGGCATGGTCACTCTTCCGCTGGGCCCGGCGGACGTCATCGGTGACCCTGGGTCGGAGGTCACGCCGTGGTTCAAGGACTTCATGAACACTATGACGGCGGGCGCGGGGGCGCGAGCTGAGCCGGGCGGGTCCCACCGGACGTGCAGCCGTTCGCCCGGCCGGGGTCCCGCGGACCTCCCCGGCGTGCGTCGCGCTCGCCTCAGGCGCCGCAGCCGGGCGCGTCGGCGGTGGCGCGACCCAGGCCCAGGGGGTCGAGGTCGCGGGGGTCCGCCGTCGGGGCCCAGCGGCCGTCGATCACCGCGTAGTCCCAGCGCGCGCCGCGCTTGGTCAGCCCGCGCAGGGCGTCGAGGAGCCGGTCGATGTCGTCGGCTGTGGTGCCGATGCCGATGCTCGCGCGGACGGCGCCCTCGTTCGAGCCGGTCAGCCGGTCGACCAGCGGGTGGGCGCAGAACTTGCCGTCCCGGACGCCGATGCCGTGCTCGGCCGACAGGTACGCGGCGACGCGGCCGGGGGCGTGGTGGTCCACGGTGAACGCGACGACGCCGACGCGGTCGGTGCTGTCGCTCCAGGTGCGCAGCGGGTGCACGCCGGGCACGGTCGCCAACCCGTCGAGCAGGCGGTGCAGCAGCGCCCGCTCGTGCTCGGGAGCGATCTCGTCGATCACCGGGTCCAGGGCGCGGCACGCCTGGGCGAGCGCCGCGGCACCCAGCACGTTGGGGGTGCCCCCCTCGTGCCGTTGCGGGGCCGGCGCCCACTCCACGCGCACGTCGTTCCCGTCGGTCGTGACGCTGTGGCTCGCTCCGCCGCCCGCGAGGTGCGGCGGGGCGGCGTCGAGCCAGTCGCGGCGTCCGACGAGCACCCCGGCGCCGTAGGGCGCATAGAGCTTGTGACCCGACAGGGCGAGGTAGTCGATACCGGTGGCGGCGAGGTCGACGCGGCGGTGCGGCGCGAGCTGGGCGGCGTCGACGGCGAGCCGGGCGCCCGCGGCGTGGACGATGCCGGCGATCTCGGGGAGCGGCAGCAGCTCACCGGTGACGTTGCCGGCCCCGGCCAGCGTGACCAGCGCGAACGAGCCGTCGCGGAGCGCGGCGCGCAGGTCGTCGAGGGTCTGCGCGATCGTCGGCGCCGCCGGCAGCACGTGGTGCGGGCCGTCGACCCAGGGCAGCAGGTTCGCGTGGTGCTCGGAGTCGAGGCACAGCACCGCGCCGGGCACCGACGCGGCGAGCAGGTTCAGCGCGTCGGTGGTGTTGCGGGTGAACACCACGACGTCACCCGGGCGGGCGCCGAGGAACCGGCCGACGGTGTCCCGGGCCCGCTCCAGCACCGAGGTGGAGACCTGCGAGGAGTACCCGGCGCCGCGGTGCACGCTCGCGTAGTAGGGGAGGAGCTCGGCGACGTGGTCCACCACCGACCGCAGCGGCGGTGCGCTCGCGGCGAGATCGAGATTCGCGTAGCGCACCGATTCCCCGGTGACCAGCGGAACGGTCGGCGCCGGGGCCGTGGCGGGGGGACGAACAGACAGGGCGGTGCTCATGATGGTCCTCCGGACCCCTTTCAGGGCCCGGCTACGCACGGGCCCGCGCTTGCCGTCGCGTGTGCGCGACGGCCTGGTCGTCACCCGGAGCACCCCACCGCGGAGGAGGGTTGCCGGCCAGCGAGCCGGGGCTTGACGCTGGCGCTCTTGACCTGGAAGTCACGGTACGTCGCCGTCGCGACGGTGGTCAACCCGCGGTGCGAGCGTTCCCCGGGAATGCCCGTTACCGCGGCAGTTCTGGCCGTCCACGCGCTCGATCTGGCGGCTGTCGTCGCCGCGGCGCGGGCTGGCCGCGCGGGGGCGTCGCCGGCAGGCCAGCGGGCTCAGGCGTCGCCCGGCGGCGGGACGAGCCCGTCCCACGACCAGCGCGGGATGCGCAGCCCGTCGGGCACGTCGTCGGAGGCGTGGTAGCGCGTCATGGCGGTGGTGGTGGCCCACGTGAAGTAGTCGTGCAGCACCGGGCGGACCGACTCGTCGGCGCCGACGTCCTCCAGCGCCCGGTCGAAGCAGTCGATCGCCCGCCGGTCCATCTCCTCGTGCGGGCCGTTGCCGCTGTGCATCCGCACGACCGACGCCTCGTCGCCGAGGGAGTCCGAATAGGAGGCGGGACCGCCAAGGGCCTCGGCCCAGTAGGCGGCGAGCCGCCGGGTGTGGTCCGGGTGGAACCCGTGGCTGAAGGCGTGGGCGACCACCTCGTCGGCCAGCACCCTCGCGTGCCAGGCGGCGGCCAGGCGCAGCACGCCGTCGGCCCCGCCCGCAGCGTCGTACACCGATCGCATGGTCCGACGATGACACGTCGGGAGTACCGGCGGAATCACCCGTCTGCCGACTACGTAGGGTAAAGGGAGTAATCCGACGAATCCACGTGATGGGGTGTCCGTGTCGATGAGCACAGGTGGGCCGGCGAGCACGGACGGCTCGGAACGGCGCACTTCCCGGCGGACGATCCTGATCAGCATCGGGGCGGTGCTCGTGCTGGTCGCCGCGGCGATCGTCGTGGTCGTCACGACCAGGCCCGCCTCCCCGGCCGGGGGCGGAATCCTGCCGTCCGTCAGCGCGGGCGCCGACACGAGCGCGGCGAAGCTGCACGGCTGGGGCGATCCCGACCGTGTCGACGAGTTCACCGGTCCGCTGGACTCCAGCTGGGACGTCTACGACGGCCCCGGTCACAACGGCAACGGCCGCCGCTCGCCCGACGCCGCGAAGGTCGAGGACGGGGTCCTGACGATCACGGGGGACACCGACGGCGCCACCGGCGGCCTGGCCTGGGTGCCGGGACAGATGTACGGCCGCTGGGAGGCCCGCGTGCGGGCGCCCGTGGGCGACCCGACCTACAACGCGCTGCTGCTGCTGTGGCCCGACGCCGAGGACTGGCCCGTCGGCGGCGAGGTCGACTTCATGGAGCTGACCGACGCCAGCCGGCAGACCGCCGAGTACTTCATCCACTACGGCGAGAACAACCAGCAGGAGAAGGACGAGGTGGCCGTCGACGCCACCCAGTGGCACAACTGGGCCGTCGAGTGGACGCCGACGGCGGTCGTCGCCTACCTGGACGGCGTGGAGTGGCACCGCACCACCGACCTGGAGAAGCTGCCGCCCCGCCCGATGCACCTCACGATCCAGCTGGACTGGTTCCCGGAGGGGCAGGCGCCGGCCAGCAAGCAGTCGTCCATGCAGGTCGACTGGGTGAAGCAGTACCCGCTGCAGGGGTCCTGACCCCGGCTCACCGCGCGAACGACAGGTCGACCTGGCCGTAGGCCCCGAAGTCCGCGCGGACGGTGTCGCCGGCCGCGACGGCCGGTGGCACCGTCGTGGTGCCGGTGGTGACCACGTCCCCGGCGTGCAGCCCGGTGCCGAGCCGCACCAGCTCGGCCGCGAGCCACACCAGCGCCGCTCGCGGGTCGCCGAGCACGGCGCCGCCGCTGCCCCGGGCGGCGACGGTGCCGTTGACCACGAGGCTCGTCGGCCACGTGGGCAGGTCGTCGCCGCGCCAGTCGTCCACCCGCGGCCCCAGCACGAACATGCCTGCGCAGGCGAGGTCGGCGAGCAGGGCGGGCCCGCCCGACGCGGCGAAGTCGACGTAGCGGGAGTCGGGCACCTCGACCCCCAGGTACAGGTCGGCGACCGCCTCGAGGACCTCGTCCGGGCCCGCGTCCGGCGGCACGTCGCGTCCCATCCGGAACACGAACTCGGCCTCGACGACGCGCATGTGCAGGTGCCGCGACGGCAGCACGTCACCGGGGGAGAACCGGAACCGTTCGCACAGCCGGCCCGGCAGCGGGCCGTCCACCCCGATGTGGGCCTGGCCCGCCGCCGAGGTCGCGGCGATCTTCCAGCCGTACCCGGGCCCGGCGAGGTCGGCGAGTCGCTGCTGCGCCAGCCATCCCGCCGCCGGGGTCGGGGGCCGCAGCGCGGCAGGTAGGTCCTGGATCGTCCGGCCCGTGCGCCAGGCGTCCCGCAGGACGTGTGCGAGCCGGTCCGCTGCGTCGGATTCCACGGGCCCAGTCTGACGGTCCGTCGATCCCGGTGCCGGGGTTGTCCCTCGTCATCAGGCGAACCAGACACCGCGGAGACGCGTGATCGCGCCCGCCTTCCGGCGCGCCCGCGCCGTGCTGTCCCACGCCCCGCCGCGGAGCTCGCCGCCGGTACCGACCTCCCGGTGGTGCTCGGCTCGCCGTGGACGTCGGGGCCGCGACGGACGTGGTGCTGCGCCCCGACGCCTCCGTGCTGCTGCGGATGACGGTGTCGCGGATAGTCGTGGACGGCGAGCGCGTCGACGTCGAGCCCGCGCGGCGCCGACCCGCTGGCCGCGGGCGGTGACGAGGTGGTGGCGCACCTGCTGTTCGAGCGTCGTGCACGGCGCGACGGGGTTGGCGCCGATCCGCGTCGACCGGTTCGGCCTCACGTTCCGCGTCGACGGCCCGACGGGATCGCCGCGTGCCCGGCTCGACTTCACGGCGCCTCTCGCGCGTCCGCACGAGCTGCCCGGGGCCCTGCGACGGCTCCAGGAGCGGCCGAGCAGGTCCCGGCGTGGCCGTTCGACGATGCGGAGGGATCGCTCATGTGACGGGCTCGATGCGTGCGGGCCCCGTGCCAAAGAGATTCCTGTCCGGCGTCGCGGCGCCGGGGCTTGTGTCCGGCTCGTGGACAGGGCCGCTGGTGGAGCCTGTGGTCGCGTAGCTCGGCGCCCACCCCGGCGAGGATCTGCAGCGGCATCGTCTTCGCCGCGGGGAGCGGGCCCGCTGACAGCCATGGTGTGCCGTTCGACCGCGAGGATCAGCTGGCGCAGAAGATCAGGCGATGTCGAGGAGGTGGACCATCGGGCGTTGTCGCGGTTTTCGGTCGATGTCGATCCAGCCGGGTGGGATGAACTCCGGACGCCCACTGTCCATCCGGACCTCCCGGTCGGAGTGGTGGATCAGCCGGTGACAGGGCCGGCACAACATCACGCAGTTGTCGATGCGGGTGGGTCCGTTGTTCTCCCATTCGAGGACATGGTGGATCTCGCACCACGACGGCGGGCGTCCGCAGCGGGCGCAGCCGCTGTCGCGGGCGGCGACGGCGCGGCGGATCCCGTCGGGGATGACCCGGGTGAGCCGGCCGACGTCCAGCGGTTGGCCGGTGCCGTTCATCACGACCGGCACGACTCCCGCGTCGCAGGCCAGCATCCGCAGCGACTCCGGCGTCAGGGTGCCGCCGAAGTCGAGCATCGCCGCGCGGGCCCGCTGCTGCAGGTCCTCCAACCGGATGATCACGTTCAGGTGGGGTCGGTGGCCACCACGGTCGGGTATGTCGCCGTGGGTCAGGACCTGGGCGCAGAGGTCGGCGAGTGCTTCCGCGGCCCGCTGTGGGGTGGTGCGTTGGTCGTCGCCGGTCACGGGGGTGGAGTGGGCGTCGAGGGCGGTGGCGACGGTGTCGAACAGGGCGGCGTCGTCGAACCGGCCGGTGATCCGCCCTCCCGGCCCGCCGCGGTGGCGGCGGACGTGGAGTTCGTTGACCTGGGGGGTGGGGCGGTCGTCGGGTTCGGGACCGTCGGCGTCGAGGGCATCGACCATCGCGGTCCCGATCGACAGCAACGGGGTGGGGCTGGTCTCGACGGCCTGTCCGGCGAGGATGGTCTCGACCTCCGCCCATATCTGCGGTGCGAGCCGGGCGGCGGCGTCGGTGCCCAGCACCTTGCCGATCACCTCGACGTGACGCAGCCCGATCCGGCCGTCCTCGAACGCCGCGGCGGTGGCGGGCAGCCGGGGTGGGAGCACGGTGCCGTCGAGCCCGACACGCTGGCACACCTGCTGCGCGCCCAGGACGCGGCGGCGGGCGTCGGCCCACTCGCAGCCCAGCAGGTCCGCGACCGCGCCGACGGGGTTCTTGTAGCCGCGGTCGGCGAACACCCCGCGGCGTTGCAGGGCGGCGACGGTGTGGACGGCGATCAGGTCCAGTCGGCGCGTGGCGCCTTCGCACAGGGTGAGGACCGAGAGCATCTCGGTGTCCCCGGCGCCCCCGGCGGCCGGGTCCGCGGCATGGTCCAGCGTGTCGAGGGCCTCGGTGAGGAGGTGCTGCGCGGGAGCCAGCCGGCCGGTGGGCATGCCTTGATTCTACTCGAACAAGTGTGCGATCACCACCTGTTTGGGCAGCTCAGAGCCTGTTCACCGCGTGGCTGCGCCGCCGGCTATGTCATATGACCCGTTGATCAAGACGCCACCCCGGCGGTGGTGCCGATCTTGACAGTGGTGGAGTGGGCCACCGTTCTTCGAGGTGCGGTGCGCTCATGGCACAGGCCCCCAGATCAGCGACACGGCGGGGTTCGTGGTCGGCCACAGCGCACTCGACCACGCACAGCACCGTCTGCGCAGGATCGAGCTACTCGTCGCGTCGGCTGATTCGATCACCTGGGCAGCGAGCACTCCTGGGGGTGGGCGTGCAACACCGGAAGCGTCACCGACGCCGCGGCCAGCCACAACAGGTCCGCGCCGGTGGCGCGGGCGGGGTGCCGGGCGACCAGCCCGGTTCCAGGCCGCTGCGGGGCACGACCCCCTCGCCGCGGTCAGGTATCGCGGCGAGTCGGGCGCCGTTGCGTGGTCCGCGGGCCCGGTCCACCCGGATCCGGACCTGCGGACCGCCGCTCCTATCCGGTGACGTCCCGCAGGTCGGGGAGCGGGCGGCGCAGGAGCTGGCGGCGCCGGGAGTGCCGGTCGGCCTCTGCCGGGCGGGTGGTGTCGAGGAACTGCTGCAGCACCCGGGCGAAGAGCTGGGGCTGCTCGGTGTGCAGGAAGTGGCCGGTGTCGGTGAAGACCTCCAGGTTGCTGCCGGGCAGCAGCCGGTGGGCGTCGACGGTGTGGGCGGCGGGGATCACCGAGTCCCGGTCCCCGGCGATGAGCAGGACGGGGAGCTCGGCCAGCAGGTAGAGCCGCTCGGTGCCCTCCAGCCGTTGCCCCGACCAGTCCAGCGCGCCGTGCACGGTGCGGGCGAACGCGCCGCGGGTGCCGTCGTCGGCGAAGGACGTGAGCGCCCGGGCCAGCCCGTTGATCTCCGACGGCGACGCCGACGGCACGGCCCGCAGCACCAGCCCGACCAGGCGGGGCAACCAGGTGGGGGCGAGCGTGGCCGCCAGCCGCAGCACCAGCGCGGTGCCGGGCAGCGTCGCGGCGCGCAGCGCGAACGTGACCTCGCGTCCCAGCCCGCCGCTGGAGACCAGCACCACACGCTCGACGAGTTCGGGGAACAGGTAGCTGAACTGCATCGCGACGCCGCCGCCGTAGGAGTGCCCGACGACGGTGACCGCGCCGAGGTCCAGGGCGAGCAGCAGGTCCCGCAGCTCGGCCGCGTGGGCGCCCAGCGAGTAGTCACCGCTGCGGGGCTTGGCCGAGCCGCCGTGCCCGAGCAGGTCGGGGGCGATCACGTGGGCATGGCGGGCCAGCGCGGGCATCACCGCCGCCCAGGTGGTGGAGCTGCTGGCCAGCCCGTGCACCAGGAGCACCACCGGCCCGCCCGACGCGGCCCCGGCCTCGCGGAACGCCGTCCGTCGGCCGTGCAGCACGACGTGGCGGAGACGGGGGATGGTGGACACGGTTGACTCCCGTCGGATGGTCCGACGGCCCGGGGGTCAGGAGGCCGTGAGGCCGCACGTCGGTGCGCGGCCACTCTTCGGGTGATGGTCTCACGGCATCGGTGCGAACAGCGGCCGTCTAAGTTGGTCGCGTGAAGGTACTTCTGCTGGAGAACATCCACCCCGTCGCGGCCGAGGCGTTCCGCCGGGCCGGCTTCGAGGTCGACGTGCGTACGGGCTCGTTGAGCGAGGACGAGCTCATCGACCAGCTGCCGGGCGTGGCCGTGCTCGGCATCCGGTCCAACACCAAGGTCACCCCGCGAGTGCTCGAGGCCGGGAAGGACCTCCTGGCGGTGGGGTGCTTCTGCATCGGCACCAACCAGGTGGACCTGGTCGACGCCGCCGCCCGCGGCGTGGCCGTGTTCAACGCGCCGTTCTCCAACACCCGCAGCGTCGTGGAGCTGGTGCTGGGCGAGATCATCTCGCTGGCACGCCGGCTGGGCGAGAAGACCCAGCGCATGCACGAGGGCGTCTGGGACAAGTCGGCCAAGGGCAGCCACGAGATCCGCGGCCGCACGCTGGGCATCGTCGGCTACGGCAACATCGGCACGCAGCTGTCCAACGTGGCGGAGGCCGTCGGCCTGCGGGTGATCTTCTACGACACCGCCGACCGGCTCGCCCACGGCAACGCCCGGCAGGTCGGCACGCTCGACGAGCTGCTGGCCGAGGCCGACGTGGTGAGCCTGCACGTCGACGGCCGCCCCGGCAACGCCGGGCTGTTCGGCGCCGAGCAGTTCGCGAAGATGAAGCCTCGGGCGATGTTCATCAACGCCTCCCGCGGCATGGTCGTCGACGACGCCGCGCTGCGCGACAACATCCTCTCCGGCCACCTGGCCGGCGCCGCGATCGACGTCTTCCCGATCGAGCCGAAGGCCCAGGGTGACTCCTTCGAGTCCCCGCTGCGGGGCCTCGACAACGTCATCCTCACCCCGCACGTCGGGGGCTCCACCCAGGAGGCGCAGGAGGAGATCGGGCACTTCGTCGCCAACAAGCTGGTCGGCTTCGTCACCGCCGGTGGCACCGCGCTCTCGGTCAACCTGCCGGAGGTGGCGGTCCCGCAGGTGCAGGGCGCCTTCCGGATGGGTTACCTGCACACGAACGTGCCCGGGGTGCTGGCCGACATCAACCGCATGCTGGCCGAGACCGGCGTCAACGTCGTCGGGCAGTCGCTGTCCACCCGCGATGGGCACGGTTACGTGCTGGTCGACACCGACACGGTGCTGAGCGAGTCGGCGCTGTCGGAGCTGCGCCGGTCGCCCCACACCGTCTGGCTGCGCAGCTGGCCCGTCTGAGCCGGCCCGCCCGCTCTCGCCCCGACCAGGAACGCGGCCAGCACCGGGAGCGACGTGACCAGCGGGAACTCGGGCGCGCCGCGATCGCGAAGCCCGTGATGATCACGTTGCCGGTCGTGTTGGTGACGACGACGCGGCCGAGGGTGAGGACGCTGATGATGAGCAGCAGCACGGGCAGCGACCCGTGCCGCGGCTCGGCGGGGCGCGACCGCCGCTGGCCGGTCACCCGGTGTTGCCCGCGGGTTGCATGGGCCCGAAGCACGCTCCGCGGGCCGCGGCGAGGTACATCCGCTGGTGGACCTGGTCGGTGCCGTCGAGGGTGACGGTGCCGCGGGGGAAGTCGAACTGGCCGGTGCGCATCTCGTCGGCCACGGGGCCGGGTTCGGTGGTCCGGGCGCGCCGGGCGGCGGCGGTCCACATGTGCACGGCCTCGAAGGTGCACTCCGACAGCGTGGACAGCGGCGGCGCCCACGGTCCGAAGGACTCGCGGTAGCGGCGGACCAGCGAGTCGTTGCCGGCGGTGTCGAGGTGCTGGAAGTAGCCGGAGATCCCGTGGATCCCCGGTGCGGCCGCGCTGCCGACCCGTTCGAGGGTGGACTCGTCCAACGCCGGGGCGAGGCTCAGGGCCCGCTCGCGCAGCCCCATCGCGTGGCACTGCCGCTCGAACGCCGCGGCGTCGGCACCGACGAACGTGTTGAGCACGATGTCGGCACCGGAGGCCACCACGGCGTCGATGATCGGGGCGAAGTCGACCGTGCCCAGCGGCGCGTACCGCTCACCCACCAGCGTCGCGCCGTAGGTCGGCAGTACGGCCCGCGCGGCGGAGTTGACCGAACGGGGCCAGATGTAGTCGTTGCCGGCGAGGAACCAGCGCCGCCCGCCTGCTGCGCGCATGAGCGGGACCGCCGCGGTGGCCAGCTGGGCGTGGGGGCGTTCCCCGAGCCGGATCCGGAGCCGGTCGTGACCGCCGCCCTCGTTCATGAGGGTCTGGACGAGCAGGACCTCGCTGCTCCGCAGGGCCGCCGAGACCGTGACGTAGGTGGCCGAGGTGGTCATCAGGAACACCGTGCGGCACCCGGCGCGGACCAGCCGCATCGCCTCCAGCGCCCCCGTGGCCGGGTCGGTGGCGTCGTCGCCGACCAGCAGTTCGAGCGGGCGGCCGTCGATCCCGCCCTCGGCGTTGATCTCCTCGACGGCCAGCGTCGCGGCGTTCTCGCCGGCGGCGGCGAACAGGCTGCCGGAACCGGACTTGCTGATCAGCAGGCCGACCCGGTGCCCGGTGGCCGCCGTCGGGGGGACCGGGAGGCCCTGGCGGCGCATGAGCCACTCCAGCCCGCGCTCGTCGATGTCGGCGTGCAGGCGCAGGCGGGTGCCGCCCGCCGCCGGCGCGAACCGCAGGCGGATCCGGCCCCGCCAGGGCTGGTCGTGGCTGATCGTGATCGACGTGGGCCGCCGGATCGCGCTGATCCGGCCCAGGATGTCGACCGGGCCCATCCCGCCGAACGGGGCCCGGATGGTGACGACGGAACCCACCGCGAGCCGGTCGCAGGAGGCGTCGAACAGCCACCCTGCGCCGGACCCGCGACCGAAGTGGTCGAACACCACCTGCGGGGCGACGCCGGCGAACTCCTCGGCCGACACCGTGATGAGGCCCAATGCCCTACCCCTGTCCTCGGTAGTGCCGGGTCGGACGGGAATCTTCTCAGCAGTTCCGGCGCTGCGCCAGACCGTGACGTGTCGGGCGCGCTCCTCTGGGATGCTGGGGCGCCGCCCACCCGAGCCGGACGAGGTGCCCAGACCATGCCGCTGCCCGCACCTCTCGCCCGCGTGCTCGACGCCGTCCAGCGCGGTGCCCCGACCCGCGTCCACCAGGCCCCGGCCGTCCGGTGGCTGTCGGTGCCGCAGCTCGTGCGCACCGCGTTCGACGTGCTGCAGGCGTCGTCGTTCGCGAAGTACGCCGACAAGCGCGAGACCATGGCCACGAACCCGCGCGAGTTCTACCGGCTGCCCGCCGCCGGTGCGGAACCCCGTGACGTGGTGTTCGTCGACTACGTCGCCGACACCGGTGACGGCTTCGACGCGACGTTCGCCACCGCCCGTTGCCTGACCGGGGCGGCTTCGCCCGAGGCCGGGCCGGACGGCCGTGGACCGCGGGCCGACCTGCTGGTGTTCGGCGGCGACGAGGTCTACCCGGTCGCGTCGGCGCTGCAGTACGAGGAACGGCTCAACAAGGTGCTCCGGACCGCCTCCAGCCTCGACGGGGTGACCGACCTGCCGCCGGTGATGGCGCTGCCCGGCAACCACGACTGGTACGACGGGCTGGCCTCGTTCCGCCGCAACTTCTGCGAGTCCTGGGTGCAGCGGGACGCGCCGGCAGGGGACGGTCTCGTCGCGGTGCCGCGGGCGGAGCAGCGTGACGACGTCGGCGGCTGGGGCGCGTTCCAGTCCCGCAGCTACTTCGCGGTGCAGCTGTCGCCGCGCTGGTGGCTGTGGGCCGTGGACAGCCAGCTCGACGCCCCGATCGACGCCGAGCAGCTGTCCTACTTCCGCGACGCGCGCCGGCACCTGGGTGACGCGAAGATCATTCTCTGCACGGCGACGCCGAGCTGGCTGGAGGCCGAGCGCGCGGGCCGGGGTACCTACTCCGCCGACGCCGACAGCCCGCTCTACACGCTGCTGTGGTTCGTCGACCGCGTGCTCGGGCACACCGAACGTCACCGGATCCGGCTGGTGCTGACCGGTGACCAGCACCACTACGCGCGCTACACGTGCACCGACCCGGCCCCGTCGCCCTCGGGGACGGAGCCGTTCGGTCCCGAGTTGGTGACGTGCGGTGGGGGCGGCGCGTTCCTCGCCTCCACCCACCACCTCCCCGAACGGCTCTCGATCGCGCTGCGGCCGTGGCCCAGCGGCTCCGGCGCGAAGGCCGGGTTCGCCCGCGGCACGTGCTACCCCGACATCGCGACGTCCCGCGCCATCGGCCGGTCCCGGTTCCTCTCGGCGGCCTGGCGCAACGGGCCGTCGCTGCCGTTGCTGATCGGGGTGGTCGACGTCGCGCTGTTCCTGACCTTCCTCCTGCACTGGCCGTTCGGATGGTCGCGCGCCTGGCAGTTCTGGGTGACCACCGGCATCGTCGCCGTGCTGCTCGGCCTCTACGCCGCGTCCGGCGCCGACGCCGTGCGGCCCCGCCGCCGGAGACAGTGGGCCACGGGGCTGCTGCTCACCGGCCACACGCTCGCCCATCTGGTGATGGCCGGAGCGGTGGCGGCGATGGTCGCCGCGCTCGTCGCCGACCCACAGCGTCCGCCCTGGTACGGCTACCTGCTCGCGATGGTGCTGCTGGTGGTGCTCGGCATCGTGGTCTTCGTGACGTACCTGCACGTCGCCGACCGCTTCGGCTGTCACACGCTGGAGGCGTTCTCCGGGCTGCGGATCGAGGACTGGAAGTCGCACCTGCGTCTGCGGGTCAGCGCCGACGAGGTGGTGGTGCAGGTGATCGGCATCGAGGTGACACCGTCGGCACGTCACGCGGACGACCTGCTGCATCTGGTGCCGCAACCGCACGTCGTCGAGACGTTCCGGGTGCCGTGGTGCGGCGGTGGGGGATGACTGGCATGCGGGGCGGCGTGTCGGTGGCCTCCGGGATGGTGCGGGCGAGTGTCCGGTTCAGGAGCAGTTCGAGATGGACGTCGGCCGCACTCCCGTCCGCACAGGACGTCGGTGACGGTTGGTGTGTCAGGACTTCGGTGACGCTCCCGGGGTTGGTCGGCGGGTTCCGCGGGGTGGTCGTTGCCGATATGGCGGATGCCGGGAGGGGGTCTGGTGTGCTCGGCGAGGATCTCGTTGTGGAGGTCGGTGATGGTGATCTTGTCGCCGGGCTGGCTGCCGTCGCCGACGACGAGGACCTGCCCGAAGGCGTGGTCGACACCGATCTTGTAGATCACGCTGTCGACGCCGATGGTGCCGGTGGTGTTCACCGTTCTCACGCGTGTGCCGGCCGGTAGGCCTGCGGGTGGGGTCGGGCGGGGCGCCACGGCGGGGACCGGCGGTCTGTAGACGGGCCGGTTCGGCTTCGGGCGGGGTGGATCGGCCTTGGGAGTTGCCTCCCACGCGGCCAGCGGCGTGATCCGCCCGGGCAGCCCCTGGTGAGGGCGTTGGGTGTTGTAGATGTGGTCGAACGCGTCGATCTGGGCCTGGAGCTGTGTGAGCGTGGCGGCCAGCGGTTGCTTGTCGAGGTAGCGGAAGAGGGTCTGGTGGAAGCGTTCGTTCTTGCCCTGGGTGGTCGGCTTGTACGGCTTGCCGGTGATCGCCTCGGTGCCCAGCGCGGCGACGTGTGCAACGAGCCTGCCGGCCAGGCCGCGCCCCGACGGGTTGAGCGCGAGTCCGTTGTCGGTCAGCAACCGCCCTGGCACGCCGTGGGCGGCCACGGCCTTGTCGAAGACCGCGATCGCGTCTTCGGCGGTCTCCCCGGCCGCGGCCGGGGAGGCGACCGCGTAGCGGGAGTGGTCGTCGATGAGCTGGAAGATCACGCACTTGCGTCCACCGGTCAGCACGTACTCGGCGGCGTCGAGTTGCCAGCAGGCGTTCGGCGCCGGGTAGACACACCATCGCCACGCCGAGCGGGGCTTCTTGCGCGGCTCCGACCGGGCGACACCGGTCTCGCGGAAGATCCGAGCCAGCGACGCCGTCGAGGGCGCCGGGGCCAGACTGCGAGATCGCAAGGCGGACACGCGGGTCGATGGGTTTATGGGCGGCCACCGCGGCAGCCTCGCCGCGGAGGTGTCACCACCACGAAGACCCATAGCGTCACCGATGTCCGGACACGGAATCGTGACCGATGCCCTGAGACATGACACCAGGAGGCCGACAAACATGCTTTGAACTGCCTAAACAGGTGGTTATCGCACACTTGTTCGAGTATAATCAGGGCACGCCCACCGGCCGGCTGGCTCCCGCGCAGCGCCTCCTCACCGAGGCCCTCGACACGCTGGACCATGCCGCCGGCCCGGCCGCCGGGGACAGTGATCTGCTCTCTGTTCTCACCGTCTGCGAAGGCGCCGCACGCCGGTTCGACCTGATCGCCGTCCACACCGTCGCCGCCCTGCAACGCCGGGGCGCGTTCGCCGACCGCGGTTACAAGAACCCGATCGGTGCGGTCGCGGACCTGCTGGGCTGTGAGTGGGCCGACGCCCGCCGCCGCGTCCTGGGCGCGCAGCAGGTGTGCCAGCGTGTCGGGCTCGACGGCACCGTGCTCCCACCCCGGCTGCCCGCCACCGCCGCGGCGTTCGAGGACGGCCGGATCGGGCAAGCACTCGCCGACCTCTGCGCCCAGGTCCTGACCTACGGGGAGATACCCGACCGTGGTGGCCACCGACCGCACCTGAACGTGATCATTCGGTTGGAGGACCTGCAGCAGCGGGCCCGCGCCGCGATGCTCGACTTCGGCGGCACCCTGACGCCGGAGTCGCTGCGGATGCTGGCCTGCGACGCGGGAGTGGTGCCGGTCGTGATGAACGGCACCGGCCAACCGCTGGACGTCGGCCGGCTCACCCGGGTCATCCCCGACGGGATCCGCCGCGCCGTCGCCGCCCGCGACAGCGGCTGCGCCCGCTGCGGACGCCCGCCGTCGTGGTGCGAGATCCACCATGTCCTCGAATGGGAGAACGACGGACCCACCCGCATCGACAACTGCGTGATGTTGTGCCGGCCCTGTCACCGGCTGATCCACCACTCCGACTGGCAAGTGCGGATGGACGGTGGGCGTCCGGAGTTCATCCCGCCCGGCTGGATCGACATCGACCGAAAACCGCGACAACGCCCGATGGTCCACCTCCTCGACATCGCCTGACGCGGTGTGGGGTGAACCGGGCGTGGAGCCTTGCCGTGATCTCGGGCAGGTGACCATGGTCGGGGGATGCCCACCGATGGTGCATGAGCGCTGCTGCGGTTCTGGTGTTTGCCTCCCACGACCACCAACGCTCCGGTCGGTGCTCCTGGTCGACGAGCGTCCGGGCGGCTGCAGGCCCGGTGAGCAGAGCTCCAGCACGGCCAGGCCGCGAATGGCCTCGCGGTCGTCGCGCCGCCACGCCGCGGCGGGGTCGTCGGAGACGGCCAGCAGCCGGCGCACCGGCATGTGCGCGAGCGCGCGCAGGGCCAGCAGGTCGGTGTCGGCGGTGCGGACGGTGATGGCCGAGCGGGCAGCGCGGGCGTAGCGGATCCGCAGGGTCAGCCAGAGCAGTACCACCGGCAGCGCGGCGAGCACCACGATGCCCACGGCCGTGCCCAGTGCCACGTTGGCCACCGTCTCGACCTGCTGGCGACCGGCCGCGGCCAGCGAGTCTCCCGCCGCCGTGCCGGTGCCGAGCGCGCGGGCCAGGTCGCCGCCCACGAACGGCACGTTGCCCGCGGTGCGGGCGGCACCGGAGAACGCACCGCCGATCGCCGCCCCCGGCGTCGGCGAGCGTGCGGGCGGGACCCTGCCACTGCTGCACCGGTCGTCGGGGGCGCCTCGTTCTGCTCCGCAACGGATCCGGTCAGGCCGACGCGCCGAACGTGCGATCACCGGGGGTGGCTTCGAGCCGCGGCCGGGCTCCTCGCCCCGGCCCGACCGCGAAGATCACCGCCCGCCCCGATGACGAACGGCCTGCGCCGCCCGACGCGGTCGGACAGCTTGCCCGCGATCGGGGCGAAGACCAGCGCGGCCACGGTCAGCACGAGCGTGGAGAGGAAGACGGCCCCGGCCACGTCGGCGGGCGGGAAGCCCAGCACCACGATGAGGTAGGAGGCCTGATAGGCCTGGATCGCGGCCACCCCCAGGAACAGCAGCAGCCGGTTCCACCACGCTCACGGGTAGCTCGGGGCCGTGCGCGGGTTCACCCAGAACGTCGCCGGCAGCTGCCGCCAGCCGAGCAGATAGTCGGCCTCGATCTCCTCGACGGTGCCGTCGGGCGCGAGGACCTGTGCCCGGACGCCGTCCGGCCCGTCCTCGGCGGCGACGACGCGGTGCCCGTAGCGGACCTCGACGCAGGACAGCTCGGCCACGGCATCGCGGAGCACCCGTTCGACCACCGGCTGCGGCATCTGCTGGCCGCGTGGGCGGGCGGATGCCGCTGCACGACATCGGCGTCGGGCTCGTGCTGCTGGCCCGGGCTCCGCCCGAGGTGCGCGACGAGCAGCTCGGGCGCCTCGACCCGCCCGCTGCGGCCGAGCTCGGGCGCCGGCTCGCACAGGTCCAGCAGGTCGGCATCGCGGTGTTCGACGGCGACCATCCCGCCCCGGTGTCATCCATCGCCGCGCCCGCCCGCAACCACGAGAACCGGGTCGTGGCCGCGCTGTCGATCGTGGTGCCGGCCCGGGTGCGGCCCCGGCCCTACGAGCAGGTCGTCCGGGCGACGGCGCTGGCGATCTCCCGCGGTACGGGTCTCAGCCGGTCGTGAGAATCCCGTCGATCTGGTTGATCGCGCTGCTCGCGCCCTCGACGATGCCCATGTCCAGCACCTGCTGCAGTCCCTCGGCCGTCGCGTAGGTGCTGACGTAGGTGGCCCGCGTGCCACCCTCGTGGGCGACGAACCGGTACTCGTTCGTCGAGACGGGCATGGCCGTGTTCGGCGTGAAGTCGAGGTCGGCGAACCCGTCCTCGAACGTGAATCCGCTCGGCTCGTCGACGGTCTGCACCTGCCAGTAGCCCGCGTGCTTGTCGCCCTCCGGGCCGGTCATGAAGTAGTTCACGCGGCCGCCGGGGCGCAGGTCGTGGTCGACGACAGTGGCCGGGTAGCTCGGCGGCCCCCACACGCGCTCGAGCTGGCGCGGGTCGGCGTAGACCTGCCAGATCCGCGCGGGCGGGGCGGCGAAGTCGGCGACGATGGTGAGGGTGCGGGCGTTCACGTCGTGCCGGACGTCGGTGACGGGCATGGTTTCAGTCCTCCTGGTCGGTGGCGATGAGATCGTCGATGCGGGCGATGCGGCCTCGCCAGACCTGCTCCAGCTCGGTGAGCATCGAGCCCACCGATCGCACCGCGGCCACGTCGCCGCTGGCCAGCTGCTCGCGACCGTGGCGTCGCTTGGTCAGCAGGCCGGCCCTCTCGAGCACGGCGACGTGCTTCTGCACCGCGGCGAAACTCATGTCGTAGTTCCCCGCGAGCGTGGAGACCGAGTGCTCGCCGGCCAGTACCCGCCGCATGATGTCGCGCCGGGTGCGGTCGGCGAGGGCGTGGAACAGGGCGTCCGCCCGGTCCTCGTCGTCCTCGGTCATGCCGCAATCATACAACCGATCGGTTGTATGTCAAGGAAGCCGGATTCCGGGACGCGGTGTCCCCGGACCGGTGCGGCCTGCCCGTGGCGGGGCGCACCGGTCCGGGGCCGGTCTCAGTTGAGCTTGCGCGTGTCCGCGGGCAGCCCGCCGCCGGCGTAGACGTCGGCGGCGAGGTCGCTCAGCGCCGTCAACGCCACGTTCTGGCTCCACGGCCCGTAGGACACGCGGGCCACGCCGAGACGCTGCGCGGTGGCCAGGTCGATGGACCCGGGGATGCCGATGATGTTGACCTTCCGCTCGCCGAGGGCCTCCACGAGCCGTCCGACGGTCTTCTCGTCGAGCTTGCCCGGGGCGAAGAAGTTCGACGCGCCGGCGTCGAGGTAGGCGCGGCCGCGCTCGATGGCGTCCGCGAGGACGTCCTCGGGGTCGCGGTCGCCCGCCTTGAGGAACGCGTCGGTGCGGGCGTTGAGCACGAACGGCACCCCGGCCGCCTCCCCGGCCGCGACCGCCGCCTCCACGGCCTTCACGGAGTCGGCGAGCGGCTTCATCTGGTCCTCGAGGTTGGCGCCGACGATGCCCACGTCGATCGCCCGCGCGACGGTGCCGCCCGGGTCGCCGTAGCCACCCTCGAGGTCGGCGGTGACCGGCAGGTCGCCGGCGGTGCGGGCGATCAGCCCGACCGCGGCGATCATCTCGTCGCGGGGGATCTTCTCGCCGTCCGGGTAGCCGTGGGCGGCGGCGATGCTGTGGCTCGCGGTGGCGAGGGCGGTGGTGCCGGGCGTCTGCGCCACGACGGTGGCGGTGATGGCGTCCCAGACGTTGACGACGAGCAGCAGCTCGGGGGCGGTGTGCAGGCGGAGCAGCTCGGAGGCCTTCTCGGCGGTGGTGGTCACGACGCGAACGCTAGTGGCTGAGATCGGTTCGGCGGGGATGAGACCGTGCAGTATTCGATCTCGGCTTCAGGCAGTGACCACTGCACCCTGCGGCGCCGTTGGTCATCGCGCAGTCGGAGCGTCGCCGGCGGTGAGTGTGCGGGTGGTCGGCCGGCGTGCACCGCCTCGACGCTGTGGCGGTCCCGGGGACCGGGCGGCGGTCCGGGCCCCGTGGCCGCTGCGCAGGCGGCCTCCCGCGAGCCTGGACCGCCACTGGAACCGCGGGCAGCGGCCCGTCTGGTGCGCCATCACCTCGACGTGGCTCGACGGGCTGCGACGTCGGCCGACACGATCACCGGCCCGTGCTCCGCATCCGGGATCGGCGTCGTGATGAGCGGGCCGTCACCGTGGCGGCTGCGGAGCTCCGGCGGCACGGCGAGCGGCCGGCCGCGCCCACCTCGCAGCCCGTGTTGTCACCTCGCAGCCCGCCGGCGGGCTGCGAGGAGCACGACGCGCTGCGACGTCGAGCCGTTCCACGGCGTCCGGCTCGACCGCGCCGGCCCCCACGTCACCGCAGCACCGGCACTGGAGAAGCATGCCCACCGCGGAGCGGGCGACGACCCTGCTCACGTTCGCCGGCTGCTGTACGGTCGGTGGTGTTGCTCCGGCCCCCGGTGACGACACGTGGTGACAGGCCCACGTGACGGTCCACCGCGGAGGCGCCATGTCAGTCCCACCAACCACCCGGGCCCGGTGGGCGACGATGGTCCGCCGGGTGCTCATCGCCGCACTGACGGGCGCAGGCCTTCTGATGGGTGCGGTCGGTGTCGTCCTCGCACCGGCGCTGCTGCCCTGCTGGTTCGTCCTCGGCGCGGTCGTGGCCGGCGCGATCTACCCACGGCTCGTCGAACGGACGAAACCCGGGTCCGCGGACGCCCGGCGGGCGTGCCGTGACCTGGCCGTCCTGGTCGGTCTGGGGTCGGCGGTCGCGTGCACCGTGCTCGTGGGGCTGGTGATCGTGTTCGGGTCGGTCAGCGGGCCCGTCGTGCTGATCCTCGTCCTCGCGGGCGCCCCGCGGATGTGGCGCGGGCTGCGGCGGGGCCGAGCGTGGACGCCGCCGTCACCGGCTCCCGCACCCGCCGCCCCGCCGGTGATCGAGTCCGTGGCTCCCGAGACGACCACCGCCGAGCTGTGCCTCACCTGGCGCCGCAGCTACCTCGCGCTGCTCGACACCCCGTCCGGTCCGGACCGGGACCGCGTCGTCGACCAGCGCCGCGAGCTGCTCGACGAGCTCCACCGACGCGACCCCGACGGGTTCGCGCGCTGGCTCGACACCGGCGCCCGGGCGAACGGCGACCCCGGTCGCTACCTCGGCACCGGCCGGTGAGCCGTCACAGGTCGTTGCCCGCGTAGGAGAGGCCGAAGCTCTTGTTGGCCAGCGGGAAGTCGGGAACGATCGTGTCGGCCAGCGCCACCGGCAGCGCCGGCCAGTTGTGGAAGCTCGGGTCCACCACCTTCACCCTGGTCAGAGTCCCGTCGGGGCCGAGCTCGACGCGGTGCACGATGCTGCCGCGCCACCCCTCGACGATGCCCGACCCGGGCCCGCCCGTCGGCGCGGACGGCGCAGCCGCGGGACGACCGTCGAGCTCCGCCACCGTCGCGACGATGATCGCCACGGACCGCGCGAACTCCGCAGCCCGCACGCAGAACCGGGCCAGCACGTCACCGCCGGTGGGCTCGTGGACGAGGCGGGGGAGCGGCGCGACCGTCGGATGGTCGTGGCGGGCGTCGACCAGCAGGCCGCTGGCGCGGGCGACGTAGCCCAGTGCCCCGATGTCGGACGCCTGGGCCGCGGTGAGCACGGCGGTGCCGGTGAAGCGGTCGCGCACCACGCTGTGGCCGAGCGCGAGCCCGACGGTCTCCGCCACGTCGGCGGCGATCCGCTCCAGCTCCGCGACGTCGGGCAGCTCGCGCAGGTCGGCCGCGCCGGGCGACAGCGCGCCGCGCAGCAGCCGGTGCCCGGTGACCCGGTCGTTGACGCGCAGTAGCTGCTCCTTGACGCGCAGCGCGTGGGCGTTGAGCACGCCGTGGCCGACGTCGTTGCACAGCGCCCCGATGTCGGTGACGTGGTTGTAGAGGCGTTCGAGCTCCAGCACCACCGACCGGCGACGCCGGGTGTCCACGTCGACGGCGGTGCCGATGGCGTCCTCGACGGCCTGGCTGAAGGCCAGCGTGTGCCCGACGGAGGTGTCGCTGCTGATCCGCTCGACCAGCTCGACACCGTCGCCCGGGCGCCGGCCCTGGAACAGCTTCTCGACGCCGCGGTGCACGAACCACAGCCGCGCCTTGAACTTCAGGATCGTCTCGCCGACCACGGAGAACCGGAAGTGCCCGGGCTCGATCATCCCCGCGTGCACGGGGCCGACCGGGATCTCGAACACCCCCGGCCCCTCCACTCCGCCCAGCAGCGCCACGGTCCCGGCCGCGGCGCCGAGTGCCCCCGAGACACCGGTGAGGGCCCCGACGGCCGCCGGCCGCCCCCGGCGGGGGACCACGAGCGCCGCGAGGACCGCGGCCGATCCCGTCCCGAGTGCCGCGAGCAGGAGCGGGGCCGTCATCGGCCGGTCAGCGTGCGCAGTGCCGCGACGATCGCGTCCGGGCGCGGCGGGCAACCGGGCACCTCCAGAGCGACGGGCACGACGTCGCCCACCGCTCCGGTGACGCCGTAGGCCCCGGCGAACACGCCGCAGTTGCGGGCACAGTCACCCACGGCCACGACGAGCCCCGGCTCCGGCACGGCCTCGTAGGTGCGTCGCAGCGGCTCGGCCATGTTGCGCGTGACCACGCCCGTGACCACCAGGACGTCCGCGTGCCGCGGCGACGCGACCAGCCGGGCGCCGTAGCGCTCGGCGTCGTACACGGGCCCGAACGCCGAGCCGATCTCCACCTCGCAGCCGTTGCACGACCCGGCGTCGACGTGGCGGACGTTGACCGAACCGCCCAGCTCCACCGCGGCGGCCGGGCGCGGCGCGACCGGTGCCGCAGGCGCGGGCTCGGCCGTGCGGCCGATCCGCCGGATCGCCCGCCACAGACCCGTCACGTGGCCAGAGCCGCGGCCACCTCGCGCGCCCACGTGCGGATGGCGTCGTGGTCGCGGAAGTCGCCGGCGGGGGCGTGCACGGCGCGCACGGCGAGCCGTTCGGTCCACCGCAGGTCGGAGGGGTCGAGGCGGCCGGAGAAGACGGTGTGGTCGCGCGCCCCGACGCTCGTTCCCAGTGCCGTCACCTCGGTCAGGTCGTCGACGGGGCGGGGCGGGTCACCCAGCGGGCCGCTGGAGAACATCCACAGCGGCACCGCCGCGAGCTGCGCGCGGTGGGTTTCGACGAGGTGCCGGGCCACGGGCAGCCAGCGCCCCATGTAGATGGCGCTGCCGACCACCACCGCGTCGAAGCGCTGCAGCTCGCCCGGGTCCGCGGCGTCGCGCACCTCGACGTCGGCGCCGGGCAGCTCGCGGCGCAGCACGCCGGCGATCTCCTCGCCGATCTCGGTGGTGGCCCCGTGCCGGCCGGCCACGGCGATGAGGACGCTCGTCACGACGAGAACCCGGTGGTCGCGACGGCAGGCCGGTCCGTCGCGACGTCGTTCCCGTGCCCGGCCACCACGACCGGGCAGGGCACGAACTCGACGAGAGCCCGGCTGGTCGACCCGAGCCTGCCGCCCGTCCCGGTCCCGCGGTGGCCGACGACCACCATCCGGGCCCCGGACGCGGCCGCGAGCAGGGCCCGCAGCGGGGTGTCGGCGACGACGGAGCGGTTCACGACCAGGCTGGGATGATCCCGTGCCGGTCCGGCGAGCTCGGCGTCGAGCAGGTCGGACGCGCGTCCCGCGAGGACCGATCCGTCCTCGGGGCGGCGGTGGGCGGCCCCGTCCACGCCGTAGGCGATGTCCGACCAGGCGTGCACGGCGAGGAGCCGGGCCCCCAGCGACGCGGCGAGGTCGGCGGCGAGCGCCAGCGCGGCGCGACCGGCCGTCGAGCCGTCCACCCCGACGACGACGGGGCCGCCGCGGGGCGGCGGGATCTGCCGCGTGGTCCCGCGCACGACCGCGACGGGGCAGCTCACGCGGTCGAGCATCGTGATCGCCACCTCGCCGGCGATCATGCCCGACCAGGCCCCGTCGCCGTAGCTGCCGAGCACCAGCATCCGGGCCGCACGGGCCTGGTCCGCCAGGACGTCCACGACCTCGCCCACCACCGTCTCGACGAGCACCGGGTGGGCGCCGTCGCGCTCGGCCGCGTCACGCAGCTCGGCGATGCGGCCGTCCCCGGGCCCCGCGCCGACGGTGAGCAGGTGCAGGGGTGCGCCCCAGATCGCGGCCAGGTCGGCGGCCCAGGCCGCGGCGTCCCGCGCGGACTCGGAACCGTCGACCCCGACCACGACCGGTCGGTCGTCGACGGTGGTTCCGGCGCTGTCGATCATCAAGTGAGTCCTCCCAGACGGGGCGCTGGCGCGACCCGCCGCCAGCGTCGTCGCATTCCGCCGGACGGGTCAGGGCAGGCGGGCCCCTGACCGCGGGCGGTTGGTCCCGTCCGGGCGGGACCTTCGCCCGCTGTTGCGAGTGGCCACCCGTCCTACCGTCGGAACCGTCACGAGGAGGATGTTGTGGACGCACAGCTGCACCGGGCGACCGTGGTCGTCGGCATCGACGGCTCGGAGGACGCACTGCGCGCGGTGCGCTGGGGTGCGTCGGAGGCGGAGCGGTCGAGGATCCCCCTGCGGCTGGTGATCGCGTTCGGCCTGCTGGTGGGGGACCCGCACAGCGGGCTGCACACCGAGGACCGCTACCGCCGCGCCATGCTCGGCCGGGCCCACCGGTACCTGGCCGAGGCCGCCGTCGTCGCGGCGCAGCAGGAGCGGCGCATCGAGGTGGAGCAGCAGGTCCTCACGGGCCACCCGGTCCCGGTCCTCTGCGACGAGTCCCGGCACGCGCGGGTCGTGGTGATCGGCGACCGCGGCCTGGGGCGGGTCGAGGGACTGCTGGCCGGTTCCGTCGCGGTCGGGCTGGCGGCGCACGCGCACTGCCCCGTCGTCGTCGTGCGCGGTGAGCAGCCCGCCACGGGGAGCGGCCCGGTGGTGGTCGGGGTGGCGGGCGCCGCGTCCGACGAGGTCGCGCTCGCGTTCGCGTTCGACGCGGCCGCCGCCCGGCACCTGCCGCTGGTGGCGGTCCACGCCTGGTCGGACCCGATGGCCGACCCCGTGACCCGCACGCCGTCCGCGATGCAGGAGATCGAGACCATCGAGGGCGGACGGCTGGCCGAGCGCCTGTCCGGGTGGATCCTGAAGTATCCGGACGTGGCGGTGGAGCAGGTGGTGATCGAGGGCCCCGCGGCGCAGGTCCTGCTCGCCCGGGCGGAGCACGCGCAGCTGCTCGTGGTCGGGTGCCGCGGGCGGGGGCAGTTCGCCGGGCTGCTCCTGGGCTCGGTCAGCCACGCGGTGCTGCACCGGGCGCCGTGCCCGGTGGCGGTGGTCCGGCCCGACCGCGACGGTTGAGATCGCCCCGGCCGGGCACCCCGTCCCGTGTCAGAAACCGCAGATCGACCCCGCTCCGGGCCGGACCACTTCCCGCTCGCCTCGACCGACCACCTCAACCCGGTGCTCGTCGGCGCCCTGCGGGTGCTCGGCGTGCGACCGGGCTCCGACGGGGTGCGCGTGGAGGGCGACGTCCTGGTGGCGAGGTTCGGGCCCTGGATGCTCTCCACCCCGCTCGCGAACGTCACCGGGGCCGAGACCGGTGGCCCCTACGCCGTGTGGAAGGTGATCGGGCCGCGCCTGTCGCTGGCCGACCGCGGCCTGACGTTCGGCACCAGCCCGCGGGCCGGGGTCTGCATCAGCTTCCGGGAGCCGGTGGCGGGCATCGAGCCGACCGGCCTGCTGAAGCACCCGAACCTGACCGTCACCGTGGCCGAGCCGGAGCTGCTCGTGGCGCGGCTCAACCGCCCGTCAGGACCGCCGACGGCACCCGGCGCGTCGTGATCCGCACCGCGCCGCTGACCGACCCGCCGCTGCGCCGCGCCAGCTGCAACAGGGTCTCGACCCACAGGTTGAGCTGCACCTCCTTCGCCACCCCGACCAGGTTGTAGAGCACGTGGGACAGGGCGTCGCCGGGCCGGGCGTGCGACTCGATCTCCACCACCAGCGCGCCGCCCTCGTCGTAGGCACGGAACTCGATCTGCCCCGCCTCCAGGTGCCCGTCGAGGGTGGCCAGGCGGAACGACGTGGGTGAGACGTCGACGACCCGGACGGGGCCGTCCCACGGGCCGGGCATGCGGACGACGAACTCGTCGCCGGGGGTCAGGACGTCCTCCGGGCCGCGCGTCTTGACGAAGGTCGCGGTGTAGGCGGGCGTCGCCCGGTTGGGCCGCTGCCCGAACGCGGTGATCAGCTCGGCGGGACCGGTCGTCGCCCCGTCGACCGTCACGGCGTAGAGCCGGTGCAGCAGCGGACCGACGCCGGCCCCGGCCGCCTGGATCCGCCCGTCGTCCACGGCGGGGTCCAGCGGACCGGGGAGGTCACTGCGGTCGCCTTCGGTCTCGGTGCGGTGCACCGGGGTCGAACGGGTCGCGTAGTCCCAGGCGGAGCGCACGATCCCGCCGGGCCAGCGGAGGACGATCAGTGCGCGGTGGGGGAGGGAGGCCGGGCCGGTGAGTGGGGACACCGAGGGCGGGTACCCACAACCATGCCCCTCCACGCCCTGGCCGGCCCACTCGACGGGCTCCGTGCCCTGCCGGTCAACTACGACGAGTCCGCCGCACCCCCGCACGTGACGAGCGGGTGGCACCACGACCACGTCACGGTGGAGCTCGGACGCGAGGCGCCGGGGCCGGCGCAGCCCGGCGGCCTCGCCGAGACCGCTCACGCCCTCGTCGACCGCTACGAGTTCAGCAACCCGCACCAGCTGCGGGCAGTCTACCGGCCGACCTCGGATCTCCTCGGGCGCGACATGCTCCTGGAGGGGCGCTTCCTGCGCCTGCGCTTCCTGTTCGGGGTGCGGATCACCGAGCAGCACGACGAGGTGCGCGACGGCCCGCACGGGCCGGAACGGGCCGTGGGCTGGGCCTACCAGACCCTGGCGGGGCACCTGGAGCAGGGCCGGCTGACCTACGAGGTGGTGAAGGAGCTCGACACCGGGCTCGTCACGTTCTCGATCATCGCCTACTCGCGGCGGGCGCCGGTGCCGAACCCGCTGCTGCGCTGGGGGTTCCATCTGTTCGGCCGCGCGAACCAGCGCCACTTCTACCGGCACGCCCTGCGCCGGCTGCGCGCGCTCGTCCACCAGCCGCTGCCCCCGGCGCGCTCGCAGCCGGACGCCGACGGCCTGCAGCACGCGCCGTCGGGCTCGGCCCCCGGCCGCGCCGAGTCGCTGACGCTCACGTTCCACAACCCGGGCCGATGAACCGGGGACCGTGTGTGGACCGCCGCCGACGGGGTAGCCGACAGCCATGAGCGACGAACAGAACACGCTGACCGGACGCCGGGTCGCGATCCTCGCGGCCGACGGTGTCGAGCAGGTCGAGCTGGAGAAGCCCCGCGACGCCGTGCAGGACGCCGGCGCCACCACCGAGCTGCTGTCGCTGTCCGACGGCGAGATCCAGGCCGTCACCGGCGACATCCACCCGTCCGACACGTTCCCGGTGGACCGCACGGTCGCCGGGGCGTCCGTCGAGGACTACGACGCCCTGATCCTGCCCGGGGGAGTGTTCAACCCCGACAACCTGCGCCAGGACGACGCCGCGGTGGCGTTCGTGCGCGACTTCGTCGGGTCGGGCAAGCCCGTCGGCGTCATCTGCCACGGCGCGTGGACGCTCGTCGAGGCCGACGTCGTCAGGGGCCGCACGCTGACCTCCTACCCGAGCATCCGCACCGACATCCGCAACGCCGGCGGTACCGCGGTGGACGAGGAGGTCGTCGTCGACGGCACCCTCGTCTCCAGCCGCACCCCCGACGACCTGCCCGCGTTCACCGCCGCCATCGTGCGCGTGTTCGCGGAGAACACGAAGGGCAACGCATGAAGGCACTCGTCTACCAGGGCCCCTACGACGTCGCCGTGACCGACGTGCCCGACGCGCGCGTCGAGGCACCCACCGACGCCGTCGTGCAGATCACCACCACGAACATCTGCGGCTCCGACCTGCACATGTACGAGGGCCGCACCGACGTCGAGCAGGGCAAGGTGCTCGGCCACGAGAACATGGGCGTGGTCGTGGCCGTCGGCGAGGCGGTCGGTCGCATCCGGGTCGGCGACCGCGTCTCGCTGCCGTTCAACATCGCCTGCGGTACCTGCGGCAACTGCTTCAAGGGCCTGACCGGCTTCTGCCTGCGCGCCAACCCGGGCAGCGCGGGCGCGGCCTACGGCTACGCCAGCATGGGCCCCTACGACGGCGGCCAGGCCGAGTTCCTGCGCGTGCCGTGGGCCGACTTCAACGCCTTGCGGCTGCCCGAGGGCACCGAGCACGAGAACGACTTCACGATGCTCTCGGACATCTTCCCCACCGGTTGGCACGGCGTGGAGCTGTCGAAGATGCAGCCCGGTGAGTCGATCGTGATCTACGGGGCGGGCCCGGTCGGGCTCATGGCCGCGCACGCCGCGCAGATCAAGGGCGCCGCCCAGGTGATCGTCGTCGACCAGCAGGCCGACCGGCTCAAGCTGGCCGAGGGCCTCGGGGCCGTCACACTCGACCGCAGCGCGGGCGACGTCGTCGAGAAGATCTCGGACCTCACCGGCGGCGGGGCCGACCGCGGTGTCGACGCCGTGGGCTACCAGGCCCACGAGATCGACGGCGTCGAGCACCCGGAGATCGTGCTCAACGAGCTCATCCAGGTCGTCAAGCCGACCGGCGGCATCGGGGTGGTCGGGGTCTACGTGCCCGAGGACCCGGGCGCGTCGAGTGACCTGGCCAAGGAGGGCAAGCTCGCGTTCGACTTCGGCACGTTCTTCTTCAAGGGCCAGTCGATGGGCACCGGGCAGTGCAACACGAAGCAGTACAACGCGATCCTGCGGGACCTGATCGTCGCCGGGAAGGCGACACCCGGGTTCCTGGTCTCGCACGAGCTGCCGCTGGCCGAGGCGCCCGCGGGCTACGAGCACTTCGACAAGCGTGAGGACGGCTGGACGAAGGTGCTGCTGCACCCCGGCGCCTGACAGGCATGCCCCGCCGCGGCTGCCGCCCGCCCGTCAGGGGCGGGCGGTGTCGCGCGGCTGCGGAAGCACCGCCGCCACCCGCTCGGCCTCGGCGACGGGATCCGCGGAGACGATCAGGATGAACTCCGTGACGCCGACGGCGACGAAGCCGCGTACCTGGTCCGCGAGGTCGTCGAGCACGTCCGGGACGCGGATCTGCACCGACCGGCGGATCTCGGACGGGTCGCGGCCGATGTCGGCGCAGTGCCGGTCCAGGACGGCGGACAGCTCGCTGACCTGCCCGGGGGTGCCACCGAATGAGTTCCAGACCGCCGCGTGCTCGGCCGCCATCCGCAGGGTGCGCCTGCGGCCGGTGCCACCGATCCAGATGGGCGGGTGGGGGGACTGGACCGGCTTGGGTTCGGCGACGGCGTCGATCAGCCGGTAGTGCCTGCCCGTGAACGTCGTGCGCGGCGCGGTCCAGAGGGACCGGATGACGGGCAGGGCCTCCTCGAGACGGTCGGCGCGGTCGCCGGCCGTCCCGAACGGCAGGCCGAGCATCGTGTGCTCGTTCTCGGCCCAGCCCGCTCCGATGCCGAACTCGAGCCGACCCCCGGACAGCTGGTCGACGGTCACGGCCGCCTTCGCGAGCACGGCCGGGTGCCGGTAGGTGTTGCCGGTGACCGAGCAGCCGATCCGGGTACGGCTGGTCAGCGCGGCCATCCCGGCCAGCAGCGTCCATGCGTCGAAGATGTCCAGGCCGTCGTCGGGGCCGAGGCTGGCGAAGTGGTCCATGTTCCAGCAGTGGTCGAAGCCGGAGTCGTCGGCGACATGCCAGACCGACCGCAGGGTGTCGAGGGTGGCGGCCTGGCTCAGCTTGAGCCCGAAGCGCAGTGGGTGCATGCCCTCCGTCCTAGCAGCCCGTCCACCGGGTCGGGCCCGCCGAGACCCCCTGACGGAGAAACGGCGGTCGACACCGGCCGGTGTCCGAAGACGTCCTGCCTGGTCGACCGCCGTTCTCAGCCCGACCCGCAGGTCGGGCGAACGCCTCGCTCTACACGTCGTAGTACAGCGCGAACTCGTACGGGTGCGGGCGCAGGCGCAGCGGGTCGATCTCGTTGGTGCGCTTGAGGTCGATCCACGTCTCGATCAGGTCGGGGGTGAAGACGCCACCCTCGAGCAGGTAGTCGTGGTCCACCTCGAGCCGGTCGAGCACGGCGGGCAGGCTACTGGGGACCTGGGCGATCTCCTTGGCCTCCTCGGGCGGGAGCTCGTAGAGGTCCTTGTCGACCGGGGCGGCCGGCTCGATCTTGTTCTTGATGCCGTCCATGCCGGCCATCATCATCGCGGAGAACGCCAGGTACGGGTTGCCGGACGAGTCGGGGCAGCGGAACTCGAGGCGCTTGGCCTTCGGGTTGTTGCCGGTCAGCGGGATGCGGATGCACGCCGAGCGGTTGCGCGCCGAGTAGACCAGGTTCACCGGGGCCTCGAAGCCCGGGACCAGGCGGTGGTAGGAGTTCACCGTCGGGTTGGTGAACGCCAGCAGCGACGGCGCGTGGTGCAGGATGCCGCCGATGTAGTAGCGCGCGAGATCCGAGAGCCCGCCGTAGCCGGACTCGTCGTGGAACAGCGGCGACCCGTCCTTCCACAGCGACTGGTGGGCGTGCATGCCCGAGCCGTTGTCACCGAAGAGCGGCTTCGGCATGAACGTGGCGGTCTTGCCCTGGGCCCACGCGGTGTTCTTGATGATGTACTTGAACAGCATCAGGTCGTCGGCCGCGTGCAGCAGCGTGTTGAACTTGTAGTTGATCTCGGCCTGGCCGCCGGTGCCGACCTCGTGGTGGCCGCGCTCGATCTCGAACCCGCTGTTGGTGAGGTTCGTCGTCATGTCGTCGCGCAGGTCGGCGTAGTGGTCCACCGGCGGGACGGGGAAGTAGCCGCCCTTGTAGTTGACCTTGTAACCCAGGTTGCCGCCGGCCTCCTCGCGACCGGTGTTCCACCAGCCCTCGGCCGAGTCGATGTGGTGGTACTGCTGGTGCGGGTCGGACCCGAACCGGATGGAGTCGAAGATGTAGAACTCCGCCTCGGCCCCGAAGAAGCAGGTGTCGGCCACGCCGGACGCCGCGAGGTACTGCTCGGCCTTGCGGGCCACGTTGCGGGGGTCGCGGCTGTAGGGCTCGCCCGTGATCGGGTCGTGCACGAAGAAGTTCATGTTGAGCGTCTTGTGCTTGCGGAACGGGTCGAGCCGGGCGGTGGCGGGGTCCGGGAACAGCGCCATGTCGGACTCGTTGATGGCCTGGAACCCGCGGACCGAAGAGCCGTCGAACGCAACGCCGTCTTCGAGGATGTCCGCGGCGGTGGACGCGGGCACGGTCAGGTGCTGCATCACGCCGGGGAGGTCGCAGAACCGGATGTCGAGGTACTCGACGTTTTCGTCACTGATGTAACTCAGGACCTCTTCGGAGTTGCTGAACACCCTCACTGTCTCCTTCGATCGGGGTACGTGCGCGCGACGGTATGACCGCGGTGTTGCCTGGTCGTCACTCGCCCGTTTCACAGAGGTTAACGGGGCCGCACTCGGGCGACCCCGCCGCAACGAACCTAAGCTAGTGGTCATGGCCCGCTGGATCGAGTCCTGGATGCCAGGATCAGCCCCCCTCCCGGGTGCCGGGAACGCCGGCGCGTACCCGGGGGAGAAGTTCGGGCTGCCCGCCGAGGGCGTCAGCTCGGCCGCCGGCTTCGGCCGCCGGTTCGGGGCGCTGGCCGTCGACTGGATCCTCGGCTACCTCATCGCGCTGCTCGTCTCGGGACCCGATCCGCTCGCCACCCCGGACTTCAACTGGTACGTCCTGGGCATCTGGTACCTGCTGACGGCGGTGCCGGTGGCGATCTTCGGCGCCAGTGCCGGCATGACCGCGCTGGGCATCCGGGTCGCCTCCATCGACAACTCGGTCGTGGTCGGGGTGCCCCGGGCCCTGCTGCGCACGGCGCTGATCGCGGTGGTGGTCCCGCCGCTCGTCCGCGACTCCGACGGGCGCGGCTGGCACGACAAGGCCACCCGCACGATCGTCGTCCGCACCCGCGCCTGACTCCTCCCGGCGGGCCGTGGCCTTCTAGCGGCGGCGGGCCGTGCGCTGCACGCTGCGCATCTTGGCGCCGGCGGGCATGGGGCCCTTCGGCATCGCCTGGGCGCGGGAGCCCAGCGCGTCGAGGCGCTTCTCGATGTTGTCCATCTGGTCGCCGCTGATGTTGCGGGGCAGCTTCATCATGTGGCGCTGCAGCTTGTCGAGGGGGATCTGGCCCTCCTCGTTGCCGACGATGATGTCGTAGATCGGGGTGGTGCCCGCGACCCTCGCGATGCGCTTCTTCTCCTGTGCGAGCAGGCCCTTGACCCGGTGCGGGGCACCTTCGGCGACGAGGATGACGCCGGGGCGGCCGATCACCCGGTGCACCGCGTCGAGGTGGGTGGTGCCGGCCACGCCCTGCGCCACGCGCCACTGGCCACGCATGTTGTCCAGGGCCCAGCCCGCGGCACCCGGCTGACCGTCGGCCTTGCCGTACACGTTCTTCTGGACGCGCCGGCCGAAGATGCTGACGGCGGCGAGCAGGCCCAGCGCGATGCCGACGGGCAGCGTGATCCACTCGAGCCCGAAGAACAGCGTGACGACGAAGACGACCACGATCGGGACCAGGAACGCGCCGAGCATCCAGGGGATGAGCGCCTTGTCCTCCCGGCGCTGCATCTTGAACGCTTCCCAGATCTGCTTGTAGCGCGCACGGGAAGCGGCGCGCTTCGCAAGCTTCGCCTCTTTTTTCGCTGCCTTGTCGGGCTTACCACCGGCCATACGGCCAGGATAGGCCGTCACGGCACCTGACGGGCGAGCAGGCTGCTCGCCTCCTGCGCGGCCGCGCCGCCGTCGGCGAGGTGCTCCATGCCGGCGGGCAGCTCCTCGCCGCGGTGGGCCTTGGTCTGGGCGTAGAGCCGGCCGGCGCGGTACGACGAGCGCACGAGCGGCCCGGCCATCACCCCGGCGAACCCGATGGCCTCGGCGGCCTTCGCGTGCTCCACGAACTCCTCGGGCTTCACCCACCGCTCGACGGGGTGGTGGCGCGCGGAGGGCCGCAGGTACTGGGTGATCGTGATGATCTCGCAGCCGGCGTCGTGCAGGTCGCGCAGCGCGGACACGACCTCCTCGGGGGTCTCCCCCATGCCCAGGATGAGGTTGGACTTGGTGACCAGCCCGGCCTCGCGGGCCTTCGTGATCACCTCCAGCGAGCGCTCGTAGCGGAACGCGGGGCGGATGCGCTTGAAGATCCGCGGCACCGTCTCGAGGTTGTGCGCGAGCACCTCGGGGCGCGCGTCGAACACCTCGTTCAGCTGCTCGTCGATGGAGTTGAAGTCGGGGATCAGCAGCTCGACGCCGGTGCCCGGGTTCAGCTCGTGGATCAGCCGGACGGTCTCGGCGTAGAGCCACGCGCCGCCGTCGGGCTGGTCGTCGCGGGCCACGCCGGTGACGGTGGAGTAGCGCAGACCCATCTGGGCCACGGACTCGGCGACGCGGCGGGGCTCGTCGCGGTCGAGGTCGGCCGGCCTGCCGGTGTCGATCTGGCAGAAGTCGCAGCGCCGCGTGCACTGCTCGCCGCCGATGAGGAAGGTGGCCTCGCGGTCCTCCCAGCACTCGTAGATGTTGGGGCAACCGGCCTCTTCGCAGACGGTGTGCAGGCCGCCGGAGCGGACCAGCGACTTGAGCTCGGTGTACTTCGGGCCGGTCCTGGCCCTGGTCCGGATCCAGGCGGGCTTGCGCTCGATCGGGGTCTCGCTGTTGCGGACCTCGAGGCGCAGGAGCTTGCGACCTTCGGGTGCGATCGTCACGTTCCCCAGGCTACGCCCGGGGCTGCCGCGCGGCCCGGGTGCTCCGTCAGGTGGGATCGGGCGTGACGCCCGTGGCCCCGGCGGTGACCTCCCACAGCCGACGGGCCAGGTCGGGGTCCTGCGCGGTGGCGCTGCGCCGCGCGGTGGTGGGCCTGCCGCGCATCCCGCCGAGGCCGCGCGGCCCGATGTAGTCACCGCCCCTGACCTGTGGTGCCGTGGCCGCGTAGAGCTGCGGCAGCACCCCGGTGCGCAACGGCTGGGTGGTGAGGAGGTTGATGACCCGCGCCAGCGGGGCCCGGCCCGGGGCGCCCCCGCGCATCGACTTGTCGAGCAGCTCGGTGTTCGTCAGGCCCGGGTGGGCAGCAACGGAGATCACGTCCTCGCCGGCCGCACGGAGCCGGCGGTCCAGCTCGGCGGCGAAGAGCAGGTTGGCGAGCTTGGACTGGTTGTACGCGCGCATCGGCGTGTACGGGCGACGGAGGAAGTGCAGGTCGTCGAGGTCGACGGTCCCGCCGCGGTGGCCGAGGCTGGAGAGCGTCACGACCCGGGACCCGCCTGCTGCGCGCAGGGCCGGCATCAGCAGCCAGGTCAGTGCCGCGTGACCCAGGTGGTTGGTGCCGATCTGGGTCTCGAAACCCTCGACGGTCAGCCCGGGCGGCGTGCCGAAGACCCCGGCGTTGTTCATCAGCACGTGCAGGGTGTCGCCCGTGCGCTCGCGGCGTCGGCGGCGGCGCGGCGGACCGAGTCGAGATCGGCCAGGTCGAGCTCCACCAGCTCGGCGTCCGCTCTCGCACAGGCCTGCCTGCCCCGTGCGGGATCGCGGGCCGTCAGCAGCACCCGCGCCCCCGCGGTCGACAGCGCCGTGGCGGAGGCGAGCCCGAGACCGGACGTGCCGCCGGTGACGAGCACCGTCCGCCCGGTCTGGTCGGGCATGTCGGCGGTCGTCCAGCTCATGAACCTATCCTCGGTGGGTGGACCTCAGGATCTTCACCGAGCCCCAGCAGGGCGCAGGTTACGACGACCTGCTCCGTGTGGCGCGGGCGGCCGAGGCGGCCGGCTACGACGCCTTCTTCCGCTCCGACCACTACCTCAAGATGGGCGACGTCTCCGGCGAGCCCGGCCCCACCGACGCGTGGATCACCCTCGCGGGCCTCGCGCGCGAGACGTCCACGATCCGGCTCGGCACGCTCGTCAACTCGGCCACGTTCCGGCTGCCCGGCCCGCTCGCCGTCGCGGTGGCGCAGGTGGACGCGATGTCCGGCGGCCGCGTCGAGCTCGGCCTGGGCGCCGGCTGGTTCGAGAGCGAGCACGCCGCGTACGGCATCCCGTTCCCCGGCCTGGGGGAGCGGTTCGACCGGCTCACCGAGCAGCTGGAGATCCTCACCGGGCTCTGGGGCACGCCGGCGGGCGGGCGCTACTGCTTCGACGGCGCGCACTACACGCTCACCGACTCGCCCGCGCTGCCGAAGCCGGTGCAGAGCCCGCTGCCGGTGATCGTCGGCGGGCACGGGAAGAAGCGCACCCCCGAGCTGGCCGCCCGGTTCGCCGCCGAGATCAACATCGCGTTCTCGCCGGCGGACGTCGTGGCCGCGCAGTTCGAGCGCGTCGACGCCGCGTGCCAGGCGATCGGGCGCGACCCGAAGGAGCTGGTGCGCTCCGCCGCCCACACGATCGCCGTGGGCCGCAACGACGCCGAGGTGGCCCGGCGCGCGGAGGCAGCCGGTCGTTCGCCCGAGGACCTGTCCGGCAGCCCGGTCGCCGGCACGGTCGCGCAGGTCGTGGACGCGCTCGGGACGTGGCGCGAGCAGACCGGCATCACGCGGATCTACCTGCAGCTGCTCGACCTCACCGACCTCGACCAGCTGGAGCTCATCGCGTCCGAGGTGGCTCCCCAGCTCCGGCGCCCGTGATCGGCCCGCGCCGCACCTCACCGCCCCACCGAGAGCGCTCCGGTGCGACTCGCGACGATCATGGGTCACCGCAGCTGCCCGGCCACGTCCGCCGCGGCGCCCGAGTAGCGGACGACGCCGGCGCCCGGTTCGGTGGCCCGGGCTCGGCGGGGCGGCGGCGCCGGGGGACGGCCGGCGGGTGACGGTCATCGGTCACTCCTCCGTGACTCCGGAACTACGAAGGGGAACTACGAAGGAGCCGGCCCGCGGCGTAGCGTGGGCGCATGGGTTCCTGCCGTCGCGCGTCCGAGCCGATGCGGGTCGACCGCCTCGGCACCGTCGAGTATCTCGCGGCCTGGGACGTCCAGCGCGGCCACGCTCTGGCCCGCCGCGACGGCGGTCCCGACGTGCTGATGCTGCTGGAGCACCCGTCGGTCTACACCGCGGGCCGGCGCACCCAGCCCGAGGACCGGCCCGTCGACGGCACGCCCGTCGTCGACGTCGACCGCGGTGGCCGCATCACCTGGCACGGCCCCGGCCAGCTCGTCGGCTACCCGATCGTGGGCCTGGCCGAGCCGCTGGACGTCGTCGACTACGTGCGGCGCCTGGAGGAGGCCCTCATCCACGTCGCCCACGGCCTCGGCGTCACCGCGGCCGGGCGCATCGACGGGCGCAGCGGGGTGTGGCTGCCCGCCGGGGCGGGGCGGCCGGAGCGCAAGATCGCGGCCATCGGGGTGCGCGTGCAGGGCGGCGTGACGCTGCACGGGTTCTCGCTCAACTGCGACCCCGACCTCGCCGCGTTCGACCGCATCGTGCCGTGCGGCATCGCCGACGCCGGCGTCAGCTCCCTGTCGATCGAGCTGGGGCGCGACGTCGACACCGCCGACGTGATCGACGCGGTGCAGGCCGCGGTGCTCGACGCTCTCGACGGCGTGCTGCCGGTGGCGGTCCACGAGGTGCGGCGGGCGGGGACGACGCCCGCGAGCCTGGATCTGCAGCTCCACCCGTCGCTGCGCTGAGCGCCGGACCCACCGGGGAGGCCCGCCGGCGCCCGGGACCGGTCGGCTACTTCCCGGGGCCGCGGCGGCGCACGCCGAAGGCCGCGCCCAGCGAAGCGCCGATCGCGATCCCGATCCCGATGCCGAGACCCACGTTCCCGATCGCGGCCCCGATCCCCGACCCGAGCGCCACCCCGATGGCGATGCCGAGGGCCATGCCCTGGCCGGCTTTCGCCTTCTCGTCGTCTGTCATCGATGCCTCCGACGCCCGTTTCGTGGCGGATCAGCCGCCGAGCGCGGCCAGCACAGCCTCCGCGGCCCGGCGCCCGCTGACCAGCGCCCCCTGCTGCGACGGGGTGTCGCGGTGGTCGCCGGCCACGAACAGGCCGTCGCCCAGTGCCACGTCGCTGCGCAGCGGGCGCCCGGCCGGGAACGCGGGCAGCGCCTCGCGGATCTCCGACGTGCGCAGATGCGCCCAGTCGTCGGTGGGCACGCCGTAGATCCGGGCGAGCTCGCGGCGCACCACCGTCTCGTCGATCGCCGGCCCGAGCAGCGTCGACGACACGAGCGCCTGCCCGGCCGGGGCGTACTCGGTGGCCGCCGCGGTGAGGACGACGGTGTTGGCGACCGGCCCGCCCGCGGCGTCGAGGTGCAGCAGCGGCGAGCGGGTCGGGGCCACGGGCGGCACGTGGTAGTAGGTGGTGAGGGCCAGCATGTCCGGGGTCGCGAGGCCGGGCAGCAGACGGCCCGCCGTCACCGGGTCGGTGGCGACCACCACCGCACGGGCCGTCAGCTCCTCGTCGGAGGTGTGCACGACGCCGGCGCGGACGCCGGTGACGCTGCGCCCGAGCCGCAGCGTGCCGGCCGGCAGGGCCGCGGCCAGCCGCGCGGGCAGCGCGCCCATCCCGCCCCCGGGCACCGCGACGGTGCCGAGCGCGAAGCTGCGCCACACCAGCCGCACGTACGCCGACGACGTGGTGAGCGCCGACTCGCCGAGCACCCCCGACAGGAACGGCCGCAGGAACCGCTCGACCACCGGCCCGTCCAGGCCGGCGGCGGCGAACTCCTGGGCGGCGGACCGGTCGATGAGCTGGGCCGTCCGGGCGGGTGGTGACGCGAGCACGCGCGCGGTCCACGCCACGAGCTTCGCCTTGTCCCACACCGGGAGCAGGCTGTCGGTGGCCGTTGCCCACGCCTGCGACGGGCGGCGCGCCGGGTTGGAGAACGTGTGCAGCCGGCCGTCGCCGCCGCGGATGGCCGCACCGGACTCGAACGTGCGCAGCCGCAGCGGCCCCAGGCGCCCGCCGAACGCCGCGCGCAGCGCCGGGTAGGAGGTGTTGAGCACCTGGAAGCCGCGGTCGAGCCGGAACCCGTCGACGACGTCGGTGGCGATGCGGCCCCCGGCCCGGTCGGCACCGTCGAGGACGACCACGTCGACGCCGCGCCGGGTGAGGACCTGCGCCGCGCGGAGGCCGGCGAGGCCCGCCCCGACCACGATCACATCGTGCGCGGCCACGTCAGGAACCGATGGCCGCCGCGAGGGCCTCGCTGACGGCGTGGTGGCGGAACTGGTAGCCCGCGGCCTGCAGCTTCGCCGGGATGGCCCGCTGGCCCGACAGCAGCATCTCCTCGCCCATCGCGCCGAGCACACCCTTGATCGCGAACGCCGGCACGGGGATCGACGTGGGCCGCCCGACCGCGCTGGCCAGCGCCTTGGTGAACTGGGCGTTGGTGACCGGGGTGGGGCCCGTCAGGTTGATCGGGCCGCTGATCGTGTCGTGCTCCAGCGCGAAGCGGATGCCGCCCACCTCGTCGTCGAGGGAGATCCAGGGCTGGTACTGCGTGCCGGAGCCCAGCCGGCCGCCCAGGAACGCCTTGAACAGCGGCTTCAACGTGCCGAGCAGGCCACCCGCGGGGGACAGGACGAGCCCGGTGCGCAGCAGCACCACCCGCGCGCCTGCCTCCTGGGCCTTCTGCGTGGCGGCCTCCCACTCGCGGCAGACCTCGGCGAGGAACCCGGTGCCCGACGGCGCGGTCTCGTCGATGGCCTTGCCGCCGGCGTCGCCGTAGTAGCCCACCGCGGATCCCGAGAGGAACGCCGGCACGCCGTGGTCGGCGACGGCCGCGGCCAGCACCTCGGTGGGGACGGTGCGGCTGTCGCGGATGAGCTGCTTGCGCGACCCGCTCCACGGCCGGTCGGCGATGCCCACCCCGTTGAGGTTGATCACCGCGTCGACGCCGTCGAACGTGCCGTCGTCGATGCGGCCCGCCGGTGGGTCCCACCTCCGCTCGTCGGGGGCGGCCGGCGCCCTGCGGACCAGCCGCAGGACGTCGTGGCCCGCCGACCGCAGGTCGGAGACGAGGGCAGTACCGATCAGACCGGACGAACCGGCGATGACGACGCGCACGTCGTGATCCTCTCGGACATGAGAGGGACGCGCGACCTCAGGCCGCGCGTCCCTGGTGGAAGCGGCTACAGACCGAGGTCGGCCTCGAACGCACCTTCCTCGAGCCGGGCCTTGATCGCGCCGACGAACCGGCCCGCGTCGGCGCCGTCGACCAGGCGGTGGTCGTAGGTCAGCGGCAGGAAGCACATCGAGCGGATGGCGATGACGTCGTCGCCGTCCGCACCGGTGATCACCGCGGCCTGCTTGGTGATCGCGCCCGTGCCGAGGATGCCGACCTGCGGCTGGTTGATGATCGGCGTGTCGAACAGCGCACCGGCGGAGCCGATGTTCGTGATCGTGAACGTGCCGCCCGACAGCTCGTCGGGGCCGATCTTGTTGTCGCGCGTGCGGGCCGCGACGTCGGCGATCTTGCGCGCGAGGCCCGCGATGTTGAGGTCCTCCGCGTTCTTGATCACTGGTACGAGCAGGCCGCGGGGGGTGTCCACCGCGATCGCGATGTGGACGTGCTCGTGGTAGGTCACCTCCCTGGTCTCGTCGTTGATCGACGCGTTGACCTGCGGGAACTGCTTGAGTGCCTCGACCGTGGCCTTCACGAAGAACGGCAGGTAGGTGAGCTTGACGCCCTCGCGGCGCTCGAACTCCGCCTTGGCCCGCGCACGCAGCTTCGCGATGCGCGTGACGTCGACCTCCTGCACGGTGGTGAGCTGCGCGGACACCGCGAGCGACTCCGACATCCGCTGGGCGATGACCTGGCGCAGGCGCGGCATCTTCACCGTGGTGCCCGGCGTCGGGGCGCCCGCGGCGGGCTTGGCCGGAGCCTTCGGAGCGGACGGTGCGGCGGCCGGGGCCGCGGCGGCCGCGGGTGCCGCGGCGGGCTCGGGCTCGGGCGCCGGCTTGTTCGCCTCGGCGGCGGCGAGCACGTCCTGCTTGCGGATGCGGCCGCCGACCCCGGAGCCGGTGAGCGTGGAGAGATCGACGTCGTTCTCCGCGGCGAGCTTGCGCACCAGCGGCGTGACGTACGGCGCGCCGGCGGGGGCGGAGTCGGCCGGGCGGTCGTCGTTGACGCGGTCGTCGTTGGGGCCGGCGGGCCGCTCCGAGACCAGCTCCTGCTTCTCGGCCTTCTCCTCGGCGGCGGCCGTGGCGGTGGCGCCGTTCGTGGCGGGGGCCGCGGCGGGCTTCTCCGGGGCCTTCTCCGGCTCGGGTGCCTTCTCCGGCTCCTTCTCGGCCGCGGGGGCCGCGTTCGCGTCCCCGATGACGGCCAGCTGGCCGCCCACGTCGACGGTCTCGTCCTCCTGCGCGGTGATCTCCAGCAGCGTGCCGGCGACCGGCGAGGGGATCTCGGTGTCGACCTTGTCGGTGGAGACCTCGAGCAGCGGCTCGTCGACCTCGACGCTGTCGCCGACGGCCTTGAGCCAGCGGGTGACGGTGCCCTCGGTGACGCTCTCGCCCAGCTCGGGCATGGTGATGGCCTGGCCGGAGCCGGTGGGCCCTGAACTCGTCGGCTGGGCGTCCGCGACGGGCCGGGGCGTCGGCTCCGCCTGCTCCTTCTCGGCGGCCTCGGGCGCCGGCTCGGCGGCCTTCTCCTCCGCGGGCGCGGCGGGCGCGGGCGTCTCGGCGGCCCGACCATCGGACTCGGCGCCGTCCCCGATCACGGCCAGCTCGCCGCCGACCTCCACGGTCTCGTCCTCGCCCGCGACGATGCGCTGCAGCACACCGGCCGCGGGGGAGGGGATCTCGGTGTCGACCTTGTCGGTGGAGACCTCGAGCAGGGGCTCGTCGACCTCGACGCGGTCACCCTCCTGCTTGAGCCACCGCGTGACGGTGCCCTCGGTGACACTCTCACCGAGGGCGGGCATCTGGACGGAGAAGGCCATAACGGGTCGGAGCTCCTCTAACTTCGCGGTTCGGGGGACTGGTCCGGTCAGGAGTGGCTGTGCAGCGGCTTGCCGGCCAGCGCCAGGTGGGCCTCGCCGAACGCCTCGTTCTGGGTGGGGTGGGCGTGGATCAGGGCCGCGACGTCCTCCGCCTGGGCGTCCCAGTTGTAGACGAGTTGGGCCTCGCCGATGAGCTCGCCGACGCGGGCGCCGACCATGTGCAGCCCGACCACCGGGCCGGGGGTGCCCTCGGCGCCGGTCTTGATGAGCTTGATGGCGCCCTGCGTCTGCAGGATCTGCGACTTGCCGTTGCCGGCCAGGTCGTAGGTGAGGGTCTGGATCTCCCCGTACTTCTCCTTGGCCTGCGCCTCGGTGAGGCCGACGGAGGCCACCTCGGGCTCACAGTAGGTGACGCGCGGGATACCGGCCTCGTCGATGACCGGCGGGTTGAGGCCCGCGATGTCCTCGGCGATGAAGATGCCCTGCGCGAAGCCGCGGTGGGCGAGCTGCAGGCCGGGGACGATGTCGCCGACCGCGTAGACGTTCGGGAGGTTGGTGCGCAGGCGCTCGTCGGTGAGGACGAAGCCGCGCTCCATGGTGACACCGGCCTCCTCGAAGCCCGAGTTGGCGGTGTTGGGGCCGCGGCCGACGGCGACGAGCAGGTAGTCGGCCTCGATCTCCTCGCCCGACTCCAGCGACACCGTGACGGCGTCGTCGGTCTGCTTGGCCCCGGTGAACTTCACGCCGGTCTTGAACGCGATCTTGCGACGGCGGAACGCCCGCTCCAGCAGCTTGGACGCGAACTCGTCCTCGTTGGGGACCAGCCGGGGGAGCGCCTCGACGATGGTGACCTCCGCGCCGAAGCTCTTGAACACCGACGCGAACTCGACGCCGATGACGCCGCCGCCCAGGACGACCACGCGCTGCGGGACCTCGTCGAGGCGGATGGCCTCGCTGCTGGTGATGACGCGGCCGCCGATGTCGAGGCCCGGGATGGACTTCGAGTAGCTGCCGGTGGCCAGCACGACCTTCTCGCCCACGTAGGTGTCGTCGCCCACGACCACGGTGTTCGGGCCGACGAACTTGCCGGTGCCCTCCACCAGGGTGATCTTGCGGGACTTCACGAGCCCCTGCAGCCCCTTGTAGAGCTTGGCGATCACGCCGTCCTTGTAGGAGTTGACCCCGGCCATGTCGATGCCCGACAGCGAGCTCTTGACGCCGACCTTGTCGCCCTCGCGGGCGCTGTCGGCCACCTCGGCGGCGTGCAGCAGCGCCTTGGTGGGGATGCAGCCGTAGTGCAGGCAGGTGCCGCCGAGCTTGTCGCGCTCGATCAGCACGACCGACTTCCCCAGCTCCGCTGCGCGCAGGGCGCAGGCGTAGCCGCCCGATCCACCGCCCAGAATGACCAGGTCCGCGTTGTGCTCGGGCACGTCTGTAACTCCCTACCGGATAGCCGACTCGCGGCATGTCACGCCGCAGACGTCATCTTGTCACCCGCACCCCCCCGATGCCGGAACTGGTCACCTTCGAGAGACGTTCATCGCCCATGGGCTTGTTCGAGAAGCTGCGCGGAGGCCGCCCGGGGGTGCTGCGGGGCGGTGACAGCGGCGACGAGGCGCACCTGCGCGAGTGGACCGCCACGCACCGGGGCGTCGAGGCGTTCGTGGAGCCGCGCACGGCCGTCACCGAGACCACGATGCTGCTGGTCGACTCCGGCGGGGAGTGGACGCGGCGGCGCATCTCCGGCCCGGACGCCGCCCGCAAGCTGGCCCGCAGCCTGAAGATCCCGGTCTACGACGCGCAGATCCTGGGCTACCCCCAGCGCATGCGCGACCACGACGCCCGCCAGCGCATCCTCCGCGACCGCGAACGTCGCGGCCGCGACCTCTGACTCCGGCCGACCGTCGGCGAGTCGACGGTTCCGGCACGCGAGGTCGCCGTCCCGCCACGCGGGTTCCGGCTCGACGCGGGGAGACGGCGATCCGGCCGGAGGCGGGTGGGACCCGGGTGACCTGGCCGGTACCACCGGGCGCGGACGACCCGCGGATCCGACGTCGGGACCCGTGGCTGATCTCGGGGGCGCGGCGGCGATGACGCGACGCGGTTGGTCCTGATCACCGGTGGGGGACGCGGAGCTGTCGACGCTGCGGTCCGTCGTCCCGAAACGGTGATCATGGGGGCTCGGCCGGGGAGTGCGGACCGGCCCAGCCGCGTCGCGGACGACCCGGCGAACTCGCGGCGTGAGACGGCGAACTCGCGTGTCGAGATCGCCGGCGCGTGGCCGGACGGCGAACTCGCCGGGGTGCACGGCGAACTCGCGTGGCGAGACGGCGAACCGCCGGGGTCGTCTCGTCAGCTCGCCGGGCGGCGCGGCCGGGTCAGCCGTTCGCCGCGATGTCCTGCAGCACCGCGAGCAGGGTGCGGACCGGGACGCCCGTGCCGCCCTTCACCGTGTAGCCGTAGGGGCCGCCGGTGTGGAAGCTCGGGCCCGCGATGTCGAGGTGGGCCCAGGGCAGGCCCGCGGGCACGAACTCGCGCAGGAACACCCCGGCCACCAGCATGCCGCCGAAACGGGCCCCGGTGACGTTGGCGATGTCGGCGACGCGGGAGTCGAGCTCGGGGCGCATGTGGTCGAGCAGCGGCATGGCCCAGCCGTCCTCGCCGCAGGCGCGGGCCTGGGCGGCGACGCGGTCGCGGAACTCGTCGGACCCCATGACCCCCATCGTCCGCTGCCCCAGCGCCACGAGCTGGGCGCCGGTGAGGGTGGAGGTCTCGATGAGGTAGTCGGGGTCGTCCTCGGCCGCGCGCACGATGGCATCGGCCAGGATCAGCCGGCCCTCGGCGTCGGTGTTGAGCACCTCGACGGTCTTGCCGCCGTACATGCGCAGCACGTCACCGGGCCGGTAGGCGGTGTCGGACGGCATGTTCTCGGCCATCGGCACCGTGGCGGTGACGGCCACGGGCAGCTCGAGCGTGGCGGCCAGCACCGTCGTCGCGATGACGGCCGCGGCGCCGCCCATGTCGGAGGTCATCTGGTCCATGCCGGCGGCGGGCTTGATCGAGATGCCGCCGGTGTCGAACGTGATGCCCTTGCCGACCAGCGCCACCTTCGCGCGCGGCGACGGGCCGCCCGCGTAGCTCAGCCGGACCAGCCGCGGCTTGCGCGAGCTGCCCTGGCCCACGCCGGTCACACCGCCGAAGCCGCCCTCGGCCAGCTGCGCGTCGTCGAGGATCTCGACGGTGATGCCGACGGCCTCGGCCAGGGCCTTCGCCCTGTCGGCGAACACGGCCGGGTAGAGGTCGTTCGGCGGGGTGTTGACGAGGTCACGCGCGGTGCGGACGGCGGCACCGACGGCGGCGGCGGTGCGCACGACCGTCTCGGCGTCCGCGGCGTCGCTCAGCAGGGAGACCTTCCCGACCGGGGCCTTGCCGTTGCCGTTCGTGCGGTACTCGGTGAACGTGTACGCGCCGAGCAGCGAGCCCTCGGCCGCCGCGGCCAGGTCGATCCGGCCCAGCGTGCTCACGGCGTGCCCGGTGCCGGCCAGCGCCCGCGCGGCCGCGCCCGAGGCCCGGCGGACCTGCTCGGGGGTGACCTCACCCGTGCCCAGCCCGACGGCCACCAGCAGCGGCGCGGTGATCGTGCCGCGGGTCGGGATCTTCACGACCTCGTCGGCCTTGCCCGTGGCCCCGGCGACGGCGAGCAGGGCCGCCAGACCGCCGTCGAACGCCTCGTCGACCTCCGCGGAGCCGGGCGCCAGCCGCGGGCCGTCGGCGGCGAGCACCCCGATCACGACCGCATCGGCCTCGACGGTGGCGGGCGACCCGCTGGCTGTGTGCAGATCGGGGGACACGATGCTCCGTTCAGTTCGTTGATCTCGGATTGCGAGACCGCTTCGAGATGCTAATGACACCCGCGGTTGGCCGGATCCGGCAGGGCGGGTGCTTGGGTGGGTCGGTGTCCTCGAGCGTGCAACGCCGACTCGGCACGGCCGACGCGGTCGTCCTGGGTCTCGCCGCGATGCTGGGCACCGGTGTCTTCGCCGTCTGGGGGCCCGCCGCGGCCGCCGCCGGGCCGTGGCTGCTGCTCGCCGTGCTGCTCGCGGGCGTCGTCGCGGCCTGCAACGCGGCCTCCACCTCCGACCTGGCCGTCGCCCACCCGGAGAGCGGCGGCGGCTACGTCTACGGCCGCGAACGCCTCTCGCCCGGCGCGGGGCGGCTGGCCGGCGTCGCGTTCCTCGTCGGGAAGTCGGCGTCGGCCGCGGCAGCGGCGGGGGTGTTCGGCAGCTACGTGCTGCCCTCGGCGCCGCACTACGCGTCGCTCGTCGCGATCCTGGCCGCCACCGCGCTCAACGTCACCGGTGTGCGCTGGACCTCCCGCGGCGCGTACGCGCTGGTGGGCGGCACGCTCGCCGTGCTGGTCGTCGTCATCGTGGTCGGGATCTCCGGCGCGGGTGGGTCCGACCCGGCCGCGGCGCCGTCCGCTCCCGTCCCCGTCACCGGGGGTCTGCTCGGCACGCTGACCGCCACGGGGCTGCTGTTCTTCGCCTTCGCCGGCTACGCGCGGATCGCGACGCTGGGCGAGGAGGTCCGGGACCCCGGCCGGACGCTGCGCCGGGCCGTCGCCGTGGCGCTGGGCGTCTCGCTGGTCGTCTACCTGCTGGTCGGGATCGCGCTGCTGGTCGGGATGGGGGCCGACCAGCTGGCCCAGGAGACCTCGCCGCTCGTGGCGCTCGTCGACTCCGGGAACGCCCCCGGCCTCGGCGTGCTCGTGCGCGTGGGGGCCGCGGTGGCCGCGGGGTCGGCGCTGCTGTCGGTGCTCGTCGGGATCAGCCGCACCGGGCTCGCGATGGCCCGCCGGGGTGAGCTGCCGCGCTGCCTCGAGGTGATCGGCCCGAAGGGCACGCCGTGGCGCGCCGATCTCGTCGGCGGCGTCGTGACCGTCCTGCTGACGGTGGTGGCCGGGCCCGCCGCGGCGATCGCGCTGTCGGCGTGCTCGGTGCTCGTCTACTACGCCGTGATCAACCTCGCCGCGCTGCGGCTGCCGATCTCGGCGCGGAGCTGGCCCGCGTGGACCGCGGGGCTGGGTTTCGTGATGTGCGTGGGGCTGGCGGTGCTGTTGCCGCTGGCCCAGGTGCTGATCACCGCCGCCGCACTGGCCGTCGGCTGGACGGCGTGCACGGTGCTACCGCGTCGTTAGATCAGCTCACGGAGGCTCCCGGTCCGGATGTCGCCGTCGAGCCCGCGCAGCGCCGCCGTCGTCGCGCCCGCCCGGCCGCCCGGGCTGCGTCGGCACCGGTGACGACGGCCCGGGGGCTCGTGAGCGAGGCGAGCAGGTCCGACGCGCCGGGCGTCGGGACCACGTCGCTCAGGTCGTCGTACTGGAGGGCGAGCCGGCGGGGCCGACGCCGCGCCCACCTGCGCGGCGTCGGAGTCGACGAGGTGCCGTCCATGTCGAACAGCACGGGGTCCCATCTCATGGCGTGTATCCCGGCAGGTGCACCTCGGCGGCCGCCCGCACGCCCTCGACGTCGCCGGTGGCGAGCAGGTCCAGCAGCAGCCCGCGGGCCACGGCCAGCCGCAGCCGGGCGTGGGCCCGGGCCTGGTCGCGGGGGATCCCGCTGCGCACCGTGAGCTCGGTGAGGGGACCGAGCCAGTCGTCGACCACCCCGTCGAGCAGCCCGACGGCGTGCGGCCTGCCCTGCAGCGCCTGGCCGTAGAGCTCGAAGAACAGCCGCTCGGACGGCCAGCTTGCGGGGTCGGCGAGCGGTTCCCAGAACCGGCGGGCGAGCTCGCCGGGGGAGAGGTCGGCGTCCATCAGCTCGGCCAGCCGGTCGCGCTGCCGCCGTTCGACGGCCCGCACGATCTCCACGAGCAGGCCCTGTAGCGAGCCGAAGTGGTAGATGACCATCCGGTGGCTGGTGCCCAGCGCCGCCGCGAGTCCGCGCAGGCTGGGCTCGCCGACGCCGTGCGCCGTCACGTACGCCAGGGCGGCGTCAAGGAGATCGTCCCGGGCGGTCATGTACCAGACGGTACATTCGGCGCCATGAGGTTCGAGTACGCCGTGTCGGTCGACGCGGACCCCGGGCGGGTCTGGTCGGTGCTCGCCGACGTCGAGCGCTGGCCGGAGTGGAGCGACTCCACCGACGAGGTACGCCGGCTTGACGACGGCCCGCTCGCGGTGGGGAGCCGGGCGCTGGTCCGCCAGCCCCGGCTGCGGCCCGCGGAGTGGCGGGTCACCGAGCTCGACCCGGCGCGCGGCTTCACCTGGGAGTCCCGCGCGCCCGGCGTCCGCACGGTCGGCGGGCACCACGTCGAGCCGGATGACGGTGGCACGGTCGTGCGGCTGGTGCTGGAACAGTCCGGCCCGGTGGGCGCCGTGGCCGGGCTGCTGATGGGCGGGCTCGTGCGGCGCTACGTCCGGATGGAGGGTGACGGGCTGAAGCGGCGCTGCGAGCAGTAGCGTCCCGGTCCGTGGACGATCTCCTCACCAGCCCCCTGCACGACCGTCATGTGGCCCTCGGCGCCACCCTCGGCGCGTTCGGGGGGTGGTCGATGCCCATCTCCTACCCGGACGGGACCGTCGCCGAGCACACCGCCGTGCGCGAGGCCGTCGGCGTGTTCGACGTCAGCCACCTCGGCAAGCTCGCCATCACCGGTCCGGGCGCCGCGGAGTTCGTCAACCGCTGCTTCACCGCCGACCTCGCCAAGATCGGCCCCGGCCACGCGCAGTACACGCTGTGCTGCACCGACACCGGCGGCGTCGTCGACGACATCATCGTCTACCTGGTGGGTCCCGACGAGGTGCTCGCCGTGCCGAACGCGGCCAACGCCGCGCAGGTGGCGCAGATGCTGCGGGCCGCCGCACCCGAGGGCGTCGCGATCACCGACCGGCACCGGGAACTGGCCGTCGTCGCCGTGCAGGGGCCGCTCGCCGGCGCGCTGCACGCCACGATGTTCACGGGCTTCGAGGCCGTCTCCGATCTCGACTACATGGCCTTCGGCGACGCCGGTGCCGTGCGCGTGTGCCGCACCGGCTACACCGGCGAGCGCGGCTACGAGCTGCTCGTGCCGTGGGACTCCGCGCCGGGGATCTGGGACGCGCTGATGGCCGGCGCCGAGTCGCTCGGCGGCCGCGCGTGCGGCCTCGCCGCCCGCGACACCCTGCGCACCGAGATGGGCTACCCGCTGCACGGCCAGGACCTCTCGGTGGACATCTCGCCCGTGCAGGCCGGCAGTGGCTGGGCCGTCGGCTGGTCGAAGCCGGAGTTCTGGGGCCGCGAGGCGCTGGTCGCCGAGAAGGAGATCGGGCCGGCCCGGCGCCTTCGCGGGCTCAAGGCCACCGGGCGCGGCATCCCGCGTCCCGGCATGGACGTGCTGGCCGACGGCACGCGCGTCGGCGTCACCACGTCGGGCACCTTCTCGCCCACGCTGAAGGCGGGCATCGCGCTCGCGTTGATCGAGACCTCGTCGGGGATCGGGCTCGACGACACCGTCACCGTCGACGTCCGGGGCCGCGGGCTCGAGGCCACCGTGGTCAAGCCGCCGTTCGTCGCGTCGCACGTGCGTTAACGTGAACCCATGAGCGCGTTCACCCGCACCCCGAACCCCACCCCGACCTCGCCGGAGCGGCGTGCGGAGATCCTGGCCGCGCCCGGCTTCGGCCGGTACTTCACCGACCACATGGTGACGATCCGCTGGTCGGAGGGGCAGGGCTGGCACGACCCCGCCGTGGTGCCGTACGGGCCGCTGCAGCTCGACCCCGCGTCGATGGTGCTGCACTACGGCCAGGAGATCTTCGAGGGGCTCAAGGCCTACCGCCAGCCCGACGGCTCCATCGCCTCGTTCCGCCCCGACGCCAACGCGGCGCGCTTCCGCGGCTCGGCGGCCCGGCTGGCGATGGCGGAGCTGCCGGAGGAGCTGTTCATCGGCTCGATCTCGGAGCTGCTCGCCGTCGACCACGAGTGGGTGCCCGCCGCCGGTGGCGAGGACTCGCTCTACCTGCGCCCGTTCATGCTGGCCACCGAGGTGGGGCTGGGCGTGCGGCCGTCGGCGGAGTACCTCTACGCGCTGATCGCCTCGCCAGCGGGGCCGTACTTCTCGGGTGACCTCAAGCCCGTCGACGTGTGGCTGTCCACCGAGTACACCCGCTCCGCCGCGGGTGGCACCGGCACCGCGAAGTGCGGCGGCAACTACGCCGCGTCGCTGCTGCCGCAGGCCCAGGGCGCGGCCCACGGCTGCGCGCAGGTGGCCTACCTCGACGCCGAGGAGCGCACGTGGATCGACGAGATGGGGTCCAACAACCTCTTCTTCGTCTACGGCTCGGGTGACCAGACGGAGATCGTCACGCCGTCGCTCACTGGCAGCATCCTCGCCGGCATCACCCGCGACTCGCTGCTCGTGCTGGCCAAGGAGCTCGGTTGCCAGGTCACCGAGCGGCGCATCTCGGGCCAGGAGTGGCTCGACGGCGCGGCCGACGGCACCATCACCGAGGTCTTCGGCTGCGGCACGGCCGCGGTGATCACCCCCATCGGCGGTGTGAAGCACACCGGCGGCGAGGTCGTGGTGGCCGACGGCAGGCCGGGGCCGATCACGACGCAGCTCCGCGAGCTGCTGACGAACATCCAGCGGGGGACGTCGCAGGACACGCACAGCTGGATGCACACCCTGCACCCCGCCCCCTGACCCGACGTGCGGCACTGTCGTCGGACCTAGGCGACGAGTGTGCCGCTCGTCGTGAGGGCGACCAGCACCGCGAGCACCGAGAGCTCGCTCGCTGCCCCCAGCACGTCGCCGGTCATACCGCCGAAGCGGCGGTTCGTGTGCCAGGACAGGGCGATCACCAGCACGGCACCCAGGGCCACCCCGACCACACCGCGGACGCCGGTCAGCGCGTAGCCCGCGCCGGCCAGCACCACCCACCACCCGATGGCCACCCACCACGGCTGCGAGCCGGCGACGGTGGCGCCCAGCCCGCCCGGTCGGGCCGCCGCCACCCCGCGCCGCGCGACCCACGCGAACCCGGCCCGGCCCGCGGCTGCGGCGAGCGCCAGGGACCAGGGCGCCGACCACGGGGGCAGGGACGCCAGCGCCGCCGCCTGCGCCCCGACCGCGACGAGCAGCGTCACCACTGCGAACGGGCCCGCACCGCCGTCGCGCATGACGGCCAGTGCGCGCTCGGGCGGGCCGTAGCAACCGAGGCCGTCGGCGGTGTCGGCGAGGCCGTCGAGGTGCATGCCGCGGGTGGCCAGACCCAGGAACCCGACGACGAGCAACCCCGTCACCAGGGCCGGGACGCCGAGCAGGCGTAGCCCCAGCAGCAGCGCTCCGCCGACCACACCGAGCAGCGCCCCCACCAGCGGGGCCCAGCGCAGCGCCGCGGCGGCCGTGCGGGCATCGGGGGCGCCGGTGCGGACCGGCAGGACCGTGAGCCAGCTCAGGGCGAGAGCGAGGCTCGTCACTCGACGGGCGCGCCAGCCGGCGTCCCGGCCGCCGACGGCACGGCAGCCGGTGGTTCGGCGACCGCCGTCTCGGCCACCAGCCGCGCCGCCATCTGCACGAGCGGGACGACCGCGGCCGCACCCGTGCCGTCACCGAGCCGGATGCCGAGGTCGACGAGCGGCGGCAGCCCGAGCCGGTCGATGACCAGCGACATGGCGGGCTCGGGGGAGCGCCCCGCGGCCAGCCACCACTCCTTGGCGCCGGGGGCGATCTCGTCGGCCAGGAGGGCCGCTGCGCCCACCACCAGCCCGTCGAGCAGGACCGGGGTCTTCCGCAGCGCGGCCTGCACGAGGAACCCGGCGAGCACGGCGAGGTCGGCGCCGCCGGCGGTGGCCAGCACCGTCATGGGGTCGCGCAGGTACGGCTTGCCCCGGCGCATCGCGTCGCGGACGGCGGCGGCCTTGCGCATCCAGCCGTTGTCGTCGATACCGCTGCCCCGACCGATCACGGCCACCGGCTCGACGCCGCACAGCAGCGCGACCAGGACGGAGGCCGGAGTGGTCGCCCCGACGCCCAGCGAGGAGGGGACGAGCAGGTCGGCGCCCGCGTCCACCTCCTCGTCGACGAGTGCGCGCCCGATCGCGACCGCCCGCTCGGCCTCGTCGGCGGTGAGGGCGTCCTCGCGGTCGATGCGCCCGCTGCCGCGCCGCACCCGGTAGCGCTCGAGCGCTCCGTCCTGCGGCTCGTGGTCCACGCCGACGTCCACGACGCGCACCGACGCCCCGGCGACGGTCGCGACGACGGTGACGGGCGCGTTCTGCTCGCGGATCGACTCGACCTGGCGCGCGGTCGCGCCCGGGGGATCGGCCGAGACACCGGCGGCGGCGATCCCGTGGTCGGCGGCGATCACGACGACACGGGGCCGGCCGGGCGGCCGCGGCGGGCACTGCCCCTGCACGGCGGCGAGCCACACGCCCAGGTCGGCGAGGCGACCCAGGGCCCCGGTGGGCACGGCGAGCAGGGAGTACTGCGCCACGGCGGTGCGCCGGGCGTCGGCGTCCGGGGCGGTGACGGCGGGGAGATCCACGGGCTCTTCCTACAGGCACCCTCGTGCGCGGATATCAGTGCCCCGGCACTGATATCCGCGCACAGGGGCTATTTGAGACGAACCGGCAACCCGGCCACCAGCAGCAGCACCTCGTCGCACACGGCGGCCAGCGCCGCGTTGAGCGCGCCGAGCTCGTCGCGGAACAGCCGCCCGGACCGCGTGGCGGGCACGACCCCCAGCCCCACCTCGGCGGAGACCAGCACGACCTCTCCCGGTGCGGACGCCACGGCGTCGACCAGTGCGGTGGTCGAGGGACCGATGTCGGCCCCGCCCTCCCACGCGCCGGCGTCGTCGAGGACGTTGGTGAGCCAGGTGGCCAGGTCGTCGACCAGCAGCGGCCCGCCACCGGCCGTCACGATCGCGGACACGTCGGGCTCCTCGACGGTGACCCAGCCGGCCGGGCGGCGCACCCGGTGGGCCTCCAGCCGGGCCGTCCACTCGGCGTCGTCCGCCCGGCGCCGCGCGGTGGCGAGGTAGCGGACGGGGACGTCGGCGGGCATCAGGTCCTCGGCGTAGCGGGACTTGCCGGACCGGGTTCCGCCGAGGACGAGCGTGCGGGTCACCGCTGCACGTTAACGTGGGGAACGTGGCTTTCTACTGGCGGTACCAGACCCCCCACGGCATCCCCGACGGCCCGCCCCAGGAGGAGTTCGACGACCAGGCCGAGGCCGAGGCGTGGTTCTCCACCACCTGGGAGGAACTGCGCGCGCAGGGCGTCCAGGCCGTCGTGCTGATGGACGGCGACGACGAGGTCTACGGCCCCATGAGCCTCGACGAGGGCTAGGAGGGTGCTGAAGAGCTCCGGCCGTAGCGCAGTAGGCCCGAGTTCTTCAGCGCGCTCCTAGGGGTTCGCGCCCCGCTGCACCCGCGGCTTCGGGATGCGCAGCTTGCGGAGCTGGCTGGCGCGGGTGAACGTGTACCAGCCTGTGGCCAGCCCGCCGATCTGCGCGTCGGGGAACTTGGCGCGCGCCTTCCGCGTGGTGGTCAGGCCGAGCAGGATGCCCTCACCGATCATCGTGACGAGCGCGATGAGGCTGAACAGGCTCAGGTACTGCTGCAGGCCCGGGAACGGCAGCACCACCGACAGCACGACGATCACCGCGAGCGGCATGAACAGGCCCATGAGGTGCGGGCGCGAGTCGACGACGTCGCGGATGTAGGCCTTGACCGGCCCGCGGTCGCGCGGCATCAGGTACTTGTCATCGCCCGCCGCCATGCGCTCGCGCCGCTCGGCCGACTGACGGCGCTGCTCGGCCTTGTCGGGCCGGTTGGCGCGCGCGAGGCGCGCGGCCTCGCGCTGGGTGCGCGGCGGGGGCGGGGCGGGGCCGCGCCGCTTGGCCTCGGCCTCGCGCCGCTTCGGCGTGGGGCGACCCTTGCCCCCGACGCGGACGGTGTCGGCCGGGCCCTGCGCAGGCGCGGGCTCGTCGACCTTGGCGGTGTCGCTGGACCGGCGCAGTAACCTCACGGCTCCCACCATACGGGCTCGTCATTAAGGTCACGCAGATGCGCGTGGTGGTGGCTCCTGATTCCTTCGGCGGCACGCTCAGTGCCACTGCGGCCGCCGAGGCCATCGCGGAGGGCTGGCGCCGCACCGCCCCCGACGACGAGCTGCACCTGCTGCCGCTGGCCGACGGCGGCACCGGATTCGTCGACGTCCTGCACGCGGCGCTGGGCGGCACCTGGCACGAGCGGGAGGTCACCGGCCCGTCCGGGGAGCCCGTCGCGGCCCGGTGGCTGCGGATCGGCGACACCGCCTACCTGGAGTCCGCCGCCGCGGCCGGGCTGCACCTCGTGCCGCGGGAGCGCCGCACCCCCGAGGTCGCGCGGGGCGTCACCACCCGCGGGGTGGGGGAGCTGATGGCCGACGCCCGACGGGCCGGCGTCACGGAGATCGTCGTCGGGCTCGGCGGCACCGCCACCAGCGACGGCGGTGCCGGGATGCTCGCCGCGCTGGGGGCCGTGCCCGTCGACGCCGCCGGAACACCGGTGCCCGACGGCTCGCCCGCCACCGCGGTCCGGCTCGACGGCGCCCCCGGGCTGGACGGCGTGCGGCTCGTCGCCGCGGCCGACGTCGACAACCCGCTGCTCGGTCCGCACGGCGCCGCCGCGGTGTTCGGGCCGCAGAAGGGCGCCGACGCGGCCACCGTCGCGGCGCTGGACGCGGCCCTCGCGCGGTTCGCCGACGTGCTGGCGGGCCTCGGCCGCGACGTCCGCGACGAGTCCGGTGCGGGAGCCGCCGGCGGGCTCGGCGCCGCGCTGCTGGCCCTCGGGGCCACCCGCGTCTCGGGCGCCGGGCTGGTGCGCGAGCTCGTCGGCCTCGACGCCCAGCTGGACCACGCCGACCTGGCGATCACCGGCGAGGGCAGCTTCGACTGGCAGTCGCTGCGCGGGAAGCTCATCACCGCCGTGGCCCGCGGCGCCGCCGACCGGGGCGTGCCGTGCGTGGTGCTGGCGGGGCAGGTCAGTGTGGGGCGGCGCGAGGCGGGGGCCGTGGGCGTCGACTCCGCCTACTCCGTGGCCGACGACGCGGGCGGTGTCGAGGCGTCGATGGCCGACCCCGCCGGGACCCTGGCTGCCCTCGCGGCCAGGGTGGCGACGCGCTGGAGTCGCTGATCGGTGGCGCGGATCACCGCACGCGTGCACCACCGGGGCGTTCGGGGCCTACTATGGGGCGGGAACACGAACTGCCCCGCTCGTTGTTGGGAGAGCCATGACCGTCGAGAACCAGACCGCTCCGGAGACCGAGACCCACGGAGTCGAGCTCACCGACACCGCTGCTCTCAAGGCCCGCACCCTTCTCGAGCAGGAGGGCCGCGATGACATGCACCTGCGCATCGCCGTGCAGCCCGGTGGCTGTGCCGGCCTGCGCTACCAGCTGTTCTTCGACGACCGCTCCCTCGATGGCGATCTCTTCCGGGAGTACAACGGCCTCAAGGTCGGCGTCGACCGGATGAGCGCGCCGTACCTGCAGGGTGCCGTCATCGACTTCGTCGACACCATCGAGAAGCAGGGTTTCACGATCGACAACCCGAACGCGGGCGGCTCCTGCGCCTGCGGCGACTCGTTCAACTGAGCCGTTCGTCACCCGAACCCCGGTCGTGATCCTCACGGCCGGGGTTCGCGCGTTCCGCACCCGGTAAGGTGACCCGACGTGCCCATCGCCGTGACCGGTTCCATCGCCACCGACCACCTCATGCACTTCCCGGGGAAGTTCGCCGACCAGATCGTCGCCGAGCAGCTCGACCGGATCTCGCTGAGCTTCCTGGTCGACGACCTCGCCATCCGCAAGGGTGGGTCGGGCGCCAACATCGCCTTCGGGCTCGGTGTGCTGGGGCAGCGGCCGCTGCTCGTCGGTGCGGTGGGCGGTGACTTCGCCGAGTACCAGCAGTGGCTGGAGTCCCACGGCGTCGACTGCTCGGCCATCCTCGTGTGCCCCGACGTGCACACCGCGCGCTTCGTCTGCACCACCGACGACGACATGCGCCAGATCGGCTCGTTCTACACCGGCGCGATGGCCCGCTCGGGCGAGGTCAGGCTGGCCCCGCTGGTGGACCGCAACCTGGACCTCGTGCTGATCGGCGCGAGCGACCCGGGCTCGATGGTGGCGCTCACGCAGGAGTGCCGGGACCTGGGCCTGCCGTTCGCCGCGGACGTCTCCCAGCAGGTCACCCGCATGGAGGGCCCGGAGATCCGGCAGCTCGTCGAGGGTGCGCGCTACCTCATGACCAACGACTACGAGTGGGACCTGCTGCTGCAGAAGACCGGGTGGACCGCCTCCCAGGTGGCCGGCGTCATCGACACCCGCATCACCACCCTCGGCGAGCACGGCGTGCACATCGTGGGCAAGGACGGCGAGCTCAAGGTCGGGGTCGTGCCCGAGACCGGCAAGGTCGACCCCACCGGCGTCGGCGACGCCTTCCGCGCCGGCTTCCTCGCGGCCATCGCCGGCGGGTTGTCGATGGAGCGCGGCGCCCAGCTCGGCGCGCTCGTGGCCGTCCAGGTGCTGGAGACCGACGGCGGCCAGGAGTGGGTCTGGGACCGCGCCCACGGCGTCGAGCGCCTGCGCGACGCGTACGGCCCCGACGCGGCCGCCGAGATCGAGGCCGTCCTCCCCACCTGACGGCCACCGGCGAGCGCGCCGTCCCGGGTTCCGGTCGCCCGCCCACGCGAGGATCGTGATCGTCCGCACGTCGACTCCCCGCGCACGGCGGCGTGGTGCGACCGGCTCCGGTCATGCTCGGCCACCCGTCACCGTGATCGCCGTGCACGGCACGTCACGGCCGTGACGGGGCCGGAACGTGCGGTCGGCGACGATCACGGCCGGGAGGGGCGCGACGCCATTCCGGCAGCGGCCGCCGCCGGTTCACGGCGGGTCAGAGGCGCACGGGGTAGGCCGGCTCCGGGATCTCGGGACGGATGCGCTGCTCCACGAAGATGCCGTGCCAGATCAGGAACACCAGCAGCGTCCAGATGCGGCGGCTGTGGTCGATCGGGCCGACGCGGTGCGCGTCGAGCATGCGCTGGACGGCGACGAGGTCGACGAGGTGGTCGGCCTGGGAGTCGCGGATGATGTCGCGCGCCCAGGTGTACATCTCGTCGCGCAGCCAGTGCCGGATCGGCACGGGGAAGCCGAGCTTGCGCCGGTGCAGCACGTGGGCGGGCACGATCCCGGCCAGCGCCTTGCGCAGCGCCAGCTTCGTCGTGTTCTCCCCGAGCTTCTCCGACTGCGGCAGCCCGGACGCCACGGCGAACACCTCGGGATCGAGGAACGGCACGCGCAGCTCGAGCGAGTTGGCCATCGTCATCTTGTCGGCCTTGACGAGGATGTCGCCGCGCAGCCACGTGAACAGGTCGACGTGCTGCATCCGCGACACCGGGTCCCACGCCGCCGAGTCGCGGTAGTGCGGTGCCGTGACGTCGGTGTGGCTGCGACGGGGGTCGTACTGGCGCATCACGCCGCCGAGCTGGTCGTCGTGGAAGATCCGCGCGTTGCCGTAGTAGCGCTCCTCCAGCGGGAGCGCGCCGCGGCGCAGCAGGTCCTTGCCGCGCATGCCCTCCGGCAGTCGCGTGGAGGCCTTGCCGATCAGGCCGCGCAGCGAGCCGGGCACCTTCTCGAACGGCGCCAGCGACAGCGGCTCGTGGTAGATCGTGTAGCCGCCGAACAGCTCGTCGGCGCCCTCGCCCGAGAGCACCACCTTGACGTGCTGGCGCGCCTCGCGGGCCACGAACCACAGCGGCACCAGCGCGGGGTCGGCCACGGGGTCGTCGAGGTACCAGACGATGCTCGGCAGCGCGTCCATCATCTCGTCGGGCTTGACGGTGCGCACGACGTGCCGCACACCGATGGACGCGGCCGACTCCGCGGCCACGTCGACCTCGGAGTAGCCCTCCCGCTCGAAGCCGGTGGTGAACGTGATCAGGTCGGGGTTGTGCTCCTTGGCCAGCGCCGCGATGGCCGTGGAGTCGATGCCGCCGGAGAGGAACGCGCCCACCGTGACGTCGGCGCGCATGTGCTTGGCCACCGAGTCGCGCAGGGCGTCGGCGATCTTGGCGTGCAGCGTGGGTCCGGTGCCGCCGCCGGTGTGGAAGACGGGGGTGAAGTAGCGCTCGTGATCGGGTTCGCGGCCCGGCCGGGCGGTGACGTAGGTGCCCGACTCCACCCGGCGGATCGCGCGATGCATCGACGCCGGCTCGGGCACGTACTGGAGCAGGAGGTAGTGCTGCAGCGCGACCGGGTCCAGGTCACCGGCGAGCCCCAGCGACGGCAACAGCTCCAGCAGGCTCTTCTTCTCGCTGGCGAACGCGATGCCCGCGGGGCCCTGCGCCACGAACAGCGGCTTGATGCCGAACGGGTCGCGCGCGCAGAACAGGACGCGCTCCTGGGCGTCCCAGATGAGGAACGCGAACATCCCGCGCAGCCGGCTCACCGCGGCCGGGCCCCAGTGGTGGAACGCCGCGACGACGGCCTCCGTGTCGCCCTCGGTGGCGAACGTGGCCCCGTGCTTGCGCGCCAGCTCCTCGCGCAGCTCCAGGTAGTTGTAGATCTCGCCGTTGAAGACGATGGAGTAGCGGCCGTCGAGGTAGTGCAGCGGCTGGTGGCTGTGCTCCACGTCGATGATGGACAGCCGGTTGAACCCGAACACGACGTCGGGGTCGTGCCAGGTGCCCGTCTCGTCCGGTCCGCGGTGGCGTTGACAGCGCATGGCCGCAGCGACCGCGTCGGTTCGGGCGGCGGCGTCGCCGCCGGTGGTCAGCAGTCCCAGCAGTCCACACACAGCGAGTCAGTATGCCGACCCCGCCACGACGCCCCGGGGCCCGCACCCGACAAGCGATTCCGGTACCCCCTCGGCTAGTCTCTACGCGTGGTCGAAAGAGAAGAACGACGCGGGGGCTCGACGAGGGCCCGGGCGGCCAAGCTGGGCGCACTGGCGCTGCTGGTCATCCCGCTCACCACCGGGTGTTCCGTCCAGGACGTCATCCGCTTCGGGTGGCCGGTAGGGGTCACGCCGCAGGCCGAGTCGATGCGACACCTGTGGACCTACGCCGCCCTCGCCGCCCTCGCGGTCGGGGCCATCACCTGGGGCGCGATGTTCTGGGCGATGGCGTTTCACCGCAAGAAGAAGGGCAGCGACGACACGCCGCCCCGCCAGACGCAGTACAACCTGCCCGTCGAGATCGTCTTCACGGTCATCCCGACGATCATCGTGGCGGTGCTGTTCGCCTTCACGATCAACGTGCAGAACTACGTCGAGAAGGACACGGCCACCGACGTGACCGTGAACGTCACGGGCTTCCAGTGGAACTGGCGCTTCGACTACCCCGACACCAAGGCGCCCACGGGTGGAATGGTCAGCACGCTGGGCACCAGCGAGACCATCCCGATCCTGGTGCTGCCCACGGGCAAGAGCATCAAGTTCGTCCAGCGCTCGAACGACGTCATCCACAGCTTCTTCGTTCCGGAGTTCCTCTTCAAGCGCGACGTGTTCCCGATGCCCGAGGTCAACGACCAGGACAACACCTGGCAGATCGACAGCATTGACAAGGAAGGCGCCTTCGTCGGACGCTGCGCGGAGCTGTGCGGCAGCTACCACTCGCAGATGAACTTCGAGGTCCGGGCCGTCTCGCCCGCCCTCTACGACCGCTGGATCGCGCTGCGCGAGCAGAACAACCCGGCCACGGGTGCGCCCTACACCGCCGGTGAGGCGCTCGGAGCCCTCAACTGCGGCCAGCTGTGCACGCCGCGGGCCTACACCACCTACCCGTTCACGACGGACCGCACGCAGCGCTCGGCGTCCGAGCCCGCCGCGCTGCAGGTCACGGGAAACTGAGGCGCAGCGATGAAGGTCGAATCCCGCATCTTCGAGATCGTCACCGCGTTCTTCTTCCTGTGCGCCATCGTCTACAGCGTGCTGGCGCACGAGCCGGTGGGGATGGCGGCGCTGTTCCTCACCGGTGGCCTCGCGCTCATCGTCGGCACCTACTTCCGGTTCGTCTCGCGGCGGCTGGAGGAGCGCCCGGAGGACAACCCGGAGGCCGAGGTCTCCGACGGTGCCGGTGACCTGGGCTTCTTCTCCCCGGGCAGCTACTGGCCCGTCACGCTGGCCGCCTCGGCGGCGCTGGTGGCCATCTCGCTGGCGTTCTTCTACATCTGGGCGCTCGTCATCGCCGGGGTGCTGCTGATCATCTCGGTGGGTGGGCTCGTGTTCGAGTACCACCTGCGTCCGTCCGACCACTGACGTCTAGATCGTCCTGCGTCTACCCTTCGCCCGTCAGCACCGGCGAAGGGAGACCGTCGTGGTCGATGTTCAGAAGTCCGGCGGCCTGAGCGTCGAGGCCAACGGCATCAACGTGATCACCGACGCCGAGCGCAAGGGCCGGCCGGCGCAGCTGTTCTGGCCCTGGTTCGGCGCCAACGTCTCGGTCTTCGGCCTGACGTACGCGGCGTTCGCGCTGCAGTTCGGCATCTCGTTCGTCCAGGCGCTGATCGCGGGCCTCGTCGGGATCGTGTTCTCGTTCCTGCTCTGCGGGTACATCGCGCTGGCGGGCAAGCGCGGCTCCGCGCCCACGATGGTGCTCTCGCGGGCCGCGTTCGGCGTCAACGGCAACAAGCTGCCCACCGCGATCTCCTGGCTGTTGACGGTCGGGTGGGAGACGGCGCTGACGATCCTGGCGGTGCTGGCCACGTCCACCGTGTTCACCCAGCTCGGGCTGGGTGGCGGCACCGAGGTCAAGCTCGTGGCGCTGCTGGTGGTCGCCGGGCTGACGGTCGGCGCGGGCGTGCTCGGCTTCGACGTCATCATGCGGCTGCAGACGATCATCACCGTCATCACGGGGGTGCTGACGGTCGTCTACTTCGTGCTGATCGGACCCACCATCGACGTCTCGGCCGTCATGGCGCTGCCGTCCGGCTCCTTCGAGGCCGCGATCGGCGCCTTCGTGTTCCTGCTCACGGGGTTCGGACTGGGCTGGGTCAACGCGGCGGCCGACTACTCCCGCTACCTGCCGCGCTCGGCCTCCTCGCGCGGTGTCGTGGGCTGGACGACGTTCGGCTCGTCGGTGGCGCCGGTGGTCCTGCTGCTTCTGGGTCTGCTGCTCGCCGGCTCGTCGCCCGACCTGCTGAGCAAGGTCGGCGCCGACCCCGTCGGCTCCCTTGCCGCACTGCTGCCCACGTGGTTCCTCGTCCCGTTCGCGCTCGTGGCGGTGCTCGGGCTCGTCGGTGGAGCGGTGCTGGACATCTACTCGTCGGGTCTGGCGCTGCTGACCCTCGGCCTGCGCACCCCGCGCTGGACGGCCGCGCTCATCGACGGCGTGCTGCTCGTGATCGGCACCGTCGCGGTCGTGTTCTTCGCCGGCGACTTCATCGGCCCGTTCCAGGGGTTCCTCTACACGCTCGGCGTGCCCGTCGCGGCGTGGGCGGGGATCATGCTGGCCGACATCGCGCTGCGCAGCCGCGACTACGCCGAGCCCGAGCTGTTCGACGCGGGCGGCCGCTACGGCAGCGTGCAGTGGACGGCCGTGGGGCTGCTCGTGGTCGGCACGGTGCTGGGCTGGGGGCTGGTGACCAACACCACCACGGCGATCCTGACGTGGCAGGGCTACCTGCTCGACCCGTTCGGCCTCGGCGGTCGCGAGGGCGCCTGGGCGTTCGCCAACCTGGGGGTCCTCGTGGCGCTGGTCGTCGGCTTCGTCGGCACGCTGCTGCTGAGCCGGGCGCGGGTGCGCGCCCAGGAGGCCCGGTGACGGCGTACCTGGCGGTGATCGACATGCAGCGGGTGTTCGGGGAGCCGTCGAGCCCGTGGGCGACGCCCGGCTACGCCGCGATCGTGCCGGCCGTGCAGGCCCTCGTGGCGGCGTTCGGCGACGCCGTGACGTTCACGCGGTTCGTCGCCCCCGCGCAGCCGCAGGGGGCGTGGGCGGAGTACTACGCGCAGTGGCCGTTCGCGCTGCAGCCGCCCGATGCCGCGCTGTGGGATCTGACCAGCGGTCTCGCCGGTCCGACCGTGGACGCCACGACGTTCGGCAAGTGGGAGGTCCTCACCGACCGGGTCGGGGACGCGACGCTCGTGCTGTGCGGGGTGTCCACCGACTGCTGCGTGCTCTCCACCGCGCTGGCCGCCGCGGACGCCGGGGTGCGCGTGCAGGTGGTGGCCGACGCGTGCGCGGGCGTCGACGAGGCGAGCCACCGCAAGACCCTCGACGTGCTCGCGCTCTACGGGCCGCTCGTGGAGGTCGTCAGCAGCGAGGACGTGCTCTGACCGCGACTCGCGCACGCGAAAGCGCCGACTCGCGCACGCGAAAGCGCCGACTCGCGGGCGGGAAAGCGCCGATCGGCGACCTGTTCGAGCAGACGGGAGAGCTGGGTCCTGGCTTCGTGGATGGTGACCTTCACCGTCACGGCGCCCTCCTCAGCGTCCTTGGCTCAGTCCAGTCCGGTCACGCGCGGGCGGCCTTGCCCAGGGCGCCGCGGGCGATGATCACCTGCTGGATCTGGCTCGTGCCCTCGTAGATGCGGAACAGCCGCGCGTCGCGGTAGAAGCGCTCCACCGCCACCCCGCGGATGTAGCCCGCGCCGCCGTGGATCTGCACGGCGCGGTCGGCCACCCGGCCCACCATCTCGCTCGCGAAGTACTTGGCCGCCGACGGGCCCTGCACCGTGTCGGTGCCGGCGTCGTAGGCCCGGGCGACGTCGAGCACGAGGGCGCGGCCGGCGTAGTGGTCGGTGACCGAGTCGGCGATCAGGCCCTGGATCAGCTGGAACGCCGCGATGGGCTTGCCGCCCTGCTCGCGGGTCTGGGCGAACTCGACCGACTCGTGCACGAGCCGCCCGGCCATCCCGACGCACAGCGCGGCGATGTGGGCGCGGCCGTGGGCGAGGCACTTGGCGGCGATCTGGAAGCCCACGTCGAGGCCCTCCTCGCCGCCGACAAGGGCCTCGGCGGGAACGCGCACGTCGTCGAGGTAGACGTCCGAGGTCCAGGTGCCCATCTGGCCCATCTTGTGGTCGCGGGCGCCGAACGTGAGGCCCGGCGTGCCGGCCGGAACCAGGAACGTGGAGATGCCCTTGTTGCCGACCGCGTCGGGGTTGGTGCGGGCGAACACCATGACGACGTCGGCGACGAGCGCGTTGGTGATGTAGCGCTTGGAGCCGTTGAGCACCCAGTCGGTGCCGTCGCGCTTCGCGGTGGTGGACAGGCCGGACGGGTCGGAGCCGGCATCGGCCTCGGTGAGCCCGAACGAGGCCGTGACCTCGCCGGAGGCCAGTCGGGGCAGCCAGGACGCCTTCTGCTCCTCGGTGCCGCCCTTGATCAGCACCTGGCCCGCGATGCCGTTGTTGGTGCCGAACAGCGAGCGCAGCGCGGGGGTGGTCCAGCCCAGCTCGAAGGCGAGCTTGGCCTCCTCCTCCAGCGTGAGACCCAGCCCGCCGTAGGACTCGGGGATGGCGAAGCCGTAGAGGCCCATGTCCTTGCAGGCCGCGATGATCGCGTCGGGGACCTGGTCCTCGGCGTCGATCTGTTCCTCGAGCGGCACGACCTCGGTGCGTACGAAGTCGCGTACCGAGGACAGGATGGCGGTGAGGTCGGCGTCGTCCACGGGCAGAACGTTACCTCCCGGTAGGCACCCCCGCCCCGACCGATCGCATCCCTCCGACAGGCGCCACTCGAAAGGCCGTAGCCACACACGCATCTCAGAGCCTGGCGCCGTTCACGTCGCCGTCGCAGATCGAGCCGACCGCGGTGAGGAACCGGAACGTCAAGCCGGTCGGCATCCGCCCCGGCACGGTGCCGGTGGTGGAGCAGTTCGCGTCCGACCGCCGCTGCGGCCCGCGACGCGGGTGGTGGGATCGTCGCCCACGACGATCCCACCGAGCAGGTGACGCCGTCCGCGCCGCACGCGCTGACCGTGGACAGCACGCCGCAGCCGGGCGGGAGACGCTGCCGGCGCAGCCCGAGATGACTGATGCCCAGGTCGATGGTCGTGGGCCTGAGAGTGATCGTTGGACGGGTTGGCCGGGGTGGTGGTTGTGCCCGATCGCGGCGGTCGGGGCGGGTGGTCGGTGGTAGGCCCGGGCGGCGGCACCGGTGATGGTGTGTCCGCCGTGTTCTTCGAGGTCGAGCTGCCCCCTTGGTGGTGTCGAGGTTCGATTCGATGGTCTGGTGGAGTGGTCGGAGGAACCGGGCCCGCGGCCGTGATGGCTGCACCCTGGCTGCACCCTGGCTGCACCCTGGCTGTGCTGATGGTGGTCTCGGACTCGCGGCCGTGGTGGTTCTTGTCCGCGATCGTGACCTGGTGGTGGTGGCCGGAACCGAGAACCACGATGTGGCGTTCGGTGGCTTTCGCGCCGGTCATGCGAACCCGACCGGTCGCGATGCCGCGGGGCCGCGGGGCCGCGGGAGAGCGGGGAGTGGGAGGCGCGGTGGCCGTACTCAGGTGTAGCCGGCCGGGTCCGGGTGGTGCGTGACGCGTGGTTTCGCGGGAGTGGCCGTACTCGATCGGGGTCGGGTCGACCGCCCACACGTCATCGGTGCGCAGGCTGGTGTCGCAGGCGGGTGTCACGGGCCAGGGCGGTGATCGGCCACTCGATGGTCGGGGCCGGTGCGTGGAGTCGTGTGGGGTAGCCGGGTTGCTGGGGCAGGGAGTGGAGCTGATGCCGTAGGTGGGTGTGGGCGTGGCGGATCCAGCGGGCTTCGCTGGTGAACCGCAGCAGTGCCTCATGACGTGCTGCGGGTTCGGGGCGGCCCCGGGCAGCTGCGGGTGGGCGCGCCTCGACCAGTTGGCGGGCGTGTCGTCTGGTCAGGCGATGTCGAGGAGGTGGACCATGGGGCGTTGTCGCGGTTTTCGGTCGATGTCGATCCAGCCGGGTGGGATGAACTCCGGACGCCCGCTGTCCATCCGGACTTGCCAGTCGGAGTGGTGGATCAGCCGGTGACAGGGCCGGCAGAGCATGACGCAGTTGTCGATGCGGGTGGGTCCGTTGTTCTCCCATTCGAGGACATGGTGGATCTCGCACCACGACGGCGGGCGTCCGCAGCGGGCGCAGCCGCTGTCGCGGGCGGCGACGGCGCGGCGGATCCCGTCGGGGATGACCCGGGTGAGCCGGCCGACGTCCAGCGGTTGGCCGGTGCCGTTCATCACGACCGGCACGACTCCCGCGTCGCAGGCCAGCATCCGCAGCGACTCCGGCGTCAGGGTGCCGCCGAAGTCGAGCATCGCCGCGCGGGCCCGCTGCTGCAGGTCCTCCAACCGGATGATCACGTTCAGGTGGGGTCGGTGGCCACCACGGTCGGGTATGTCGCCGTGGGTCAGGACCTGGGCGCAGAGGTCGGCGAGTGCTTCCGCGGCCCGCTGTGGGGTGGTGCGTTGGTCGTCGCCGGTCACGGGGGTGGAGTGGGCGTCGAGGGCGGTGGCGACGGTGTCGAACAGGGCGGCGTCGTCGAACCGGCCGGTGATCCGCCCTCCCGGCCCGCCGCGGTGGCGGCGGACGTGGAGTTCGTTGACCTGGGGGGTGGGGCGGTCGTCGGGTTCGGGACCGTCGGCGTCGAGGGCATCGACCATCGCGGTCCCGATCGACAGCAACGGGGTGGGGCTGGTCTCGACGGCCTGTCCGGCGAGGATGGTCTCGACCTCCGCCCATATCTGCGGTGCGAGCCGGGCGGCGGCGTCGGTGCCCAGCACCTTGCCGATCACCTCGACGTGACGCAGCCCGATCCGGCCGTCCTCGAACGCCGCGGCGGTGGCGGGCAGCCGGGGTGGGAGCACGGTGCCGTCGAGCCCGACACGCTGGCACACCTGCTGCGCGCCCAGGACGCGGCGGCGGGCGTCGGCCCACTCGCAGCCCAGCAGGTCCGCGACCGCGCCGACGGGGTTCTTGTAGCCGCGGTCGGCGAACACCCCGCGGCGTTGCAGGGCGGCGACGGTGTGGACGGCGATCAGGTCCAGTCGGCGCGTGGCGCCTTCGCACAGGGTGAGGACCGAGAGCATCTCGGTGTCCCCGGCGCCCCCGGCGGCCGGGTCCGCGGCATGGTCCAGCGTGTCGAGGGCCTCGGTGAGGAGGTGCTGCGCGGGAGCCAGCCGGCCGGTGGGCATGCCTTGATTCTAGTCGAACACACGTGCGATTGCTACGTGTTTGCGCAGTTCGGGACACTTTCGGTGTTGCCTGGGGGGTGAGTCGCCCGGGGTGCAGGGTCAGGTCCGACCGCGGGCCTGAGGTTGGTTCCGGGCACAGGGCCGGGCACGACAGGATGATCTGAGTGTTCGGTGCGGGGACTCTGGCGAGTGACACCAGGCCATAAACCAGATGGCGTGGGACGGGTCGGATGCGGCCGCTCGCGGGCGACCGCGCCGCACGGACCCGGCCCGGTTCCGCCGAGCACGGCCACGGCGGCGGCCACTCCGGTTCTTCCGGCCTACGCCTGATCGCGACTTGGCACGTGTGCACGAAGACCGGCCGCGGACCCCCGGGCCGCCCCCACCGCCGGGTCCTGCTCACGAACCAGAACCTGTGGCCGTGATCTGGGCCCACAGCCACCGACCATCGGCCTCGGAATCAGTCATCTAGGAGGGAGTGGGCCCGACCAGCGCGGCGATCTCCGCGTCGGTGAGGCCCAGCTCCGCCAGGATGGACCCGGTGTGCTCGCCCAGGGCGGGCACCGGGTCCATCCTGTCGTCCCACCCGGACGCGTCGATCGGGGCGCGCAGCGCAGGCACCGGCCCGTTCGGGGTGCCGACGTCGCGCCAGCGGTCGCGCGCGACCAGGTGCGGATGGGCCAGCACCTCCGACGTGGTGTTGTAGCGGGAGTTGCCGATGCCGGCGGCGTCGGCGGCCTTCTGGATCGTCGCGAGGTCGGTGCGGGCGCACCAGTCGGCCACCGCGCCGTCGAGCTCGGCGCGATGGGCGACGCGGCCCGCGGCACCGGCGTAGCGCGGGTCGTCGGCCAGGTCCGGGCGGCCGAGCAGGTCGCGGGCCAGGCGCTGCCACTCCTGGTCGTTGGTGGTACCGAGCACGACCGTCTGCGCGTCGGCCGTGGCGTACGCGCCGTACGGGACGACGGCGGGGGAGCCCAGCCCGACCGGTTGCTGCTCCACGCCGCTGCCTTGCGTGTAGTGCAGGGCGTAGCCCATCAGCTCGGCCATGACGTCGAACATCGCCACGTGCACCTGCGCGCCCGGGCCGTCGGTGGCGCGTCGCTCGTAGAGCCCGGCGAGCACGGCGATGGCGGCGTAGAGCCCCGACGCGACGTCGGCGATCGGGGGCCCGGCCTTGGCCGGCGCCCCCGGCAGGCCGGTGATGGACGCCGCCCCCGACTCGGCCTGAACCAGCAGGTCGTAGGCGCGCTTGGCCGACAGCGGCCCGCCCGGGCCGTAGCCGGTGATCTCCACCGACACCAGGTGCGGGTGGCGCTCGGCGAGCTGCTCGGGCCCCAGGCCCAGCCGCCGGGTGGCGCCGGGGGCGAGGTTGGACACGAGCGCGTCGGCGCCGGCGAGCAGCCGGTGCAGGGCGTCGAGGCCGCGGGGGTCCTTCAGGTTGAGCGTGAGCGACTCCTTGCCCCGGTTGACCCATACGAAGTGCGCCGCCATCCCGTTGACGACGTCGTCGTAGTGGCGGGCGAAGTCGCCGCCGTTCGGGTTCTCCACCTTGATCACGCGGGCGCCCAGGTCGCCGAGCGTGCGGCTGGCCATCGGCGCCGAGACGGCCTGTTCCAACGACACGACGGTGACGCCCTCGAGCGGCCGGCTCACGGGCGGACCACCGCGTAGAGGAACCCGTCGTAGCTCTTGCCGCCCACCGTCTGGATCACCGTGGCGTCGACCCGGCGGTCACCGGCCACGGCGTCGGCGAACCGGCGGATGCCGGCGACGGCCCGGTCCGGGCTCGTCGGATCGACCACGCCGCCGCCCCGCACCACGTTGTCGACGATGATCACCCCGCCCGGCCGGGTGAGTCCGATGGCCGCCTCCACGTACTCGGCGGTGGAGGCCTTGTCGGCGTCGACGAACGTGAGGTCGAACGGGCCGGTGAGCGTCTGCAACGTCTGCAGCGCCGGGCCGACCCGGACCTCCACGACCCCGTCGAGCCCGGCCCGCGCGAGGTTGGCCCGGGCCACCTCGGCGTGGTGGGGGTCGAGCTCGCAGGTGATGAGCGCCCCCTCGGGTGGCAGGGCGCGCGCGAGCCAGATGGTGGAGTAGCCGCCGAGCGTGCCGATCTCCAGGATCCGCGACGCGCCGATCGAGCGGGCCAGCAGGTGCAGGAGCTTGCCCTGCAACGGCGACACGTCGATGGGTGGCAGCCCACCTGCCGTGTTGGCGGCCAGCGCCGCGTCCAGGTCCGGGTCGGGGGCCAGCACGTGCGCGGCCCAGTAGGCGTCGACCGTGCTCCACGTCGCATCCGTCACGCCGCCAGTGTGCCTCCCAGCCGGCCTCCGGTTCGTCGTGGCGGAGCCGTTCGGCGTCGAGCACGGGCAGCGGCTCGAACCCGTTCATGATCGACGTCTCGGGACGCACGACCGGCGCTGACCCGGCCGCCGGTCCCTGAACGGTGATCATGATGGGTCGCCGGCGAGGGTGGGTGGTGGTGCAGTCGCACCGGGTCAGACGGCGCGGAGGTCGAGGCGCAGCTCGGCCGGGGCGCCCGCGACCAGGCGGACCGGGATGCCCCAGTCCTGCTGGTAGCGGTGGCAGGCGGCGAACACGCCGTCGCCCTCGTCGCACGCGGCGGCGGCCACGCTGACCTGCAGGACCCCCTCGGCGACCCCACCGAACACGAGATCGCGGACGAACCCCGTCGACGTCCCGGCGCCGGAGGTCAGCAGCTCGGGCGGCGACGCGGCCACCGTCAGCTGGGTGGGGTCGCCGAAGCGGGTGTCGAGGTGCTGGCCGGTCGGCGGGGTGAAGGCGACGCTCAGCGTCAGCGGGCCCGGCGCCAGGTCGGTGGGCGCCCGTCTCACCTGGTGCGCCGCGCCGGACACCTGCGTCGACGCCGGGATCGGCACGCGCACCAGCCGGTGCGCCGCCGACTCGACGACGATCAGCGTGACCGGATCCGTGGAAGGGTCCACGAGGACGTCGCTGGGCTCGGCCAGGTCCCGCGCCAGCGTCCCCACCGTCCGGGTCACGGGGTCGTAGCGGCGGATCGCGCCGTTGTAGGTGTCGGCGATCGCCACCGACCCGTCCGGCAGCACCGCGACGCCGAGCGGGTGCTGCAGCAGCGCCTTCTCCGCGTCGCCGTCGACGTGGCCGAAGTCGAACAGCCCCTGGCCGACGGCCGTGGTGACGGCCGCTCCGACCGCGGGGTCGGCCACCACCGAGCGCAGCGCGGACGTCTCGGAGTCGGCCACCCACAGCGTCCCGTAGGCATCGACGGCCAGCCCCGACGGCTGGGCGAAGAACGCCTCGTCCGGGGCGCCGTCGCGCAGGCCCTCGTTGGTGGTGCCGGCCAGGACGGCCGTGGCGCCCGTGGCCGGGTCCCACGTCCAGAGCTGGTGGGTGCCGGCCATGGCGACCACGACCCGGCCGCCCCACAGCGCCACGTCCCAGGGCGTGGAGAGCTCGGGGGCGGAGTCGCCCACCTCGACCCGGGTGCGCAGCTGCGACCCGGTCCCGGCCACCGTGGTCACCTGCCCGTCCCGGATCCGGGCCAGGCGGTGGCCCGCCGTGTCCGCCACGACCACGTCGCCGTCCGGTAGCAGCACGAGCCCCTGAGGCTCGGTGAAGTCGCCGATCCGTCGGCGCTCGGTGACGAGGTCGGCCTCCAGCTCCACGACCTCGTGGTGCGCCGTGTCGGAGACGAGGAACGTGCCGCCGGGAAGGGCGATGACCTTGCCGGGGAACCTGAGCGCGGTCGTCGGCTCGGGAGGCGCCACATACGGTCCGTCGCCCCGGCGAAGGTTGTCGCCGTGGGAGGCGATCAGCTCCTCCACCAGCACCGTGAGCCCGTGCGCGTGGCCCTCCCCGGACATCTGCGCCACGACGTACCCGCGCGGGTCGATCACCACGAGCGTCGGCCACGCCCGCGCCGCGTACGCGTCCCACGTGACCAGCTCGGGGTCGTCGAGCACGGGGTGGTACACCCCGTAGCGCTCCACCGCGGCCTCGACGGCGGCCGGGTCCGCCTCGTGCACGAACTTCGGTGAGTGCACGCCGACGACCACCAGCACGTCGGCGTAGCGCTGCTCGAGCTCGCGCAGCTCGTCGAGCACGTGGAGGCAGTTCACGCAACAGAAGGTCCAGAAGTCGAGCAGGACGATCTTGCCGCGCAGCTCCGCGAGCGAGAGGTCGCTGCCGCCGGTGTTGAGCCAGCGCCGTCCGCGCAGCTCGGGTGCCCGCACCTTCACACGATCCACTCGCCTCCCAACCCCGGCCGGTCCGGACATGTTCCGGGAGACTGGGTCCATGCCGGAACTGCCCGAGGTGGAGCTCGCCCGCACGGTCCTCGACCGCGCGCTGGACCGTGAGATCGCGAGCGTCGACGACAACGACGAGTGGGTCTGCCGCCCGCACCCGCCCGGTGAGATCGCCCGGGCCCTGGTCGGCGGCACGCTCACCGCCGCCCACCGGCAGGGCAAGACGATGTGGTGCGAGACGGCGGGCCGCGACGGCGCGCCCGGCCCGCACCTGGGCGTCCACCTGGGCATGGGCGGGCAGATCGTCGTCGACGGGCACGTCGGCCCGACCGGCCCCGAGCACCGCAACCCCGGCGCGCGCAAGCCCGAGTGGGACCGCTTCACCGTCAACTTCGCCGACGGCGGGCAGCTGCGGCTGTTCGACAAGCGGCGCCTCGGCCGGGTCCGCCTCGAACCCGACCTCGACGCGCTGGGCCCCGACGCCGAGACCATCGGGCGCGAGGACTTCCGGAAGCGGGTGGCACGCGGCCACTCGGCGATCAAGGCGCGCCTGCTCGACCAGTCGGTGCTCGCCGGCGTCGGCAACCTGCTCGCCGACGAGACGCTCTGGCAGGCGGCGGTGTCGCCGTCGGCGCCGGCCGACGAGCTGGGCGCCGCGACGACCGACCGGCTCTACGACGCCCTGGAGAGCGCGCTGAAGGCGGCCATCGCGAACGGCGGGGTGCACACGGGCGAGGTCATCCGGCACCGGCACGCCGACGGTGCGTGCCCGCGCTGCGGGGCGCCGATGGTGCGCGGCACGGTCGGCGGGCGGTCGACGTGGTGGTGCTCCCGCGAGCAGGCCTAGGAGGCTCCTGAATTAGCGCTGTATGCAGTCTTGGGGACGGTCAGGGTCCCTCAAGGCCGTCTGTGCGGCGGATGGGTCGGCACCAGGGCGCGACGACGAGTTCACCCTGCCCGTCGCTGACGG